>Ga0210392_10000041_pt1 | contig 122188 bp, 124 predicted proteins | sample IncBWC30OmetaG_FD_161057 | JGI IMG/M metagenome (GOLD analysis project Ga0210392, IMG submission 161057) | Forest soil microbial communities from Barre Woods Harvard Forest LTER site, Petersham, Massachusetts, United States - Inc-BW-C-30-O ... | reverse complement strand
GTGGGCACGGACGGTTACCCAAGGCCCCCCGGGTCCATGCTTGCGAGGCACAGCCGCGGGCGCCGCATCCGACCGGTTCGGGTTACCCCTTGCCGGCCAAGCTTTCGCTCTGTCCCACTTCAGGATCGCCTCTAGAAGCGCCCCTCACTGGACAGGACACGCGCAGGATAAGGGAGGTTTTGGGGACGGGGATAGGTATACATTCACAAGTGCGTGAACGGCGATCTGCAAGCGTCAAGATTTAATGTTGAGCAACGGCGACGCTCAGACCGGAACGCGCGCCCCGCGGTCCGCGTTGTCCCTAAGCAGACAGGAGACCGCGCATGACCAAAACCATCCAGCCCGTCCCGGGAGATAACAAGAGCCACAAGGGCCCCGGCAGCGAACCCAAAATCGCGATCGACACCACCAAGGGCCACCGCGACGACGAAAAACACAACATCCGCGAACAGGGCGATCACGGCAACATGGTGCAGAACACGAGCAACCGAAGGAGCGGGTGAGGGCAGCGCCACCAACTCCGCTGTCGTCCTCGCGAAAGCGGGGACCCATAACCACCGATGCTGGAGGCGATCGCTTAACAGTCTTGCAAGCGATCAGTCCTCCTCATCCTCATCTTCGTCGTCTACGGGCAGCCCAGCCTTCTTGGCGGCTTTTTTTGCGGTCTTTTTTGCTGCTTTCTCCGCATCAACTTTTGTCTTCAGTGCGAGGTAAGCTGCTTCGCCATCATCCACGAAATTCTCCGGCTTGATCGCGAAGGTAAGAACGGGGCAGCCGCCACCGCCGCCGCCCTCAATCTTGGGCCAGAGCTTTTCATGGTGCGTGGTCGCTTTGCCGTAGGAACTGCCTTTGCCGATACTCTTGAAAATCTGCTGCAGTTCCCAAGCACGCGTGATGACGACGCCAACCTGTATCGCGCGAAGGTCAAACAGCAGGCGGAAGTTGTTCAGGTCCCTGTCGAAGAACGGGTCCTTGTTATTCCATTCCATTTCGACCGCGACACCGCCTTTGAAACAATCAACGGCGTGAGTCGGACTCTTTATCTCGGTTTTGTCGACGATGATGGAGGTGTCGAACTTCTTCTCAACCCAACCCCTAGCGTACAGCGGCTCATCTATTCTGCGACTGACCAATGACCGGTTGCCGCCGCCGATACGGACCTCCGATTTTAAAAGTACGAATTGCCGAAGCACCTCTTGGAGTTCGCCCCACTCTTTCGGGCACGCGGCGGACAGAACACCAGTGGCATTTCTCCACTCCTTGACGTGGTAGCGCTCCATCAGATCTGCAGGGATTAGGTGTATCGTCGACATTCACTGGGACCTTGTGGAGCGTCGGATGGGAACGAGAAAATTCTTATCACCAACTATCTTGAGAACGTAACGTGAACATGATATGATGGCTCCGGCATAGCGCGTATAGCACTGATCACGCCTAATGTTTTGGAGTCGCGGATGCTTTCGGCCGGACAGGATTTGCTGCGCTTCGCCGATGGCCGCCGCTTCGCGACCATCCTCGCCGATCCGCCCTGGCAGTTCACCAACAAGACCGGGAAGGTGGCGCCGGAGCACAAGCGCCTCGCGCGCTACGGCACCATGAAGCTTGACGAGATCGGCGCGCTGCCGGTGCCGGAGATCGCGGCGCCGACATCGCACCTCTATCTGTGGTGCCCGAACGCGATGCTGCCCGATGGCCTCGCGGTGATGAAGGCATGGGGATTTACCTACAAGTCCAACATCGTCTGGCACAAGGTCCGCAAGGACGGCGGCTCCGACGGCCGCGGCGTCGGCTTCTATTTCCGCAACGTCACCGAACTGATCCTGTTCGGCGTCCGCGGCAAGAACGCAAGGACGCTGGCGCCGGGCCGCCGGCAGGTGAACCTGCTGGCCACGCGCAAGCGCGAGCATTCGCGCAAGCCCGATGAGCAGTACGACATCATCGAAGCGTGCTCGCGGGGGCCGTTCGTTGAACTATTCGGGCGCGGGACGCGCAAGGGATGGACGACGTGGGGCAATCAGGCTGACGATGGGTACGCGCCTACGTGGAAGACGTATGCAAACCATTCGCAGGCGGGGCTGATCGCGGCGGAATAGATCGCGGGCACGTACCGAACCCGCGATCGATATATGCGATCAGCTAGCCGCCGAAATGTCGTGCAACACGTCAACTAGAGTCTGAGGGTAAATCCGCAAGGCGTCATATGCAGACTCACTTCGACCCATTAGGATCGGATTGCTCTCGTGCCCGCGGAATTGATTAGCCGCTCGGCGTATCATCTCTTCCTCCTTGAAGATCTTCGGCTTATGAATTTGCCATTGGCCCTTTTTGCCTTTGACGACAAACTCGCTCATAGAGCCCATAATCGGAAATAAGAGCGAAGGAGAGATCCAGATAATCTTTTTAGTCGCCTTATCGCGGCGCAACGCTCTACCTCCTTTCTTTGTTTTCTCCCAGATGTTTTGCTTATTCCAAGCTGGATGTGTTTCCCAAAGCTCGTATTCGATAAGCGCGTAAGGCGCGATTTCGACAGTAAAATCGTACTTCGCCTTTGCTGCGGGATCGCTGCTCTTCGTATCGAACCAATCGCAAAAGTCGGTCAGACATTGTTCAGGATTCTTGTAAGGTCGCAGCTTCTCGGCCGCAGATAGATTCCCTGAAATAGAAGCAGGCATTAGCAACCGCGCCAGCTGCAAAATCTTTCGCGCGTCGATCCCTTCGGGGTCGGATTCTTTCATCCGGATTTTGATATCTGGACGGACCTCCTTAACGCTTGCTGCGATATCGTTTAGCTGACCTCGAGCATTGGCCTCCGTTAAGCCTTTGATTGGCGTTGCGATATTTCGGGCGATTGCCGTTTCGGCAACTTGTGCAGCGTCCGGGTCAACGATAATGTTCAAGCGAATATAGAATGGCGGATCGTCTGCATCCGCATCATCCTCTTCCGCCGCACTATCAGCGAGAAACGCACGGACTTCGCCCTGCGATTGAGCGCCGTTGATCAAACTGGCATTTTGCAGCGTTACAATCTTTGCGTTGTCATCGATCGCGACATCTGTTGCGGTGATAACAAAGCCGCTATTGCGAATGATAAAACGCTCGGGCTGCGACTCCATAGTTCGTCGCATCGCTTCGTGCACTCGGTTGCGCTTGCGAGGGTTATATTCGCCCAAGTAGCTGCGCAGATTGTCTTTTGTTTCGAGCTTTAGGATCTCGCTAGCTGGCGCATTGGCCACAAGCGATTGAACGCCGATCGATTTCTCGTCGGGGGAGGTAATGTTACGAATCAGCTGATATGAAATCTGCACGCAATTAGGGGCGTGCTTCCCTTTTTTGGAAGCAGTCATTTTAGGTCCTTTCGTTGCCGCTGCCTCTCGTCGGATGATCGCGTCTGCAATCTCCAACAGCAGTCAGTGACCGACCGTTAGCTGCGATTCTCAAGAAGTTCAAGAAACTTTTGGGAAGTCTACCGCTTCTTCCACCCACCCCGATGCCCCGGCGCTCCCCCGCTCGACCGTGGGCTTGGCCCGAACTCCGGCCCCGACTCCCGCGAATTGGTCGGCTGGATGATCTTGCTTCCGCCGCCCGGTGAAGCCGCCGCGTCGCCGCGCTCGGCTCCGCCGCCGCGCTTGCCGGGCGAACGCGGCAACGCGTTCGGCATCGACTCCGTCATGCTCTTGGGCTGGTAGATGCGGCTCTCCGTCCCCGGGCCCATCTCGTCCAGCGTCGGTTTTCGCGCGCGGGAGGAGCCGAACTTGCCGCGTTTGCTCTGCGCGGCCATCTTGTCGAGCCGCGCCGGCAGGTTGGCGGCGTCGCCGAACTGCTTCTTGCCGGTATAGCCGCCGCCGCGCGCGACCACGCCGCGCTGCTTGATGGTGGGATCGTCGACCACCGCCAGCTCCGTCGCGCGCAGCCGCTTCACCTCGTCGCGCAGGCGCGCGGCTTCCTCGAAGTTCAAATCCGCGGCGGCTTCGCGCATCCGCGTTTCGAGATCGGCCAGCACCGCCTCGAAATTATGCCCGATTGAGATGACGTCGTCGGCCATGCCGCCGTCGCCGATTTCCACCAGCACATGGTCGCGCTCGTAGACGCTGTTCATGATGTCGCCGATGGATTTCTTGATGCTCTCCGGGGTGATGCCGTTGGCGGTGTTGTATTCGACCTGCTTTTCGCGGCGGCGGTCGGTCTCGGCGATGGCGCGTTCCATCGAGCCTGTGATCTGGTCGGCATAGAGGATCACCTTGCCGTCGACGTTTCGCGCGGCCCGGCCGATGGTCTGGATCAGGCTGGTCTCGCTGCGCAAAAATCCTTCCTTGTCGGCATCGAGGATCGCGACCAGCGCGCATTCGGGAATGTCGAGGCCCTCGCGCAACAGGTTGATGCCGACCAGCGCGTCGAACGCGCCGAGGCGCAGGTCGCGGATGATCTCGATGCGCTCGATAGTGTCGATGTCGCTGTGCATGTAGCGCACGCGGATGCCCTGTTCGTGCAGGTATTCGGTGAGGTCCTCGGCCATCCGCTTGGTCAGTACAGTGACCAGCGAGCGATAGCCGGCTTGCGCGGTGGCGCGGACCTCGCCAACGAGATCGTCGACCTGGGTGCGCGCCGGGCGGATATGCACCGGCGGATCGATCAGCCCGGTGGGACGGATCACCTGCTCGACGAACACGCCGCCGCTCTCGTTCAACTCCCACGCACTCGGCGTCGCCGACACCGCGACCGATTGCGGGCGCATCATGTCCCACTCTTCGAAGCGCAGCGGCCGGTTGTCCATGCAGGACGGCAGCCGGAATCCATATTCCGCCAGCGTCGCCTTGCGGCGGAAATCGCCTTTGAACATGCCGCCGATCTGCGGCACGGTGACGTGGCTTTCGTCGGCGAATACCAGCGCGTTGTCAGGCACGTATTCGAACAGCGTCGGCGGCGGCTCGCCGGGGCGGCGGCCGGTGAGATAGCGCGAATAGTTCTCGATGCCGGCGCAGGAGCCGGTGGCTTCCATCATTTCCAGGTCGAAGGTGGTGCGCTGCTCCAGCCGCTGCGCTTCCAGGAGGCGGCCCTGGTCGTGCAGCTGGTCGAGCCGCCATTTCAGCTCGCTCTTGATCGCCTTGATGGCCTGGATCAGGGTGGGGCGCGGCGTCACGTAATGCGAGTTGGCGTAGATTTTGATGAACTCAAGCTCGTCCTGCTTGTGGCCGGTGAGTGGATCGAACTCCTCGATGGTCTCCACCACGTCGCCGAACAGGTTGACGCGCCAGGCGCGGTCCTCGTAATGCGCCGGAAAAATGTCGATGACGTCGCCGCGGACGCGAAAGGTGCCGCGCGCGAAATCGGCCTGGGTGCGCTTGTACTGCAGTGCGACCAAATCGGCGATCAACTGGCGCTGGTCGATGCGCTCGCCCTTCTTCAAGGCAAAGGTCATCGCGGTATAGGTTTCCACCGAGCCGATACCGTAGATGCACGACACCGAGGCCACGATGATGACGTCGTCGCGCTCCAAGAGCGCCCGCGTCGCCGAATGGCGCATGCGGTCGATCTGCTCGTTGATGGAAGAGTCTTTTTCGATGTAGGTGTCGGTGCGGGGGACGTAGGCCTCGGGCTGGTAGTAGTCGTAATACGAGACAAAATATTCCACCGCGTTGTCGGGGAAAAAGCTCTTGAACTCGCCATAGAGCTGCGCGGCAAGCGTCTTGTTCGGCGCCAGGATGATGGCGGGGCGCTGCGTGGCCTCGATCACCTTGGCCATGGTGTAGGTCTTGCCGCTTCCGGTGACGCCGAGCAGAACCTGCGTACGGTCGTGGCGCGAGATGCCCTCGACCAGTTCCTTGATCGCAACGGGCTGGTCGCCCTTCGGCTCATATTCGGACCTGATCACGAACGGCTGGCCGCCCTCGGATTTTTCCGGGCGCGGCGGCCGGTGCGGCGTCCAGATTTTTACGCCGCCGTCCTCGCCTTTGAACTCGGGCCGTCCCTCGCGGATCAGTGCGTCCAGCGCATCGGCCGTCGCCTGCACGCCGAGCGCCTCCATCTTGTTGCGCGGCGGCCGCGCCAGTGCCTCAGCGTCTTCCTCCTCGGTGGTGAAGCCGAGCTGCTTTGCCAGCTCCGGATCGAGCGTCGGAATCGTCGCCGCGGTGCCGTAATTGGGGGCTGCGAATTCGGATTGCGGGGCTTCGCCGAAGCCCGCTCCAGACGCATCGCGCTTTGCCACATCATCGCGCGTTCCGCGCGTGGATTTGCGGGCGCGATGCGCTGCGGCCTCGCCGCCGGCACGGCGGTCCCAGGAGTTATCCGGCGGTGGCCGCAGGCCGGTGCCGGAACCCATGCCGGCATCGCCGCGATTGATCGCGGGATTCAGCAATTCCGCCAGCGCCGGCCCGATCGGCTGCACGTCGGGCCTCGACGCTTTTGAAACTGGCGCCTTGGATTTGGGCGTTTTGCCGGGTTTTCTGGGATTTTGTGGATTCTTCGCCATGGCCGGAATATGGGATGAGTCCGGCTGACATAAAAGGGCAAAAGCCCCGGTCAAAATTGGGAGAACGCGCGATGAAAAAGTTTCGCACCGCATGGACAACTTCGACCGTATTTTTCGCATTCGCGCTGTCCGTTCACCCGCTCTTCGCCCAATCCCGCGATGCCGAGCCCGCCACGCGCGCCGCCAACGACGCCTTCGTCAAATCGCTGCCATTCTCCGACCGCGCCGATTTCGACGACGCCAAACGCGGGTTTATCGCGACGCTGCCGGATGGCGTGATCGCCGGTCCCGGCGGCAGGCCGGCGTTCGACACCAAACCCTATGCGTTCCTGCAGAAGGACGAGGTGCCGGCCACGGTGAACCCGAGCCTGTGGCGGCAGGCGCAGCTCAATGCGGTCAACGGGTTGTTCAAGGTCACCGACCGCGTCTATCAGGTGCGCGGGCTCGACATCGCCAACATGACCATCATCGAGGGCGATAGCGGGTTGATCCTGATCGATCCGCTGCTGTCGAACGAGACCGCGAAGGCCGCGCTCGATCTCTATCTCGCCAACCGCCCGGCAAAGCCCGTCGCGGCGGTGATCTACAGCCACAGCCACGCCGACCATTTTGGCGGCGCCAAGGGCGTGATGTCCGCCGAAGATGCCGCATCGGGTAAGGTAAAAGTGATCGCGCCGGATGGATTCATGGAACACGCGGTGGCGGAGAATATCATCGCCGGCAACGCCATGCGCCGCCGCGCGCAATTCCAGTTCGGCAGCACGCTTCCCGTCGGCGAACGGGCGCAGGTCGATACCGGGCTCGGCAAGGCGCTGGCCAACGGCACCATCTCGCTGATCCCGCCCAACGACGTCATCAAGCAGGCTTACGAGACCCGCACCGTCGATGGAGTCGAGATCGAATTCCATCTGGTGCCGGGCTCGGAAGCGCCCGCGGAAATGATCATGTACTTTCCGCAGTTCAAATTGCTGAACATGGCGGAAGACGCCACCCACACCATGCACAACCTCTACACCATCCGTGGCGCGGAGATCCGCGACGGCAGGCTGTGGTCGCGTTATATCGCGGATGCGATCGAACGCTATGGCGACAAGACCGACGCCGTGATCGCGCAGCATCACTGGCCGATGTGGGGCAACGAACGCATCGTCGCGTTCCTGAAGAAGCAGCGCGATCTCTACAAGTTCATTCACGATCAAAGCGTGCGGCTGCTCAATCACGGCCTGACCTCGACCGAGATCGCCGAGCAGTTGAAACTGCCGCCGTCGCTCGCCAATGACTGGGCCTCGCGCGGCTATTACGGCACGCTCAGCCACAATGCGAAAGCGGTCTATCAATTCTATCTCGGCTGGTACGACGCCAATCCCGCCGACCTCAATCCGCTGCCGCGCGCCGAATTCGCAAAGAAGCAGATCGACTATATGGGCGGGGCGGACGCGGTGCTGAAGCGCGCGCGCGACGATTTTGCGGCCGGCCAGTATCGCTGGGTTGCGAGCGTCGCCAGCCAGCTGGTGTTCGCCGATCCCGCCAACAAGGCGGCGCGCGATCTCGGCGCCGACGCGCTGGAGCAGCTCGGCTACCAGAGCGAGGCCGCGACCTGGCGCAACGCCTATCTGCTGGGTGCGGCCGAATTGCGGGGCGGCGTGCCCGCACAGCGCGGCGATGGCGCCAATGCCGAACTGCTCAAGGGCGTCTCGATCGATCTCGCCTTCGATTATATCGGCGTGCGGCTCAACGCACCGAAAGCCGAGGGCAAGCACATCGTGGTCAACTGGACCTTTACCGACCTCAACCAGACCTATGTCATGAACCTGGAGAATTCGGCGCTGACCCATACGTCCGGAAAACTCTCGGACAATGCCGACGTCGGGGTAAAATTGACCCGCGCCACATTGGACGCCATCACGCTGAAGCAGCGCACCTTTCTCGGCGCCATCGCCACCGGCGACGTCTCGATCTCCGGCAATCCGCTGAAGCTGGCCGAACTGTTCGGCCTGCTTGACGAATTCCCGCCGGGGTTCGAGGTCGTGGAGCCGAGGAAGGTGGCGGTGGAGTAAATAGGAGCGCCATTGCCGGGCTTGACCCGGCAATCCATCCTCTTCGAAAGACTCCTGTGAAGAGTGATGGATGCGCGGGGCAAGCCCGCGCATGACGATGTGTTGGTTTTCGGTCTCGGCTCTGCGGAGCGGCATGAAGGATGCCGCACCGCGTCCGGGACACGAGGGCGTGAGCATGCCCCCATTGACTCCCTATCGTGTAATGGCGACATTCATGCATCCGCATCCACTTCGCGACCCGCACCCATCACGACAGGAACACCGAGATGATCGACCTTCATTACTGGACCACGCCGAACGGCCACAAGATCACGATGTTTCTCGAAGAGGCGGGGCTTCCGTATAAAATCTGCCCGGTCAACATCGGCAAGGGCGACCAGTTCAAGCCGGAGTTTCTCGCGATCGCGCCGAACAACCGCATTCCGGCGATGGTCGATCATGAGCCCAAGGGCGGCGGCAAACCGATTTCGATTTTCGAATCCGGCGCGATGCTGCTGTACCTCGCCGAGAAGACCGGCAAGTTTTTGCCCGCCGATCTCTATGGCCGCTACGACGCGATCCAGTGGGTGTTCTGGCAGATGGGCGGGCTCGGCCCGATGGCCGGACAGAACCACCACTTCCGCAATTACGCGCAGGAAAAAATCAAATACGCCATCGACCGCTATGTGAACGAGACCAACCGGCTCTATGGTGTGCTCAACAAGCGCCTCAAGGACCGCGAGTTCATCGCCGGCGAATATTCGATCGCCGACATGGCGAGCTACCCCTGGATCGTGCCGTACAAGAACCAGGAACAGGACATCAACGATTTTCCAAATCTGAAACGCTGGCTGGAGACCATCGCGGAGCGGCCGGCGACGGTGCGCGCCTATGCCAAGGCGAAAGAGGTCAACCCGAATTTCGGCCAGCCCGCGATCCGCACCGAAGAAGAGCGCAAGCTGCTGTTCGGGCAAACCGCTGCCGTGGTGAAGTAGCTGAGGTAGCGCGACCGTATTTCCCCGAGTCGGCGGCGACCCATAAACGCCGATGCCTGTTGCTGCGCTCGCTGCGGCCGCAGCCTTCGCAAAACATCCGCCTGTGGTTATGGGTCCCCGCCTTCGCGGGGACGACTCGTGGAGGTTCCGCCCCGCAGCGGCTTCAGCGACCACGTCCTTCTATCCATTTTCACAATTTGTTGTCCGGCGTGAACCTTCCCTTGCCTCAAACTTTTGAATCGTGAGGCGGTGTTATTTCGCCGATCGTGAAACCCGGAGCAAGGGATGGCATCATGCGAGCAACCCGATTTGTTCTGATCCCGGTGATGTCGCTGGCCTGCGGCATTGCGTTTCAAACTGCCGCGTCCGCGCAGGAAAATCGCGGCACCGTGCAGCAGCAGGTCGCCTGCACGCCCGACGTGTTCCGCCTGTGCAGCGAGCAGATTCCGGACACCAATCGCATCGTCGCCTGCTTGCGCGAGAATACCCCGCAACTCAGCGGCGCCTGCCGGGCCGTGTTCGATTCGAACGCGGAGTTGCCGCAGCAGCCGGCCCCGGCGCGGCGCCTCGAACCGCCGCGGCGGTTCGACGACCGCTAAAACCCGGCGGCCGTCAGAATTGCAGGCAGGCCTGCAATGCGGCGTAGCTTGGCGCGCCGCCGATGGTGTTCTGGCCAACACAGCTGGCCCTGTTCGCCGCTGGATAGGTCGACCACTTCTTCTGAAGCTGGGCGCTCGCCTGCTTCTCATCCCTGATGCAATTTTTCATCGACTGATCGAGTGTGAGACCGGCCGCCGCCGTCGCGATGAGCTTGCAGGTTTGCGCCATGTCGTATTTCGGCACGCTGTCGGCCATCGCAACCGTCGTGACCAGAAGCGATCCAAGGAGGATGACCGGAAATCGAATCGACATTTTTTATTCTCCTGGCTCAGAGGCCATCGCCTTCAAGGGCAATTTCCGTTTCTCAGCAGCTTCCGTAATAGAAGCACGAATAGGGCGTGGCATAATATGGCGTGCCATAGGGAAAGGGCTGCCGCCACAGATAGGCCGGATCGACGGGATCGACGATTATCGCTGCCGGAATGCCATAGCTGTTGGTATAGGGCGCATAGCCGTAGCGGCCGTAGGCGTAGGGGCGCGCGTCGTAGGGTACCGGCGGGCCGGCAATGATGGTGGTTCGGTAGCTGTAATGCGCGCGAGGCAGCCCTGCGGGCAATCCATGCCGTGCGGCCTTGCGAACCACAGTCCGGTCGGCGGCGAAGGCTTCGCCGGAGCCGAGCGTCGGTCCAGCCACGGCCAGCGCCAAAAGCGCCAAAAACGTCTTGCGGAGCATCAATGGTCTCCCGGGTTCCGCCCGATGAAACCTCGACCGCGCCGGGGAGTCCACTCAAAAATAAGCCTGTTCGAAAACAGGGTTTACTCGAAAATGACGCCGATCCGGTTTTGCCTGGTCCAGACAATGCGGCAGGTGCGGACCACGCGATCTTTCTCGGTCATCAACTGAAAGCAGGCCGGGATGAAGACCGGGTCGGGGACGTCGATCGCCGCGCCCTCGGCGGAAATATTTACCACCCGGCAACGCGTGCTGGCGCCATGGCTTGAAATATAGGCCGGCTCGTCGACCTCGGACCGCGGACCTCGTCGCCGTTCTTCCGGTTCGGGTGCAAGTTTTGCGATAGTGCTGGACATGATGCGCGCAGCCTATCCCGGCAGCACTAACGATTTATCAATTGTCGAGGCCGGGAAGGTTAACGGGGCGTTAGCCCTGGACGGCCGCTTCAATGGGCTGCTGGCACACATCGACCCATTGCGCCGAGGTGAGCTCCGCCATCCGCAATGGTGCGATCCGCACCGCGCTGTGGGTCGAGCCGGCTGCCGGCACCACCTCGTCGAAGGCCTGCAGCGATACGTCGCAATACACCGGCAGCGGCGTTTTCAATCCGAACGGGCAGACGCCGCCGACTTCATGGCCGGTGATCTCGGCGACCTCGCCGGCATCGAGCATCTTCGGCTTGCCGCCGAACAGCGCCTTGACCTTCCTGTTGTCCATCCGCGAGGTGCCGCTGGTGACGATCAACACCACGCGCTCGCCGACCCGCAGCGACAGCGTCTTGCCGATCCGCGCCGGCTCCACGCCATAGGCCTGCGCCGCCAGCGCCACCGTGGCGGAACTCAGCGGCGATTCGATCACCGTGATGTCGGGAGCCTTCTCGGCAAAGAAGGCGCGGACGGAGTCGAGGCTCATGGCTTCTCGCATGGGAGAGCAGAAGGATCGTCATTCCGGGGCGCGCGAAGCGCGAGCCCGGAATCCATAACCACCATTGGAGTTATGGATTCCGGGCCCACGCCAAGAGGCGTGTCCCGGAATGACGGGGCTTACAACCTATATCCGCGCGTGGAAATAAATTAATCGACCTGGAACGCTTTGCTTCCCCGCCAGTTCTATCCTCGAAGAAAACAGGATCGCTCGCTGCCAAAAGCGGCGCCGGACGCGGATAGCCAATAGCGGTCAAGTCTTCAACGGGCAGGCAATTCGGAGGAAACTCTAAAATTGCCTGCCCGTTTTTATTTCATTGTTTTTCTTTGTCATGCCCGGGCTTGTCCCGGCATCCACGTCTTCAACAATACGCGACGCCAAAGACGTGGATGGCCGGGACAAGCCCGGCCATGACGAATCCTACGTTTCCATCACCAGCCCCGGCAACTCCGCCAGCGCGCGGATGCGATAATCAGGTTCCAGCCCAAGCTCATCCATCTGCATCCGCAGTGCCTTGAACATGGTCAGCGGCGCCACCAAGTCGTTGTTCTCACATGCAAGCATCATCGCTTCCGGCGTCACCCGCTCGATCCAGGCGACGTTGAGGCCGAACGCCTTCGCGCCGCAGGCGTCCCATGGGTTGGACGACACGAACAGCACGTCCGCGGGAGCAATCCCGAGACTGGATTCGATCAGGCTGTAGGCGTCCGGACTCGGCTTGAAAATCTTTTTCGCGTCGACGCTGATGGTGGCGTCGAGCAGGCCATCGAGGCCGCTGTTGCGCACCAGCGTGTTGAGCATATCCGGCGAGCCGTTGGAGAGAATTGCAAGCTTGCGGCCGCGCAGCGCCGCAAGCGTGGTCAAGGCGTCCGGATAAAGATCGAGATGCAGATATTTGTCCATGATGCGCGCGAACACACCCGCGTCGTTATTCAGCCCGAGCACGCGCAGCGTGTAGGCCAGCGACTCCCGCGTCACGGCCGAGAAATCCTCGTAGCGGCGCATCAGCGAGCGCAGCCAGGTGTATTCGAGCTGCTTGATGCGCCAGATCTGGGTGATGATCTCGCCATAGCCGGGGAAGGCTTCCTCGGTGATCCCCGCCACCGACTGGATATCGAACAGCGTGCCATAGGCATCGAACACGACGGCTTTGATGGTCACGGGCTTGCTCTCCGGCAAAGAGAAAGGGCCGGAACGCTTGCGCGCCGGCCCTTATTTTTTCGCTCGCTGTCCCGTCCGAGACAAGCAGTTTGGTACCAGGCTGGCGCCAGGCACTAATGCTTGCCCGCGCGTTCGGACTGGATCGCTTCCTGGTGATACCAAGCGTCGCCGAACCCGACTTCGCTGACGCGGGTCGAGGCAACTTCCGCTGGCTTGTGCGCGCCACGCAACGCATCGCGGCCGCCGACAGGGAATTGGTAGATCGTTGCCGATCCTTGGTTGAGGTCTGTATTCATGGCCTTGCTCCTTTGAAGCCCAGCGTGAACCCGATCGGTTAACGACGTGCTTCGACTCAGTGTTCTGCCAAATATCGGGTTGCTCGCCGTTGATGCAACATGATCAAAAGAAAATCGCTGGATGTACAAATCTTGAGCATTTTTGTTTTTGCTTCCTGGGCAGCAGCTGTTCCGTCGTAAACGCCGTCGGAATGTCAGAGTCGCAATCGCGACCCGATTTCCGTTCCAAATCTTGCCGCTGGCTGCCGCGACTTTAATCGGCCGGTCCGAAGCCTCGGGAAAATGCCGGGTTATGAGGCGCAACACGCGTTCTCGGGATCGCCTCAAGGCAGCCATGTCCTCCAGGCCGCGCGCCTATGTCGCACCTGCATGCGCGGCCCCGGGCGGCGGACGGCGGGGAGGGGCAGGCAGCGCAAGCCCGCCAGCTTGGCATATTACCTGCTTTGTGAAGGCTGGCCATTGGTGACCGACCGTTTGGCGGCAACAGGGCTCCGGGTTCCCTTCACCTTTTCGCACGTCAACTTATGAGAGACAGGTAATGACAAAATACAAGCTCGAGTACATCTGGCTCGACGGCTACACGCCGACACCAAACCTTCGCGGCAAGACACAGATCAAGGAATTCGATTCGTTTCCGGCGCTGGAGCAGCTTCCGCTGTGGGGCTTCGACGGGTCATCGACCATGCAGGCCGAAGGCCACTCCTCGGATTGCGTGCTGAAGCCGGTCGCGGTCTATCCGGATGCGGCGCGGATCAACGGCGCGCTGGTGATGTGCGAAGTCATGATGCCGGACGGCAAGACCCCGCATTCCACCAACAAGCGCGCCACCATCCTCGACGATCCCGGCGCCTGGTTCGGCTTCGAGCAGGAATACTTCTTCTACAAGGACGGCCGTCCGCTCGGCTTCCCCGAGGCTGGCTATCCCGCGCCGCAGGGTCCGTATTACACCGGGGTCGGCTACTCGAACGTCGGCTCGGTCGCCCGCGAGATCGTCGAGGAGCATCTCAACCTCTGCCTCGCCGCCGGCATCAACCACGAAGGCATCAATGCCGAAGTGGCGAAGGGCCAGTGGGAATTTCAGATCTTCGGCAAGGGCTCGAAAAAGGCCGCCGACGAAATGTGGATGGCCCGCTATCTGATGCAGCGCCTCACGGAAAAATACGGCATCGACATCGAGTATCACTGCAAGCCGCTCGGCGACACCGACTGGAACGGCTCCGGCATGCACGCCAACTTCTCGACCGAGTACATGCGCACGGTCGGCGGCAAGGACTACTTCGAAGCGATGATGAAGGCGTTCGACGCCAACATCATGGATCACATCGCCGTCTACGGTCCGGACAACGACAAGCGCCTGACCGGCAAGCACGAGACCGCGCCGTGGAACAAGTTCTCTTACGGCATCGCCGATCGCGGCGCCTCGATCCGCGTGCCGCATAGCTTCGCCAACAACGGCTACAAGGGTTATCTGGAAGACCGCCGTCCAAACTCGATGGGCGACCCCTACCAGATCGCGTCGCAGATCCTGAAGACCATCGCATCGGTCCCGACCGCAGCGAAGGCGGTTGCGGCGTAAGCGAAATCCACGGCCTGGATGGAAACGTCCAGGCCGTTGATCGTTTCGTCTTCAGCACACAATCATCACCAATATCTGAGCCATGAGTTACCCCTTTTGGCTTGGGTCAGAACCGGGGCGGAGGAGTCGTGACCTCCGCCCCGGTTTGTTTTTTTGCGGTGGGCGCGAGCGCATCTACTCCGCCGTCATCCTGAGGTGCTCGCCGTTCTTCACGGCGAGCCTCGAAGGATGGGCCAGGAGCGCAAATGGCCATCCTTCGAGACGCCGCGCAAGCGCGGCACCTCAGGATGACGAGGGCGTGTGTTCGATCTGTTCGCCGCGAACGGCGCCTGCAAATCCGGGCTACCTGCTATTTCCTCTGTCGGCCGGGAAGTAACGCGGACATTCAAGACCTCGTGAACTCCCGCACCTGTGTGAAGCGCTTCACATCGCGGTTTCGAAACGCGGTCTAATCCTTCGTCAGCCTCATTCGTTATTTCAGGAGCGGATCATGACCGAGCACCCTGTTCACGACGAACTATCCAACAGCAGAACGACAGGCTCCGTCCCCAGCCGGCTGCTGCCGCGCGCGCTCGTCGCCGGAGGCTTGCTGGTCGCGGCGCTGATCGGCGCGACTTTCGGCACGCCACAATCCGGGTTGGCGCATAAGGCTTCCGTGGATCCATCCGTGAGCGGGACCGTTTCCGCAGTGGAGCCCGTGAAGATCGCGCCGGCAGAAGTGCTGGGCACGGGCGTGTCGTAGTCGCCTCTTACCGGCGACGGCTCGAACTGATCGAGGCGAACGCTCACATCAACGGCGGCGTCGCCTTCACGATCTGACGGTTGCCGCCTGCGAGGAGGGCGGGCTTTGCGCTTCCGCGGGACCGCGCTTCGGCGCCGTGAGCGGTTTGGCCGCCTTGCAGCGACCTCCTTTGCGGCCTTCGCTGACTTGAAGGACGTCTTGTTGGCCATTGCACACCCGCAGATGTCCACGCGCTCTTGGGCGGACTGATTGATTAATGATTGCTTGCTAGGTTGCGGCGGAGCGCGAGCCGACCACAACCAGAAAGCATAGTGTGCAGATATTCCAGACCAACGACGTTATCGAGGCGAGGACGTGCCGGCGCGCGCAATTTGCAGGCGTTGTCAAAGAGGTGATGCTGGGCGGGATTTCCATAACCGGTCTGGTTCATTCGGTGAAGGAAGAGACTTTCATCCCGAGGCAATGGACGGTCAGGATAATTCCCAAGGCGCTTCCCGTTTTCAAATCTAGACGAAGCGTGGTGTTGACCGAGAAGATTCAGGCGCGTTCGGCGATTTAAAAGCGGCTGATCCCGTTTTGGCCGATGGCTATCGGCGTGAGTTAGGTGCAGCAGGGGGCGTTGCGGTTTGCGCGACGCCCGGAGGCCGATCATGGTTTCGACCGATCATTCAGGCAAGGATTGCTGGCACAGGTGCATCGGGCGTCTTCGAACGGCCAAATAGATGTCCTGATCAACTCCGGTGAACTGTATCGTTCGCTTGGCGGATATCCGGATTCCTCGCATGGCATGCCGCGTGTTGTGACGCGATGCAGGACGAAATGAAGCCGGGCGATGTCCTGCTTTTGGAGCGCACCAACGGCGCCGGTATGACCGTCCGCTATCTTCTGCCGCGAGCGGCACATTGACCGGGCCGCTGTCGCGTTAGATCCCCAGCAGCCTCCGCGCATTCGCCTTCAGCACCTTCGGCCGGATCTCGTCGCGAATCTCCAGCTTTGAGAAATCGCTGAGCCAGCGGTCCGGCGTGATCACCGGCCAGTCCGAGCCAAACAGCATCTTGTCCTGCAGGATGCTGTTGATGTAGCGCACCAGGATCGGCGGGAAATATTTCGGCGACCAGCCGGAAAGATCGATATAGACGTTGGGCTTGTGCGTTGCCACCGACAGCGCCTCTTCCTGCCACGGGAAGGAGGGATGCGCCAGGATGATCCGGAGGTCGGGGAAGTCGGCCGCGACGTCGTCCATGTACATCGGGTTGGAATACTTTAAGCGCATCCCCATGCCGCCCGGCATGCCGCTTCCGACGCCGGTCTGGCCGGTGTGAAACAGCGCGATCGCGCCGCCGTCGTTGATCGCTTCGTAGAGCGGATAGGCCATGCGGTCGTTGGGGTAGAAGCCCTGCATGGTAGGATGGAATTTGAATCCCCTGACGCCGTATTCCTCGATCAGCCGCTTCGCCTCGCGGACGCCGAGCTTGCCCTTGTGCGGATCGATGCTGACAAAGGGAATCAGCACGTCGGAATTTTCCGCGGCGATCTGAAGCATCTCGGTGTTGTTGTAGCGGCGGAAGCCGGTCTCGCGCTCGGCGTCTACGGGGAAGATCACCGCGGCGATTTTCTTCGCGCGATAGTAGGCGGCGGTTTCCTGCACCGTCGGCGGGTGCTTGTTCGGCGACTTGAAGTACTCCGCCATCTTTTCCTGGAAATCATCGTAGCCGTCATCGGCATGCAACCCGCACGGCTCCTCGGCGTGGGTGTGGATGTCGATCGCGATCACGTCGTCGAGGTTGGGCAGCGGCAATTTCGGCATTTTGTCAATCCCGGCAGGCATTTAGCGGCGACGAAATGTTATGCCCCGGATTCGCCCGGGTTCGTCGCACCGATGCCGCAAGCGGCTTAACAAAAACAGCGCGGCATGAAAAGCGGCCGATGTCATTGTTTGCAAACGCAGAATGGTGTTCGCTGCGCCGAAAGCGCGGAGGAAAAGCCACAATGCAGCCGCAAGGCTTCGAGACCGACTTCTGGAAGGACGCTAACTTACGGAAAAGCTGGGATGAAATCGTCCCCGGCGCGCCGCGCAAGACGCTTTCTTATGTGCTGACGCGCGAGGCGATCGAACTGTATTGCAAGTCGGTCGGCGAAAATCATCCGCTCTATTTCGACGAAGCTTACGCCAGAACCACGCGCTATGGCGGGCTGATCGCGCCGCCTTCGATCCACATCCTCCTGATGTTTTCCTGCACGCCGGCAGATGACTGGATGCGCAGCCCCGGCACCGTCAATGCCGGGCAATCCTGGAGCTACAACATTCCGGCCCGGCCGAACGACACCATCCGTCTTGAGGCGCGCGCGCTCGACAAGTTCATCAAGCGCGAGCGGTTGTTCGTGGTGCATGACAACGTCTTCTTCAACCAGCATGGCGACGTGATCTGCTCGGGCCGCGGCTGGACCATCCGGCCGATGTGAGAACGAGATTCGATGATGACCGTCACATTCGAAAACCTGCAGGCCGGTGACACCATCGACGGCCCGGCATTCGCGGTCAGCCGCGAATCGATCCGGCTGTTCTGCGACGCCTCGCTTGATTACAACCCGCTGCATCTCGACGACGACTATATGAAAGGCAGTTTCGGCAAGACGCATTTCGGCGGCATCATCATGCACGGCATGAACAATTTCGGGCTGATCACGCGCATGATCACCGACTGGGCTTACCCGGCCGGCGCCATCCATCGCCGCCTCGAAACGCGCTGGCTGAAGCCGGTAAAGCCCGGCGACACCATCCAGCCGATCGGCATCGTCAAGTCGAAACAGATCACGGAAAAATCGCGCTGGGTCGTGATCGATGTCCTGGTGCGCAATCAGAATGACGAGAAGGTCGCGACCGGCGAGGCCATGGTCGAGTTCCCTTACGAGGCCAAGGCGTAATCGACTGCTTAGTGTCCGCGCGCGAACCGCGCCGCGATACGAGGGCTTGGCTCGACCACCTCGGTGGCCAATCCGAGCCACGTCAAGAAGCGGATGGTGAGCCAGGTGTTGTCGATCTCCCACCAGCGATGGCCGTGGCGCGCCGAACGCGGATCGGCATGATGATTGTTGTGCCAACCCTCGCCGTTGGAGATCAGCCCGACAATGACATTGTTGCGGCTGTCCTCGCCGGTCTCGTAGCTGCGGTAGCCCCACAGATGCGTCACCGAATTGACGGCCCATGTAATATGCCAGATCAGCACCGTCCGAACGAACACGCCGAACATCATGATGCTGAGACCGGTCTGCGCCGCGGCTATCGGCGTTTCGCCTGACAACCAAGCCACGGCGAATCCGGCGCCGAAGAACAGCGGCATCTGGCCGAGATTGATCCAGATCAGTGCGTGATGGCGTTCGAGCGCGACGTAGAAGCGGTCGCGCAGGATGTCCTTGGCGTAGCGCTGATAGATTCCGAGGCGGGACAGTTCCGGCTGATGCACCAGGATCCAGCCGATGTGACTCCAGAAAAAACTTGCAAGCGGGCTGTGCGGATCCGGCTGCTCGTCGGCGAATTGATGATGGCGGCGATGGATCGCAACCCACCGCGCCGGCGTTTCCTGCAGGCAGGACATCGCGATGACCACCATCGCGTGCTCCAGCCATTTGGGACATCGCAGGCCGCGATGCGTGAGCAGCCGGTGGTAGCAAAGGTTGATGCCGAACAGCCCGCAAAGATGGGTGCCGAGCAACGCGACGACGAAACCGCTCCAGCTGAAAATGCCGGGCATGAAGGCCAGCAGCGCCATCACATGCCAGGCGCCGATCACGACGATGTAGGGCCAGTTGAGCTGGAACGGCGCTACCCCGGCCGGCAGCGGCATCCGCGCTTTCTGCATGACGGGAAGGGCATAATCCCCAGCGGTCAGCACCGCGGTCTTCAGATGGGCTGTCATGCCGGGCCGAACTTCCAATCTCTGCGCAGGACGCAGTCGTCCGCTTGGACAGCCCCATTCGTGATATGGGGACGAATCGCGAAATAGATACAAACCTTTGACCGAATTAGTTTATTTTGTATGGACGGGCCAAAGGGCACCGCCGCCTGATCGGTTGACATTCCACTGCGCCATGGCTTAGAAACCGCGGGTCCCGGGCGGCATGGTCGCCAGCGGGATAAAGCCCGTTTTTGCTACTTTCGGCCTGTCGAGCACGGCCTTTCAGAAGCTCAGGATTGTCCCATGAAGGTCCGTAACTCATTGAAATCGCTGCGTGGCCGCCATCGCAACAACCGTCTGGTCCGCCGCAAGGGCCGGGTCTATGTGATCAACAAGGTGCAGCGCCGTTTCAAGGCGCGGCAGGGCTGATCGCCGCCTGATTCACGTCTGACGCTGCACTTCCGCCTCCGTGAAAATCACAGCTGTTTGACGCCGTGCTGCTTTGCAGCGCGTTTTTCTGCGTCTAGACTTTGCGGATGGCAGCGAGATTCTTTCGGCCGTCCGGTTTCGCAGTTCTGCTTGGCGCGATGATCGTTGCCGCGCCCGTTGTCGCGCCGGCGCAGAACCAGAAGCCCGCGCAGCGGCAGCAGAAGAAGCCGCCCGAAGCCCCCTCGAAACTGCCCAATGTCGGCGTCGACCGCACCCGCGGTCTGGATTTCCTGTTCGGTGCGTTGAAGGCCGCGCCCGACGAGGCCAGCGCCAAGCATGTCGAAGCGCGGATATGGGCGTTGTGGATGCAGACGCCGAGCGACACCGCCGCGCTGCTGATGTCGCGGGCCAAGGCCGCCATGGACGCCAAGCAGATGGACGTCGCGCTGAAGCTGCTCGACTCCGTGGTCAAGCTGCGGCCCGAATATGTCGAGGCGTGGAACAGGCGCGCGACGCTGTATTACATGCAGAACGACTACACCCATTCGCTCGAGGATATCGAGCAGGTGCTCTCGCGCGAGCCGCGCCATTTCGGCGCGCTGGCCGGGCTCGGCATGATCATGCAGGAACTCGGCGACGACAAGCGCGCGCTCGATGCGTTCCGCAAGGCGCTCGCGGTCAACCCGCATCTCGAAAAGGTGCCTGAGTTGGTGAAGTCGCTGACCGAGAAGGTCGAAGGCCGCGATATCTAGTCACGTCATTCCGGGGCGCGCGAAGCGCGAGCCCGGAATCCATAATTCACCATTGTAAGCATGGATTCCGGGCCTGCAAGAGGCGCATCCCGGATGACAACGTTTAAGTCAATTGCGCGACGTCAAGCGTCGCCGAGGTTAACCCTAACCCGCGGCGCCGCTTTTAGCGCGGAACGTTCTTCACTAACGCTGCTTACACGCCCGAACCCGCGTGTGAAGGAGCGTCGCCATGAAATCATCGCTCGCAAAATCGTTGCTGCTGGCCGGCGCGCTGACATGCGCCCTCGGCACGCCGTGCATTGCCCAGATGGTGTATTCGGGATTTTGGGTGGTCGGCAACCACGTCACCGACCGATGCGAGATCGTGACCAGCAATCCGGTGATCGACTATACCGTGATCTGGTTCGGCAGCGGGCCATACCAGTCGCTGGACGACGCCAGGCTGGCGCGCTCTACCATCAGCGCCTGCCCGCAGGAAGATCCGGCCTCGGCCGTCAATCGCGCGCCCGACGACAACGGCTCCGACAGCCCGGGCTAGTGCAGCGCGCTGCGTCCGCGCTCTGCCGGCCCGCTGACCGCCGCATAGAGTTGCTGCAGCTCGGACTCTAGATGCTCGTTGACCAGCATCAGCGCCTTCAGTGCGCCGCGCAGGTCGCCGTTGCAGGCGGCGACGATCGCATCGATCGCCTCATCGTGTGCTTGTGTGCTCATCCCCCAATCCTCCAAGGAACCGGTGACACAACTGTGACGCCGGTTCCGCGTTGCTGTGGATAGTGTGGATAAGGGCCGCAGAGCAGCCATGCCGGGCTGCCGGTTTGCCCCGAAACTATGCCCCCTGCGAAAGCGTAGCTGGTTGGTGCCCAAGATCGTCCGGATATTTTTCATGATGCTCATGGTTGTCGTGACGGCGCTGGCTGTTCTGGCGCTGGTCACGCAGGCCGGGGTGTTTGCCTTGCAGCGCGTCTACCCGCAGCGGGGTATCACCATTGAGGTCGCCGGTGCGCGCCTCAATGTCGTCGAACTCGGGCCGCGCGACGCCGCCGGTCCGCCGGTCGTGCTGATCCATGGCGCGAGCTCGAATCTGGAATCGATGCGCCCGCTCGGCGACCTGCTTGCCAAAAATCATCGCGTGATCCTGATCGACCGCCCCGGTCATGGCTGGAGCACGCGCGACGATCTCGAAAACTCGACGCCGGCGATGCAGGCGAAGATGATCGACGAAGCATTGGGAAAGCTCGGCGTCGACAAGGCGATCGTCGTGGTGCACTCGCTGGCCGGCGCGCTGGGTGCGCTGCTGGCGCTGGATTATCCGCAGCGCGTCGCCGGCCTCGCGACGCTGTCGGCCGTGGCGTATCCGTGGCCCGGCGGGGTGGGCTGGTACAACAAGGTCGTCACCACGCCGGTGATCGGCCCGCTGCTCGCCTATACGATCACGCTGCCGCTGGGCTTCGTTCTCGCCGAGCCCGGCGCCCGCAGCGTGTTCGCCCCCCAGACCATGCCAGCCGGCTTCGTCAAGGATTCGGCGACGCCGTTGCTGCTGCGCCCGCGCGAATTCCTCGCCAATGCCTGGGATCTGGTGACGTTGAAGCCTGCGGTGGCAGAGCAGGCGTCGCGCTACGGAAATATCAAGGTGCCGGCGCTGGTGATCACCGGCGATACCGACAGCACCGTATCGCCCAACATCCATTCGCGCCGGTTCGCAGCCACCGTGCCGAACGCGAAACTGATCGTGCTGCCCGGTGTCGGCCACATGGTGCAATACGCCGCGCCGGAGCTGGTGGTCCGCGAGATCGAAGCGATGATCGCGGGCCCGAGTGCGGCGCCAAAGGCTGCGATGCGTTAGCTCACATATTCGCGTCCCCGTCGGGACCGACATAGGCGATGCGCACCATGTTGGTGGCGCCGGGGGTGCCGAGTGGCACGCCGGCGACGATAATCACGCGCTGGCCCGCTTTCGCAAAGCCGTCGCGAAACGCGATGCGTCCGGCGCGGTCGACCATGTCGTCCTGGTCGTGTGCGTCCTCCGCGACCACGCAATGCACGCCCCATACCAGGGAAAGTTTGCGCCCCGTCGCGAGACTCGGCGTGATCGCGACCACGGGAGGTTTCGGTCGTTCGCGCGCGACGCGGATCGCGGTCGATCCCGAACTGGTCCAGCAGATGATCGCCGACAATTCGAGCGTTTCGGCGATCTGCCGCGCGGCGTCCGCGATGGCGTCGCCGGCGGTGGCTTCCGGCGGAAACCGCTGCGCGGTGAGTACGCCGCGATAGGTCGGATCGCGTTCCACTTCCTCGCCGATACGGTTCATGGTCGAGACCGCCTCGACCGGAAACTTTCCGGCCGCGGATTCGGCCGAGAGCATGATCGCATCGGCGCCTTCATACACCGCGGTCGCCACGTCGGAGACTTCGGCGCGGGTCGGCACCGGGCTCTGGATCATCGATTCCAGCATTTGGGTCGCGACCACCACCGGCTTGCCGGCGCGCCGCGCCAGCCGCGTCATCTGCTTCTGCAGGCTCGGCACCCGCTCCAGCGGCAGTTCGACGCCGAGATCCCCGCGCGCCACCATCAATGCGTCCGATGCTTCGATGATCTCGGGCAGGCGGTCGATCGCCTGCGGCTTTTCGATCTTCGCCATCACCGCGGCGCGGCCGCGGATCAGCTTCTTGGCCTCGTTGACATCCTCGGCGCGCTGCACGAATGACAGCGCCACCCAGTCGATCCCGGTCACCAGTGCGGCCTCAAGGTCGGCGCGGTCCTTCGGCGTCATGGCGGAGACCGGCAGATCGGTGTCGGGCAGGCTGACACCCTTGCGGTCGGACATCTTGCCTCCGATCACGACACGGGTGACCGCGCGTTCGGGCGAGGTTTCCTCGGCGATCAGGCGCACCTTGCCGTCATCGAGCAGCAGCGCGTGTCCCGGCTTCAAAGCCGCGAGAATTTCCGGATGCGGAAGCTGCACGCGGGTAGCGTCGCCGGGAGCCTTGTCGGAATCCAGCACGAAGCTTGCGCCATTGTTGAGCTGGACCGATCCCCCGTCGAACGAGCCGACGCGAAGCTTCGGCCCTTGAAGATCGACCAGGATGCCGATCGGCCGGCCATAGCTGCTCTCGACATTGCGAATGGTCTTCACCAGTTCGCGCATCTTGTCGTGCGAGGTGTGGCTCATATTGATGCGGAATACGTCGGCGCCGGCTTCGAACAGGCGGCGAATCATCGCGCTGTCGGAAGACGCGGGCCCGAGCGTCGCGAGAATCTTGATGCGGCGCAGGCGTCTCATTTCTTGGATCCGGGCGCTGGCGGCAGGCCAGACCCACCGGGGGGCGTGCCACCCGGCGAATTGGGCATGCCCGGAATTCCGCCCTGTCCGCCCGGGCCGACCGTCCCGGGAATTCCAGGCACCCGCTGCGAAGGCTGTTCGTTGGATTCAGTCAGTTGCACGGTCCAGGCGCGCTGCTCGCCGGTATCGACCTCGAAGAAGCCGGTACGGTCGAAGCCGCGCGCCAGGCAATTCTCGGTGCCTTTGATGGTGAATTCCTTGTCGCGCGAACACATGAACGCCTGTCCCGACCATTCGCCGCCGCGGTCATAATCAAGCGCATAGATATAATAAAACCGCGCGACAAGCGTTCCGCGCAGCAGCGTCTCGCAGCTTCGCGAGGAGACGTTCCACCAACCCTCGGTGGTCCAGCCTTCGGCGTCCTTGTAGCCGAGCGCAATGCCGACCCGGCTTGACGTGTTGTTGCAAAGACGAAAATCCGCCGCCGCCGGATTGCTCCACAGGCACATCATCGCGAACGCCAGCATCGGCATCAGGCCGGCGGCGATCCTGCGAGGAGGCAGATTGCGGTTATGCGAATGTCGTGAGGTCATTTAGTGAAGCTATATCAATTCTTTGATGATTTCGCGTGAGCCAAAGGGCGCTGTCAACGGCTGCGACGTTTTTTCGGTCAATGGGGGCCGAAATTCATCCCTTTGGCCGTCTTTGCGCTGCGATATGGCAAAATCTGTGACAAGTCCCATTTAATATCAAACTCCTGCGTGAACAGCGAGAATGGATGGCCATGACCGGCGATGACAAAAACAGGACCGAACTGGAGGCGGCCGTATTCCGCCGCCTGGTCGAACATCTGCGTTCCCGCAGCGATGTCCAGAATATCGACCTGATGAATCTCGCCGGTTTCTGCCGCAACTGCCTGTCGAACTGGCTCAAGGAAGAGGCCGACGCCAAGGGCACCGCCATGACCAGGGACGAGAGCCGCGAGGCCGTCTACGGCATGCCCTACGAGACCTGGAAAGCAACGCATCAGGGCGCCGCCAGTCCGGAGCAGCTCGCGGCGATGAAGAAGAGCGGCGGACACTGATTCTTTCCACCTCCTCGCCGTCATCCTGAGGAGCGCGCTGTTGCGCGCGTCTCGACGGATGGCTGCGGGCGCTGTAGCTCATGGCCCATCCTTCGAGGCTCGCCGCAAGATGCGGCGAGCACCTCAGGATCACGGTGGAGCATTTTTCCCCCTGTGGGTCGCTGTGGATGAGTGCGATGTCGCCTTGACGCAAGCGCCGCCACTCCCGACTGTCATTTCAAGGATGCGGTGCGCGGCAAAGCGCGTCGCGCTTTCTCACCGACAGTTCAGGAGTACAGGATGGCCACCGCTGCCGCCGTCAAGGAAGAGCCCGCGACCAAATTCGCAAAGGACCAGCTCAAGGCCATCATCGAGCGCATCGAGCGGCTGGAAGAGGAAAAGAAGACCATCTCCGACGACATCCGCGACGTCTATGCCGAAGCCAAGGGCAACGGCTTCGACGTCAAGGCGCTGCGCACCATCGTGCGGCTGCGCAAGCAGGACGCCAACGAGCGCCAGGAACAGGAAACCATCCTGGAAACCTACATGCAGGCGCTGGGGATGCTGTGATCGTCATCCCCGCGAAAGCGGGGATCCAGTAATCTCTGCCGCTATTGATCTGAATTAACGCTGGCGCTTACTGGGTCATCCGCTTTCGCGGATGATGACAGCGGTGCTTGGCTTTACCGCAGTGAGGCGGTGCGCATCACGAACGGCTGGGTCGCGAGCGTCGCGACGGCGGCGCCGGTGAACTGATCGCAGACGAGGCCGATCTGCGGATCGTCGGAGAAGCTCATCGCCACCACTGCGGTCGGCTTGACGAAGTAAGAGCGCATCAGCGTCATGTCGGGATCGCCCATCGCCGATACCGACATCGAGGTGCTGGCGCTCGGCGCCAGGATCATGGCGCGCATCCAGACATCGTTGGCCTTCGGCGCGGCTGCAAGCCGCGTCGAGGTCGCGACCGTGCCCTGCTGGCCCTTGGCGACGACGGTGGTGATGTTGTTCACGGCCATCGGATTGCGCGCGACCGAAGCCGGACGGATGCTGCGTGGGATCGGCGCGCTGGCGGCGACGACGTTGGGACGTTCAGCCGGGGTCGCCGCGGGCGCATAGGCCAGCGCCTGGAACGCTGCGGAAATACTGGCGGTCGATTGTGGGTCAGCACCACCGCCTGCACCGGTAACCGCCTGGCGGGCGGCGATCGCCGCGACCTGCGCCGGCGTCGCCTGCTTCGGCGTCGCCGGGGTATCGCCCCAGAAGCCGCGTGCATTGATGATGTCAGCCGGCGTCTGCGGCTTCGATTCAGTTTTGTTCGTTTCGCTCTTGGTCGTCGAGGCCGCCATCTGCCTGGCGGGCTTCGCCGCAACGCTCTGCATGTCAGCCGACGCCAGCTGGAATGTTGCGACAGCGGCGGGTTTGGCGCGCGGCACCGGCACGGGATCGGCGGATTTGGCTGGAACTGCCGCGGCCATCAGGCTGGCTGCTGAGGGTTTCTCGGGAGCGGCAGCGGTCGCGCCACCCTCGTCATCCTCGTCGGCCGAAGATTTGCCTCTGCTGAACAGGGAGGCAAGCAGGCTCGGCTTGCTCCTGGAATAGGACTCGCTGTCGCCGTCGCCGCGTTTTTCGATATCAGCCTTCGCCAGTTCGTAGCCCCGCAGCGGATTGCCGTCGGAGGGAACATGCACGGTACGGCCGTCCGGGAATACGCGGGCCAGCTGGTCGTGGCTCATGCGCGGCCAGTGGCGGATGCTGCCGGTGTCGAGATGGACGAATGGCGATCCCGAGGTGGGATAGAAGCCGACGCCGCCGCGCTGCAGTCGAAGTCCGGCGAAGCGGATCTGCTCCAGCGGAACTTCCGGAATGAAGAAATCCATGGCGTGGCCGAGCATGTGCTGGCTGAAACGCGCGACGCCCGAGGAACGGCGGCGGAGCATGGCGTTGGTGGCGGGGGAGCGGTAGGCGGAAATGATCTGGATCGGCTTCTTGCCGTCGACGTCGCGGTAGACTTCCCAGAGGATATCGAAAAGATGCCGATCCATCGTGGTCTGGTCCTGGCTGCGCCAGTCGCGGAGGAAGTGGTTGATCTGCTTCAGCGCGTCCTCGTCATAGCGACCGTTGCGCTTGAAGGTGACGGTGAGGTCTTCGTCGGAATGGGTGTGGTGGAAGGAGAGGGTGCGGGTTTCGCCGAGCGCGGTGGCGTCGTGCACCGATCCGGCGCCTGCCAGAAGCAACAGCGACGTCAGTCCGGCATGGTAGCCAGCCCGTGACAACGACAGCTGTTTGAAGCCGCGTGCGAAACCAACCAGCACTATGAGCCCACCCAAGAGGACGACCAGACGAGGGACTCTTCCGCGACCCCATGTTGCGAAAGAGCATGAACGCTGTCTTAAGGCAGGAGGGTTAATCGAAATTTACAGACCCCAACCCGCAAGCCTTAAGGTGTAACCTTAACCCGGAGTATGGCGAAAAAGTGCCCGCTGCCGAAATCCGGGTGGACAATGGTTAATGCGGATTAACCATAGCGGCATGAAGAAGGGCTCCACCGTGAGGTGAAGCCCTTGAAAAACCTCTTAAATTACAGGTCGGCGATAGGCGTCCGGCGATCCCTTAGTGCGGCACGGCCCGGCGCGGACGCTGTACTCGCACCGGCGGCGGCGGGGTCCGGGGCCCGAACAGCCGTTCGAAGAACGACGGTCCGGAGTTGCCGTAATCGCTGTTGAAGGCGACGTTCGACGGCAGGCTCGAACCCGCCGGACGCGAATAGCCCGGCTGGGAGCGCGCCATGATGTTTTCCAGATCCTTGCCCTTGCCACCCTTCATGATCGACAGCATCGCGGCATCGCGGCCATAGACGTCCTTGCGGAGCTGCAGCTTGCCACCGTCGTCCACGAACGCGGTCTGATAGGTGATGTTGACCGGAATGGGCGTCGGGAACTTGATGTCAATCTCGCTGTGGCCGTACATGCTGCGGATTTTTTCCGCCGTGTAGCGTTCGTTCGGCAGGGTGATGCCAAGCAGGGTCGCGGCGTATTGATCCGGATTCTGCACCCGCATGCAGCCATGGCTGAAAGCGCGCTCTTCCTTGGCGAACAGATGCTTGTCCGGCGTGTCGTGCTGATAAACCAGGAACTTGTTCGGGAAGTTGAAGCGAATACGGCCGAGCGCGTTGGCTTCGCCGGGCGGCTGCGAAATGTGGATGCTGCCGTCGCGGTTACGCTCGAGCCTCAGGCCCATGCGCTGCAGCACCGTGGGATCCTGCTGCAGCGCCGGCAGATATTCATTGTAGATGATCGACGGCGGCACGTTCCAGGTCGGATTGACGGTAATGAACTTCATCGTCTCGGTCAGCAGCGGCGTTGCATGCGTGCCCGGCTTGCCGGTGACGACGCGCGTGGTCCAGACCTGACCGCCGTTCTGCATCACCTTCAGCGTATAATCGGGGATGTTGAGAATGACATAGGCGTTGCCGAGCGACGGCGCGCCGAGCTGGCGCGGCAGCCAGCGCCAGCGCTCCATGTTGACGATCACGGTATCGATCGCGCGATCCTTTTTCGGGCTGTTGATCGCCTTGACGGTGCGCTCGTCGAGCACGCCGGTGGGCTTGATATCCGCGTCGTCCTGGAATTTGCGTACCGCTTCGGCGACCTTGGCGTCGTATTTGGTATCGTCGGGGTTCTCGGTGATGCCGAGCTTGGCGCGGAGCTGCGGCACCCGCGAATCTTCCACAACGATCTCGGGCTGTTTCTTGCCGCGCGCGGGGGTGTATTTCAGCGCCGGTCCGTCTGAAATCTGGATCACCGGTCCGTCGCCCTGACCGCGCAATTCGGCGAGCTTCTTCTTCAACTCGCGATACAGTCTGTGTGGCGGATTGTAACCCTCCAGCGCCGCGTTGGTGTCCTTTGCGGTGGTGATGTTGGCGAGAACTTCGGCCGGATCGGTCGGATGGTCGGGATAAAGGATATCGGCGCTGACCTGCGACCAGTGTATCCGGCCGCTCTGCGCCTGACGCGCATAATCGAGCATGCTGGCGGTCAGCTTGAGCTCGGCGTCGGCGAGGGCGTCCGGAGAATTCGCAGCGGCGAAATCCGGCACCGGATAGTCGGCGGCATTGAGGCCATCGGCCGCGGCGTCCTTGAGCCGCGCAACCACGCCCTTGGCGCCGGCGGTGAGGGCGCCGCTTTGGGTCCAGACCGGCGCATATTCGCGCGCGGTATAGAATTTTTCGACCGCCGCGCGTTCGGCTTTGCGGTCGAAGTATTTCGACGATTTGGCGCCCAGCATGTCCTTGAGCTTGTCGGCGACCGGCTGATCCGCCGGAGCGACAGTGCTCGCCGCCTTGACCGGTTCCTTGGCGGGTTCGACGGCCGGCGTTGCCTCTGCAGGCGCCGGCGCGGGAGTCGCATCGGCAGGAGCAGTGGCGGTGTCAGCCGGTTTGGTCTCCAAGGCCTTCTCAGTGGTCTTGGATGCGTCGGGGACGGTCGCGGTGGTTTCGACCTTGAAGTCGCTCGCCGTCGGCGGCGGAACATTCGCAGGCTCGGGGAGCGGGATCGCCGCGTCGATCGCAAGATCAGCGGGACTGCGAGACAGATCGGCAAACGCCGCGGTCGCGGACACCGTGAGGAAAGTTGCCGCGACGGCCATCAGCACGCGGTCAAATCCAGCACGGCCATTCCAATAGTCACGCATCGTCACACCCCTTGGGTGAAACTGCCCCGGCATGGAACAGCTCTCAGGTCTTCTCCGTCATAGCTTTTGCTAAATGCGCCGGCTTGATCGGGTCTCGAAACGAATTCAGTCAACGAACGCGTCTGAATGCGCTCCAAATCTGGATAGCGTCGATACGCCTGCACGCGACGATTCATACGCAGACAGTACACGCGCTCAATTCTTGCAGCCAGTGCTACGCAATGCACCTCACGACAAACTGACTTCAAACGGCATTCATTGCAACGGATTGCGTGCTTTTGCCACGCGCTTTTCCGTTTGTCTGTCACCGGCCAGCAACGGTTCAATATTTACACCCGTCGGGACCGGGTTCCGGATGCGCAAGCGCGCGCAACTGACACCGAAGCGCCACAATCGAAGGCGCGTTCACTGTGCGAAGATCAGCGCGGCTCGTCCGATCCCGCGAGCGGATCGTCAGCGGCTTCGTCGAGCTTGCGATACAGAGTCGAACGTCCGATCTTCAACCGTCGGGCGACTTCGGACATCTGACCGCGGTAATGCGAAATCGCGAACCGGATGATTTCGCTTTCCATCTCCTCGAGCGGCCGCATCTCGCCGCCGCTGGTCAGCATCGAGAGGCTGCCGGCGGCAGACATCGGAGCGATAGGTATTTCATTACCTGTGACCATCGCAGGCGCCGTGGAGTGAAATGCCGGGTCGATGGCGAGGGGTTCGGCGTGACGATCTTGCCCTTCGTGCGTCGTCGATGACGGTGCGTGGGCTTGCGGAAAATCGGCGAGACCAAGCTGATCGCTCTCGCTCATCACCACCGCGCGATAAACCGCGTTTTCAAGCTGCCGGATATTGCCGGGCCAATCCAGCCGCGACAGCCCGGCCATCGCATCGCCGCTGATGCCCGTGATCGGGCGGTTCTCCTCTGCGCAAAACCGCGCCAGGAAATGCCGCAGCAAATGTGGGATGTCCTCGCGCCGCATCCTTAAGGGAGGAATCGTCAGCGGCAGCACATGAAGGCGATAGAACAGATCTTCGCGGAACTGTCCGGCCTTGACGCGGTCGAGCAGCTTGCGATTGGTGGCGGAGATGATGCGCACATCGACCTTCACCGGCTTGCGCCCGCCGACCGCTTCCACCGCACCTTCCTGCAGCGCGCGAAGCAGTTTCACCTGCGCGGTCAGCGGCAATTCGCTGACCTCGTCGAGGAACAGTGTGCCGCCGGAAGCTTCGACGAATTTGCCCATGTGGCGTTCGGTGGCGCCAGTGAACGCGCCCTTCTCGTGACCGAACAGGATCGACTCCACGAGGTTGTCGGGAATCGCGCCGCAATTGACGGCGACGAAGGGTTTTGCGGCGCGTTCGCCGGTGCCGTGAATCGCGCGCGCGAACAGTTCCTTGCCGACCCCGGATTCGCCTTCGATCAGAACCGGGATGGTAGAGCCTGCGGCCTTCTGCGCAGTACGCATCACGTTGCCCATCGCCTCGCTGCGGGTGATGATATCGGCGAAGGTCAGCTTGCCTTCGCGGCTGTGTCTGATCCGTTGCAGTTCACCTTTCAATGCGCTGGCGTTGAGCGCGTTGCGTAAACTGACCTGCAGCCGCTCGACGCCGACCGGTTTTACGACGAAATCATGTGCGCCGGCGCGCATCGCCGACACCACATTGTCGATGCCGCCATGTGCGGTTTGCACGATCACGGGAATATTGAGTCCGGCTTCACGGATTTTTGCCAACACGCCCATGCCGTCGAGGCCCGGCATCACCAGGTCGAGCACGACGGCGTCGATCGCGTGGGCGTCCGGCGAGGTGAGCATGGCGATGGCGGCGTCGCCGCTGTCGACCACCAGCGTCTCATAGCCGCATCGTTGCACCATGTTTTCGACCAGACGGCGTTGCACCGCGTCGTCGTCGGCGATCAAAATGGTGGCAGCCATGGCATTCCCCGCACCTTACAACTATCTGTCTCGAATCGGGGCACTCTGGCCGATGGCGATTAACGTGCTCTTAAGGGGTGTCGTCCCGAGTCGTCGTTCATCAGGCTGAAACGCATCAACAGGTTGGAACCATATGGCCGCGCGCTCTTCCGCTCTCCGCAAGTCCTCCGCTCAACGCAAATCCACCGTCAAAAAACCGGCCACCGCCAAATCGAAGCCCGGCAAACTGCCGGAATGGAATCTGGCCGATCTCTATTCCGGGATCAGTGCGCCGGAAGTCGCCCGCGACCTCGACCGGATGGACGCGGAATGCATCGCGTTCGAAGCGGATTACAAAGGCAAGTTGGCGGAAGCGACTGCGAAAGAGGGCGGGGTCTGGCTCGCGGCTGCCGTGAGACGTTATGAGGCGATCGACGATCTCGCCGGGCGTCTGGGGTCCTATGCCGGCCTGGTCCATGCCGGCGACAGCGTCGATCCCGCGATCTCCAAATTCTATGGCGATGTTTCCGAGCGGCTCACGGCCGCGTCGGTGCATCTGCTGTTCTTCGGTCTCGAACTCAATCGAATCGACGACGCGGTGATCGCGCGCGCGATGCAAGCGCCGGAACTGGCGCATTACCGTCCATGGATCGAAGATCTCCGCAAGGACAAGCCCTATCAGCTGGAGGATCGCGTCGAGCAGCTGTTCCACGAGAAATCGGTCAGCGGCTATGCGGCCTGGAACCGGCTGTTCGATCAGACCATCTCAGGCCTGCGCTTCAAGGTCGCCGGCAAGGATCTCGCGATCGAGCCGACGCTGAACCTGCTGCAGGATCGCGCACCGGAAAAGCGCAAGGCGGCGGCGCAAGCGCTGGCCAAAACCTTCAAGGCCAATGAGCGGACTTTTGCGCTCCTCACCAACACGCTTGCCAAGGACAAGGAGATATCCGACCGCTGGCGCGGTTTTGAGGATGTTGCGGATTCACGTCATCTGGCCAACCGCGTCGAGCGCGAGGTGGTGGATGCGCTGGTTGGGTCGGTGCGCGCAGCCTATCCCCGGCTATCGCATCGCTATTACGCGTTGAAGGCAAGCTGGTTCAACAAGAAGAAGCTCGCGCACTGGGACCGCAACGCGCCGCTACCATTCGCGGCCACCGGCAGCATCGCCTGGCCCGATGCGAAAAACATGGTGTTGTCAGCCTACGGCGCATTCTCTCCTGAGATGGCCGGCATTGCCGAGCGGTTTTTCACCGATCGCTGGATCGACGCGCCGGTGCGGCCGGGCAAGGCGCCCGGCGCGTTCTCGCATCCCACCACGCCGTCGGCGCACCCTTATGTGCTGATGAATTATCAGGGCAAGCCGCGCGACGTGATGACGCTGGCGCATGAACTCGGCCATGGCGTGCACCAGGTGCTTGCCGCTGCGAACGGCGCGCTGATGGCGCCGACGCCGCTGACTTTGGCGGAGACCGCGAGTGTGTTCGGCGAAATGCTGACCTTCAAGCGGCTGCTGGCCGAGACCAAAAACGCCAGGCAGCGGCAGGCGCTGCTCGCCGGCAAGGTCGAGGACATGATCAACACGGTGGTGCGGCAGATCGCGTTCTATTCGTTCGAGCGCGCCGTCCACACCGAGCGGCGAAACGGCGAGTTGACCGCACAACGAATCGGCGAAATCTGGCTCAGCGTGCAGGGCGAAAGCCTGGGGCCCGCGATCGACATCCGTCCCGGCTACGAGAGTTTCTGGATGTACATCCCGCACTTCATCCATTCGCCGTTCTACGTCTATGCCTACGCGTTCGGCGACTGCCTGGTGAACTCGCTCTATGCGGTCTACGAAAACGCCCAGGACGGCTTTGCGGAACGCTACCTCGCGATGCTGGCGGCCGGCGGCACCAAGCACTATTCCCAACTGCTGAAGCCGTTCGGGCTGGATGCCAAGGACCCGAAATTCTGGGATGGCGGACTGTCGGTCATTGCGGGGATGATCGATGAGCTGGAGCAGATGAGCTAGAGTCCCGCTACCTTGAGGACCAGCAATTTCGGGTGTAGATTCGGGCCGTAGGAGCGAGCCATGAGCGATGCCGAAGTTGGAAGCACCGTCCTTAAAATCTGCAAAGTTGGAGATTCGGTCGGCCTTGTCCTTCCGGACGAACTGCTTTCGCGCCTCAATTTAAAGGAAGGCGACGCGTTATACCCGGTCCAACAGCCGGATGGCGGCCTTTTATTGACGCCACATAGGCCTAAACATGCGCGGGCGATGCAAATTGCTCGCGAGATGATGCACGAATATCGCGATACGTTTGCTGCGCTTGCCAAATGAGCGGGTCGTTTACGGCTGGGTATTAGGTCCTCCGTCGATCTTGTGAGGCAAATGAGGCTTCCGCGGCGGACAACCGGGCCTTCCGCCGTTGCTCTCCCATTCCGATTGGGCTAATTCCAAGGCAATTGCTGGATTTCCGCTGGAGAGACTGATGGCTGAGCATAACGAAGTGGCTTACACGACCGCTGACGGCAACGACTACCCCGCGCATGAGCAAACCTATGAAGGCTTCATCAAGCTGGTGAAGTACGGCACCGTCAGCGTCATTTTTATCGTTGCCATGATGGCGATTTTCCTGACCTGATCTTTTCACCGATCGCGCCGCTACCGGCGCGCTCGCTCACGCGCTGCGCCCACCGCCGCCGGAGGCCCTATGAAGATTGCCGTTGCCAAGGAAATCGATCCCTCCGAGCCGCGGGTCGCGGCCTCTCCCGATACGGTGAAGAAGTTCAAGGCGCTGGGCGTCGATGTCGCCGTGGAACCGGGCGCCGGGATCAAGTCGGGACTGCCGGATACGGAATTCACCGCCGCGGGCGCCACCGTCAGCGCCGACGCGCTGAAGGACGCCGACATCGTCATCAAGGTGAAGCGCCCGGAGGCGTCGGAACTCGCGCAATACAAGCGCGGTGCGCTGGTGATCGCGATCATGGATCCTTATGGCAACGACGCCGCGCTGAAGGCGATGGCCGATGCCGGCGTCTCGGCATTCGCGATGGAACTGATGCCGCGCATCACCCGCGCGCAAGTGATGGACGTGCTATCGAGCCAGGCCAATCTCGCCGGCTATCGCGCCGTAATCGAGGCCGCCGAGGCGTTCGGCCGCGCCTTTCCGATGATGATGACGGCGGCCGGCACCATTCCCGCCGCAAAAGTGTTCGTGATGGGAGTCGGCGTTGCCGGCCTGCAGGCGATCGCGACCGCACGGCGGCTCGGCGCCGTCGTCACCGCGACCGACGTGCGTCCCGCAGTGAAGGAACAGGTCGAAAGCCTGGGCGCAAAATTCCTCGCGGTCGAGGACGAGGAATTCAAGCAGGCTGAGACCGCGGGCGGCTACGCCAAAGAAATGTCGAAGGAGTATCAGGCCAAGCAGGCCGCGCTCACCGCCGAACATATCAAGAAGCAGGACATCATCATCACCACGGCGCTGATCCCGGGCCGTCCCGCGCCGAAGCTTGTTACGGCTGACATGGTCAAGTCGATGAAGCCGGGTTCGGTGCTGGTCGATCTCGCGGTCGAGCGCGGCGGCAATGTCGAGGGCGCGAGAGCCGGCGAAGTCGCCGACGTCGGCGGCATCAAGATCGTCGGCTACACCAACGTTGCCGGCCGCGTCGCGGCGTCGGCGTCGGGCCTGTATGCGCGCAATTTGTTCGCGTTCATCGAGACCCTGATCGACAAAACGACAAAAGCGCTCGCCGTGAACTGGGACGACGAACTGGTCAAGGCCACCGCGTTGACCAAGGACGGCGCCGTCATTCATCCGAATTTTCAGCCGAAGGCATAGGGAGTTCCGCCATGGATCATATCGCACAGGCCGTCGATCCCTTCGTGTTCCGGCTGTCGATTTTCGTGCTCGCGGTGTTCGTCGGCTATTTCGTGGTGTGGTCGGTAACGCCGGCGTTGCACACGCCGTTGATGTCGGTGACCAACGCCATCTCGTCGGTGATCGTGGTTGGTGCGCTGCTCGCGGTAGGCGTCGCGCTGGTCGGCAGCGGTACCGGCTGGGCGCGTGGCTTCGGTTTTGTCGCGCTGATCTTTGCATCCGTGAATATCTTCGGCGGCTTTCTGGTGACGCAACGCATGCTTGCGATGTACCAGAAGAAAAAGAAGTAAGGGCAACCCGATGAACGCCAATCTCGCCGCAGTTCTCTATCTCGTCGCCGGCGTCCTGTTCATCCTGTCGCTGCGCGGACTGTCGAGCCCGGCGTCATCGCGCCAGGGCAATTTCTTCGGCATGATCGGCATGGCGATCGCGGTCGTGACCACGCTCGCGGCGCATCCGCCGGCCGACGCCATCGGCTGGCTGCTGGTGATCCTCGGCATCGCTATCGGCGGCAGCATCGGTGCGGTGATCGCGCGGCGGGTGCCGATGACCTCGATGCCGGAACTGGTCGCGGCGTTTCACTCGCTGGTCGGCATGGCTGCGGTGCTGGTCGCGGCGGGTGCGTTCTATGCGCCTGCGGCGTTCGACATCGGCACCCCCGGCAACATCCATGGCGCGAGCCTCGTTGAAATGTCGCTCGGCGTCGCCATCGGCGCGCTGACCTTTACCGGCTCGGTGATCGCGTTTCTGAAGCTATCGGGCCGTATGAGCGGCGCGCCGATCATTCTGCCCGCACGCCATGTCATCAACATCGCGCTGGCGCTGGCGCTGGTGTTCTTCATCGCCGGCCTCGTGATCTCCGGCAGCGCGCTGGACTTCTGGCTGATCACCATCATCGCGCTGGTGCTCGGCGCATTGCTGATCATCCCGATCGGCGGCGCCGACATGCCGGTCGTGATCTCGATGCTGAATTCGTATTCCGGCTGGGCGGCGGCCGGCATCGGCTTCACGCTCGGCAACTCGGCGCTGATCATCACCGGCGCGCTGGTCGGCTCATCCGGCGCGATCCTGTCCTACATCATGTGCCATGCGATGAACCGCTCCTTCATCTCGGTCATATTAGGCGGCTTCGGCGGCGAGACTGCCGCGGCTGGCGCGGGCGCGGGCGGCGAAGTGCGCCCGGTCAAACTTGGCTCCGCCGACGATGCCGCATTCATCATGAAGAACGCGCAGAAGGTGATCATCGTGCCCGGCTACGGCATGGCGGTGGCGCAGGCGCAGCACGCGTTGCGCGAGATGGCCGACACGCTGAAGAAGGAAGGCGTCGAGGTCAAATACGCGATTCACCCCGTCGCCGGCCGCATGCCCGGCCACATGAACGTGCTGCTTGCCGAAGCCAACGTGCCCTATGACGAAGTGTTCGAGCTTGAGGACATCAACTCGGAATTTGCGCAGGCCGACGTCGCCTTCGTGATCGGCGCCAACGATGTCACCAACCCTGCCGCCGAGGACGACAAGACCTCGCCGATCTACGGCATGCCGGTGCTGCAGGTCTGGAAGGCCGGCACCGTGATGTTCATCAAGCGGTCGCTGGCCTCGGGTTATGCCGGCATCGACAACCCGCTGTTCTATCGCGACAACACCATGATGCTGCTGGGCGACGCCAAGAAGATGACCGAGAACATCGTCAAGGGGATGTGAGCCTGCATCGGGCTTTACAAATGGTCGATCCATGACCGTCCTGAAATGGCTCGTCGTACTGGTGCTGATCGGCTATGTCGGGTTTCTTGCTGCATTTTATTTTGTGCAGCGGGCGTTCCTTTTTCCGATCCCGCAAACGGAGCGTACGGCTCCTGCAGCCGCAGGTTTTTCGGAAGCCGAAGAGCATGTTCTGACGACGTCCGATGGCGAGAAGATTATCGTTTGGCACGTTCCGCCGCGCCCCGGCCGTTCGGTAGTGATGTTCTTTCCGGGCAACGGTGATTTTCTGGCGGGCCGCGTCGGCTGGTTTCGCGATATTGTCGCGGACGGGACCGGACTCATCGCAGTGTCATATCGGGGGTATGCGGGTTCGACCGGACATCCAAGCGAGCGAGGATTGCTGCTGGATGCGGAGGCGGCTTATAGCTTCGCAAAAGCTCGGTATGAAACCGATCGGATAGTAGTCTGGGGCTTTTCGCTCGGCACCGGGGTCGCGGTGGCGTTGGCGGCCGACCAGCAAATGGGAAAGCTGATCCTGGAGGCGCCTTATACATCGACAGCCGAGGTTGCCGCCTCGCTGCTTCGAATCGTGCCCGTGCGCTGGCTCATGAGCGACCAGTTTCGCTCCGACGTGCGCATCTCGCGCGTCAGTGTGCCTCTTTTGATCATGCATGGCGAGCGAGATCCCGCCATCCCGATGGCCTTTGGCGAGCGATTGTTTATGCTCGCTCATGAGCCAAAACAGTTTGTCCGTTTTCCGGAAGGCGGCCATGATAATCTCCACGACTACGGCGCGATGGAAGCGGCGCGGCAATTCATCAACGCTCCAAAGAGCTGACCAATGGATTTGATCCCATGAGCACACACGGCCCGATGCCGCGGTCGGCGTGGATTTTTCCTGCGCTGGCGTTTTTGCTGTTTGCCGGGGCCACAGGTCTCGGCCTGTCGATTACGCCGTCCGCGGGCGGGCTGGTCCTTGCGATCGTGCTGCTGGTGATTCTGTTCGGCACCGTATTCGCGGCCGTGCATCATGCCGAAGTGATCGCGGAGAGGATCGGCGAGCCCTACGGCACGCTGCTGCTGACGCTGGCGGTCACTATCATCGAGGTCGCGCTGATCGCCACCATCATGCTCGGCGAAACGGCCGTGCCGACATTGGCGCGCGACACCGTGTTCGCGGTGGTAATGATCGTCTGCAACGGCCTTGTCGGCATCTGCATCCTGGTCGGCGGCCTGCGCTACCGCGAGCAGGACGTGCAGGTCACTGGAGCCAACCTCTATCTGAGTGTGCTGATCGTGCTGGCGACCATCACGCTGATCCTGCCGAATTATACCATGACGACGCCGGGGCCGTTGTATTCCAACGCGCAACTCGGCTTCGTCAGCGTCGTGACCATTATCCTTTACGGCGTGTTTCTCTATACCCAGACCATCCGGCATCGCGATTACTTCGTCGGCGAAGGCGACGCGGCCTCGGGCGATGCGGCGCAGAGCTCGCGGCGGACGCTGGCGATCAGCATCGCGTTGCTGCTGGCCTCGTTGCTGGCGGTGGTGCTGCTGTCGAAGAAATTTTCACTGGCGGTGGACCTCGGCACCGAAATGATCGGCGCGCCGCCGGCCTTCGCCGGCATCATGGTGGCGCTGTTGATCCTGTTGCCGGAAAGCGTCGCCGCCATTGCCGCCGCGCGCCAGAACGATCTGCAGAAAAGCATCAACCTGGCGCTTGGCTCGTCGCTGGCGACCATCGGGCTGACGATCCCGGCGGTCTCGGTGGCGGCCTATGCGCTCGACAAGCAACTGGTCCTCGGACTTGGCGAACAGAAGATGGTGCTGCTGGTGATGACGTTTGTCATCAGCATGCTCACCTTCGGCACCGGCCGCACCAACATCCTGTTCGGGCTGGTTCACATGCTGGTGTTTGCGGTATTCGTGTTCATGGTGTTCGTGCCGTGACGTGCAGGGAGAAGCGGCCATGATCAGCGCGAAATCGGATGTCCAGGTCGACACTCCGGAAGTCCGCGTCACCGAATGGCGGCTGGCGCCGGGCAGCGCCACGGGCCGTCACGTCCATGAGATGGACTACGTGATCGTGCCTGTAACCTCAGGCGAAATGACCATCGTGGCGCCCGATGGCGAGCGCTCCAGGGCGCAGCTCGGCGTCGGAAAATCCTACTTCCGTAAAGCGGGCGTCGAACACGACGTGCTCAACGAGACCGCCTCCGAGATCGTGTTCCTGGAAGTCGAGCTGAAGCCTTAAGGCTCCCGCCGGGAGCATCGGAGCGTCAATTGCCACCGATCTGTCGCAGTTGATCCCTCAATGCGCCTCAAAGTTCCCGCATCAGAAACGGCGCGGGGAGGCCGGCAATGCTGAAATACATCTCGAAATTCACCATCGACATCTTACCCTCGGTGGTCGCCACCATCATCGGGGCCTACATCGTTAATCATTATATCGTCGCCAAGCCTGCCGACGCGCCAACCGCTGCCGCGATTTCCACGGTCGATCCAAAGAAAGCCGAATCTTCCGATCTGGCCAATCTTCCTGCCGCCGGCGTGAAGGCCAAGGGCATCTCCGAGAAAGCTATCCTGGAAAAGACGGCGGCCGAGAGACCGGCGGTCGCCGACAAACCGGACGAGACCGCGAGCCTTCCGGCCGAACCGCGGCGGCATCAGCCGATGCCGCACGAAAAGACGATCGCAAAGGGTGCGCCTGCCGTGCCGGTCCCGGCGCCTGCCGCGGTCACCTCCGATCCGCCCCCGCCGGCTGAAGCCGCATCCGCACCGGAAGAGAAGCGCGACGCCAACGATCTCGCGCGCGCGGCGATCGAGCGCCTGCGCGGGACCAGCGAGCCTTCACCGCGCGTGCAGGAAGCCGTGCGTATCCCGGAAGCGCCTCGCGTCCCCGAGGTACCGCGCGTAGTGACGGCCGCCCCGGTGCAGCCGTTGCCGCCCCCGATCATGGTTTCGTCACCCAGGAGCGAGGCATTCAATCCGGTAAATGGTTCAGTGCCGGTGAAGATCGACGATCCGCGGCGGCCGATACCTCCAGCCGATATTCCGTCGTCATCGCGGCCGGCCGATCTTCGCGCCGAGGCCATGGAGCCAGCGCCACGCGAGCATACCTCGGTTGCCGAGGACGTATTGTCGGCGGCGAAGTCGGTATTCCACGCGGTGCTGCCGCGGTAGCTAGCCGCCGACGCGTGCGATGCCGCTGCGCGCGGCCTCGTCCTTGGGGCGGATATCGATCGCACGGTTGTAGGACGCAGCAGCCTTGGCCTTGTCGCCGAGTTTCTCGTAGGCGAGGCCGCGGGTCACCCAGATCTGTCCGTTCATCGGGGCGGCCTGTACGGCTTCGTCGAGATCGGACGCGGCTTCCTTCGGTTTGTCCACCGCGAGGTAACTGACGGCGCGGCCGAACAGCGGGTCGGCCTGCTGCGGCGCCAGGCCATTCGCCGAGGTGAAGTCGTTGATCGCAAGCTCGTGCTGCTTGTTGTTCTGATAGAGCAGGGCGCGATTGTAATAGGCCTCGGCGTTGTCGGGACGCAGGCTGATCGCCTTGGTCAGATCCTCCACCGCTTCCGCCTGCTGATTTTTCGCCTTGTAGACCATGCCGCGGCCGAGGAAAGCGGGCGCGTAGCCGGGATCGAGCCCAATCGCCCGGTTGTAATCAGCCATCGCAAGATCGAGCCGCTTGCTGTGGCGATACACCAGCGCGCGATTGGCGTAGGCGTGTCCGTAATTGGGATCGAGGCTGATAGCCTTGTTGAGGTCGGCCAGCGCCTCCTCGGACTTTCCGCCCTGCGCCAGCAACAACCCGCGTGCGTTGTAGGCCTGCGGGTCGTTCGGATTGTTCTTGATGGCTTCGGTGAGGGAAGAGATGCTCCCGGAGGCGACGCCTTGTGCCGCATCGTCCTTTTCGCCCGAGGCCGACAGCGAACCCAGATTGATCGAGCAGCCGGCGGTGCAAACCGCGATTACGATCAGCGCGGCCGCGCGTTGGCCGAGACGCCAACGTCCGCAAAACGGATAGGGGACCGGGTATGGCATGTGATGCAGAGATCTCGCGCGGCCTGCATACTGGTAGCCTGAGCCCGCGGAAAATGCATCGGTCAAAATAACAACGCGGGCACAAGGCCCGCGTCATCAAACTCAAATCTGTAGAAAACGCTTAGCGCGGGCCGCGCGGACCCGCACCGGGGCCGCCTCTGCCGCCACCGCCCGGACCGCCACGCTCGGCGCCTGGCCCTGCGCCAAACACCGGTTTCGGCTTCATCGGCAGCAGGCCTTCGCGCTGCAGCTTCTTGCGGGCGAGCTTGCGGGCGCGGCGCACGGCTTCCGCCTTTTCGCGGGCCTTCTTCTCGGAGGGCTTTTCGTAATGACCGCGGAGCTTCATCTCGCGGAAAATACCCTCGCGCTGCATCTTCTTCTTCAGCGCCTTGAGGGCTTGATCGACATTGTTATCGCGAACGAGAACCTGCACGCGGCATCCTCTTTCAATTGGTCGGATTGGAAACTGGAGAAAGCGGAGGGCCGACAAAGGCCATGCCCTCAACCTCAAGGGCGCGGACATACCAGATCGAAACCGGGATGTCCACCTGCGAAGCTGCCATTTTTCAGGCATTTAGAGGTCTTGCGATGGTGTTGCGGCAAACCTGGGACGGAATCAAGGCGGCTATTTCCGGTCCCTGGACATCACTTGGGTGACATGCCCCATCTTGCGGCCCGGGCGGGGCGCACCCTTGGCGTAGAGATGCACGGTAGCACCGGGGATGGTCAGCCATTTCTCGTAACCGAGCACGTCGTCTCCGATCAGGTTGGTCATGGTGACCGCGCCGTGGCGAACCGGTTTGCCGAGCGGCCAGCCGGCGACGGCGCGAATGTGCTGCTCGAATTGCGAAACCGAAGCGCCGTCCAGCGTCCAGTGTCCGGAATTATGCACCCGCGGCGCGATCTCGTTGACCAGCAGCGCCGGACCATTGTCGCCCGCCACCACGAACATTTCGACCGCGAGCACGCCGATATAATTCAGCGCGTTGGCGATGGTTTCGGCGATACCGCGGGCCTGCTCGGCCAGCGCATCGGAAATCGCGGCGGGCACGCGCGAGATTTTCAGGATATGGTCGCCGTGCTGGTTTTCGGTGACGTCGTAGCATTCGACATGACCATCGGCGCCGCGCGCCGCGATCACGGAGATCTCCCGCTCGAACGGAATGAAGGCCTCGAGGATCGCCGACTTGGTGGCGAGCTCGATCCAGACCCGGTCGAGGTCGTCGCCGTCGCGGATGATCGCCTGGCCCTTGCCGTCATAGCCGAAGCGGCGGGTCTTGATCACCGCGGGAAGCCCGATACGCGCGATCGCGGTTCGCAGTCCCTCCACCGACGATACATCGGCATAGGCGGCGGTCGCGATGCCCAGCCGTGCCGCAAAATCCTTTTCGGCGAGACGGTCCTGCGTGGTTTCGAGCACCTTGTAATCAGGCAGCACCGGGCGGCGTGCCGCCAGCACCATTGCGGCGGCGGCCGGCACGTTCTCGAATTCATAAGTGATGACGTCGACGTCGTTGGCGAACAGCTCCAGCGCCTCGACATCGGCATATTCGGCGCAGGTTGCGTGCAGCACTACATCGAACGCCGGCGAATCCGGATCCGGCGAAAACACCTGGCACTTGAAGCCCAGGCGCGACGCCGCCATCGCCAGCATCCGGCCCAATTGCCCGCCGCCGAGAATTCCGATGGTGTCGCCCGGCCTCAGCTTAACCTGATCTGGGGCCGTCACGCCGAACCCTCCGGGCGTTCGTCGACCGCCTCGGTCTGCGCCTTGCGCCAGATGGCTAGCCGATCCGCCAGCGCCGCATCGTTCAACGCCAGCACGGAGACCGCGAGAAGAGCGGCGTTGATGGCGCCGGGTTTGCCGATCGCCAGCGTGCCGACCGGAATCCCCGCCGGCATTTGCACGATCGAATAAAGCGAATCGACCCCGGACAACGCCTTGGATTCCATCGGCACGCCGAACACCGGCAGTTCCGTCAATGCGGCCGCCATGCCCGGCAGATGTGCGGCGCCGCCCGCGCCGGCGATGATGATCTTGAAGCCGGCTGCCTTGGCGCCCTTGGCGAAGGCGAACAGCCGGTCCGGGGTGCGATGGGCCGAGACGATGTGCTTCTCGCAACCGACGCCGAGCGCGGTCAGCGTTTCGGCGGCATGGCGCATGGTGTCCCAGTCCGACTGGCTACCCATGATGATGGCGACGGGGATGGTCATTCAGGTCAATTCTTTTCGGGAATCCAAAAACATAGGCCGGATTATAGGACCGGCCCGAGGTTCGGCAAGGCGTGGCGAGGGGTTCTGGAATGGACTATCCTGTCTTGGTGAAGGCGGGCAAGTCATGAGCATGAAAAAGAAACCGAAACCCACCGCGCCGAAAGCCGCGAAACGCCGCAAAAGCAGCTTGCCGGGACGCAAGATCGCGCTGTCACGCTCAAGATCGGCCAAGGCCCAGGCGAAATCGCCGGGGTCTTCCGTCAAATCCAGCGCTGCGATCCCCGCCGACCCCAAACTGACGATTCGCCGGCTGCGGTCGCAACTCGCCAAGGCGCAGTCGCGAATCGACGAGCTGGAGGCTTCGGCGGACCAGGATTTCCTGCTCGATATTCCCAACCGGCGTGGCTTCGAGCGCGAGCTGAACCGCTCCATCGCCTACATCAAGCGCTATCACGCGTCCGGCGCGCTGATAGTGCTCGACGTCGATCGCTTGAAGCCGATCAACGATGCCTACGGCCACGCTGCCGGCGACGAAGTGCTCAAAGCCATCGTGGCGGTGCTGCTGCGTCATGTCAGGTCGTCCGACGTGATCGGACGGCTCGGCGGCGACGAGTTCGCATTGCTGCTGTGGAACCTGAGCGAGACCGATGCCCGGGCCAAGGCGGCATCGCTGGAAGAGGCCGTGGACCAACTGTCATTCGTGTTCCGCGGCCGCAGGATTTCGGCGGGCGCATCCGCGGGGGTCGCGATCCTCGGGCCACACGCGGAGGCAGGCAGGGCGCTGGAAGAGGCCGACAGCGCGATGTATGTGCGCAAGGCGCAAAGGCGGCATGAGGGGTGAACATGACAACCAGGCCGCCCCCATTCACGCTGGATGTCTCCGACGCCGACATTGCCGACCTGCGCGATCGTCTTGCGCGCACACGCTTTCCGGATGCCGCGCCGGGCGAAGCGTGGGCTTACGGCACCGACGTCGCATACTTGCGTGAACTCGTCGAATACTGGCGCGCCAGCTTCGACTGGCGCGCGCAGGAAGCGGCGCTGAACGCGTTTCCGCAATTCCGCGTCGCGCTGGACGACGTCGATCTGCATTACGTGCACGTGCCCGGCGTCGGACCCGATCCGATGCCGCTGTTGCTCCTGCACGGCTGGCCGGGTTCGGTGTTCGAATTCCTCGAGATCATTCCGCGCCTCACCGACCCCGCCCGCTTCGGCGGCGACGCGCGCGACGCCTTCACCGTGGTGGCGCCGTCGCTGCCCGGATATGGCCTGTCGTTCCGGCCGGGCATGAAGCGGTTCGGCGTTCCGGAGATGGGAGATTGCGTCGCCGCGCTGATGACCGACGTGCTCGGCTATGAAAAATTCGGCGCACAAGGCGGCGACTGGGGCGCCGCCGTCACCAGCCGGCTCGGCTATGCGTATGCCGAGCGCATGATCGGCATCCATATCAACCTGATGATGGCCGCGGGCCGCGATCCCGCCGATTTTCCCAATCCGACCGAGGAGGAGCAGCGCTATCTAGTCGATCTCAAGCACTGGCTGCGCGAGGAGACCGGCTATCAGTGGATCCAGGGCACCAAGCCGCAGACGCTGGCGTTCGCGCTCACCGATTCGCCGGCAGGCCTCGCGGCATGGATGGTAGAGAAATTCCGCTCCTGGTCCGACTGCAATGGCACCATCGAAAATGCGATTCCGCGCGACCGCATGCTGGCCGACATCGCGCTCTATTGGTTCACCGGCGCGATCGGCTCGTCGTTCTGGCCCTATTATGCCCGTCTGCACGGTTCGGCGATGCTGCCCCCCGGCGAGAAGATTTCCGTACCCACCGGCTACGCGCAATTCCCGCGCGAAATACTGAAACCCCCGCGCCGCGCCGCCGAAAAGGTGTTCACCAACATCAGGCGCTGGAGCGTGATGCCCAAAGGCGGACATTTTGCGGCGCTTGAACAGCCGGAGTTGCTCGCGCGCGAAGTGCAGGCGTTTTTCCGGGAGTTGCGGTGAGGAAGTGCAAGCGCCACGACCACCGTGCCAAATTTATTTCCAAATAAGGAGCTTGTTGCATGGCGGAGAAGGAGGAACGATGATGACTGATAAAAAGAAAGTGAAAAGCCGTAGGCAATATGCGATTGCTGCCATCCTCGATCAGAAACTGTTCGTCTTAGACGCGGATCAGCATGATGCATTTGTGCGCGTTCTCGGCAATCCGCCGCCTCCGAACGACGCTCTGAAAGAATTGCTGACGCGTAAATCTCCATGGGAGCGGTAGGAGGCGCTAGGCGAAGCGAACTCATCATGTCGTCACATCCCGCTCAGATCGTCCGGCACCTCGCCGAATTTTTTCAGCAATTGCGCGTCGCTGAATTCGCCGGCCAAGGGATCGCCGGTGCGGCTGAAGGCGACCGCGCCGATGCTGCCGGCGGCGCGTGACAAAACCTCGGCGCGGCGTACCGCGCCCGACGGACTCTGGCATTCCTCGGCCGCGCCCGCGACCGGCGAGCCTGCATCATCCCGCAGGAACGGCAGCGCGACGTAATAGGTGACATCGGCCATTGCGCCGCTCCTTGTTCGATCGATCAGGCGGCATCGTCATCCGCCCTGCGCTCATATCCCGTTGCGAGCTTGGCCAGCAATTCCTGCAACTCGGTCTCGAGATATTCGTTGGCCATAATCAGCGCCTTGATGGCGCCGCGCATATTGCCGCCGCACATGAAGATGGCCTGATCACAGGCCTGCTCGTAGTGGTCGTTAGGGGTCTGCGGGACAGCTTCGGACATGGCAAATTCCGTGCTTTGACGTGTGAATATCTGACGGGTAGATGTTCTTCTTTTGTTCTATCAGAGTCAAGCCGCTCCCTCAAGTCAAACAGACGATTTCCCCAGCCCCCCGCATTCCGGAGACCCGTCCGCAAAACATGGCGGCGGCGATAGATTATGAACGCGGCCGGAACCAAAACAATATCCGGCGCTTAACGCCTGTTCATAGGGAGTGAGACGCATGGGTCTTGCGGAGTCCAAAAGGCCCGTGGTGTTGATCGTCGAAGACGAGTTTCTGTTGCGCATGGATGCCGTCGATATGATTCAGGCGGCCGGCTTCGACGTCGTCGAAGCGGCCAACGCGGATGAAGCGATCCTGATTCTCGAAGCCCGTCCGGACATCACCGTGGTGTTTACCGATATCCAGATGCCCGGTTCGATGGACGGCCTGAAACTCGCCCAGGCGATCAGGGGCCGCTGGCCGCCGATCAAGATCGTCGCGACCTCCGGTCACGTCAGCGTGACGCAAAAGGATCTGCCGGACGGCGGCCGGTTTGTGCCGAAGCCTTACAGCCCGCATGAGATCACCGGCGTGCTGCGCGAGTTGACCAGCGCTTGAACGCCGTGTCCCGGACGCGGTGCGGCATTCTTCATGCCGCTCTGCAGAGCCGGGACCGTCGCACGCATCGCACTTTGTACGGCCCCGGCTCTGCAGCGCACCGCTCCGCAAGAGCTACGCGTTGCGCTGCGTCCGGGGCGCGGTTCCTTTGGCAGGCGACGGCGTCTAGGCAATAATATCCGGCGTGATCTGGTCTTCGATGAAGGCGATACGGTCGCGCAGTTGCAGCTTGCGCTTCTTCAGCCGTTGCAGCCGCAGCAGATCCGGCGCGGGCGATTGATGCAGGGCATCGATCGCAGCATCGAGGTCGCGGTGTTCCTGTTGCAGCCGCGCGAGTTCGGTTGCGAGTTCGCGCTCATCTTGGTCGGTCATGGCCTACGTTAACTGAAACCCGATGGATTTGCGAAGGGGTCGGCGGCCACGAAGGAATATCATCCGCGCAGCCGCGAGGCTTAAGCCGGGCCGCCATCCTCGGGGCCGGCCGGCTTAAAAGTTCCCTGCCAGCGCGGCCCCAGGCGCTCACGATTCATTTCAAGTAATACACCATGTGAACGTTCAATTTTTAATACCCATCGACAGCCGCCCGGGCGGGTGTACACTCCCTCGTCCACATCGAATCTGAGGTCCACAGCCAAGGAGACTTCGTATGGCGATACAGGCGCATCTCGTTGAACTGGAACGTAAACATCGGGTTCTGGAAGGCGAATTGCACGAGGCTCTGACACATCCCTCCACCGACGATCTAAGAATAGTCGAGTTGAAGCGCCGCAAATTGATGGTCAAGGACGAAATCGAGCGGTTGAAGCTTACCGCCAGCGAAACGCTCCACTAGCGTTTTTGAAGCCCTGGTCGGGTTGCGTCACCACGGACGGGCCTTCAGACAGTTTACAGTTGTGAGTATCGGGGATAACCGCCGCGGCCGTTTGCCGCGCGGTTTGTTGCGTCCTTATTTGTCGTCCCCGCGAAGGCGGCGACCCATAGCCTCCGTGATCAGTCGTGCGGAAGGTATCAGCCACAAGCAGAAGCAACTCGCAAACAATAACCATAGGTGGTTATGGGTCCCCGCCCGCGCGGGGACGACACCGGTATGTGTCGGCTCAGTATTCACACCCCTGCCAGCTCCCCGACAAAATCCGCGATCGCCAGCGACGACGTCAGCCCCGGCGATTCGATTCCGAACAGGTTGATCAGCCCGCCGACGCCGTGGTCGCGCGTTCCCTGGATCATGAAATCCTGCTTGGCGACCGCCGGCGGCACGATTTTGGGGCGGATGCCGGAATAGCTCGGCATCAGCGCTCCATCCGGCAGATCAGGCCAGTAGCGCCGGATCGCCGGATAAAACCGCTCGGCCCGGGCCGGATCGACGGCGTAATCCACCGCGTCGATCCATTCCACGTCGGGACCGAACCGGGCTTGCCCTGCGAGATCGAGCGTCAGGTGGACGCCGAGCCCGCCGGGCTCCGGCACCGGATAGATCAGGCGGGAAAACGGCGCCCGGGCGTTGCAGCTGAAATAATTGCCCTTGGCCAGGTAGGCCGGCGGGATCAGCTCGATCGGCATGCCGTCGATCCCGCGCGCCACCGCCGGTGCAGCTAGCCCCGCAGAATTGACCAGCAGCCGGCATTCCAGCGTCATCGGCGCCTCGCCGCCCACATCCAGTTCAATGCCGTCTGCGACAGCCCTGGCGCGCAGCAGCGGCGCATGGAAGGCAAGGGCGGCGCCTGCGCTTTCGGCGTCGCCGCGCAACGCCAGCATGAAGGCGTGGCTGTCGATGATCCCGGTCGACGGCGACAGCAGCGCCGCGTCGCATTTCAACGCCGGCTCGAGCGCGCGTGCGGCTTCGCCGCCAAGCGTCTGCATATCGAGCACGCCATTGGCTTCGGCGTGGGCCTTGATCGACTGCAGTCTGTCGGCCTCCTGCGGCGTGGTTGCGACGATCAGCTTGCCGCAATTGCGATGCGGAATGCCGTGATCGCGGCAATAGTCGTACAGCGCGTGTTTTCCCGCGACGCACATCCGCGCCATCAGGCTATGGGCCGGATAATAAATGCCGGCATGGATCACCTCGCTGTTGCGCGACGAGGTCACGGTGCCGATGCCTTCAGCCGCTTCCAGAACGATGACTTCGCGCCCGGCCAGCGCCAGCCGCCGCGCGATCGCCAGACCAACCACCCCCGCACCGACGACGACGCACTCAACTCTGTCCATTGACGGCTCGGATTTGCGATCGATTGTTCATTTTGAGGTGATGCAGGCCGCCACCGAGGCGGCATCGATTCACGCGCTATCGCCTTGTTTGAATGATTTCTTTTCGTGGCGCATGTTAAGGCCGGGTTCCCGTTAGCAAAGCATTAATCATCCAAGGCCAATTGCCGTCATTTAACTCAGATTTTCCCGGTGCAGGGGTACGCGTTTACCCGATTCAAACACGTGAAGCCAGACACTCCGGCGGCAATCCGCGGGTGAGGTATGGCTTCCAAGAATTGGCGGGCAGGCGGCAAGATTCTGAGTTCTGCGCTGGCTGCGGTGGGTCTGCTCGCCGTCGCGGCGCCGTCGGGCGATGCCTGGAGCGTGCCGAGCAATTTCGCGCCCCCGAACTACATCGGCTCGGCAGATCCGCATTTCATCTGGGAAATGCTGATCGGCGGCATCGTGGTTGTTTCGTTTCTCGGCGCCGTAGCACTCTGGGTGATGTCGGCGTGGCGCAAGGTGAAGCGCGCGCAGTTGCGGCGCAATGCGTTCATCAGCTCGGCCCTGAACAATCTAAGCCAGGGCGTGGTCATGACCGACGCGCAAAAGCGCGTGGTGTTCTGCAACAATCGCTATCTGGAAATCTACGGCCTGACGCGTTCGGATATTCGCAAAGACATGACCGGGCCGGACCTGCTGGCGCTGCGGCGCAAGCGCGGCGTGCTGGATGTCTCCACCGACGAGTTCTATCAGTTCGCCGGCACCGGCGAGGGCCTGATCACCGAATTGCCCAACGGGCGGTCGATCGTCGTCAAATACTGGAGCCTGCCGAACGGCGGCTCGGTGGCGACGCACGAGGATTGCAGCGAGCAGCGCCGGCTGTCGCGGCAACTGGCGACCACCACGCAATTCCTGGAATCCGTCATCGACAACGTTCCGGTCTGCGTCGCCGCCAAGAGCATCGAGGACGGCCGCTATATCCTCGCCAACCGCGCCTTCGAAAAATTCTCGCGGCTGTCGCGCGAAAACATCGTCGGCAAGCGCGCCGATGAAATCTTCCAGCCCGCGACCGCGGCGGGGATCGCCACCGCCGACCGCGCCGCGCTGGAATCGCCGGACAGCCAGTTCCGCAACGAAATGCTGGTCGAACGCGGCCTGGAAAAGCGCACGCTGGCCAGCAACCGCGTGATCGCCCGCGACGACCAGAACCAGCCGAAATTCCTGATCGCACTGTTCGACGACATCACCGACCACAAATCGCTGTCGGTGGAGCTGGAAAACACCAAGAAATTCCTCGAACTGATCGTCGACAACATTCCGGTCTCGCTGATCGTCGAACGCGTCAGCGACGGCAAATATCTGCTCGCCAACCGCAGCGCCGAGACCATTCTCAACCGCCGCCGCGAGGACGCCACCGGCCTCACCGCCGCGGATATTTTCAACCCGCGCGAGGCCAAGCTGATCGTGGCGCGCGACGAAGCCGCTATCAAGAAACGCGGCATGCTCACCGAAGAACATCCAATCAGCACCAAGGACGGCTTGCGGTTGTTCCTGACCCGGCGCGTCACCGTACTCGACGATGCCGGCGAGCCGCAATATCTGATCAAGACCCATGAAGACGTCACCGACCGCCGCCAGACCGAGTCGCGGATGGCGCATATGGCGTATCACGACGGCCTCACCGACCTGCCGAATCGCGCCGCCTTCCTGCAGGCGCTGGCGCAGATGATCGAGGCCTGCGCCGACACCGACGAACAATTCGCGGTGCTGTCGGTCGACCTCGACGGGTTGAAGGAAATCAACGACGTGTTCGGCCATTCGATCGGCGACAAGCTCCTGATCGAAGTCTCGCGCCGGATCCAGGCCTCGGCGCGGGGCGGCGTCGTCGCTCGCCTCAGTGGCGACGAATTCGGCCTGCTGATCGACGGCAGGCAGCCTGATATCGGCAAGGCGCTGGCGGAGAAGGTCGCCGAAGCGCTGGCGAGCGAGTTCCCGATCGAGGGCAAGTCGGTTCGTATCGGCTGCACCACCGGGATTTCGATTTTCCCGCGCGACGGCGCCGATGCGGCGTCGCTGCTGGCCAACGCCGGTGCGGCGCTGTTCCGCGCCAAGGCGAAATCGCGCGGTTCGATCGGCATCTTCGAGCCCGAGATGGACCAGCAGATCCGCGATCGCCGCGTGCTGCATCAGGACCTGTCGCTCGCGATCCGCAACGGCGAACTGTCGCTGCATTTCCAGCCGCAAGCCAAGGCCGGCCATGTCATCGGCGGCGGCGACGTCATCGGCTTCGAGGCGCTGGCGCGCTGGTTCCATCCGGTGCGCGGATTCGTTCCGCCCGCCGATTTCATTCCGCTGGCGGAAGAAAGCGGTTTGATCGTCGAGATGGGCGAATGGATTTTGCGCGAGGCCTGCCGCGAGGCCGCGTCCTGGCCGCAGCCGTTGCAGATCGCGGTCAACCTGTCGCCGGCGCAGTTCATGCACGGCGATCTCGTCAGCCTCGTGCATTCGATCCTGCTGGAGACCGGCCTGGCACCAGGACGGCTTGAGCTGGAAATCACCGAAGGCGTGCTGATCGAGGATTTCGACCGCGGCCTCGCGCTGCTGCGGCGTTTGAAGGCGCTCGGCGTGCGAGTCTCGATGGACGATTTCGGCAGCGGCTATTCCTCGCTGAGCTATCTGCAGGCGTTCCCGTTCGACAAGATCAAGATCGACCGCGCCTTTGTCATGAACCTCGGCCGCAACCCGCAATCCGCGGCCATCGTCCGCGCCGTGATCGGCCTCGGCCATGGCCTGGAGATGTCGATCGTCGCCGAGGGCGTCGAGACCCAGGAGCAGCTCTCCTTCCTCGCCGACGAGGGCTGCAACGCGGTGCAGGGCTATTTCATCGGCAAGCCGGCGCCGATCCTGCAATACGCCGCCCTGGTTGGCCGCAACGATGCGAGCCCCGTGGAGCCCGCGCGCAAGGCGGGGTAGCAAATCGCATCTTTGTCGTCCTCGTCATTCCGGATGCGCCCAAGAGGGCGCGCCCCGGAATGACGGCTTCAGGATGGATACGCGGGTCAAGCCCGCGTATGACGGCTACCAAGAGCTGGGCATGGCGGATTACGCTGCGCTAGTCCGCCCTACAGTTCGGCGTTCTCCATGGCCAGCAGTGCGAAGGGTGCCTGGAAGCCCGGCAGCGCGGTCACGCGCTTCGCCCAGAGCGCCACGTTGGTCCAGCGATTGAGATCGAACGCGCAGACTTCCGCAAAGGCGATGTCGCCAGCGCAGAACAGGTCGGCGATGGTGGGCTCGACTGCACAGAGATAGTCGCGACCGGCGAGGTGGGAGTCCAGTATCGACAGCGCCGCCTCGGCGCGCCCGCGATGATAGTCGGCGATCGCAGGCGCGACATTGATCGGCAGAAGTTTCCGCTGGCCGAGCTGAACGGCATAGCTGTTGAAGATCGGTGGAAACAGCACGTCGACGTCCCAGAATAACCATTCCCGCACCGCCTGGCGCGCCGCCGGATCCGGCCCCTGAAAGCGGCCAAGCGTTTCGGCCAAATGTTCGACGATGGCCGCCGACTGCAGGTAGACGCGTTCGTTGTCGAGCAGAACCGGGACCTGGCCCCAACGCGAAAGCGCCAGAAATTCCGGCGTCTTGTGCATCCCCTTCTGAAAGCTGACATAGCGGAACGAGAACGGCGCGCCCGACAGCCGCAGCATCAGCGCCACCTTGTAGGTTGGAAGCGAATGCGGGCTGCCGTAAAGCGTGAAGCGCGTCACCGATGCCTCCCCAAGCAATCGTAGGATGGGTTAGCAAAGCGTAACCCACCGAACACGCGTCGCGTATGGCCAATTACGCTTCGCTGATCCACCCTACGCGGTGATCGCCCTGCCGCAATTCCATCCAAAGCTGGACAGGTTCGGCGGCTAAATCCTAGACTGCCGCAGGATCGGTGGAAAGCCGGCGGCATCAGGGAGGTCGATATGGCGGCGACACGCGGCATTCTGATGGCATCACTCGTGCTCGGCCTTATCGCGGCCACCAACCCCGCGGCGGCGCAGAAGAAGTACGATCCCGGCGCCAGTGACAGCGAAATCAAGATCGGCAACATCATGCCCTATAGCGGGCCGTTGTCGGCCTACGCGCTGATCGGCCGCACCCAGGCCGCCTTCTTCACCAAGATCAACGCCGAGGGCGGCGTCAACGGGCGCAAGATCAACTTCATTTCCTACGACGACGGCTTCAGCCCGCCGAAGACGGTGGAACAGGCGCGCAAGCTGGTCGAAAGCGACGAGGTGCTGCTGATATTCCAGAGCCTGGGCACGCCGACCAACAATGCCATCCGGCCATACATGAATGCGAAGAAGGTGCCGCAGCTGTTCGTCGCCACCGGGGCTACCCAGTTCGGCGACCGCAAGAACTTCCCCTGGACCATGGGCTGGCAGCCGACCTACCAGACCGAAGGGCGAATCTACGCAAAATACATTTTGCAGAACCTTCCCCAAGGCAAGATCGGGGTACTCTACCAGAACGACGATTCCGGCCGCGACTATCTCAAGGGCCTCCACGACGGCCTCGGCGAGGAAGCCACCAAGCGCATGATCGTGGCCGAGCTTCCCTACGAGCCTACCGACCCGACCGTCGACCGCCAGATCGTCACCCTGAAAACCATGGGCGCCGATGTCTTCTTCAACGAGGCCTCGCCGAAATTCGCGGCACAGGCGATCAAGCGGGCGGCGGAGATCGGCTGGAAGCCGGTGCAGTTTCTCGCCAGCATCTCGAATTCGGTGGGCTCGGTGCTCAAGCCCGCCGGTCTCGAGGCCTCCACGGGAATCCTGTCGACCAATTATCTCAAGGACGCCACCGATCCGACCTGGAAGGACGATCCCGCGCTCAAGGAATGGACCGCCTTCATGGACAAGTATTTTCCGGAAGGCGACAAGAGCAGCACGTTCAGCGTCTATGGATATCTCACGGCGCAGACCATGGTGCAGGTGCTCCGGCAATGCGGCGACGAACTCACCCGCGAAAACGTCATGAAGCAGGCGGCCAACCTCAAGGACCTCGAACTCGGGATGCTGCTGCCGGGAATCAAGATCAATACCGGCCCGGCCGACTATTTTCCGGTCGAGCAGATGCAGATGTCGCGGTTCAACGGCGACCACGGCGAGCTGTTCGGGCCCGTGATCGGCGGCGAGATCGGAACGCAATAGAACAATCTCACTCCGCAAGCTGAAATTGCTCGAAGCGGTGCAGCTCCTCCTCGATGCGCTTCTTCAGGCCCTTGCGCGGGTGCTTGCCGACCCAGGTCCATTTCTGCACCAGCAATTTCCGGCTCTTGCGGTCGGTCTTCAGGTCAAGGGCGGCGACGATGGTGTCGCCGACCAGGACCGGCAACGCGAAATAACCGAACACTCGCTTCTGCTTCGGTACATAGGCCTCGAAGCGGTGCTCGTAATCGAAGAACAGATGCGTGCGCTTGCGCTGGATGATCAGCGGGTCGAACGGCGAGAGGATGTGCACCAGCTCCGGCGCGGCCTCGTCGGGCTCAAGCGCGTCGGGCCGCGCCCAGTGCTCCAGTCTGCCCGCGCCGTCCAGCGCGACCGGCACCAGTTCGTTGCGGCAGACTCGCGAGTCGATCAGCCGCCGGATCGGCGCCTTGTTCGGCGCGTCGAGATGGCAGATCGAATCCAGACTCACGACGCCTTGCGCGCGCAGCGCGCGGTCGAGCAGATAATTCGAGACCTCGCGCGCCGACGCGGGTTTCGGCGGCTTGTCCCACCCGAAATGCCGCGTCATCAGTTCATAGGTCTTGAGCATGCCGTTGCGTTCGCTGATGGTCAGCACGCCGGTGTAGAAAGCCAGTTGCAGCGCCCGTTTCGACGGTTTGCGGCTGGCCCACAGATGCTCCTTTTCCGTCAGCACGTCGTCGTCGATGTCGCGGATGGTCAGCGGGCCGTCCTTTTTGATCAGCCGCAGCACCTTGCGCAAATCCGCCGAAGTGACCGACGCGAACCATTTATGGCCCTCGCGGCGGTGATATTTCATGTCGGGAATGAAGAAACGAAAATCTTTGCTGGGGACGTAGGACAAGGCGTGGGTCCAGTATTCGAACACGGTCTTGTCGATGCTCTGGGCCTGCCGCAGGTCGGCGCGCCGGTAGCCGGGAATCCGCGTCCATAGAATATGGTGATGCGCGCGCTCGATGACGCTGATGGTGTCGATCTGCACATAGCCGAGATGCTCCACCGCGGCGGCCGTCGCCGCAGCACCTTCGCCAAAGGGCATCGGCGTATCAAGCCGCTGGGCATCCAGCCAGATGCGCCGGGCCTCAGCCTTGGTCAGCGGGACGGATTTGCTGGCGGTCATCGCGGGACTGTAGCCGGATTCGGGCTATGATCCGATATGACCGATTCAAGCCGCGCTGACGAATCGCAGCTCAGCTATCCCGGCTGGCGCGTGGTGCTGGCGTGTTTTCTGGTGGCGCTTTTCATTTTCGGGTTCGGCCTTTACGGCCACGCGGTCTATCTCGCCGAACTGCAGCGCCTGCATGGCTGGTCGACCGGTCTGATCTCCAACGCCAGCACGCTGTCGTTCCTGCTGGGCTCCCTGCTGGCCGCGTTCACCAGCGACGTCATGGCCCGGATCGGGACCGGGCGCTTTCTGCTGGCCGGGATATTCGCGCTCGCCGCGTCCATGACATTGCTGGCGTTCGCGGAAACGCCCTGGCAGCTTTACGCCGCCTACATCCTGCTGGCGTGCGGATGGATGGGCATGGGCACCGTCGTGATCGCAACCATCGTGAGTTCGTGGTTCGATCATCGCCGCGGACTCGCCATCAGCATCGCGTTCAATGGCGCCACCTTCGGCGGTATCGTCATTGCGCCCACGCTGGTCGTGCTGACCGGCGAGGTCGGATTCACCCGGGCGATGCTGATCATGACGGCCGTCATGATCGTCATTCTGGTTCCTGTCGTGATCGGCCTGATCGGCGTTGCCGCGTCGGCGAGCCGCGATCAGGGGACAATCCCGGGCAAGCCGCTGCCTCCGGCGGTTTTATCGCGCGGGCAGCTGGTGCGCGATGCCGGATTCTGGACCATCGCGGCGCCCTTCTCGCTCGCTCTGCTGGCGCAGGTCGGTTTCATCGTGCATCAGATCGCGCTGCTGGAGCCGGCGTTGGGCCGTTCGCTTGCAGCGCTTGCGGTCGCCGTGACCACGACGATGGCCGTGATCGGGCGGCTCTGCCTCGGGTTGGTGGTCGACCGGCTCGATCCCCGAACCGTGACGGCGGGTTCGCTGCTGACCCAGGCGGCGGCGCTGTTCGCCATCTCGCAGACCACCGAACCCGCCATCCTTTTCGTTGCCTGTGCCGTTTACGGCTTTTCCATCGGCAACCTCATCACGCTGCCGCCGCTGATCATTCACCGCGAATTCGAGCCGGCGGCGTTCGGCACGGTGCTGGGATTGTCGACCGCGATCTGCGGGTTCGTCAGCGCGTTCGGCCCCGGGCTCGTCGGCTTGGCGCGCGGCGTCACCGGCGGCTATACCGCGGCACTGATGCTGTGCCTGACATTGCAGCTCGTTGCGGCGGCGATCGTGCTGCGCCGCGCGCGGGGGCAGGGATGATTTGCTTCCCTGCCCCCGAGTAAGACCCTATGTGACCCGCTTGACCTCGGGCGGCTGCCAGGTGCCTTCACCCACCGGCAGGATCGAAGGTGGTTCGACCTTCGGCCAGTAGAGCCGCAGCACCAGATAGATCGTGTCGTTTGGTGCGGGCAGCCAGTTCGATTCCTTGTCAGCGCCTGGCGATTTGTTCTGGATGTAGAGCGTCAGCGATCCGTCCGCGTTCTTTTTCATATCCGGCAGCATCGGCGAATTGATAAGATAGCGGTTGATCGGGTTTTCGATCAGGAACTGCGTTTTTCCGTCATACATGGTCACCGACCAGAAGGCGTTGACCGGCGGCTGCTGACCCGCCGGGAACGTCAGCGTGTAGTTGTGCTTGCTGCCGTCGAGGGGCTGCCCGTCGCTGTCGGCGCGCCTGGCGGGATACATCGCTTCCGCCGCGTCGTTGCCGTATATTCCTCCCTTTGCACCGGCAGCGCGTTTCAACCAGTCGCCGTTGTAAAAGGCACTATCGCCGAACAGCGAGCTCACGCGCCAGCCGTTGACCCCTTTGCCGGCCTTGTCGACGGCCTCATCGACCTTCTTCTCACCTTCCTTCATGCCGAGGCCGATTTCGAGCTTTTGCTCCAGCGGCAGGTTCTTGAAGTTGAAGGTTTTGCCGGGTCCGACGCCGATCCGCGCGAGCTGAGCACGGATTTCCTTCTCGTTCTCCTGGGCGGGCGCGAATTGCAGCGCGAAGTCGAGAAACTCGAAGAAGTTCGTCTTCGCGAGTTCGGTGTCGATTTTCGGAAAATCGACGGCCGGCGCGGCTGGCGGCGCCGGCTGCTTCAGGTAGGCGGACAGCGTCTGCACCTTGTAGCCGGCCTGAACCTTCTTGACGTTGTCGAGATCGTCGGGGTTGAAAAGCTGGGTGCGATATATCGCCAGCGAGAACTGGGTGCTCGACCGGAACACCTTTTTAATTCCGGGCGGAGTTGCGCCCTTCCAATCCGGAGCGACAACCATGTAATCACCGGCATCGCTCCCGGTGGCGCGGCTCCCTATGTAGCCGTAGTTGTAGGTATTGCCGTCGCACAGCATGACCGAGTAGTAGCGCTTCGGGTCCACCGCGGGGACCGAAAGCACGATCGGCTCCGCCCGCAAGTCCATCGATACGATTGAATAAGGCGTGTCGCTGTTCGGTGTGACAACGGCCGTGTCTTTGTAGGTGAATACATTGGCCGCGTTCGCGATCTGATTAAAGGGCGCCTTGAACTGCCCCGAGTTGCGATCGACCGTATACTCGTACATGACGCCGTAGTTCATCACGATCGGCAGGCCGTAGATGAAGCCGGCCTCCGCGATGTCCTTGGCCTTGAAGAAGCCCGGGCGCTCGGCAGTGGCCTGCGCGAAAGCCGGAAACGGCTTTGTCGCGGTTGCGGCAACTGCGGTCACGGCGGCGGATCGAAGAAGATCGCGTTTGGTCAGCATCTGCATACTCCCTCTTCTGATGGTTGGAGGCTATTTCCACTTCCGTGCCGGCGCATGATCGGCAACTGCGCAGCTGCAGCCCGAGGGTCGAGCCTCAATTGGAGCGCGACCGAAGCTTCGAGCGAGGTCGGCTGCAGCGAAGCTGTTCACAAAACGGCCAAGATGCTGGTAAGCAAAGGGAAAATGAGAGCGCAGCGCACCGTTCGATCATCCCCGTCCCGATCGTCCCTCAAAATGAGTCGCGTTGGCGCCGGTTGGGTTCAAAAGGAAATGCGTCGGCCGATTTCGCATATCGGCCACCGGCAAACGCGCTACAAATGGATGATCGATGCCAACGAACAATGAGGCCAGTCATGCTCATAATTTTGTGCCTCTACGTCGTCGCGTTGTGGCTGGTGTTTTCAAAATTCAAAATGGTGCGCTGGGGCTGGTTATCCGGTACCGTCGCTGTGCTCATCGGCGCGTTCATTCTCGCGACGTTTCTCGCACTTTTTAATTATCTGACGCCGTCGGGACGCGTCACCGTGACCGGCCGCGTGGTGGAAGTGACACCGAACGTGACCGGGCAAATCGTCGCCATCCCGGTGAAGCCGAACGTGCCGGTGAAATCGGGCGATGTGCTGTTTCAGATCGATGCCGCGCCATTCCAGTACAAAGTCTCGCAGTTGCAGGCCTCGCTTGCCGCCGCCAGGCAACAGGCCGTTATCCTGAAATCGAATTACGAGCAGGCGACGGCCAACGTCGCAGGGCTGACCGCGCAGGCCGCGTTCAACGCGAAGCGTCTGGCGGACATTCAGAAACTCGTGTCTGAAGGCGCCAATACGGAATTTCAGGCGCAGGACAGACAGAATCAATATGAGACGGCGGTGGCGCAGCTCAATGCTGGTCTTGCAGCCCAGGTAACTGCCAAACTTGCAATGGATTCCGAGATTGGCGGCGTCAACACCACCGTGGCGCAGATCGAGGCGCAACTGGAGAACGCGAGTTGGGAGCTGTCGCAGACGATAATTCGCGCACCGGCCGACGGCACTGTCACGGCCGTCGCACTGACGGTGGGCGACCGCGCGCTGCAGGCGCGCTCGGCGATGTCTTTCATTGTCGAGAGCGAAATCACGCTGGTCGGGATGTTTTCGCAGAACGGTTTTCAGACCATCAAGGACGGCGCCCCCGTCGACATCGTTTTCGACAACGTTCCCGGCCGCATCTATCACGCGAAGATCACGGCAATTCCCAGAGGTATCGGCCAGGGACAGATTGCGACCTCGGGAACGCTGGCCCGCACCAACGCGCTTGGGGGTGCTACGGTTTTCCCGGCCGAGATTTCCATTCCCGACGAGATGAGCCGCGAGCAGCTCCGTCTCGGAATGTCCGGCAGCGCCACCGCATTTTCCGAGAAGGCCGGCGTTATCGGCCTGCTCGCATCGATCCTGGTATGGATCAGCTCCTACACCGCTTACCTGTAGCCCGCCGCCGCTAGCTCCGCCGCGCCTCTCGCGACCAGGCCTCGTCGCGGGCCGATGGCCTGCGGTGCAGGCGATCGGAGATCAGCTTTGCTGCCTTGTTGCCGTGGCCGCCACGGAGACAAGCGACGATCAGGGTGTCCTCCCACAGCTCGCGCTGCGCGTGGCTGCCGCCGATCCGCACGGCCGTTTGCATCAGAGGTTCAAGAATACGGATCGCGTTCTCGTTGTCACCCCCGGCGAATGCCCGAATGCCGCGGCAAAGGCCGATCGCTGATGAACCGGGGGCCAGCCTGCCGTCGGCTGCAAGCGCTTCCAGCTCCGCCAATCTTGTTTCCAGAACTTCGGCGCTGGTTGCGGCGGCGACCAGAGCGTAGTGGACATCGGCAAAGTGCGCGCCTGCTCGCGGGAAGTATCGATCGCCGTAAACGGCAACTTCCTGCCAATGGCGTTCAAGACCTGCCTTGCCGGCGAGCGAAAGCCGCCACAGCAGCGACGCGCAGTCCGTGAAAACGTTCATGGGCGGATACCGCCCACCCGATGGCCTGATGTGTTGCTGGTAGATTCCCAGCGCGCCGTCCAAATCGCCGGCTTCAAGTGCCGTCAGCGCGACGTGCCACGAAAGGTGGCAGTGCAGGAAACTGGCTTGTTCATGCGCAGGCAGCCAACTCGAAAGAAATGTGCGACCGGCTACGTTGTCGCCCTGTTCGAACAGCGCGTGGGAAAGCGCATGCGCGGCATTTCCGTTTTCCGGTCGCAGCGAAAGGGCCCGTTCGGTCGTGGTCCGGCCCAACCCAACGTTTCCTGCTTCGGTATGCGACCAGCCCAGATATGTCAGGAACCACCAATCCTCGCCATAATGCCCGGCGTGACGTTCACAAGTCGCAAGCCTTGCCGCGTCATGATCGGCGCGCCCGGAGAATGCGTACAGGCCGAAAGCACCGAGCAGAAGCGAGAACACCAGCGCATCGCGAGGAAACTCCTCAAGATGCTGCTCGGCGCCGATTAGAGCCAGTTTCGGTTGACCCTCGACGGCCGCGGCCAGGATCTCGACGTGCTGCCGTTCGCGGCGGGTCGCCGTCGCCGCCAATTCGCGCGCATGCGCTGCCTTGGCGCGCGCCTCGGCGGTTTCCATGTTGAGGTGGTGAACGCGAGCGCGCGCGATGTGTGCGAGCGCAAAGGCGGGATCTTCGACAATAGCTTTATCGAAGGCTTCGTCGGCGCCGTGCCAGGCCGAAAGAATGCGGTCGACGCCGTCCCGATAAAACGCCGCTGCACGGTCGGATACGGTCGTCAGCGGCAATTCGTACCTGTCCCGGTTCATTTCCTCTCCTGCACAGCGAGGGAAGCCGTATTTCATCATGAAATCATCCAATTGTGCCACCGAGAATAGTGTGACTGGATGCCGCGCAGTGGTTGAGCCTGCGCCAATCCACCGCTAGCGTGCGGCAGCGATGGGCCCGGCTGGAATCATGACCGAAGACATTCCTCTCCAGGAGTCGGCGAAAACCGAGGCGCCTGCTGTCGTGGCCGACATGCCGCTGCTGCGCATCGACGCGGTGGTGAAGCGTTTCGGCGGCGTTATCGCGGTCGATAAGCTGTCGCTCGACATCCGCGCCGGCGAATTCTTCGCGCTGCTGGGGCCGTCCGGCTGCGGCAAGACCACGCTGCTGCGGATGCTGGCCGGGTTCGAAACCCCGGATGCCGGCAGGATCCTTTTGAACGGCAGGGACATCGCGCAGGCGTTGCCGCATCAGCGGCCGGTCAACATGATGTTCCAGAACTACGCGCTGTTTCCGCATCTGTCGGTGCGCGACAACATCGCCTTCGGGCTGAAGCGCGCCAACATGCCGCGGCATGAGATCGCCATCCGCGTCGCGGAAATGGTGGCGCTGGTGAAGCTCGAGGGCCTGGAAAAACGCAAGCCGGACCAGCTCTCCGGCGGGCAGAAGCAGCGCGTGGCGCTGGCGCGCTCCCTGGCGCGGCGTCCGCAGGTATTGCTGCTGGACGAACCGCTGGCGGCACTGGACAAGAAGCTGCGCGAGAGCACGCAAGCGGAATTGATGGACCTGCAGCGGCGCCTGGGGATGACGTTCATTATCGTCACCCACGATCAGGAAGAGGCGATGACGGTGGCCGACCGCATCGGCGTCATGGATACCGGCCGGCTCGAACAGGTGGCGACGCCGCGGCAGCTCTACGAGGCCCCGGCTTCGCGCTGGATCGCCGAATTCGTCGGCGACATCAACATCATCGATGGGCAGGTCGAATCGCGCGACGACCATCGCCTGACCATTTCGACCCGCGATGCCGGCACCATCGTCGCCGCCGAACCGCGGCAGCCGCTCACCAAGACCACGATCTGCGTCGCGATCCGCCCCGAAAAGGTAAAACTGTCGCGCCGCGGCCCGGCGTCGGACGCCACGAGCGCCATTCCGATGAACCGGCTCGAAGGCGTGGTCACAGAGGTCAACTATCTCGGTGGCGTTACGACCTATCGGGTAAAGCTCGACGCCGGCGCCAGCTTGCGCGCGTCGATGGCGAACACTGCGCGGCTCGACATGGACGCCTACAATGCGAGCCAGCGCGTGACGGCGTGGTTCACGCCGGACGACTGCGTGGTGCTGGAGCAATGAGCACCCGCCGCATCTTCGCGCGGCCGGCGCGGTTCGCCGCGATCGCGCCTTATCTGTGGATGGCGCTGTTCTTCCTGGTGCCGTTCGGTTTCGTGCTGAAGATCAGCCTGTCGCAAACCGCCATCGCGCAGCCGCCTTACCTGCCGCTGTTCGACCTGACCGCGGGCTGGGCGGCGCTCAAGGCCGCCTTCGCAGCGCTGTCGCTGGATAATTTCCGGCTGCTGATATCAGACGATCTCTACATCCTGTCTTACCTGCGCAGCCTCGCGGTCGCGCTGGTCTCGACCGCGATGCTGCTCGTGATCGGCTACCCGATCGCCTACGGCATGGCGCGGCTGCCGCAGCGCTGGCAAAGCGTGGCGATGATGATGGTGATCGTTCCGTTCTGGACCTCGTTCCTGATCCGCATCTATGCCTGGATCAACATCCTGCAGCATGACGGCCTGCTCAACAAGATGCTGCTGGCGCTGCATTTCGTGGCGTCGCCGGTGGTGTGGCTGGCGACCGACAGCGCGATGTATCTGGGGATGGTTTATTCGTATCTGCCGTTCATGATCCTGCCGCTGTATGCGACCCTGACGAAGATGGACCCGGCGCTGCTGGAGGCAGCCGGCGATCTCGGCGCTTCGCCCCGGCAGGCGTTCTGGCTGGTGACGTTTCCGCTGTCGCTGCCGGGCGTCGGCGCCGGCGGTTTGCTGTGCTTCATTCCGATCGTCGGCGAATTCGTGATTCCCGATCTCTTGGCCGGCTCCAGTTCGATGATGATCGGCCAGACCCTGTGGCTGGAATTCTTCACCAACAAGGACTGGCCGGTGGCGTCTGCGACCGCGGTGGTGCTGCTGGTTCTGCTGCTGGCTCCGCTGTTGATCTACGACCGGCTGCAGCGCCGCCAGCTGGAGGCGGGTTGATGGCGGCCAGTTCGCTGAAGAAACTCTCGCCGTTCAACGTGACCTCGCTGGTGCTGGGACTGGCGTTCCTGTATCTGCCGATCGTGATCCTGGTGATCTATTCGTTCAATGCCTCACGGCTGGTGACGGTGTGGGGCGGCTGGTCGACGCGCTGGTACACGGAGTTCTTCAACGACCGCGCCATGCTGGATGCCGCCTGGATGAGTTTGCGGGTCGGCGCGGTATCGGCCACCGCGGCGACGCTGCTCGGCACGCTGGCGGCGGTGGCGCTGTCGCGCGGCGAGCGCTTCAAGGGCCGCACGCTGTTTTCCGGCATGCTCTATGCGCCGCTGGTGATGCCGGAAGTGATCACCGGGCTATCCCTGTTGTTATTGTTCGTGGCACTCAATGCCGAACGCGGATTCTGGACCGTCACCGTCGCCCACACCACGCTGACCATGTGCTTCGTCGCCACCGTGGTGCAGTCGCGCCTCGGCGCGCTCGACCGCAGTCTGGAAGAAGCCGCGATGGATCTCGGCTGCGATCCGCTGCGCGCGTTCGTCGCGGTGACGCTGCCGCTGATCCTGCCCGCGATCGCGGCCGGCTGGATGCTGGCGTTCACGCTGTCGCTGGACGATCTGGTGATCGCGAGTTTTACCACCGGCCCGGGCTCGTCGACGCTGCCGATTAGGATTTATTCCGAGGTGCGGCTCGGCGTGAAGCCGGAAATCAACGCGATCTGCACCCTGATCATCGGTCTGATCGCGGTGATGATCGTCACGGCTTCGCTGGCTTCGAAGCTGTCGAGCGCCCGCGGCGAGAGCGCGGCGCCACTTTGACCGGCTTGATTTCGCCGCGGCCGGACCGCCGCATGACACTTCCGCCCAGCGCGGCGCCGAGTTGCCGCAAGGCCATGCTGTTGAGCGGAAATTCGAGCAGGATATGCACGAGACTTAGCGCGAGCAGGAACGTAAAGCCGAACGTGTAGTCGTAGAAATAGAGCGCCGTCGAAGCGGCGCTCGCGGCAGCCAGCCCCACCAGCCGCATCCGCGGAATGTCCGCCCAGCGGATCACGTCCGCTTTGATGAACCAGTTCAGATAATGGTAGGTGTAAACGAAGGCGAGGATGCTGGTCAGCCTTGTATCGAGGCGGAGATCCGCAATGCCGAACAACCTGCTCAGCGCCGGCGCGACATTGCCGAAATACTCCTGGCCCACTTTCGCGAACAACGGCACGCGCACGTCGGCCGACGGCGGAACGACAAGAATGAGCGCGAGTGCCGTGAGATAGAGCACGACCAGCATCATTTGAGCACGGCTGCCGGAACGAACCGCGCCGAGCACCATGAAGATCAGCGTAAACAGCGACACATGGATCAAGGTCGGCAGCAGGATTCCGAGAACCGCGAACGACGAGCCGCTGGTATACATCAGCACCGACAAGCCGATCGCCGCCATGAACACGAATGTTCCTTCGCCGGCGCTGCTGGTCCCCGCCATCATCGCGCAAACGACGAATGCCGCCCACATCACGAAGCCGAACCAGCTCGCATTGTCGATCAGCACGGCGCCCACCGCGACCGCAATCAACGCAAGGGCGACAGCGCGGTGCGGAAGAAAAAACTTGCGGTCGTGCAGCCAGGAAATTTCGGTGAAATAATGCGCCGGCCCGAGCACGACATAGGACAGCAGCAATAGCTCGAACGGCACCAGATATGCCGCGGCGAGCGCGACAATCATCAGGCCCAAATGGAGGGCGTCGTTGGTGCGCATGATCGGGGATACCCGGTCGCGGTTGGGATTCGACGCTAGCGCGATGGCGGTTCCCCGGCAACCCGGCCGTGCGAAGCAGGCATGGTTTCCTGCTTCAATGCCTCAGTTCCCCTTCGGCGCTTCGGCCGCAGGTGCGCTGCCCGGCACGGATACGGCGGCTTCCGGCAATGTCTTCTGCCCGGTGAACCGCTCCAGCGCCGAGCGTACCGCATCGCGGGTCTTGCGGTCCTTCATCGCGTCGAGCAAGGGAGCCGCGCCCGGCGAGCGCCGGATCAGGCTTTCCGGGTCGGGAAAGATCAGGGGATCGTCCCACGGCCCCTGCACCACGAACGGCAGATCGAAGCCGGGCGGCGCGTTAGGCGCCGAGATCAGGCTGGCGACGCCCTTGAGATCGTACTCGCGCGCGGGCACCGAGGCGGTGCCGGTCAGCGTCAGGCGCGCGGTGGGGCCGTCGACGCGGACATCCTCGGCGGTGGCGACGCCGTCGTTGAACTTCACCGCCACGGTCAGCTTGTCATACGGCGTCGAGCCTGAGCGAAAATTGCCGCCGCCGGACAGCGGCCGGCGCTCCAGCCGCTTCAGCAACTGTTCGACATTGAAGCCCGAGATGGCGCCGTCATGGCCGGTGAGGGTGGCGGTGCCGTCGAGCGATTGCACGAGGCCGAACGGGCTGTTGCCGGTCGCTTCCAGCGCAACGTTGAGATTGCCGCGCCCGGACAGCTTGGTGACGCCGAACAGTTCGCTGGCGCTGGATTGCAGGTCGACGTCGATCAATTGAAACTGCGCCTTGACGTCGGCGACGGCGTCGGAGCGCGCGATATTGAACGAGCCCCTGGCGATGCCGCCATACATCTGCGCTTCGCCGACGCTCAGCGCCAGCGTCCCGCCGCGCAGATTGGCGCCGAGCGCGGTGCGCCCGAGCGTCGATTTTCCGACCGTGAGCTTCGCCGCCGACAGCCGCATGTCGAGATCGGTGGAAGTCAGCGCATTGAGATCGAACAACTGCCGGTTCCAATCGCGCGCGCCGCTCGCGAGCAGGCGGACGGTCCCGACATAAGGCGTGAAGTCGAGCGCGCCGGCGGCGAGCGTCGCCTGCAGGGTCTGGCGGCCGTTATTGCTGTAGGTCATCACGCCCTCGGCGACGTTGCCGTCGAGTTCGACATTGACGTTGGTCAATGCGATCGACGCACCCACCACGTTGGCGCGGGCCTTCAGCGCGAAGCGGCCGAATCCGCCGGTGCCGGCCGGCGTGCCCTGTCCGGTCCAGCGCATCGCATTGCGCAGCGACATGCTGTCGGCAGTCAGCGTGCCTTCCATCATCATGCTGGTGCGATTGGCGACGGAGCCGTCGAACGCCAGCTTCAAAGGCGCGCTGGCGATCCGGGCCTTCAGGCCGGAGCGTTCGCCGGACAATGCGGCGATGAAATCGCTGACGCTGACGCTGCCATCGACGCGTTCGCCGCGCCAGTCGAATTGTCCGGTCGCAGCGAAGGAGCGCGAGATCGACGGCCACGCCAGCGACAGATCGATATCGCCGACGGTTTCCGACAGCCGGTTGGCGTCGTCCTGGTAGGTCAGCACGCCGTCCTGGATCCGGATTTCGGAGAACGACAGCTGGTTGTCGGCGCCGGGCTTCATGGTGCGGGCGATGGTGTCGATGAACGGCGTCCAGTTGCTCTGGCCGTCGGCCGAGCGGATGACGCGGATATGCGGACGCAGCATCATCACGTCGGCGATTTCGAAGCGCCGTAGCAGCAGCGGCAGCAGCCGCAGGTTGGCGGTCAGCACATCGACCGCAAGCGCCGGTTCGCCGGCGCCGCCGCCCTTGAGGCCGACGTCGTGAAACGAGACATAACTGCCGGGAAACACCGATACGTCGATACTGCCGTTGACCGCGAATTCGAGGCCAGTGACGGCGCGGATCTGGGCCCCCACCGCCTGCCGCAGGGCATCCCGGTTGAGAAACCAGGACATCCCGATCAGGCCGATCAGCACCAGGCCTACGAACGCCGCGATCGGCATCCCCAGGCGTTTCATTCCATGGGCCATCGTCAATGACATATCAGGTCGGGTATCGCGGCCAGGTTGGGGTTGAAAAGGTGGGCGGGGCATCCCGGCCCGCCAAGACCAGCAACTTGATGGGTTTTCTTGACGCTTTCAAGGCCGCTCTTTCGTTCTTAACCCCTCACCCGGCGAGCATCTGACGATGCTCGCACCCTCTCCCGCAAGGGGAGAGGGTAAGAAGGTCCCGTCATTGACGCACTGCGAAGATTTCGCCTAATAGTCTTTTCCTCCACTGGATCGCATTCGCCATGAACAAGGTCTACCCCGACGCCAAATCGGCACTCGACGGCATCCTCAAGGACGGCATGATGATCATGTCCGGCGGCTTCGGCCTGTGCGGCATTGCCGAGACGCTGTCGGACGCGATCCGCGATTCAGGAGTGAAGAACCTGACGGTGGTCTCCAACAATGCCGGCGTCGACGGCATCGGGCTCAGCCGGCTCTTGGAGACGCGGCAGATCAAGAAAATGATCTCCTCCTATGTCGGCGAGAACAAGCTGTTCGCGCAGCAGTACCTGGCGGGCGAGCTCGAACTCGAATTCAATCCGCAGGGCACGCTGGCCGAGCGCATTCGCGCCGGCGGCGCCGGCATTCCGGCGTTCTACACCAAGACCGGCGTCGGCACTTTGATCGCCGAGGGCAAGGAAGTGAAGGAATTCGACGGCGAGAAATATCTGATGGAGCGCGGGCTGTTCGCCGATCTCGCCATCGTGCACGCATGGAAGGGCGATACATCGGGCAATCTCGTCTACCGCAAGACCGCGCGGAACTTCAACCCGATGATGGCGACCGCGGCGAAGGTCACCGTCGCCGAAGTCGAGCATCTGGTGCCGGCCGGCGAGATCGACCCCGACCACATCCATACCGCCGGCATTTTCGTCAAGCGCATCATCGAGGTCGGCACCGGCAAGAAGCGCATCGAATTCCGCAACACCCGCCCGCGCGTCGACAAGGCGGCGGCCGCGGCAGCGACTGGGGAGGAAGTCTGATGGCCTGGACCCGCGATCAAATGGCGGCGCGCGCCGCAAAGGAATTGCGCGACGGATATTACGTCAATCTCGGCATCGGAATTCCGACGCTGGTCTCGAACTACATTCCGGACGGCATGGACGTTCAGCTGCAGAGCGAGAACGGCATGCTCGGCATGGGTCCGTTCCCCTATGAGGGCGAGGAAGACGCCGACCTGATCAACGCCGGCAAGCAGACCGTCAGCGAACTGCCGACCACCAGCTATTTCTCGTCAGCCGAATCCTTCGGCATGGTGCGCGGCGGCCATATCGATCTGTCGATATTGGGCGCGATGCAGGTGGCGCAGAACGGCGACCTCGCCAACTGGATGATCCCGGGCAAGATGGTCAAGGGCATGGGCGGCGCGATGGATCTGGTCGCCGGCGTCAAGCGCGTCGTGGTGGTGATGGAGCATTCCGCCAAGGACGGACCGAAACTCCTGAAGAAATGCGACCTGCCGCTGACCGGCGAGAAGGTGGTCGACATGGTGGTCACCGATCTTGCGGTATTCAGCATCGACAAGCACGGCAAGGACGGCATGGCGCTGATCGAGCTCGCCGCCGGCGTCACGCTCGACGAAGTGAAGTCGAAGACCGCAGCCGATTTCCGGGTGGCGCTGAAGAACGCGTGAGCTCGATCGCGATGGGGCGGCCGTGACACCGACGATCCGCCGTGCCCGGGCTGAGGACGCCGGCTTCATCGCCTGGACCATCCTGATGTCGCAGCGCGGCCATCGGCCGCGAGGATGGTTCGACATCGCGCTGGATTGGCCGGAGCCGGAATGCCTCGCATTCATCCGGTGCATCGCTGCCGGCCCCGCGCTCTCGTTGTGGCACGTCTCACAGTTCTGGATCGTGGAGGTGGATAGCCTGGCGGCGGCGGCGCTTTGCGCCGTTCCGGCCGGCACGGTCCGGACCACGACGCGCCCGGCGATCCAAGGCGCCATGCAGGCGACGGGCGTCGATGCCGACGAACAAGCGGCAGTCTGGCGGCGCGGCGCCTACATCGCCCGCTGCTGGACTCCGGGCGACGACGGCAACTGGCTCATCGAGCATGTGGCGGCAAAGCCGTCTCATCGCGGGCGCGGATTAGTACAGGCGTTGCTGGCACACGCGCTGGCTGAGGGCCGGGCGGCCGGCTTCGCGCGCGCGTCGATCCCGTTCTATATCGGCAACGAAGCGGCCGAGCGATGCTACGCCAGGGCCGGGTTCGCCTTCGCCGGGGAAAAGCGCGATCCGGAATTCGAAGCGCTCACCGGCGCACCCGGCTTTCGCCGGTTCGAGCGCGCGATTTGAAAGAAACTGCGGGCGCTACGCCCGCGCCAGCGCGTGGCTGAACGTCACCTCGATCAGCGTGCCGGATTGCGCACCCTTCTTGATCTGGAACTGGGCGCGGTTGGCTTCGACCAGCGCCTTGGTCAGCGACAGGCTCACCCCCGAACCGGAGGTCTGGTCGGTCGGAGCCTGGGTGCGGAACGGCTCCATGGCGGCGGCGACTTCGTTGTCGTTCAGGCCATGGCCGGTATCGCGCACCCGCAGCACCACCTCGCCGAAGTCCGACAGCGCGGTCGAGACGATCACCTGGCCGCCGGCATTGGCGAGATGGATCGAGTTTCCGATCAGGTTCAGCGTGATCTGGCGCAGCGCGCTGGCGTCGGCGACCACCGGCGGCAGCGTGTGCGCCAGCGAGGTGCGGATGATGATGCGCTCGCGGTTGGCCTGCGGCTGCATCACCGCGACGCATTGTTCGACCAGATCGTTGAGGTTCTGGTTGGCGAAGGTGAGGTCGAGCTTGCCGGTCTCGATCCGCGACAGGTCGTTGAGGTCGTTGATGATGGCGATGACGCGTTCGCCGGAGGCGCGGATGTCCTTCATGTACGCGACATAGCGCTCGTTGCCGAGCGCGCCGAAGCGTTCGTCGATCATCACCTCGGCGAAGCCGATGATGGCGTTGAGCGGCGCGCGCACCTCGTGGCTGATGCGCGCCAGTACGTCCGCCTTGCCGTTGGCGGAGCGGTCGGCGAGCCGCCGCGCCTGCGACAGTTCAGCCTCGCTCTTTTTGGCCTGCGACAGGTCGCGGAACACCGCGAAGAAATTCGGGCTGTGCGCCTGGGTCCGCCCGATGGTCATCGACAGCGGAATGAGGCCGCCCTCGCGCACCCGGCCAAGCACCTCGCGGCCGTGATCGAGACTGGCAGCACCGGCGTCCTTGATGCTTTCGAGATAGTCCTGCACCACGCGCTGGCTCTCCGGCGCGAACAGCCCGGCAAGATTATGCTGTACAAGGTCGCTGCCGTCATAGCCGAACAGCGCTTCGGCGCTGCGGTTGCACGAATTGATGTTGCCTTCCGCATCGAACATCACGACGCCCTCGGCCGTGGTGTCGAGGATGGCGCCGAGCTCCTCGGCGTTGGCATGGCCGGCTTGCGACGGCGCGGTTTCCGGAATCGCGGCGACGGCTTCCGGCTCGATACGCGCAGCCGAGCAGATCAGCGCATGCGCCGACTCGCCGTCCCATGAAATGGCATGCAGATGCGCGTCGGTCGCCGAGGGCGGCGCGTGTTCGGCGGAGGATTGCGTGGCGGAAATGGTGACCGGCGTGCCGGTGTCCGATGTGCTGCTGGCCGGGCTGACGCCGGGCTCGACCAACAGCGCGTCGAGACCGCCGGCCTCTTCCAGCGCATGCAGGCTGCCATATCCCATACGGTCGAGAAAAACGCGGTTGGCGTACAGCAGCCGGTCGAGCCGGTAGATCAGCACGCCGGTGGGAAGCAGATCGAGCAGTGTCCGGTCGCGCGCGGTCTCGCCACGCGGCGGCGGCTCCGGCCGCGACAGCCAGTCCGGCGGATCGCCTGATGGTTCGGTTGTGTCCGCGGCGGCGGGCTGCTCGAACGCGGCCTCCGGCGCATCGGGTGCGGGGGTTTCGGAAACAGCGGCGGTCTCGTTCTCGAGCCGCGCCGACAATTGCCGCGCCAGCTCGTTGAAGGCGTTGTTTTCGACCGGCGTCAGCGACGGCGATTTCGGCTCGTTCATCGGCCGAAACGGCAGAACGTTCTTGGGGGTTTCCACTTGACTATCCACTTGGGTTTCCAAATCGGTTGGATGTGAAGTCTCGGTCGCAATCGATGCTGGGTGTGCAGGGATACTGGATGCGGGTTCGGGCTCCGCGGGCATGGCCGCGGCGGGGGAGTCGTTGGCAATATCCGCCTGCACGATGGCGGCGGAAAGGGGCTGCGGCGCCGGCGCGTCGCTGAACAATTCTGTGCGGCGCAACGCGTCGAGCCGTGACAGGCCGTCGAGATCGCGGCAGACGCCAAACCCGCGATAGCCGGCGAAATTGCGCGCGCGATCGAACATCGGCAGTCCCGACAATTCCACCCGCAGGCGCTCGCCGCCATCGACCGGCCAGTCCAGCGCGATGCCGCTCCAGGTGTCGCGGGTGGCGACGGCCTCAAGGACGCGGCCTTCGGGATCGAGGCCGAAGACGTCGGCGATCTCGCTCCAGAGCCGGCCGAAACTTGACGCGGTGCGCGCGCCGATCAGGCGTCTGAACTCGTCGGTCCCGAGCGAAAAGCGGCCCCCGGCGTCCATCTGCCACATGAAGCGCAGCGGATGCCGCCGCGGCTGCAGCGGCGGCTCATCCAGCCACGGCGGTGCGGCGATGGCGGGGGCCGCAGCGGGTCGAGGCTCGATGGTTTGCAGCGGCGGCGGCAATTCGTCCGCTGGCGGAGTTTCGATCGCGGGCGGCGACTCGACAACGGCCGGCGCGATTTCAAGCGGCGGCGAGAGTTCGTCGGCAACGGCCTCGACGAACGGCGATGGTTCTTCGTCATGCACTTGGGCGTGCGGCGCGGTCTCTTCGGATGTCTCGTGCGTGGCGACTTGTTCGGCAGCCGGCGGTTCGGCCACAGCTTCTGCAGCCTCATCGATCAAGGCAAACTCGGCCGGCGCTTCGCCGGTCGTGGCAGGCTGTTCATAGTCAGGCGTAGTCAAGTCCATCGCCGCAACATCCGGCTGATGCGTCGGTTCGATTTCGGCATGGACCGGCGATTCGGGCAATGGCTCGCGCAACGGATGGCCGGCGGCTGCGACGGCTTCGGCGGGTATTTCCGGCCGGATGGAACGGGTGGGCGCAGTCGTTGGCGCCGCGCGCGCGATCCGCTGCAACTCTCCCGGCGAGAGCATCGCGACCACCAGAATGCCGGCGCCGCCGTCGGGAAAATCAATCCGCGCGCAGGCGCAGGTCACCAGCGTGCCGAGCGCCGCACCAAAGCCACGCAGCCGCTCCAGCCGCGTCGCGCCCGTCGGCAGCAGCCGTCCGGCGAGTTGCGCCACCTGACGGCGATGCTGATCGGCGGGGCCGAACAGCTTCGCCGCAAGCCCCGCGGCATTCGCAGCGCCGAACAGTTTTGCGCCGGCCGGATTGGCCCAAAGGATTTTGGTGCCGTCGGTCGACCACAGCCAAACCGGCAGGTGGCTCGCGGCATGCACCGCAAGTCTTGGATCGCTCGTACCCCGCAACTGGAATTCCGCGTTGTTCATAGGCTGTGCATGACTGATGGTTTGGGCTGCCGTCAGGTCATGGCGTCAGAACTCGACGGCCAAAGAATGACAGCCTTAACAGATCGTTAGTATCGCCTCCCGGTCCGCTCAGGTCCACGGTCCGGCCCGCGCCGGGCGCGTCTAAGCCGCAATAACCTTAATTCGCGCCGAACCTTCGTAATGGCTCTCGCGTTGGTGGGTTGCAAAACAAAATCAGAGGTTCACGATAGTGAAACCGGGCCGGGCCGGAGGCCATCGCGCGCCGTCATATCGGCGATGTCATGGCTCGGTAGTTTGGGGCGGGTGCTTGAAAGCGGGCGGATGGGGAACCGGGCCGATCGAAGGCCCTGCAAACGCAAACAGGAGTGGGACCATGAATGCAGATGGAAGCGACCGTTTCGAGATTCCGAAGGAAATGCGTTCGATGGCCGAGGCGAGCTTCGACCACGCCCGCAAGGCGTTCGAAGGTTTTCTCGCCAGCGCGCAACAGACCGCCGCCAAGATCGAGGGCCAAGGCGCCACCGTGCGCGCCGGCGCCAAGGACATCAGCGCCAAGGCGGTTTCCTACGCCGAAAAGAACGTGCAGGCGTCGCTGGACTATGCCCAGAAGCTGCTGCACGCCAAGGATCTGACCGAGGTGATGCGGCTGCACAGCGAATATGTGCAGAACCAGATGCGCTCGCTCGCCGAACAGGCCAGCGAAATGGGTCAGATCGTCAGCCGCGCCGCGATGGACGCCGCCAAGCCGAAAAGCTGAACTAAAAGGCATTTTCGAGGTACCTCGGCCGAAACTGCGTTCGGCCGGGGGCTGCCATGCGGCGTTGCACCTTAAATTGCATTGCAATGCACAATTTCGCCATGGTATTGGCGTCAACTGCAGGTGCCCCAAGGATGTGGCGCTCCCGTGATCCTGTCCAACGAATCCGGCCCTGATGGCTGTAGCCGTTTGCGGGGGTCACCCGATTTCACCCCGATGCAGAAGGATTCCCCATGACCAATGCGACCGATCCGTTTTCCGCCTCCGTCATCCCCTTCCAGGTTCCCGAGCAGGTTCGCGCCTTCGCCGAGAAGGGCGTCTCGCAGGCCCGCGACAGCTACAGCAAATTCAAGGACGCCGCCGAAACCCATAATGGCACCATCGAGGCGGTGTTCGGCTCCGCCAGCAAGGGCGCGAGCGAGTACTCGGCCAAGCTGCTCGAGTTCATGCAGACCAACACCACCGCGGCGCTGGATTTCGCGCAGGAGCTGGTTGGCGTGAAGTCGCTGCCGCAGGCCGGCGAACTCTGGACCGGCTATACCCGCAAGCAGTTCGAGACCCTGACCGCGCAGGCCAAGGAGCTTGCCGAACTGACCAAGAAGATCGCGACCGAAACCGCCGAGCCGATCAAGGCCGGCGCCTCGAAGATTTTCACGCCCGCTGCGTGATCGAGCGGTTTTGTGAATAAACGGAAGGCCCGGGCCCGTCGGCCCGGGCTTTTTGTTTGATGTCTGTTTGACGCGGGAGGCGTCGACAAACTCCGATGTCGTCCCCGCGCAGGCGGGGACCCATACACGCGGGCTTGCATTTAGGGCATTGTGGCGGACGCCCTTTGTAACGGTCAACGCCGGTGGTTATGGGTCCCCGCCTGCGCGGGGACGACGTTGATGGAGGGTGATCCAAGCCTTGCCAAAGCGGGTCGTTGCACCTAGTTTCCCGCGCGTTGGCGCCCCCCTTTAGGGCGGCTCAAGGATGCAGTTGTAGCTCAGTTGGTTAGAGCGCCTGTCTGTGGAACAGGAGGTCGGTGGTTCGAGCCCACCCAACTGTACCAGCGGATCAAGAGCTTGGCCTATCCTGCTGGTCTTCAGATTTTGCGACGGCCAAACAACCCGCCGCGCGACGGTGGCACTTCGCCCGGTTTACTTTTGCCATCGCGCCGCGCCGCCTCGGCTGCGATCAAGCGTTCAAGCCAACCGGCGAGCGAGCGGGCGTCCTTCTACGCAAGCTGCTCAGCCATGGTTTTGACGGATGGTTTCACGCGCACGTATCGCAGCTGTGCGCAGCGCGTTACGTCGTGGCGAATCGAAGGTGCGGGCCATCCATCGATGTTAATCGATGTACGGAAAAAACCCATATTTTGAAACGCGAGCGGCCAAAAAACCCTATGATTTTGTTCGTTTGAGGCGCCCGCCCCCGACGGCCGCCGCAGGCTGGCTGCGCGGCGCCATCGCGGGAGCTTTCGAGCCCGCCGCAGGTCTGTATTGATGCGCGTCTGCCATCCGTCGCCGGTTTCGCGATAAGCCTCGACGACATCCTCATCGAGCCGAAGCGTGATCGCGGTTTTCCACTTCGACAACCCTGCAGCGCCGTCGCCTTGCCAATTGTCCACCATTCACCCACAATTGCCGCAAGAGGGATCAATTCGTTACTAGTACGAAAATTTCAATTCATTGCGCCCGGGGGGATTCATGGTTGCTGTCCAGTCCAAGATTAGCCGGACCGGTTTCATGCTCGCAGCGATACTTGCCGTCCCGCTGCTCCCCACCGCCGCTCACGCCTACACCCCCGAACAGCAGCAGGCCTGCAGCGGCGACGCGTTTCGACTTTGCGGTGACGCGATACCGGACGTCGATCGCGTCACGGCCTGCATGATCGCCAGAAGGGCGCAACTCAGCCCTGGGTGCCGGGTGTATTTCAGGGATCCGGAGCCCGCGGCCCGGGTAGCAGTGCGAAAGCCCGTCCGCGTCGCGCCGGTGGCCGCGCGAAAGCCTGTTAGCGTTAAACCGAAAAAAACAAAAAAACCTGTTAAGCCCGCTGGCGCGGCCTGACATACCGGTTTGCTGAAAGCTTGAATTCCCTTATATTGCCGCGAATATTTTTAGATCCTTACTTTCACGCGCAGCCATCTTTTGTACCGATAGTCGCAATTCTTTTTTGTGCTGGAGATTTCAATGACGCAGATTTTGAGAGGTCATTTTGACGTTCCGAACCGGCGACGATCCGGGAGCGGTAACCGAGCACAGCCTGCCGCCCGGGAGTTTTCTCCGGAGCGCTATCATCTCGACAGCAACCGGCGGCGCGTTCTGGTCGGGCTTACGCCTGCGGAAACCCACGAGTTCGAGACGCTGGATTCGCTTAACCCCTCCGACTCCAGTGGCCGTCGTGTCGGCTGGACTTTCGGCGGCGAGCCGACGACGGGCCGCGAAAAGCGCTGGCTTGAACTCTACACCAAGCACGACGAAGCCTGGAAAGCCTTGCGGGCAACGGCGGCCGGCGACAGCAGCCGATAGGTCGACCCTGTTCGATGCACCGCGGGGTCGCCGACGCGCCGAAGTCCCCAGGGTGGGCAAAGCCAACGGGTCGCGCGAATGCGCGCCGATGGCAGGCGTGCCCACCATTACACCTCATGGACTGGATGGTGGGCACGGCGCGAAGAGCGCTTGCCCACCCTACGGGCTGCGCGCATGACAGATGCGGCGCGACATCCTGACGCTTGCATCGGCGCGATCGATCAACATCTCCCGTGTCAGAGGAGAGTCACGTGTCCGAAAATCACGCAGCGAAGATCGACCGGCATTTTGCCTGGTTTGAAGCCCGGCTGTCGCCCCGGCCGGCGAATTTCGTACGCTGGCTGCGCAAACCGTCGTCGCGACTGGTGCGGATTCCGCTCGCACTTCTGCTGGTGGTCGGCGGCGTGTTCAGCTTTTTGCCGATCCTTGGACTCTGGATGCTGCCGCTTGGCCTGCTGTTGATCGCGCAGGACGTGCCGTTCCTGCAAAAGCCGCTGGCGCAGATGCTCGGATGGATCGAACGCAAATGGATCGAGCGTCAGCGCGCAAAGGGCGCGCAATGAGTCTTTTTCGAGTCTTTCGCCGGTAAATTGAATCGTTTTTCCGATTCGCCGTGGTGCAGGATGTGACTCAAATGCCAACCTTGCAGATAAATCAGGGACTTCGCCACAATTGGCTGTAAATTTTTCTTCCACGAATCAGCAACCTGATTCATTTTCGCCTCTTAGCGTCAATCTGGAGGCAGAGGTATGAACGTCATTGTTTTCGCATCGCGTAAAGGTGGCTCGGGCAAAAGTACCCTGGCTGCACATCTCGCGGCGCATGTCCATAAACCGTCGAAGCCGTGTCTATTGATCGACGCGGATCCGCAGGGCTCGCTCACGCTCTGGCACAAGCTGCGCGGTACCAATGAGCCGCCGATCAAGAGCGCCGTCAATTCGGTCAGCGGCATTGTCGCCGCGGCCAAGCGCGACGGCATCGAATGGGTGTTCATCGACACGCCGCCGAACATGTCGGCTGTGGTCGAGGATGCGATCAAGAACGCGACGATGGTGATCATTCCGGCGCGTCCCGGCGTGTTTGATGTCAACGCGGTGCAGGAAACCATCCTGACCTGCCGTTCCAACCGCAAGCCTTATGCCGTGGTCGTCAACGGCGCGCCGGCGACGCGGGACGGCGTTGAAAGCCGCATCGTCACCATCGCCCGCGATGCGCTGGCGAAATTCCGTGCGCCGGTGTGGGGCGGCCAGATCACCAACCGCGCCGATCTGCTGATGGCGCTCGGCCATGGCGAAGGCGCGCGCGAATATTATGCCGAAGGCCGTGCTGCGTCGGAGATCAGCAAGCTGTGGGCTGCGATCGAACGTTCGGTCAAGGCAATCCGCGGCCAGGCATCCGCGTCGGGCGCGATGCACAAGCAGGCGGCGTAAGCAGCCGGAGAGTTGGGATCGACAAGGCGCGCGGGTTTTTCCCGCGCGTTTTTCTGTTATGCGCGGTATCGTCATCCTGAGGAGCGGCCACTTGGCCGCGTCTCGAAGGATGGGTTTGTGTGTGGCCGTCCTTCGAGACGCCGCGCAAGATGCGCGGCTCCTCAGGATGACGGTTATGGGTGCGGCGCAGCCGACATCAATTCACCATCAGCAGATAGAAAACGATCACCGGCGACAGGCCCAGGATCACCGACCACACCCCGAGCGCCCAGAGAATGTCCGCGGTGTTGAAAACCGGTTCTTCGAAGAATTGATTGTCGTCTTGCGTAGTCACGACGCCCCCGCGTTTCTTGTTGTTGCGAAGACGATACGCGGCGAATTTTAAGAACCCGGCCGCAAACTCGCTCGCATTTGAACACAGGTACTACCGCGCATTAACCATCGCACTTTGCCGCGCGCGGTCGATCTGCCGGTCGAGCCGCGCCGCAAGCTCGGGGCTCACCCCGCTCATCGGCAATCGCAGTTCGGGACTATCGATCAAACCGGTGCGCCACAGCCAGTACTTGATCGGCGCCGGGCTCGGCTCGGAAAACAGCAGTTGCGTCAAGTCGGAGACCGAGCGCCAGCGCGCCAATGCCGCGCCGCGATCGCCCGCGGCCACAAGCTTTCCGATCGACGCAAAAGTTTCGGTTTCAATATGCGCCGAGGCGAGAATGGCGCCGTCGGCGCCGTCAATCAGCGCCTCGAAAGTTTGCGCGTCCTCGCCGGTGAGAACGGCGAAGCCGGCCGGACGCCGGCGCAGCAGCTCCATCGATTGGGCGCGGATCGCGCAGCAGTCCTTCAATCCGGCGATGTTTGGATGACCGGCCAGTTGCAGCATCGCCTCGTTGCCGAGATTGACGCCGGTCCGGTAGGGAATGTTGTAGATCAGCACCGGGTGTGCGGCGCGGTCGGCGAGGGCGGTGAAATGCCGGATCATTCCGCCTTGCGAGGGCCGCGAATAATACGGACACGAGATCAGAACGCCATCCACCGGCCATGCCGCGGTTCCGTCCAGCAATCCCAGCATCGCGCTGGTGTTGCTGCCGGACAGGCCGAGGCAGATCGGCACGTCATGGCCGCCGCGGACGATTTCGTCGCGGACGATCGCCACCAGCCGCCCGGTCTCGTGGGCGTCGAGGGTAAGACTTTCGCCGGTCGTCGCGGCGAGGACAAAGCCGTTAATCGCGGAGGTTGAGTAATACCTTACCAGCCGGCGCACCGAAGTTTCGTCAAGTTCGCCGTCGCGAAGCGGCGTGATCAGCGGCAGCCACAGGCCATGCAGGCGTGATCGAAGGTCGGTCATTGTCCATCTCCTTGAGGTGAGCCGGAGACGGGACAACAAAAAACCCCGTCCATGCGGCGGGGTTTTTCAGATCGGGCGGAAGCGAGAAGTTTATCGCGCGCGTCGATCCGAAGTCCCCGGCAGGGGGACTTTTTTCGACGGCGTTGCGCACGAAATCGTGATCATGCGCGGATGATGATGCGGCAGGGGATTCTTGTCAATGCGCGCAACCGTCATTGCGATCCAACCGGTCGCCGCAACGCGCCGTCCTATGCAGGCTCTGCGACGCAATCCTGCTGCAACCAGGCGAGGACTGGATTGCATTTGTTGCTGCGCTTCCCGCAATGGCGGCAGTTTTATTCTCCAATTGGCGCTCGCCATGAAAAAAAGCCGGGCTCGCAAGAGCCCGGCTTAAGGTATTGGCCCCGTGAGGCCGACACAATCACCTTCCAAGAGGGATAACTGAGCTTCCGCGCCACTGGAGGAGGGGGACAATGCGCAACGCGAATTCTCAGCTTCCCAAGAGTATGATCCCCGTTCGCGCTTCGCATCAACCGCCCGCGCCGCATGTCAGTCATGCGGGGAGCGGGGGAGGCAGACCAAAGCGTTTTCGGGCGAAGTTGGCGTCGGTTCGCGTGAAGAACGCGTCAAGTTATCAAGCGTCAGATCAGGACGGCCAGCGCTGCGCCTTGCTGACCACGAAATCGCGGAAAACCTGCACCCGCGCCACCGACTTCAATTCTTCGGGATAGACGAAGTAGGTATCCACCTTGATCGAATCCGACTCGCCGAATAACTGCACCAGTCGGGTGTTTTCCTCGACCAGATAATCCGGCAGCGCGGCGATGCCGAGCCCCTGCTGGCATGCGCGTACCAGGCCGAGGATGTTGTTGGTCTTGAAATAGGTTTCGCGCGGTCCGGAGCCATTGCGGCCGGCATCGATCAGCCAGTTGCGGTTCTGCAAATGCGGCTGGACCTGTCCGTCGCTCAGCATGATGATGCGATGGGCGTCGAGATCGTCGAGGGTGCGCGGCGTGCCGAAGCGCTTGATATATTCCGGCGAACAATAAGCGTGGAAGCCGATCGAGAACAGCTTGCGCTGGATCAGATCCGGCTGGGTCGGCTTGCGGGTGAGGATCGCAACGTCGGCCTCGCGCATCGACAGATCGAGCTGTTCGTCGGTGACGATCAGCGAGATGCGGATATCCGGATAAAGCCCGGTGAATTCGTCGAGCCGCGGAATCAGCCAGTTGATGCCGAGCGCCGGCGGCGTCGTGATCTTGAGATCGCCGCTCGGCCGTTCGCGGCTGTCGGTGAGCTTGGCGCGCGCCGCCTGCAACTGCATGAATACGTCATGCGCGGTGCGGAACAGCAAATCGCCCTGCTCGGTGAGAATCAGGCCGCGCGCGTGGCGGTGAAACAGCGACACCGAGAGTTCCTGCTCCAGCGCGCTGACCTGCCGCGACACCGCGGATTGCGACAGCCCGAGTTGTTCGCCGGCATGCGTGAAGCTTCCCGCCTCGGCCGCCGCGTGAAACACCTTCAGCTTGTCCCAATCCATATCGGTAAATCCATCGCGGGTTCGAGCCATGATTTATTCCGCCGCCGCGCGGTCGTGGGCGTGTGCCGCGAGATAACGCTCGGCTTCAAGTGCCGCCATGCAGCCAAGGCCCGCGGCCGTAACCGCCTGCCGCCAGGTTTCATCGGCGACGTCGCCGGCGGCGAATACGCCGGGCACCGAGGTCGCCGTGGAGTTCGGCGCCACTTCGACATAACCCGAAGGCTTCAGCTTGAGCTGGCCGACGATCAGTTCGGTCGCGGGCGCATGGCCGATCGCGATGAAGACGCCGCCGGCAGGCACATCGGTGAGCGCGCCGGACTTGACGTTCTTGAGGCGGACATGGGTCACCTTGCCCGGATTCTCGGAGCCGCAGATCTCGTCGATCACGCTATCCCAGATCACCTTGATCTTGGGATGCCTGAACAGGCGCTCCTGAAGAATGCGCTCGGCGCGGAAATGATCGCGGCGATGCACGATGGTGACGGTTGAAGCAAAGTTGGTCAGAAACAGCGCTTCCTCGACCGCGGTGTTGCCGCCGCCAACCACCATGACTTCCTTGCCGCGATAGAAGAATCCATCGCAGGTGGCGCAGGCGGAAACGCCAAAGCCCTTGAATTTCTCTTCCGACTCCATGCCGAGCCAGCGCGCCTGTGCGCCGGTGGCGAGGATCACGGTTTCGGCGAGATAGACGTCGCCGCTGTCGCAGGTCAGCCGGAACGGCCGCTGCGACAATTCAAGCCTGGTGACGAGGTCGGTGACGATTTTGGTGCCGACATGGGCGGCCTGCTTTTCCATCTGCTCCATCAGCCATGGGCCCTGGATCACGTCGGCAAAGCCCGGATAGTTCTCGACGTCGGTGGTGATGGTGAGCTGGCCGCCGGGCTGGATGCCCTGGATCAGCACCGGTTCCAGCATCGCCCGCGCGGCATAGATCGCGGCGGTGTAGCCGGCCGGCCCGGAACCGATGATAACGACTTTGGCTTGAATGGGGGCGGCCATGGGTCCGATCCCTGTCTCTAAAGGGAATTTGGTCAGCGGTGAGGCGGAATGTGCCCGCGAAGACATCGCCGCGGCGTTTAAAGTGTCAAATCCAGCTTAGGATATCTGGCGAGCTATGCAAGATTTGCAATCCGTATCCGCAATTTTTACCCGAAAGTTCAAGCATGGCGCACTGCACGCGCAATAAAATTGCGCAAGGGACGTGGGGGCGCTAAGAGTGTTGCCGCCGTCTCCAGCAGCCTAGGATTTGGAACCCGCGTGTCGAAGAGCCTTGACGAGATCGATCTCAAAATTCTGAGCGAAATCCAGGCCGATGGCCGAATCACCAATGTCGAACTGGCGCGGCGCGTCGGCATCTCGCCGCCGCCCTGCCTGCGCCGGGTTCGGACGCTGGAGGAGGCCGGCTACATCCAGGGCTATCGCGGCCTGCTGGATCCGCGGCTGCTCGGATTCGACGTCACGGTGTTCGCCTCGGTGCATCTGTCGAGCCAGGCCGACGCCGATCTGCGCGCGTTCGAGGATTTCGTGCGCGCCGAGCCGCTGGTGCGCGAGTGCTGGATGCTGTCGGGCGAAGTAGACTTCATCCTGAAATGCGTGGCGCCTGACATGGCGACGTTCCAGGATTTCGTCACCCATCTCACGGCGGCGCCGCATGTCCGCAACGTCCGCACCTCGCTGGTGCTGCATAACTCGAAATATGCCGCCGCGGTGCCGCTGGAACTGAAAGGCGCGGGCTAAGACTTCAGGACTATCAATTTGTCATGGCCGGGCTTGTCCCGGCCATGACGAACTTAAATGTTGGCGACTAGTTCACCGCCTCTCGCGCATCGCATCAACGCTCCACACCCCGCCGCCCGCGCAGGCCAGATACAGGCACGAGAAGCAGAACAGGATCGCCGCGTTGCCGCCGTTGAGCAGCGGGATCAATACCGGGGTGTCTGTCTTGAACATGTGCCCCATGAAATAGGCGAACGCCATTTCACCCGACAGAATGAACGCAACCGGGCGCGTGAACAGGCCGAGAATCAGCAGCGCCCCGAGAACCAGTTCGAGCCAGCCCGCGGCCGCGATCAGCGGCGGGATGTTTGCGAAGTAGGGCAGCACCGGAAATTTGAGAATCTTGGCCACGCCGTACTGAAACAGCAGCAGTCCGACCATGATGCGGAAGATGCTGAGAACCATCGGCTCCCAGCGCGCAAGCGTTCGATTGAATTGATCCATTGTTGCCCCCTCAAGCCTTTTTCATCGAAGCATCGACGCTCCACGGACCCGCACCTGCTGTCGACAGGTACAGACAGGTGAAGCAGTACAGCGCCGCCAGCGTGCCGCCGTTGATCAGCGGGTGGAAACCTTTCGGGAAGTGCCCGATGAAATAGGCGAATGCCATCTCGCCGGCGAGGATGAATGCCACAGGCTGCGTCCACAGGCCGAGGATCAGCAGTGCGCCGCCGATCAGTTCGATGAAGCCGGCGGCGCCGATCAGCGACAATGGCTGGACGTTGGCGTAGGCCGGGAATGCCGGAAAGCCGATGATCTTGCCCATTCCGTGCTGGATGATCAGCAGTCCGGTGATGATACGCAGCACGCTCAAGGCGCGCGGCGTCCATGCCGCCAGTGTTTCATTCATGGTAGTTCCCCCCGTTTGAAGTCGCGCGTTATTGGTATCGCGTTGTGGTTGAGAGGGGAAGGATACCGCGCACAAGAATCCGTCGCTGTTTCGCAAAGCAGCATGGAATAAGAGGAGCGGCGAAGTGTTGGCGCGGCATTCTAATTCCGCGCTCGCGATTATTTTTTCTGTGGTTCGCTGTGCGGAATGTCGAGGAAGGGCGATCTGAAATCTCAGCGCCCCAGCGCACCGGCCACCTGGCCCACAAGTTCTTCGGCCAGCATATGATAACCTTCCGGGGTCAGGTGTTGCCCGTCCGGTTGATGCGGCTTTCCACCGAGCATGCCGTTGGGCAGCAGAACAACCTTGATTCCCACCGCAGCCAGACGGGCCTGAATCTCGGAAGTCTTGTCGGGGGCTGACTTGCGTCTGTCGTTCCCGCCGGGCTGCAGGACGACGACACTCGTTCCCTTCGGCACTACCCGATCCAGTCGCGCCAGCATTCCGCCGGTGGTGTCACCGTTGATCCCGGCATTGATGACGCGGGCACTCAAGCCCCTGGCGCGTAACAGTGCTTCAAGCTGGGCCGGATACGCCTGACCGCGGGAGACGCCCTTGCCGTACGTATTGCTCGCCCCCAAGGCTACGACGGTCGCGGCCTGAGCCGCGCCGGCGAACAGCAGGCCGAATGTTGCCAGCAGCGCTAGGCATATCCTTCGCTTCATTTTCAGCTCCGACTAACCGCCCGATTCGCGGCCATGGCCTACCGACGGTTCCAATGCAGCAAGGCAAACACGCGCCTCTTGAGTCGCCTTAGCCAATCGGCGAACCAGAACATCGCGCAATTCCAGCAAAAGGTAAAACTCCTGTCCCGGAACGGCTTCCGGATCAAATTTTTCTTTGCCGCATAACATGCAGTGAAGTTTTTCGCCCACGACCCACCACGATCTTGAGAGGCCTTCTGCGGTCGCTGCCAATCACAGACAGCAAGCCACGCCGCCGCAACGCGTCCAAGATGATGCATTGAGCTTTGTTGGCCGGCGGTCACATCTCCCCGCAGGCGAAGGCGGGAGACGAGCTACCGCCACTCCACCTTGGTGATCTCGTAGGCCTTGGCGCCGCCGGGCGCCACCACTTCGACCGAGGTGCCTTTTTTCTTTCCGATCAGCGCGCGCGCAAGCGGCGAGGTGATGGAGATGCGGCCCTTCTTGGCGTCGGCTTCCGGCTCGCCGACGATTTGCCACACCGCCTTCTTGTCGGTGTCTTCGTCGACCAAAGTGACGGTGGCGCCGAACTTCACGGTGTCGCCGGAGAGTTTGCTGATGTCGATGATGTCGGCGCGCGCCAGCTTGTCTTCCAGCTCGGCGATGCGGCCTTCATTGTGCGACTGCTCTTCCTTGGCGGCATGATATTCCGCGTTCTCCGACAGGTCGCCATGCGAGCGCGCCTCGGCGATATGCTCGATGATGCGCGGACGGTCTTCCGACTGCCGCTTCTTCAATTCGACCTCGAGGGCGGCATACCCGCCCGCGGTCATCGGGACCTTTTCCATCATCTTGCTTCGTCCTTCAACTTCATGCGGACCTGTGCTTCAGGCCGCACAAATGCCGAAACAGAACACCCCCATGACTGGCGAGTTCCAGCCATGCCGGCTTTATTGCCAATTGCCGGCCGCGAAGCCGGGGAATGCTCACGTTTCGGAAAAATAACTCTGCAGTGTGCGGACCTCAAGGTCCCCGCCCAGATAGGCGCGGATGCCCTGCGCGGCCGCCACGGCACCCGAAAGAGTGGTGTAATATGGCACTTTATGCAAGAGGGCAGCGCGCCGCAACGAGCGGCTGTCGGCCAGGGCCGCCGCCCCGTCGGTAGTGTTGAAGACCAGCTGGATGTCGCCATTGGTGATGGCATCGACGATATGCGGGCGGCCTTCCAGCACCTTGTTGACCTTTTCGGTCGGCACCCCGTTGTCGGTCAGGAAGCGCGCAGTACCGGACGTCGCCATCACCTTGAAGCCCAGCGAGAACAGCAGCCTGACCGCGTCGAGAATGCGGGCCTTGTCGGTCTCGCGAACGGAGACAAACACCGTGCCCTTGCGCGGCACGCGCGTGCCACCGCCGAGCTGGCTCTTGGCAAAAGCGACTTCGAACGAGCGGTCGATGCCCATCACCTCGCCGGTCGAGCGCATCTCCGGACCCAGCACGGTATCGACGCCGGGGAAACGGGCGAACGGAAACACCGATTCCTTGACGCCGACATGATCGAGCTTGCGCTTTTGCAATCGGAAGTCGGCGAGCTTCTCGCCGGCCATGATCCGCGCTGCGATCTTGGCCACCGGCATGCCCATCACCTTGGCCACGAACGGCACCGTGCGCGAGGCTCGCGGATTGACCTCAAGCACGTAGATCTCGCCGTCCTTGATGGCGTATTGCACGTTCATCAGCCCGACCACGTCGAGTCCTAAAGCCAGTTCGCGGGTCTGCCGCTCCAGTTCGGAAATCATCGTGCCATCCAGCGAGTGCGGCGGCAGCGAGCAGGCGCTGTCGCCGGAGTGAATGCCGGCTTCCTCGATATGCTCCATGATGCCGACCACGAAGGTGTCCTTGCCGTCGCACAGGCAGTCGACGTCGATCTCGGTGGCGTCGGACAGATAGCGGTCGAACAGCAGCGGGTTGGTGCCCAGCACCGTATTGATCTGACCGGTCTTGTCGTTGGGATAGCGCGCCTTGACGTCGCCCGGCACCAGCTCCGGCAGCGTGCCGAGCAGATAATCGCCGAGCTGGGATTCCTCGCGGATGATCTGCATGGCGCGGCCGCCGAGCACATAGGACGGGCGCACCACCAGCGGCAGGCCGAGATCGGAAGCCACCAGCCGCGCCTGCTCCACCGAATAGGCGATGCCGTTTTTCGGCTGCTTCAGCCGCAGCTTGTCGAGCACGCGCTTGAAGCGGTCGCGGTCCTCGGCCAGATCGATGGCGTCGGGCGAGGTGCCTAATATCGGCACGTTGGCCGCTTCCAGCGCATGCGCGAGTTTGAGCGGCGTCTGGCCGCCGAACTGCACGATGACGCCGTGCAGCGTGCCGTTCTGCTTTTCGGTATCGATGATCTCCAGCACGTCCTCGGCGGTGAGCGGTTCGAAATACAGCCGGTCCGCGGTGTCGTAGTCGGTCGACACCGTTTCCGGGTTGCAGTTGATCATGATCGTCTCGAAGCCGGCGTCATGCAGCGCGAAGCAGGCGTGGCAGCAGCAGTAGTCGAATTCGATGCCCTGGCCGATCCGGTTGGGACCGCCGCCGAGGATGATCACCTTGTTCTTGCCGGACGGCGCGCTTTCGTCGGCGAAGGTGCCTGCGAAAGGCGATTCATAGGTTGAATACATGTAGGCGGTGGGCGAGGCGAATTCGGCGGCGCAGGTATCGATGCGCTTGAACACCGGGCGCACCTTCAGCGCGTGACGCTGTGCCGTGACTTCAGCCTCGGTGGTCCCGGCCAGCACCGCGAGCCGGGCATCGGAAAAGCCCATGCCTTTCAGCGAGCGCATACCGAATGCGTTTTGCGGCAGGCCGTTCGCCTTGATCTTGCTCTCCATCTCGACGATGCCGCGCATTTCCGCGAGGAACCAGGGATCGATCTTGCAGGAGGTGAAGATCTCGTCGTTGGACCATCCGAGCCGCATCGCCTGCGCCACCTGCAGCAGCCGGTCCGGCGTCGGCGTGCCCAAAGCGGCGCGGATCGCGTTCTTGTCGTCGCTGCGGCCGAGGCCCTCGATCTCGATTTCATCGAGGCCGGTGAGGCCGGTCTCGAGGCCGCGCAGCGCCTTCTGCAGGCTTTCCTGGAAGGTGCGGCCGATCGCCATTACTTCGCCGACCGATTTCATCGACGTGGTCAAAGTGTGGCTGGCGCCGGGGAATTTCTCGAACGCAAAGCGCGGAATTTTTGTGACCACATAATCGATGGTCGGCTCGAACGACGCCGGCGTAGCACCCCCGGTGATGTCGTTGGCGATCTCGTCAAGCGTGTAGCCGACCGCGAGCTTGGCGGCGACCTTGGCGATCGGAAAGCCGGTCGCCTTGGAGGCCAGCGCCGAGGAGCGCGACACCCGCGGATTCATCTCGATGACAACCATGCGCCCGTCGGCCGGATTGACGCCGAACTGCACATTGGAGCCGCCGGTCTCCACCCCGATCTCGCGCAGCACCGCCAGCGAGGCGTCGCGCATGATCTGGTATTCCTTGTCGGTGAGCGTCAGCGCAGGCGCCACGGTGATGGAATCGCCGGTATGCACGCCCATCGGATCGAGGTTCTCGATCGAGCAGATGATGATGCAATTATCCTTTTTGTCGCGGACCACCTCCATCTCGAACTCTTTCCACCCCAGCACGGATTCCTCGATCAGGACTTCGTCGGTGGGGGAGGCGTCGATGCCGCGCTCGACGATCTCGATGAACTCGGCCTTGGTGTAGGCGATACCGCCGCCGGTGCCGCCCATGGTGAAGGACGGCCGGATGATCGCGGGCAGGCCGATGTCGTCGAGCGCGCGCAGCGCGTCGGGCAGGTTCTTGGTCTGGATCGAGCGCGGGGTCTCCAGCCCGATCCGCGTCATCGCCTCGCGGAAACGGCCGCGGTCCTCGGCCTTGTCGATGGCGTCCGCGGTGGCGCCGATCATCTCGACGTCGAATTTTTTCAGCGTGCCCTGCTTCCGCAAACTCAACGCGCAGTTCAGCGCGGTCTGTCCGCCCATGGTCGGCAAGAGGGCAAAGCCGCCGGGAATGACGTGGCGTTCCTTCTCGATGATCTTGGCGACGATTTCGGGCGTGATCGGCTCGATATATGTGGCGTCCGCCAGTTCCGGATCGGTCATGATGGTGGCCGGATTGGAATTGACCAGAACGATGCGGTAGCCCTCGTCTTTGAGGGTTTTCACCGCCTGGGTCCCGGAATAATCGAATTCGCAGGCCTGGCCGATCACAATGGGACCGGCGCCGATGATCAGAATGGTGGAGATGTCGGTTCGTTTGGGCATCAAGTCTCACAGGCAGCGAATTGGGCACAAAAAAAGGGCGCGCGTGTCGCGCGTCCCCTGTGCTGGCGCTCGGGTCGACCTTGCGCGCGCGTGTCTTTAGACCAGATTCCGCAACTGCGAAAGGCTTTTGGAGGCCCAATCAACCGGCAATTTTGACCGCTACCAGCCCGCCTTCGTCCCGTCTTCGCCCTTCGGGCTCCGCCGGGCTGCGCCACGCGTAGCCGAAGGCGAAGCGTGGAGGCCCGGCCTGGATTCGAACCAGGATAAGGAGCGATGCACCGCTCCCGCGTCGACGCTTTCCGCCACCGGGCCGCGGCCATCATTACCGATCGGACGGCGGCGAGCCACGTTTACCACTCGTTAACCCTACTGCTTGCGGTCAAAACGCATGCCGCGCGACGAATGTCATGCGCCATGGATTATGGCCGATGTTTTGTTGCGTGCGCGACGCGGTAAATCCGGCAGCCGCGAGTTTGGCGACCATCTCGGCCTCGCTGTAGCGCTGCAGGCCGATGCGGGTGCGCAATTGCCGGTAGTCCGACAGCGCGGTCGAGGCCAGCCCGTAAAACGCATCCTTCAAGAACCCGTGGGCCGCGGCGAATTTCAGCAAGGCGGCCACATCGCGGCCCATGCCGACCTCGGGCCGCAGGATATCGCCCAGCACCAGCCGGCCGGCCGGTTTCAACAGCCGGCGGATGACCGCGAAGGCGGCATCGAGTTCGTCGGATGTCATGTACTGCGCCACCGAGTTCATGACCACCAGATCGACCGACTTCTCCTCCATGTGCCGGAGATCGTCCAGCGAGCGCACCCGGATCCTGGTATTGGGCGCGAAGCGGGCGATCAGCCGGCCGCGCACGCCGGGGGCCGGCTCCGCAAGGATGAGCTTGCCGCAGGCTTCTGCGACGCGTCCGGCGGACAGCGCCTCGCCGCATGAATAATCCAGCACCACGGCATCGGGCGAGGAGATGTAGCCGACGATATCCCTGGCGATCACCTGAAAGTGCAGGTCGCGATGCAGCCTGCTCGCATAAATCGTGTGCGTGGAATCGTAGTAGTCGATCCAGTCGTCCATGAAGGGGCTGCTTACCTTGTTCCAATGGTGGAACGGCTTTATAACGGTGCGTTGGAGACGTATAGAGCTTTGATGAGGGCCTTGGCCCAGTCATTTCGCCGTCGGGACCGCCGCACGGAGCCGCCACCACAAATCTAGCCAGACCTGACAGGAGAAGACATGGCCAAATCCGACCAGAAGATCACGCGCAAGATGCTCATTGACGGGTTGAACGAAGATTTGTCGCGCGAGTACCAGGCGATCATCGCCTACGTGAACTACTCGCAGGTGCTCAGGGGCGCGCAATACATGAATATCGCCAAGGAACTTGAGGTGCATGCCAAGGAAGAGCTGTCGCATGCGCTCAAGGTGGCCAACCACATCGATTATCTGGGCGGCATGCCGTCGGTCTCGCCGAAGCCGGTGAAGACCTCGGAGAAGGCCGAAGATATGCTGAAATTCGATCTGGAGAACGAACGGGAGACGATCCGGCAATATCGGCGGCGTGTCCGGCAAGCCGACGAACTGAACGAATTTGCCATCGCCGAAAGCATTCGCGAGATATTGCTCGACGAGCAGGATCATCTGATTGCGCTCGCGACCGCGCTCGGAATCGATCCGCCGGACGCCGGCATCGCCGACTAGGCAGCCAGGAGGGCGCGAGGCGTAAGAGAATCTATGCGTCGTCCCGGCGTTCGCCGGGACGACGTGTGTGGGCTATTTCCACAATCTCACCAGCGGCCCATCCTCCCCCAGCACCGGATCGGTCTTCGGCAGCTTCACTTCCGGAATCGTCTTCAGCGCCTTGGCACGGTTCTCCGGCGTAGGCCGTGTGACGTGCATTTTGGGGCCCGGCGGATAGGCGCCGACCACGCAGAAATCGCGGCTGTGCGAGATGCATTGATGCCCGGTGCCGGCGGGCAGGATCGTGACATCGCCCGCCGCGATCTCTATCTCCTCGCCCTGGTCGCCGCCGAACCGCACCCGCGCATGGCCGCGCGCGACGCCGAGTGCTTCATGCACCGTCGCATGGTAGTGCAGGTAATCGAACACGCCGTCGCGCCACATCTCGCCCCAGCCATTGGCGCCGAACAGTCCCTCGATGGTTTTTTCGGGATGGCCGTTGTCGACATCGACGGCGCCCTTGTAGACCAGGAACGGCAGCGGATTGTTGGGCACCAGGCCATCGTCATCGAAGACAAGGGTGAGCGGCTCGACATCGTTGCTGACAACACCCATGGCAGTTCTCCGGCTGAAAATACGCGGATTAAACCGCCGTCAGGCGGTCGCGTTCCCTTTCGGTATCTCGAAAACCAGACAGGTTGTCGTCGCATGCGCGAGCAGGCGGCCTTTTGAATCGGTGATGCGCGCTTCGGCGGTGGCGGCGCGGCGGCCGACATTGAGGACGCGGCCTTCGCTGCGGACCGGACCGGTATCCTTGCTCATGCCGCGAATAAAACTGATCTTGAACTCAAGCGTGGTGTAGCCCGAGCCCGCCGGCAGCATCGAATGCACCGCAAGCCCCATCGCCGAATCCAAGAGGATCGCGGCGTAGCCGCCATGCACCGAGCCGATCGGATTGTAGTGCCGGAAGCCGGGAGCGCTGTGCATCACCACCACACCGGGCTCGGCGGTGGAGTCGAACGGCTCGACGGTCTGCATGATCGGCGGCTGCGGGAACTTGCCGGAGAATATAGCGCGGACGAAATCGACGCCGGGCATCGAGGCCATGATCTCGGTCGGCGTGACGCCGTATTCGACGGGCGGGGCGGTGGTGTCCATGGGGGCGATGTCCGTTATGATGATGGCCATCATACTATACGGTGCCGGTAGCCGCAACACGTGTCCCGGACGCGGTGCGGCATTCTTCATGCCGCTCCGCAGAGCCGGGACCCCGGTTTAGCGAAAATAGCTGGGCCCCGGATCTGCAGCGCACCGCTCCGCAAGGGCTACGCGCTGCGCTGCGTCCGGGGAACGCGAATCTACGATGCCTTCTTCGCTCGCATCAAATCGGCGAAGCGCTTGAACAGATAGTGCGAGTCGCGCGGCCCCGGCGAGGCCTCGGGGTGATACTGCACCGAGAACACCGGCTTGCCGTCGAGCTGGATGCCGCAATTGGAGCCGTCGAACAGCGAGATGTGGGTCTGCGTGGCGCCTTGCGGCAGCGTCGCCTGATCCACGGCGAAGCCATGGTTCATCGAGGTGATCTCGACCTTGCCGGTGGTCTCGTCCTTGACCGGGTGATTGGCGCCGTGATGGCCCTGATGCATCTTTTTGGTTTTGGCGCCGACCGCGAGGCCGAGCATCTGGTGGCCAAGACAAATCCCGAATGTCGGCGTACCGGAATCGATCACCTTCTGAATCACCGGCACCGCATATTTGCCGGTCTCCGCGGGATCGCCGGGACCGTTCGACAAAAACACGCCGTCCGGCTTCATCGCCAGGATGTCCTCGGCTGACGTCGTGGCAGGCACCACGGTGATCTTGCAGCCTTCGCCGGCGAGCAGGCGCAAAATGTTGCGCTTGATGCCGTAGTCGATGGCGACCACGTTGAACTCAGGCTCGGTGAGCCGGCCGAATCCCGCGCCCCACGCCCACGGCGTCTCGTCCCAGGTAAAACGCTGGCCGGAGGTGACCATCGGCACCAGGTCCATGCCTTCGAGGCCAGGCCATTCGCGCGCCTCTTCCTTCAAGCCGTGCAGGTCGAACGCGCCGTCCCTGGCATGAGCGATCACGCCGTTGGGCATGCCCTTGCTGCGGATCAGCGCGGTCAACGCGCGGGTGTCGATGCCGGAGATGCCGACGATGCCGCGGCGCTTCAGCCATTCGTCGAGATGCCGCGCCGAGCGATAGTTCGAGGGCTCGGTAATCGCGGCGCGCAGGATGACGCCGCGCGCGCCCGGCGTCGCCGCCATGTTCACCGTTTCGATATCTTCGTCGTTGGTGCCGACATTGCCGATATGCGGAAAGGTGAAGGTGATGAGCTGCCCGGCATAGGAGGGATCGGTGAGGATCTCCTCATAGCCGGTCATCGCGGTGTTGAAGCAGACTTCGCCGACCGCCTGGCCTTCCGAGCCCAGGCCAAAGCCTTCCAGCACGGTGCCGTCGGCAAGCACGAGCAGCGCGGTCGGTTTGTGGTCCGGCCAGGCGGTGGAGTTTTCAGGTGTTGTCATGAGCGCATTACATAGTCGCGGCATGCGCCCGCGTCAAAGCCCGATGCTGCGGATTCACATGCAGTTTGCGCATATTTGACCCATTTCCTTCGTCATGGCCGGGCTTGACCCGGCCATCCACGTCTTGCTTACGATAGGCTGAGAAAAAGACGTGGATGCCCGCGACAAGCGCGGGCATGACGAGGGGGCGCCGCATGGACAACACGATGCCGATTCTGCTTGTTCCCGGCCTGGTCTCGTCGCCGCGGATATTCGCGCCGGTCGTTCCGGCGCTTTGGCGATACGGCCCGGTGACGGTGGCCAACCATATCCGCGACGACAACATGGCCGCGATTGCGCGCCGGATTCTCGCCGAGGCGCCGCCGCGCTTTGCGCTGGCGGGGCATTCGATGGGTGGTTACATCGCGTTCGAGATCATGCGGCAGGCGCCGGAGCGGGTGGCAAAGCTGGCGCTGATCAACACCCAGGCGCGAGCGGATATGCCGGAGATCAGCGAACGGCGCCGCGGCCAGATCGCGCGGGCAAAGGCCGGCGAATTTCACGCCATACTGGATGAGTTGTTCCCGCTGTTCGTGCACCCGTCGCGGCGCGACAATGCCGATCTGCGCAAGTTGGTCCATGACATGGGTGACGATCTCGGCGCCGACGCCTTTGTGCGCCAGCAGACCGCCGTCATCGGCCGCCCCGACTCGCGTCCCACGCTGGCTCTGATTTCATGTCCGACGCTGGTGCTGACCGGCGACGAAGACAACACCATTCCGAACCGCCTGTCGGTGGAGATAGCCGATGGCATCCGCGGCGCGAAACTCACCATCACTCCGAACTGCGGCCATCTTCCGCAGGTCGAGCAAACGCTGGCGACGGCGGACGCGCTGGCCGAATGGCTGCGGTTGTGAGTTGTTTCGATGGCGCAGACCGCCTAGATCAGGGCGGTAACAAGAGGACATCACGATGTTGCGCGAAAATATCAACAACGCGGTCAAGGATGCGATGCGGGCCAGGGACGAGCGCAAGCTCTCCACCTTGCGGATGGTGAATTCGACCATCAAGAACGCCGACATCGACGCCCGCGGGCAGGGCAAGCCGCCGCTGTCGGACGGCGACCTGCTCGGCGTATTTCAAAAAATGATAAAACAGCGGCAGGAATCGGTCGAACTGTATGACAAGGGCGGCCGCGCCGAGCTCGCCGACCAGGAACGCGAGGAAATCGCGATCATCTCCGCCTATCTGCCGAAGCAGATGTCGGACGATGACGTCAAGGCGGCGATCGCGGCGGCGATCGCCGAGACCGATGCAGCCGGCATGAAGGACATGGGCAAGGTGATCGGCGTGCTGAAAGGCAAATACGCCGGGCAGATGGATTTCGGCAAGGCCAGCGGTTTGGTGAAGGCGGCGCTGACGGGCTAGCACGCGTGCCCCGGACGCAGCGCAGCGGCATGAAGAATGCCGCACCGCGTCCGGGACACGATCGTGACGGGGTTGGTCCGATCGTGTCGTTGGTCTAGGCTAGCCCCATGCTCACCGAAACCACCGACTACGACACCCTCTATCGCGACTTCCGCTGGGACATCCCGTTGCGGTTCAACATGGCGGTCGCATGCTGCGACCGCCATGCCGACGGCAGCGGACGCACCGCATTGATCTATGTCGATGAGGATGGCGGCGCGCAGCGCACGTCGTTCGACGAGATGCGCGCGCTGTCGTGCCGGTTCGCCAATGTGCTGAAAGCGGACGGCCTTGCGCGCGGCGACCGCGTCGCGGTGTTCCTGTCGCAGTCGCTGGAACTGCCGGTCGCGCATCTGGCCGCGTTTCGTGCAGGTTTCGTTTCGATCCCGCTGTTTACGCTGTTCGGCGAGGACGCGCTGGAATTCCGTCTCGCCAATTCCGGCGCAAAGGCGGTCGTGACCGACGAAACCGGCTGGGAAAAACTCGCCAAAATCCGCGAGCGGCTGCCGTATCTGCAGGACATCTACGTCACCTCAGGCGCGCTCCACGCCGGCGCCAAATCGTTCTGGGCCGCGATCGAAGATGCATCGGAAGATTTTGCCGGCGTCGATACCTCGGCTGACGATCCCGCCATCATCATCTACACCTCCGGAACCACGGGAAATCCGAAAGGCGCGCTGCATGCGCATCGGGTGCTGCTCGGTCATCTGCCCAATGTCGAGATGGTGCACGACTTTCTCCCAAAGCCCGATGACGTGATGTGGACACCGGCGGACTGGGCCTGGATCGGCGGCCTGTTCGATGCGCTGTTTCCAGCCTGGTATCATGGCGTGCCGGTAGTCGGGCATCGGGCGAGGAAATTCGAGCCGCAGGCCGCGATGCAGCTGATGGCCGATCACGGCGTGCGTAACGTGTTCCTGCCGCCGACCGCGATCAAGCTGATGCGGCAGGCCAATGTTAACGCTGAGGGCGTAAAGCTGCGCAGCATGGCGACCGGTGGCGAATCGCTTGGCGCCGAACTGCTGGATTGGGTCCGCGCGACGTTTGGGATCGATGCGCACGAAATCTATGGCCAGACCGAATGCAACCTCGCGGTTTGCAGCAACGCAAAACTGTTTCCGATCCGGCCGGGCTCGATGGGCAAGGCCACGCCCGGTTTCGATGTGCGCATCGTCAACGGGCAGGGCAGGGAATTGCCGCGCGGCGAGCGCGGCATCATCGGCGTGCGCCAGCCCAGCCCCGTCACCATGATCGAATACTGGCGCAATCCCGAAGCCACCGCGAAGAAAGTCGCCGGCGAATTCCTGCTTACCGGCGATCTCGGCGTGCAGGATGCCGACGGCTACTTCTGGTACGTCAGCCGCGAGGACGACGTCATCACCTCTGCCGGCTATCGGATCGGCCCGTCGGAGATCGAACACACGCTGCTGAAACATCCCGCGGTGGCGCTGTCGGCGGTGGTCGGGATTCCCGATCCGATTCGCACCGAGGCGATCAAGGCCTGGATCGTGCTGCGGCCGGGATTCGAGCCCAGCGATGCGCTGGCGCGTGAGATCCAGGATTTCGTGAAGGTGCAGCTCGCCGCGCATGAATATCCGCGCTTTGTGCAGTTCGCGGAGAGCCTGCCGATGACCGCGACCGGCAAGGTGCTGCGAAGGGAGCTGAGGGCAAAGGGGTGAACGTTTGCGTTCTCCGGACGCAGCGCAGCGCGTAGCTGTTGCGGAGCGGCATGAAGAATGCCGCATTGCGTCCGGGACACGGTAGCGGCTACGGCACTCCGATGCCCATTTCCTTCAGCGCCGCCAGCATCTTCAACGGCGGCTCCATCTTGATCGCGAGCGGTTTGCCGGTTTCCAGTACGCTCTTCAGGCTCGAAAGAATGGCGGGCCAGCCCATTCGTCCGCCGGACAGAATGTCCTCCGAAAGCTCACGCTCATGCGATTCTGTCATCGTCAGCCGCACCGCATCGCCCGTCTGCGCAATCTCATAAGTCACGGTGGTCTGGCCGAGTTTCTCGACCAGCCCCGGCCAGTTGACGTTCCACGTCACACTCAGTCGCCACGGCGGATCGCATGCCAGCACTTCGCCGTCGATATGAAGCGAGCCGTCCGGCGCGCGGACGATGAATGAACCACCGACTCTCGTTTCCAACTCGACGGCGAAGCCGAAGAAATATTGCCGGCTGAACTCCGCCGCTGTCAGCGCCTGCCACACTTTCTCGGGGGTGGCGGCGATGTAGATGGTGTAGACGGTGTCGGGTTTGAAACTGCCGATGTCGATCATCAACCCGCTTCCTCCATCTTCAGCGCCGCAAATGGCACCTCGAGCAGCCGCCCTGTTTCGAGCATGCTCTTCAGGTTGGACAGGATCGCGGGCCAGCCCCTGGAGATCGCCGGCAGCATCTTGCTGCCCTCGTCAAACCCCTCATGCGTCAGGGTCAGCTTCACCACCTCGCCGTAGGGTTCGAGCACGAAGGTCGCGCGGGCCGGACGTTCGCCGCGGTATTTTTCGGACAGGTTGACGAAGGTGTAGGACAGCCGGCGCGGCGGATCGACTTCGATGACCTCGCCGGCATCGTTTTCGGCGCCGTCCCGCATCATCGAAAAGCGCGAGCCTACTTTCCAGTCCGACTTCAGCCGCACGCCGAACCAGTAGCGCTCGGTGAAATCGCCATCGGTCAGCGCGTGCCAGAGCTTTTCCGGCGTGGTCTCGATGTAGGTGACGTAGACGAATTCCGGCTTACGCATCGCGCTTCTCCAGTTGCCGTTTCAACTCGCTGAGCGCGGCCAGCTTGCCGCGCTCGAATTTCCTGATCCATCGCTCGCCGATCTGATGGATCGGCACCGGGTTGAGGTAGTGCAGTTTTTCGCGGCCATGCTTCAGCGTCGAGACGAGGTTGGCCGCTTCCAGAATCGCAAGGTGTTTTGTCACGGCCTGTCGGGTCATGGCGAGGCCGTCGCACAGATCGTTCAAACTCTGTCCATTGTCGGCATGAAGCCTGTCCAGCAGCGACCGCCGTGAAGCATCCGCCAGCGCCTTGAAGACTTCATCCATGGCGGAGATAATAGGCAACCAGATAGTTGCATGTCAAGCTCCCGTTATGCCCGGGCTTGTCCCGGGCATCCACGTCTTTTTATCGGTGCGAATTCCGGATAAGACGTGGATGGCCGGGACAAGCCCGCCATGACGTCGATGGAAAAACCCATGTCCCTTCAAGTTTATCTCGCCTTCGTCGCCGCCTGCGTCGCGCTGGCGCTGATACCGGGGCCAGTGGTCACGCTGGTCATCGCCAACGGACTGCGCCACGGCACCCGCGCGGCGCTGATCAACATCGCCGGCGTGCAAGCGGGGCTTGCGATCGTGATCGGCATTGTCGCAATCGGCCTTACTTCGCTGATGGCGACCATGGGCTACTGGTTCGACTGGGTGCGGTTTGCAGGTGCTGCCTATCTGGTCTGGCTCGGGATCAAATTGATCCGCTCGCCGGTCGAGGGCGTCGATGCCGACGCGCCGCCGCCTCCGCCGCGCGGCGGGTTTTTCCTGCAGGGTTTTCTGATTCTGCTCTCCAACCCGAAGGTACTGGTGTTCTTCGGCGCGTTCATTCCGCAGTTCATGGACATGGAGAAGGATCATATCTCGCAGGTCGTACTGCTCGGCGCCACCTTCATGGTCACCGGTGCGATCACCGATACCGTCTACGCGGTGCTTGCGGGGCGCGCACGACTGTTCTTTTCCGAACGGCGCACGCGGCTGCTGTCGCGCATCTCCGGCGGCTTCATGATCGGCGGCGGCATCTGGCTGGCGCTGACAAGGGTGCGGTGACTTCTCCCTCGCCCCGCTTGCGGGGAGAGGGTCGGGGTGAGGGGGACTCTCCACGCACCCGGACTCGCGGAGAGTCCCCCTCACCCGCCTCGCATCTAACGATGCGAGACGACCTCTCCCCGCAAGCGGGGAGAGGTGAAGCAAGCGTCGCTACGCGTGCGACGCCCTCGGCTTAACCAACGTCGCCTCGATCTCGGCAAAAATCCGCGCCAGCCGGTCCGCCCACTGCTTCTGCCCGAATTGGTCCACGATCAGATCCTGCCGGATCTCGATGCCGGAATTCATCAGCCCGCGCGCCTCGCCGTGAACCGGAATGGTGTAGTCGGTCTCGTCGCTAACCGCATAAGGCTCGTTGTCGCCGACCACGAGGTCGCCTTCCGCGCGCAGCAGCCTCAACAGCAGCGGCGGCAACCTTGTGTCGCGATGGTAGAGCGTGCCGATGTGCCACGGCCGCGCGACCCCGGCATAGACCGGGGTAAAGCTGTGCAGCGATACCAGTACCGTCGGCCTGCCCTCGCGCAGCCGCCGATCGATCACCTCGCCGATGCGGCGATGATAGGGATCGAAAATCGATTGACGCCGCACATCCGCTGCGGCGCGCGTCAGGCCTTCATTGCCGGGCACGTTGGTGGCTTCGCTGAGAACCGGAATCGAACTCGCAACGCAGGGTGGACGATTGCAGTCGATCACCAGCCGCGAATAGCGCTGCGCAATCAGGTGCGCGCCGAGATGGTTTGAAAGCTGCTCGGCGACTCCGGCGATTCCTATATCCCAGGCGATATGCCGCGTGAGTTCGCTGGCGGGCACGCCGAGATCGCCGAGCGCCCGCGGGATCAGCCGGCCGTAGTGATCGCAGGTCAGCAGATATGGCGAGTTGCCATCCGCATTTTCTTCCAATACCGGCGGAACCTCTGCGGTTCCCAAGAGTAATGTTGTGTCCGCGGCGCTGTCCAAAGCCATTTCTTTACTCGTTGCCTAACGAAGCAGCATACCGATCTAGGATTGAGCAGGGATCGGTATAGATTAGATCGCATAAAGTCACGATGATTGCTTCGACGATGCCGCTACTGACCATCCATCACAAGACCGAATATCGCTACACCCACCCGGTGGCGTTCGGCGAACACCGCATCATGCTGCGCCCGCGCGACGGCCATGATCTGCGCGTGCTGGCGGGCGAACTCAAGATCTCGCCCGAGCCGATGTCGCTGCGCTGGATCCACGACGTGTTCGGCAACAGCGTTGCGATTGCGACCTTCGACGAGCGCGCCAGGACGCTGTCGTTCTCGAATACCGCGACCATCGACCATAACCCCGCCGATCCGTTTGCGCTGACCCCTGACGACCCGGCGTATTTCTATCCGTTCCTCTATGACAGCGAGGAAATTCTGGATCTCCGTGAGTTCATTGCGCCACAATACGGCGATCCCGATGGCGAGCTGTCGGCATGGGCGAGGAATTTCCTCGATCCCGAAGGGCCGACCCCGACCTTCAGTATCCTCACCGGCATGACCCACGGTATTCGCAAGGCGTTCACCTATCGCAAACGGCACGCCCACGGCACGCAGCATCCGCTTGACACGCTGCAGACCCGATCCGGTACCTGCCGCGACTACGCGCTGTTCATGATCGAGGCGCTGCGGCGGCTCGGCATCGCCGCGCGGTTTGTGTCGGGCTATCTGTTCGTGCACGGCGATCGCGAGCATGGCTATGTCGGCGGCGGCTCGACCCATGCCTGGGTGCAGGCCTATCTGCCGAGCGCCGGCTGGATCGAGTTCGATCCGACCAACGGCATCGTCGGCAGCCGCGATCTCATTCGCGTCGCGGTGGCGCGGGATCCGCGCCAGGCGATCCCGCTGCACGGCACTTATCTGGGTCCGGCCGACGCCTTCGTCGGCATGGATGTCAACATCAATGTGGTTTCGGCCGGTGAAGAGGCAAAGGCGTAAAAGTCATGGAGATCAAGGTAGGTTTCGAGCTGAGTTACTACGCGGTCAATCCGACTCCGATGGTGACCATGCTCAAAATTAACCCATCGCGCTTTGCCGATATCGTCGGCACCGAGACCGTGGTCGCCGAGCCGAACGTGAACGGCGCCGGGACCGGCGTGCCGATCGGATTTTATCGCGACAGCTTTGGCAATGTCTGCGGCCGGCTGACCGCGCCGGCCGGCGGCGTCACCTTCCGCGGCAGCGCGCTGGTGCGCGATTCGGGATTGCCTGACGTGGTCAATCCGGCCGCGCAGCAGGTCGCGGTCGATCAATTGCCGGACGAGTTGATGCTGTATCTGATGCCGAGCCGCTATTGCGAGACCGACAAGCTGACCGACGTCGCATGGTCGCTGTTTGGCAACACGCAGCCGGGCTGGGAGCGGGTCGTCGCGATCACCGACTTCGTGCATCATCACGTCACCTTCGGCTATCAGCACGCGCATCACATGAAGTCGGCGCATGACGTCTACGAGCAGGGCGCCGGCGTGTGCCGCGATTTCGCGCATCTGGCGCTGACGTTCTGCCGCTGCATGAACATCCCGGCGCGCTATTGCACCGGTTATATGGGCGACATCGGTATTCCGCCCGATCCCGCGCCGATGGATTTCTCCGGCTGGTTCCAGGTCTATCTGTCCGGCCAGTGGTACACGTTCGACGCGCGCCACAACCACCCGCGGATCGGCCGCATCCTGATGGGCACCGGCCGCGACGCCGCCGACGTGGCGCTGACGACGAGCTTCGGGCGCATGGACCTGGTGAAATTTGTGGTGATCAGCGACGAGGTAGTGCCGGCGTAGCATTTCGCGGTGCGTTTTATCCACCGTCATGCCCGGGCTTGACCCGGGCATCCACGTCTTTCCCGCTGCCGACGTGATAAGACGTGGATGGCCGGGACAAGCCCGGCCATGACGGAATAATCCATGATGCAGGACCACCTCTTCGTCTACGGCACGCTGATGCGCGGCTTCGATCATCCGATGGCGAAACTGCTCGCGCGCAGCGCGGAGTTTTGTGGGGAGGCGCACTGCCAGGGCCGGCTCTATCTGGTGAAGCACTATCCCGGATTGGTGCTGTCGGATGACGCGAGCGATCTGGTGTTCGGCGAACTATACCGCCTGTATCATCCGGGCGAATTGCTGCGCGAGTTCGATATGTACGAAGCCTGCGGCGAGGGATTTGCCGAGCCAACCGAATATCTGCGGCGAATGCTGCCGGTGACGCTTGCGGATGGGACATTGAGCGAGGCGTGGACGTATATGTACAACTGGCCGGTGACGGGCTTGCCGCGCATCACGTCGGGGCGGTTCCTGGAGGGGTAGGGCACGATTCGTATCATGCAGGTTTCACTTCGCGATTTTTCGGCATCCGACGCGGCGATCATCAACCGCCTCGCGGTCGCATCCTTCAGCCAGTACAGCAACGAGTTTCAGGACTGGCCCGCGATGGTGCGCGTGCTTGAAAAAATGTCCGACATGGCGGCGAATGCCGAGATCATCATCGCCGAGCATGAAGGCCGCGTCGCCGGCGCCGTCGGCTATGTGCCGCCGTCAGCGCCGAAGGCGGCGCACTTCAAGCCGGACTGGCCGATCGTCCGCATGCTGGTGGTCGATCCCGACGCCCGCGGCCTCGGCGCCGGCCGCGCGCTGACGGAAGCCTGCGTGGCCCGCGCCCGCCGCGACCGAGCGTCCGAAATCGCGCTGCACACCAGCCCGATCATGACGGTGGCGCTGCCGATGTACCTGCGCATGGGCTTCGTACGCGTCCGCGACGCGCCGCCGCTGTTCGGCGTTCCCTATACGATTTACGTGAAAGCGCTGGAGGGGGGCGCTTAGGCAGTTAGGCGCGCTTTTTCGGTTTGGCCTTCTGCTGCATATACGATCGCAGCACGGCGTTGATGCGGCGCTGATAACCATCGCCTTCCTTCTTGAAGAAGTTCAGCACGTCTTCATCAATGCGGATAGAGATTGCCTTTTTCCTGGCGGGAATGACCAGAACGGCGTCCGACCAGTCGATATCGATCGGCACCGCATCGGGATCGTTAGCGACGGCCTTGGCAATATCCTCGTCAGTGAACGCATCGACGGCAGCCCAATCAGTCTTGCCCTTACGGCGGTCGCCCCATTTCCTGGTTACGATACTCTCTTTCTTCATTTTTTCTTGCGCGACGTGCCGAGATGATCCGGGCGATCAGCAGATTTTCCGAATAACCTACCGCGATCCAGCGCTCCTCGTTGTTGCGGTCCGATCGGCGAGAAACAATCGGTCCATAGAAGATTTCCATTGCGTCATCAAAATCGATGCCGTGCTTCGCTCGTTTTAGGATATTTTTTTCTTCATCCCATTCGAAAGAAACCGGAATCGGAAACTCTAGGGCGTATTCATCGTCAGCCATCTCAAGCGTTCCTTATCTGGTCTCTTCGGGTCCATCTCCTTTTCGTTTGGCACAATCGCCGGGTCCGAAATTGTATATACATTTGTATTTGAGTTGTCAATCCGCATTGTTTTTCAAACACTCGCGACGACGCAAGCGGCTTGGCCTGTGTATATCCGGCATAACGCTGCCAATCCTGATATTTCCAGCTTCGCACCCTATATCGCTAATCGGTTGGCACTCTCTCGCGACTCACCGCACACTCAACCCATGCGCTTCACACCCCAATTCCTCGATGAACTGCGCGCCCGGCTTCCGGTTTCGGAAGTCGTGGGCCGGCGCGTGAAGCTGAAGAAAACGGGGCGGGAGTTCAAGGGACTGTCGCCGTTCCAGCAGGAGAAGTCGCCGTCCTTCACGGTCAACGACCAGAAGGGATTTTACCACGATTTTTCCTCCGGCAAGCATGGCGACATCATCAGCTTCCTGATGGAGACCGAGGGCGTCGGTTTTACCGAGGCAGTGGAGCGGCTGGCGTCGATGGCGGGCCTGGCGCTGCCCGCGGTCACGCCCGATGCCGCGCGGCACGAGCAGCGCCGCAAGACGCTGTACGACGTGATGGAACTCGCCGCGAAATTCTTCGCCGATACGCTGGCCTCGCGCGCGGGCGCCAAGGCGCGCGGCTATCTCGGCGACCGCGCGATTTCGCCGGCCACTCAATTGCAGTTCCGCATCGGCTATGCGCCCGGCGAACGCTTCGCGCTGAAGGAGCATCTCGGCAATGCCGGCATTCCGACCGAGGACATGATCGAGGCGGGTCTTCTCGTCACGGGCGACGACATCCCGGTGCCCTATGATCGCTTCCGCGACCGCGTGATGTTTCCGATCGCCGATCTGCGCGGCCGTGTGATCGCGTTCGGCGGCCGTGCGCTGGAGAAGGACGTCGCGGCAAAATACCTGAACTCGCCGGAAACGCCGCTGTTTCACAAGGGCGACAATCTCTACAACCTGGCACCCGCGCGGCTCGCCACCCATAACGGCGCGCCGCTGGTGGTGGTCGAGGGCTATGTCGACGTCATCGCCATGGTTGGCGCGGGCTTTGCCGCCAGCGTAGCACCGCTCGGCACGGCGCTGACCGAAAACCAGCTGGCGCTGCTGTGGAAGATGGCCGACGAGCCGATCCTCTGCTTCGACGGCGACAAGGCCGGCCAGAAGGCGGCGTGGCGCGCCGCCGATCTGGCGCTGCCTCACCTAAAACCCGGAAAGAGTCTGCGTTTCGCGCTGCTGCCGGAAGGGCAGGACCCCGACGATCTCGCGCGTTCCGGCGGACGCGGCGCGATCGAGGAAGTCATTGGCGCCGCGCGCGGGCTCGCTGACGTGATCTGGTCGCGCGAAACCGAGGGCGGCACTTTCGCGACACCGGAGCGGCGCGCGGCGCTGGAGGCGCGCATCGGCGAACTCAGCAATGGCATCCGCGACGAAGTGGTGCGGCGCTACTATCGCCAGGATCTGGCGGAGCGGCTGCAGCGAACCTTCGCACCGGAAGGCGGGCGCGGCAGCTATGGCCGCGGCGGATATCGCGGCGTCGGCAATTTTGGCGGCGAATCAGGCCGGCGATTTGCGCCGCGCAACTCGTTCACCCCGGGCGCGGCGGGTCGATTCGAGCCCCGCGGCGGGCGCCCGCAGGCTTCGGCAGGCAGCCAGACCATTAACCGCGGGCCCTATCAGGTCGCCAGTCCACAGCTCGCCACCAGCCCGATCATGCGGGGGCAGCGCAGCGCATTATCCCGCCGCGAGGCGCTGATTTTGCTGTCCCTGATCAATCATCCGTGGCTGCTGCATGACCATCTGGAAGAGGTGGCGGCATTGGAATTGGCCCACCCCGAGGCCAACAAGCTGCGGGCCGGCATTATCGCCGCCTTTGCGGGCGACCATCACCACGGCACGGAGCCCGCCGAGGCCAGCGAGAAAATGCGCGCCGATCTCGCCGCGCGCGAATTATCTCAATCGCTTCAACGGGTTGAGCGGGCGATCACGACCTCGGCGGTATGGGGCGCGCAAGCAGGCGCCGCCCCGGAGGACGTTCTTTCCACCTGGCATCAACTGGTTGCCTTGCATCGACAATCACACTCATTACTTAGGGAATTGAAGGATGCCGAACAGGCTTTGGGCGAGGTAGCGAACGAGGCCAATAATGCCTGGCTCCGCGATATCAAGGCCCGGTTGTCGGAAGTGGACGGCACCGAGGCCCTGATCGAGGGTTTCGGCGAGTCGTCGGGCCGGTTCCAGCGGAGCATGTGAGTAAATAAAACATGCGGATGGCGGCCATTTCGGCCGCGAAAAGACTCGCCAAACCCATGGTTTGGCTGCAAAAACAGGGTTAATCGAAGCTTAACGGCCCGCGGGCTAACAGTTCGAAACCAGCGAGACAAGATACGGGGTGGCGAAGGTTTGCGCCGCCCTTTCCGCGTCGAGATGACGAGATTGAATGCGGGCGCGCACCCACGCCTCGCGTGAGCGCGTTTTGGAGAGCAATGAATGGCCAGCAAGGCAAAGACGCTGCAGGTAAAGGACAAGGAAAAAGACGACAAGGCAGCGGACGCCCCCGAGAAGGATTCGCCGGACGCGCCGTCGCCGTTGCTCGACCTGTCCGACGCCGCCGTCAAGAAGATGATCAAGCAGGCCAAGAAGCGCGGCTTCGTGACCTTCGATCAGCTCAACGAAGTCTTGCCGTCCGACACCACCTCGCCGGAGCAGATCGAGGACATCATGTCGATGCTGTCAGACATGGGCATCAACGTCTCCGAAGCCGAGGAAGCCGACACCGAGGAAGAAACCAAGGAAGAGGCCGAGGACGAGACCGACAACGAACTGGTCGAGGTCACACAGAAGGCCGTCACCGAGGTCAAGAAGTCCGAGCCCGGCGAGCGCACCGACGATCCCGTCCGCATGTATCTGCGCGAGATGGGCACTGTCGAGCTGTTGTCGCGCGAGGGCGAAATCGCCATCGCCAAGCGTATCGAGGCCGGCCGCGAGGCGATGATCGCAGGCCTCTGCGAAAGTCCGCTGACGTTCCAGGCCATCATCATCTGGCGCGATGAGTTGAACGAAGGAAAAATCTTCCTTCGCGACATCATCGACCTGGAAGCGACCTATGCCGGCCCCGACGCCAAGAACAACATGAACCCGGCGATGCTGGCGGCCCCGCTCGGCCCCGATGGCCAGCCGGTAGCGGCCGCCAACGGCAATGGCGCCGCGATGCCCGCCGCCAATATCGGCGACGTCAAGGTCTCCGCGCCGTCGCATATCGCACCCCCGGCCGCTCCGCCGTCGCCGACCCCGTTCCGTCCCGCACCCGCCGCCGAGCCTGAAGCCGAAAAGGATCCGGCCGAAGCGGCTGCTGAATCCGACATGGACGACGACGAGTTCGAAAACCAGATGTCGCTCGCGGCCATCGAGGCCGAGCTGAAGCCGAAGGTGGTCGAGACCTTCGACAAGATCGCCGACAACTACAAGAAGCTGCGCCGGCTGCAGGAACAGGACATTGCCAACCAGTTGCAGAGCGAGTCGCTGTCGCCGTCGCAGGAGCGCAAATACAAAAAGCTGAAAGACGAAATCATCGTCGAGGTGAAGTCGCTGCGGCTGAACCAGGCCCGCATCGATTCGCTGGTCGAGCAGCTCTACGACATCAACAAGAAGCTGGTGTCGTTCGAAGGCCGGCTGCTGCGGCTTGGCGACAGCCATGGCGTCGCGCGCGAAGATTTTTTGAAGAACTACCAGGGCTCGGAGCTCGATCCGCGCTGGCTCAATCGTGTGTCGAAACTCTCCGCAAAAGGCTGGAAGAATTTCGTCCATAACGAAAAGGACCGCATCAAGGAGTTGCGCCACGAAATCCAGTCGCTGGCTGCACTCACCGGACTTGAGATCGGCGAGTTCCGCAAGATCGTGCACGGCGTGCAGAAGGGCGAGCGCGAGGCGCGCCAGGCCAAGAAGGAAATGGTTGAGGCCAATCTGCGGCTGGTGATTTCGATCGCCAAGAAATACACCAACCGCGGCCTGCAGTTCCTCGACCTGATCCAGGAAGGCAATATCGGGCTGATGAAGGCGGTGGACAAATTCGAATACCGCCGCGGCTATAAATTCTCCACCTATGCGACGTGGTGGATCCGGCAGGCGATCACGCGCTCGATTGCCGACCAGGCGCGCACCATCCGCATTCCCGTGCACATGATCGAGACCATCAACAAGATCGTGCGCACGAGCCGGCAGATGCTGAACGAGATCGGCCGCGAGCCGACGCCGGAAGAGCTCGCCGAAAAGCTCGGCATGCCGCTGGAGAAGGTGCGCAAGGTCCTCAAGATCGCCAAGGAGCCGCTGTCGCTGGAAACCCCGGTGGGCGACGAGGAAGACTCGCATCTCGGCGATTTCATCGAGGACAAGAACGCGATCCTGCCGATCGACGCCGCGATCCAGTCCAATCTGCGCGAAACCACGACGCGGGTTCTGGCCTCGCTCACCCCGCGCGAAGAACGCGTGCTGCGCATGCGCTTCGGCATCGGCATGAACACCGACCACACGCTGGAAGAGGTCGGGCAGCAGTTCTCGGTGACGCGCGAGCGCATCCGGCAGATCGAGGCCAAGGCGCTGCGCAAGCTGAAGCATCCGAGCAGGAGCAGGAAGCTGCGGAGCTTCCTAGACAACTAGCTCCAGCCGTCATCCTGAGGAGCCGCGCCCTTGCGCGGCGTCTCGAAGGATGGCCACAAGCGCCTGCTGCCATCCTTCGAGGCTCGCCGCGAAGAGGCGGCAAGCACCTCAGGATGACGGTTTTGCTTGTTGCGGCAGTTCGCATAGGGTGGATTACGCAACCCACTGCCCACTCCGGCGGGTTACGCTATCCGCCATACGGATGCTAAGGTGTGATCTCATGGCATCGAAGACGCATACAATCGAGGTTGACGCAGCAACAGCAGTTGCTCTTCAGGGCAAAGCCGCTGCGCAGGGAATTACTGTTTCCGAGCTGGTTGCCGACATGACGGCGCTGGCAGCAACGCCTGTCGCTTTGCCCTTTGCTCAGTTAGCAGAGCTCGATCGCCAATGGGCTTCGATCAAGGGCGGTGGCTGCAAACCTGGGGCACGCCTTGCCTACAAGCCGTGGCATGATCGATGACCCTGGAGTGGTCGGTAGCGGCGCTCGCCGACCTCGACCGTTTTGCGGAATTTCTTCACGATCGGCATCCCACTATGGCGCAAATCATCGCCGCCGAAATCCTGAACCGGACCCGGATCATTTCAGAATACCCGCAGCTTGGCCGTCCCATCGAAGGCCATGAGGATTATCGAGAGTTGGCCCTGTCGGTGTGAACACCACTTACGTTTTTCGCTATGGCTATGATGGTGAGCGCCTTGTGATGCTGCGTGTCTTCCACGGCCGTGAACAGCGCGATACATAATCCCTGCCCAAGCCCCAGCCGTGCCAGACTCCATCAGTATAGGTCTCCCTGTTAAAACGTGCATTTGCAAAAAGCACGCCGAAACCCATAAACACCGCCGCGAGATCGGTCAGGCATTCTTTCTCGTCATCGGCGCAGACGGGCCATCGGTCGGCAGTCGCCAGCAGATAGTGTGCGAGTTGGGGCGGGACAGGAGAATCGATGACCGAGCGTCGCCTTGTTGTCTGGTACAACACGCGCTGTCCTGTTTGCGATGCCGGGATCGACTGGCAGCGCAACAAGTTGCTTGCTGCGGTCCGCGCCGGCCGGCTTTCCTTTCACGACATCAACGAAGAGCCGGAGGCGCTGGCCGCCCATGGCGCCTCGCTCGACGATATTCGCCGCCGGCTGCATGCGACGGACGAGTCCGGCCATCTCATCGTCGGCGCCGACGTGATGATTGAAATCTGGCGCCTCACGCCCGGCGAAGGTTGGCTGGCGTCGCTGCTGGGCAATCCGGTGACAGTGCCGCTCACGCGGTTTGCTTACGACCGCTTCGCGGATATGTTGTTCGCCTGGAACAGGCGGAAAGGGCGGTGGTGATGCCGTCGACGATGATCTTGCGAGCGATGTTAGCCACATTCGCGCTTGCCGCGAGTGTTGCCGCGGTTTCCGCTCAGGAGGAGACGCCGGCTGTTGCCGCAAAGCCGGTCGAGCGCGTCGTCCTCCCGCATGTCGATTTCCCCTCGCTCGACGGCAAGACCACGCTGATCACCCATATCTTCCGTCCCAAGGATTCCGGCGACGCCCCGCGTCCCGCCGTGGTGATGATGCATGGCTGCTCCGGGCTGCTCGGCGGCAACGGGCGCTTCTTTCCGATCTATCGGGCCTGGGCGCGCGCGCTGCTGGCGCAGGGCTATGTGGTGCTGGTGGTCGACAGCGCCACCTCGCGCGGCTTCGGGCAGACCTGCTCGGAGAGCGAGGCGCGGCGCACGATGTGGCTGAACCGATCGAGGGACGCCTATGCCGCCTTGCAATATCTGCAGGCCCAACCGTTCGTGAAGGCCGACCGCATCGCGCTGATGGGCTGGTCGCAGGGCGGCGGCATTGCGCTGTTCGCCGTCAGCGACAAGAGCATCGGCCGTCCCGCCGGACTCGCGAACGATTTCGCCGCCGCGGTGTCGTTCTATCCCGGCGCCTGCAGCGACAGCTATCAGTCGAAGCCCTATACGCGGGTCGAGCCGCAGGGCTGGACCACGCGCATTCCGCTATTGGTATTGATCGGCGAGGTCGATACCTGGTCGCCATATCCGCCGTGCGAGGCATTTCTCAATGCCGCCAGGGCGCGGGGCAATCCGGTCGAACTGATCAGCTATCCGTCCGCCGAGCATGGCTTCGACGCGCCGAACACGCCGCGCACCGAGCTGCCGCAATATCGCGAACCCGACGGCCGCATCCCCGTGATCGGCACCGACAAGGACGCCCGCGCCGACGCATTTGCGCGCGTGGGTGCATTTCTCGAACGGCAGTTGCGGCAATAAAGGTTCTCATTGTCGTGATGTGCGGGTTGGTTGCGTTGCAGCTGCCGGGTCGTCACGCTATCCTTGACCCAGGCGAAAAAGTTCGAGGAATGCGGACCGGCAATCTGGCTTAAATCAATCGACGCGCTTGATCTGGCGGGATGACGAACTGTGCGGACCTTTGCACCGGCGCAAGAACAATCCCAAAGCCAGGTCCCGGCTGGCCGCTCGCCGAATCCGGCATCCCGGAGCGGCGCCTCCCATGCAGCGCAGGCGCTGCAACCCATCGGCAACCAGGCGATGCAACGGCGCGTGCGCAACGCGCAGCCCGAAGTCGCATCGGATAGTTCCGCGGGCGCGGCCGATGCGGCCGCGATGCCGGGTTCGCTGCGAGCGGCCATGGAGGGCGCGCTCGGCGCCGATTTTTCGGACGTCCGCATCCGCACCGCGTCGGCGCGGGCGAGCGAACTGAACGCGGCCGCCTTCACGCAGGGCATTGAAATCCATATGGCGCCGGGCCACTGGGCGCCGCATACGCCGAGCGGACGGCAGTTGCTCGGGCACGAACTCGGGCATGTGTTGCAGCAGCGCGCCGGCAGGGTGCGGACCACCGCCTATCTTGCGAGCACGCCGCTCAACGACGATCCGGGACTGGAACGTGAGGCCGATGCGATTGGCGCGCGGGCGTCGGCCGCGCATGCGCCGGCCGCGGCGCTGCCGCCGACCGCCGCGCCGGCGCCGGACGGGGTGATCCAGCGGCAGACACCGACGCCGCAACCCGGCTCGCCGCTGGAGCGGATCATGCAGGCTCTCGCGGTTGTCAGCGACGTCGCCGGGGTCGGCGATTTTCCGGCGGCATTCAAGGTTCTTGACGGGATCACGACGGTGGATGAATTGCTCGCCGTGCTTTCCGACCTGGAAGCACTTTCGCAACTGGACTTGCTGATCGCCAATGCCGGCGCCGTTGCCGCGCCCAATCGCGTCAGGGTGGAAACGGCAATGCAGGTGGTACGCCAGTCCCGCGGCGCCGCGGCCAACACGACGGCCGCGCTTGCAACCGTCGCGGCCTCCGGGTTGCCCGCGGACGAGCAACAGACGCTGAGCAATTTCGCCCGGGTGCCGGCGAGCCAAGGCGCCGATCTGCGCGGGGCGATCAGTCCGGGTGGCGCGGCCGCCGTGCCGGATTCCGCGCTCGCTACCGACATCGGCTACGAACTCGATCCCGGCAGCCGCCCGCCGCCCGCGGCTGCGGCTCCGCCGCCCGCCGGACCGGAGGCCGCTCCGGCACCGGCTCCCGCCGCGCCCGCGCGCATTCCCTGGGATGGCGCGACCGGCGCTCCCGGCGAGACCGCCGCGCGCAGCAAGATGCAGGCCGAGCTGTTCAAGGCCTACGACGCCTACCTGAAGCATTTTCGTCCCAACGTGGTGGCCAGTCTCGCGCAGCAACATGTATCCTTTAACGCGCCGGCCGCTGCGGCGGGCGCCGCCGGGCCGGCGCCTACCGGGGTTGTCGATATCGCCAATCAGGCGCGCGCCGTGCTCGAGGCGCGCTATGCGACTTCCATGAACGCCGCGGCGCCGAGTGCCGCGCTCAGCGCCGGACGAGCCGTCCGCACCTCGGCGCCCGGCGCGCAGAACATCTTCGATGACTCCAGCGAAGCCGACCGTTCGGCGATGACGGGCGCCGCCGACCTCGCGCCGGGCGTGGCGTGGTGGATGTTCGAGAACGACGCCCCCGGTGCGAGCGACCAGGCCGGTTCGCGGCGGTTCGCCACCGATATCCTGGCCGCGCATCACTTTTCGACGGGCGATCCCGGCGCGGAGAAGTTCCGCTGGGATGTCGCCAACGCCTACGCGGCCGTCCCCGGCAACCAGCGCCAGCTCATCGACTATCGCATGACGCAATGGAGTGAATCCAATTCTGCAGGCAGGAAGATCACGCTGTTGTCGGCGTTCGATCCCGGCGCCGACGCCAACAAGGCGGAACTCACGGAGCGCTGGGAGATTTTTCAGGCCGCCACCCATGAAAGCGTGCATTTGCGTACGCACCCGGCCTTCGAGGCGGCGCAGCAAGGGCGCGGCTCCATGAAGGAAGGCTTCACCGAAATGTTCGCGGTGGCGACGCTCAACACCGACGTGCTGCCGCGCGTGCGCGCCGGCACGATGGAGCCGCTGCGCCAGACCGTGGAAGGCGCGCTGTCCCCGACGCCGATCGATACGGCGCTGATCCGCGATCGCGTCACGCCCGGGCAATATGCGGAGCACCGCGCGGAGGCCGAGCGCATCCGCGACGGCGGCACGCCGACCGGCGGCGCCGCGCATGCGGGCGTCGGCGAAGCAGCGGTGCGCGCGGCGTATTTTGAAGGGCATGTGGAATACATCGGTCTGGCTCCCGCCGGTTCGCAGTTGACCGGGCTGCCGGCGCCGGGCACGTCGCCGCTGGTTCCGGTCCCCGGGGGACTCGCGGGGCTCGACGAACTCGCCCGCCGCAGCGGCGTGCCGCGCGCCACCATCGAGCACGACAATCCGGGCATCACCGACGCGCTGCCGGCGTCGGCGGTGCTGGCGGGTTGCCGCGAACACCGTGTCGTGGCCGGCGAGACGCGCGCCAAAATTGCGGCGCAGAACGGGGTATCCGAGGCAGATCTGGTGCGCGCCAATCCCGACATAGCGCTCGATCCGGCGACCAGCGATTGGGCGGCGCCGGCCGCCGGAACGCGCATCCTGATTCCGGTGCATTGACGCGCAGCGCGCTGAGGGGTGCGTTGCAGGCCGGATCGTTGCTACCGGCAGTAGCTTCCCGGGCCGTCTTGAGCGCGCTATTCTTGCGCGCGTACGGAGCAATTGCCGTGTCGACGACGATCTCGGAAGTTTACGATGCCCTCATCTCCGCCGGCGCGCCGGAGGGCAAGGCGCGCAAGGCCGCGGAAACGCTTGCCAACTACGACAACCGGTTCACCCGAATCGACGGTGCAGTTCTCAAGGTTGAATCCGAGCTCGACTGGTAAAATGGATGGTCGGGTTCGGCATCGCGATGAATGTCGCTATCCTTACCCGTCTGTTCTTTCATTGACGTTGCCGGGCTTTTGACCTCCCTCCGTTCCGCATGGCATGATGCCGCGTGAAACGAGGAATTCAGCATGCTTAAATTTCGTCTCGCCATCATTGGCTGCGCCCTGGCCATGCTCGCATGTCCGGTCTCGCGGGCCGGCGCCGCGCAATGCGGCAGCACGGCGGCAGGCTTTGCCGCCTGGAAGCAGGAATTTTCCGGCGAGGCGAGGGCCAAGGGCATCAGCGCCTCGACCATCCAGGCGCTGATGGCGGCGAACTACGCGCAGGCGACCATCAACGCCGACCGCGGCCAGCGCAGTTTTAATCTCTCGCTCGACCAGTTTCTCGCCAAGCGCGGCTCGGCGACCATCGTCGCGCGCGGACGCTCGTTGAAGCAATCGCAAGGCGCGCTGTTTGCGTCGATTCAGAGCCGCACCGGCGTGCCGCCGGGACCGCTGCTCGCGATCTGGGGCATGGAGACCGGTTTCGGCAGCCAGCACGGCAACCAGAACATGCTGTCGTCGATCGCCACGCTGGCCTATGACTGCCGGCGCTCGGCCTATTTCACCGAACACCTCTACGCGGCGCTGCAGCTGATCGACCGCGGCGCGCTATCGCCGGCCACGCGCGGCTCCATGCATGGCGAAGTCGGCCAGACCCAGTTCATGCCCAAGGCGATTCTGGCCTACGGCACCGGCAACCTCGAAGTCGCCGCCAACGCGCTGAACTCGACCGCGAATTTCTTGAAAGCCCACGGCTGGCGCGCCGGCGCCGGCTACCAGCCGGGCCAGCCCAACTTCGCCGCGATCCAGGAATGGAACGCGGCGGGAGTGTATCAGAAGGCGATTGCGCTGATGGGGCGGCAGATCGATGGTGGGGAGTGAGGGGCGCGCGTTGGCGGCGTAGCGAACGCGTCATTGCGAGCGAAGCGAAGCAATCCAGAATGCCGCCAAGAACTGGATTGCTTCGTCGCAAGCGCTCCTCGCGATGACGGGGAAATAGCGCGGCCTCCACATCTGCCGCCGCATCCTGAGGAGCGCCTGCGGCCATGTTGCAGACCACAGCGTTACTACCGGCAGTAGCTTCCGGGACTGTTTTGGTTGGGCTATTCTCGCCCGAGTGCAGATCGCCGGTACGAGCCGTGTCGACAATGATCTCGGAAGTTTACGACGCCTTCATCGCCGCCGGCACGCCGGAGGACAAGGCGCGCAAGGCCGCCGAAACCCTCGCCAACCATGACGACCGCTTCTCCCGGATCGACGGCGCCGTCCTCAAGGTCCAGTCCGAAATCGTCCTCCTCAAATGGATGGTCGGCTTCGCCATCGCCATGAACATGGCGATCCTGACGCGGCTGTTTCTGCATTGACGGTGCGGCGTGCGCCAACCTCTCTCGTCATTGCCCGGCTTGACCCGGCAATCCATCGCTTGAAAGAATCTGGCGAAGTGGATGGATGCGCCGGTCGAGCCCGCGCATGACGACAGAAAACGAGATCGATGGTCCGACAGTGAACAAGGTCGCTGAGATTTCCGCCATTCACCCCTTCGGTCTCAAGGTTCGCTTCAGCGATGGCGCGGGCGGCGTGCATGACTGCTCGGCGCTCGTCACCGAGACCGGTCTGATGATCGAACCGCTTCGCGACCCGGCCTATTTCGCCCGCGTCAGCCTGGATTGCGGCGCGCCGACGTGGCCGAACAGGTTTGACATGTGTCCTGACTGGCTGCGGATGAAAATGAAGCAGGCGGGAGAGTTGGTCGAACGGGCCGGGTAGGGGCTCCTTCCCGGCGTATCGATTGCGCTTCGCTTCTGCTTATCTGTTTTTAAGATAATCCGAGAACTAGACTAGACCGGTCCCCGCAAGCCAGATTGTGGGGGCTAAATTGCCAACAAGACTCGCGTTGAAACGTCAGAAAATCCTGATCACCTTCTTGATCGAGCACCGTAAAGACGCCGGGTTGACGCAGGCGCAGTTGGCCGACCGGCTTGGCAAATCCCGATCCTTCATAACCCGCCTCGAAAGCGGCCAACGCCGTGTCTATGTCGTGGAGCTTCTGCAACTGGCGGAGGTGCTGGAGTTCGATGCGGGGAAGGTGGTGGGCGGCGGTGAGAAGGGTGGGTAGACGCCGAACAATCGCGCAGGCCCGTGCTCTTGCAAACAACCCCGGAGCGTCGTTAGCAACTGCGAGAGCCTACGAGACGAACCAAATCTCTACTTGGCGTTAACCATCTATCCACTAGAGTTCCTTGATAAATCCAAAATGTTCATGGTATGTTCTTATTCATGAAATGTTCTGGACACCTCCGGACTAGGCTATGGCGCGAGAACACATTCCTACAAGTTGGAGCAAGCGGTTTGGCTTGGCTGTCTCTCCGTTATTCGAGCAATCAGAGATATCTGATGCGGAGAGCCACTACATTTTTCTAGATGGTGGTCCAGGAACCTTCGCTCTCACCATATCGGAGGAGGAGGTCTGGCGCGAAAATACGGCTGCAAATTGGGCGTGGTCGAGCGACATTGCGCACCACGTGACCTTAACATCCGACAAGGTTGCCGTCGTCAGATGGGATCGTCCTCGGGATACGACCCTGTTGAGTCGTAGTTCCGTCGATCGAAATCTAGATGACTTCTACAAGTTTCTAACAACCGATCGTCTCAACTCGACGCAATCGGTCGTCTATCATTTGCTTCGTCTTTTTCGACGCATCCGGTCGCTCGTCGCTGATGCCAAGATTCCTGACGACAAGAGTTCTGAAATTTTTTTGCTTTGTCTGGAAAGGCTGATCGTCGGTGACACAGAATTCGATCCCAAGTTTAGTGCGCTCAGCGATATTCAAGGCTTATATGAATCGGTTGATCCGGGGGGGCTTGCGGCAGCGCTAAGGGACGCCAAACAAAACGAAGCTTCTTTCGGAATGCTTCGCCTATACCCAGCCTTGGCCATAAGACATGCTGGAGGACTTCTATTTCAAGAGGCGCATTTTGAGCTCATTCGAGCCCCTTCGTTAGATTTCTTTGGCTATATAGGCGATCCGGAGGTTCAACAAAAAGGACGGGGTGGTACGCACTTTACGCCACCGGCTCTCGCGAGAAGTATAGTCGAACAAGTTCTGAGGGCTATTCCAGATCTGAAGAATCGCAGTGAATTGCGAGTTTGTGACCCAGCATGTGGTTCTGGAGTTTTCTTGCACGAAGTGCTGCGAGCCCTTCGTCGCATTAATTTCGTCGGCCGCATAATTCTTGTAGGGCGGGACGTCTCGCCTATAGCTGTTTCGATGGCGAAATTTGCGTTGAATTGCGCAATTCGAGACTGGCAGCACACGGGCGGAATAGAACTCCATTTAGATTGCACGGACTCTTTATCAGAGGGTGCAATACCGAAGTCAGACATCATCGTGATGAATCCGCCATTTATTTCGTGGAGCTCTCAGAATCAAGTCCAGCGATCTCAGTTGACCTCGATCGTTGGGCGATCTGCCGCGGCGAAGGGTGATCTCAGCATGGCTTTTGTGACTCGCGGTGTTGATGCGCTCGCTCCCGGAGGTGTCCTTGGTACTCTTTTCCCCGCCAGTCTTCTTTCCCAACGTGCAGCTGAGGACTGGCGTACTGGGCTGACTGATGGAGCAGAGTTTACGTTTCTTGGAATGATCGGTGACTATGGGTTATTCACACACGCATTGGTCCAGACAGGATGTGCAGTACTTCGCAGGTCTACCCACGAACAAAAATCAGACGTCACAGCCTTGGTAACTGGCAACGATATTCTTGCGACTGGCGAAGCGCTCCGAGCACTCAGAAAAGCTAGTATTCTTCCTCCGCCGCTTCCAACGGTTGGTGATCAATGGGGTGTTTTCGCACTTCCCGCAGAGGCATTGAGGCGCCAGACTTGGAAATTGAGAGTTCCAGCCGTTGATGCCGCGCTTCACAAACTAGAGGAACTCCTGCTGCCGCTAGGCAAGCTGTTCGATGTTCGTCAAGGCGTTCAAACTGGTGATAACCAGGCCTTGCTTCTAAGCGAGCAGGAATGGGCAGCCTTACCTAAACGTGAGCGGAAATATTTTCGTCTTGCGACAATGTCGGATTCGATCAAAAACGGAAAAATACTGAAGCCATACTATCTATTTTTCCCCCACTCAAAGAATGGGCCGATTTTCGCGAGCGAACGAGAAGTAAAGGATACGGTTCCGGAATATTACAAAAGATATCTCGGCCCTAATAAACCGCGACTTACGGGAAGAGCTACAATCAAAGCTGCAAATAGAAGCGACTGGTGGGGATTGATGCGGCCTCGGTCTTGGAGCTTTAAAAATGAGCCGAGACTTATCTCGAAGTATTTCTCGGGGCAAGGCGGCTTTATTGTAGATGCAAAGGCAGAGTATTTGCCATCTACAGGATTTATTTGGGTAGCCAAATCTCTGCTGGTGAGATCGCGCCCGGATAACTTCTCGATGACCAGAATTTTATACGGATATGCTGGATTGTTTAATTCTTCAGCTTTCGGAAAAATTCTTCAGTATTACGCACCACACGTTTCAGGTGGGCAGTTCGATTTAAGTCCGCGATACGTGAATCATGTTCCTCTGCCAAATCTATCGGATCTTTTGGACGATCCGGTAAGCGGGGAAAAGATCGATCGACTTGCAAACCTCGCTGAAAAGAAGGGAGTTGCGGCTCTGTCGGACTCCGAAAGCGAAATAAACAACATTGTAACTGATATATATGGCCCGCACATCATCGCCGCCTTATAACGAAACGAACGAAGTTACAATCTCGGCCTCAGCTCTTCAGCAGAGGTGGAAGCTTCTTTCCGAGGGATTGCGAGTACGTTGCCAGCTCGCCAGCGAAGATCTCTTTGTTCACCCCGACAATGTTGGTGAGAAAGTGACCGCAGGGTTGCTAGGTCGGGCGTGCGAAAGAGTGCAGAGGAATATGGGACGCCCCGCGTTTGTTGCGCCATTTACGCAAATTGGGCGCTCTAATCTTAAATCGTGGCTCGGTTTCCAAGAGCAGTGGGAGTTAGCGTCAAGAGATAGATATTCATTTCATCATGTCAGTTTAACAGTGCATTTCGGGTATGAAAATGAAATTACCAAACCTCAGATATTTCGGTCAGAATGGCCCGGCGTTCGCCGATGGGGTGGTCAAGCAATTGGTTTTCAATCACCTGGAGCTGGCCATCCACATTGGCAATTTGATCTTATTGAATCGATTTCTAAAGACGACGTTCGAAGTGAACAAAAAATACTGGCGCGGTTACGTGACCAAGAGATAGTTGTTGATTTCCAATCACCAAGCTCAGTAGCCGACTCAATAGTGGCTGCTCGCAGCGTCTCGCTCCAAAGAATGCACTTTGCTAGTGCTGCTCCTTGGTGGCTTAATTCTGTTGCAGGTCAGGATCTGCATACTAATGCTCCGAAAAACCCAAACGAAATTCTACGGTGGATATTAGCCTGCGTGACCTATATGCGACAGGAACTTGATCGCTGCGAGTTGGACGGTTGACCGTTCTCTTGAGTTTGGCGCTCGGATGAGGCCGTGGAACGTGTTATAGTCTTGCCTATTCATACGCTCCGTCGCAAGGAAGCACCTTCGTATGTCTCCCCTCCGCCTCTTCATCCTCCTCTCCGCCTTCCTCCTCCTCACCACCCCCGCCCACGCCGCCCAATGCGGCGGCGACTTCAACACCTTCGTTGCCAACATCTCACGCGAAGCCGCCGCCAAGGGCATCTCGCAATCCGTGATCTCCCAGGCCCTCTCCGGCGTCACGCCCGATCCCGCGGTGCTCTCCTTCGACCGCCGCCAGCGCGGCACGTTCAACAAGACCTTCGAGCAATATGTCTCGACCCGCGTCGGCGCCGGGCGCATCAACGCTGGCCGTGCGATGCTGGCGCGGCATGCGGCGCTGCTGTCGCAGATCGAACAACGGTTCGGGGTGAAGCCGGAGATCGTGGTGGCGATCTGGGGGCTGGAGTCGGATTTCGGCAAGGGCGACATCGGCAAGATGCCGGTGATCCGGACGCTTGCGACCATGGCGCATGATTGCCGCCGCACCGAGCTGTTCCAGGGCGAGCTGATCGCGGCGTTGCAGATCCTGCAGCGCGGCGATCTCCCCTTGCGTGATTTGATCGGCGCCTTTGCCGGCGAGATCGGCCAGACCCAGTTCCTGCCCTCGTCCTACATCAAATACGGCGTCGATTTCGACGGCAACGGCCATGTCGACCTGCGCCACAGCGTGCCGGATGTGCTGGCGTCCACCGCGAACCTGTTGAAGACCGCCGGCTGGACCCGCGGCGCGCCTTATGGCGAAGGCACTGCGAATTTCGAGGCGATGCGCGAGTGGAACCGGGCCACCATCTACCGCAAGACCATCGGCTATTTCGCCGACCGGTTGTCGGGGCGATGACACCCGTCATTCCGGGGCGCGCCTCTTCGCGCGAACCCGGAATCCAGATGTGTTGATCAAGATTCCGGGTTCGCGCTTCGCGCGCCCCGGAATGACGAATTCCAAGTTTGAGGGGCTCCCATGTCGCTTTCGTTCCTGCTCACCTCGCTGATCGTCGTCGTCTCGCCCGGCACCGGCGTGCTTTACACGCTGGCGGCGGCGCTGACGCGCGGGTCGCGCGCGAGCGTCGCCGCCGCGTTCGGCTGCACGCTCGGGATCGTGCCGCATATCGCAGCCGCCATGCTGGGGCTCGCCGCGGTGCTGCATACCAGCGCGCTGGCCTTCGCGGCGCTGAAATGGCTCGGCGTGCTCTATCTGCTGTATATGGCGTGGCAGGCATTGGGTGCGCGGGGCGCGCTGCGAGTCGACGGCAACGTCGACGCGCGCTCGATGCGCAAAGTGATCGTCACCGGATTCCTGATCAACATCCTTAATCCAAAACTGTCGATCTTCTTCCTGGCGTTCCTGCCGCAGTTCATAGCCTTGGATGAAAGCCACCCCCTGGCGCGGATGCTGGAATTGAGCCTGGCCTTCATGGCGATGACGTTCGCGGTGTTCGTGGTCTACGGACTGTTCGCGGCCTCGGTGCGCGACCGCATCGTCACCCGGCCGAAGGTCATGACCTGGCTGCGCCGCGTCTTTGCCGGCGGCTTTGCGGTGCTGGGTGCAAGGCTGGCGCTGGCGGAGCGCTAGTTGTCGTACCCGCGAATGCGGGTACCCGGTACCCGACGATCCATCGGTGTACTGGGTTACCCGGTCAAAGCCGGGCGATGACACCAGCGATCTGGAATCAAAAAGGCGGGCCCGAAGCCCGCCGTTTTGCAAAAGATGTCGCGCACCGGGTTGCCCAGGCGGAGCGCTAGGCTCCGCCCAGGCATTCCAAACTACTTCTTCTTGGCTTTCTTTGCCTTCTTCGCCTTCTTCGCTGTCTTCTTCTTCGCTTTCTTAGCCATAGCATCCTCTTTTGAGTTTAATGGATTGAAACGCGACTCCGAGGCCTGCTCGGGGAGGGCTAGCCTCGCAACAGCCTCAATCGTCATCCCAACAGATTCGCGGCGCGCTGCCCCGCAGTGTCACGCGCCTGTCATCGCGTTATCCACAGCTGTTATGCGTTTTTGGCGTGTTTTCATCCGCTGGATGACTCCGCATCGCAAAATCACACTCGTCATGCCCGGCCTTGTGCCGGGCATCCACGTCTTGTTCTTCGACACGCCAAGACGTCGATGGCCGGGACAAGGCCGGCCATGACGCAGAACTGGATGACGCGCACGGTTAACGATCCGACAACGCGCCGCTTCATTTATCAATTCAAAACCACATCGCGGAATACCGGATCGCGGTGACCAACCGTTAAGCGCCGCGGCCGCATCTTGCGCGAAAGAACGATGGGGATCGTCATGAGCGGGCTGATTGAGAACGGGGGAGGCGGGGCCGTGGCTGTCCTGGATCCCGGATGCTGAGCGTTCCGACGCTTTGGCTGGTGTTCGTGGTCAATTTCACGGCACTTGGCGTGATCTGGGCCTACGTCATGCGCAGCTATCCGAATTTCGCGGCGGCGCCGTTCTGGACCGCGTCCGCCTTCATCGCCGCCGCGGGTGCTGCGGTGTCGATGCTGCGCGGCGTGGTCGATTCCATCCTGCCGCTGCTCGCCGGCGGCACCATGCTGATCCTGGCCTGCTGCCTCGCCGCCACCGGCATCTACCGTTTCTACGGCCGCGACATGTCCTGGCGTATCACCGCCGCAGTCACGGGCCTCAGCTTCGCCGGTCTGTCCTTCTTCATCGCCGTGGTCGACCACATGCCGATGCGGATCTTCATCTATTCGCTGGGCCAGTCGATCCCGATGGCGATGACCCTGAAGCTGCTGCTGTCGCGCAGCCACGGCCGGGTCACTCCCGGCGCCCGGCTTGCCGGCGTCATCGCCATCCTGATCCTCTCCATCAATATCGTCCGCGGCGGCGGCGCCATCCTGCATATCGGCGGCGAAGTCTCGATGGTGCGCTTCAACGAATTCCAGGCGGCGCTGATCCTGCTCTTGGTGTTCCTGTCGATGGCGTGGAATTTCGGCTTCGTGCTGATGGCGATCGACCGGCTCCGCGCCGAGGTCGCGGATCTTGCGCTGCTCGACGATCTCACCGGCGTCGCCAACCGCCGCCAGCTGCTGCGCCGGCTCGACGAGGAATGCGCGATCGCGCAGCGCACCGGCGAGCCGTTCGCACTGCTGGTGATCGACCTCGACGGGTTCAAGGACATCAACGACACCCACGGCCACGCCGCCGGCGACGCCTGCCTGCAGCATTTCACCCTGATGGCGCAGACGCGCTTAAGGCCCGGCGACCTACTGGCGCGCACCGGCGGCGACGAGTTCTGCATCGTGCTGCCGGTCACCACCTTGCGCGAAGGCGCGATGATCGCGCGCCGCGTGCTGGAAGCGTGCCGGGAAGACGCCGCCGGATGCATCGGCGCCGACATTCCGATCGCCGCCTCGATCGGGGTCGCGCAATGGACCAGGGCGATCGGCCCGCACGCCGAACGCCTGATCGCCGCCGCCGACCAGGCGCTCTACGGCGCCAAGAAGGACGGCAAGAACCGCTATGCGGTGTACGACCACGTGCCGGTATCCGCGCCGCCGCTGGCGCCCGAGTTCAAGCCCGCGGCGATGCCGGAACTGCGCCAGAGCGCGTGAGGGTGTTCCGTCATTCCGGGGCACGCGTCTTCGCGTGAACCCGGAATCCAGTCGAATGCACCGCTGTCTGGATTCCGAGTTCGCGCCGAAGAGGCGCGCCCCGGAATGACGTCTGCCCTCAAATCGGCTGCGCCATCCATTTCGCGAAACGGCTGAACAGGCCGGCGTGCCTGCGCGGCGCGGGCTCCTCGTCGGGCGCGAGAATCCGGTCCAGAAAATAGTCCAAGAACCGGATGTCGTTCGGCTCGGTGACGGTGAAATTCCCGCCGCCGACGAACACGGTGTAGTCGTAGAAGAAAGGCCCCAGCGGCCGCGCGTTGGACGACGCCGCATTGTCCTTCGAGATGATGAATTCAGCGGGATCGAGCCCGTGCGCGGTCATGGCCTGCTCGACCTCCGGCAGCTTGCGCATGAATTCGGCGGAAAACCCGCCGGCGGTGCCTTGCAGGGTGATGGGCACGGTGGTCCTCGCGTGAATGTGTCGGTATTGGTCGATGTGGAAGGACGGCAGGTTCAAGGCCGTCCGGGCATGATGACTCCGCGAACCAGCCAAGATAGGCTGCGATGGAGACGCAAATCAGGGGCAGTCACGATGTCAGCTTCGATGCTTGTGCAATTCGCCGGCCTTGCGCGGCCGTCGCGTGCCTTCCGCGTCATGCCCGCGCTCGCGCTGCTGCTGTGCGCGTCATTGCTGGCTGCGCTGGAGCCGCCGAGCAAGGCGTTTCTAGACAAGAACAGTTTTTATCTGACCTCGGCCGGCTTCAAGCCGCAATTCGCCAACGACGCCGCCGGCAAGAAAGCGATGCACGCGCTGCCGCCGCACCGCTTCGTGATCCACAATCTCGCCGGCGGCGACGCGCGCTATCTCTACGCCGAGCCGCAGCACTGCGTCTGCGTCTTCATCGGCACCAGGGACGCCTACCAGAACTACCGCGCCATCCTCGCCCAGCCGCTGCCGCAGGCCGACGACGTCGCCCCGGACTACAAGACCCAGGCGAGCGCGCTGCTGACCGGCAACGATCCGATCGGGATCGATACCATCGGGGACGATACGGTGATGCCGTATTATAATGCGTATTATTGAAGGTACGTGTCGTCCCGGCGAAGGCCGGGGCCCATAACCTCCGTCGCCGATGTTGTGCTGTCTGCGTGATCTGATAAGTGGGCCTGAAAAGGAGAGGCTAGTAGAACTCGTTCGAAAACGAATCGCGGGCTGTTTGGATTCGTGGATAGTTGCCTCGTTGTGTTTTCCCAAAAATTTAATATTTCTCTTCTTGACAAAAATCCTACCAAAGATAAATTCTTTCCTATCCCGTCCCACTTGAGGGGCGTTGCCGGGACGCTTGTAGCGCGGGGCGGGATGCGGCGCCTGCGGGCGTGGGGGTCGTGCCCCGCGCACCCGGGGGGCCTTGGGTAACCGTCCGTGCCCACTACGGGGCGCTGCCTTCGATGGCTGGACGAGACGGGTGAAGGGCGGGGAAACCTGCCTGGATGACGGGCCTCAAGCTCGTGCCCGCGCTCGGAAGAACCGGTCCCAGGGTCGAAGAAGTCGCCGCGGTGGAGCGCCGGAAGGCGTTGCCGTGTGCCTCTGTTTCCCGGCGATCCGGGAAGCATGCCGCG
>Ga0210392_10000040_pt1 | contig 123935 bp, 80 predicted proteins | sample IncBWC30OmetaG_FD_161057 | JGI IMG/M metagenome (GOLD analysis project Ga0210392, IMG submission 161057) | Forest soil microbial communities from Barre Woods Harvard Forest LTER site, Petersham, Massachusetts, United States - Inc-BW-C-30-O ... | reverse complement strand
GGAGTCAGGGGGCTGGAGGGCGTGGGGGAGGAGGGCTTCGGCTAGGGACTCGGCTATGGATTGTGGGGGGAGGAGGTCGGGGTGGATTCCGATGGCTTCCAGGGCTCGGGCGGTGGCGGCGCCGATGGCGGCGATGTGGAGGTTGGGGGGAAGCAGGATCGGGGGAGAAAGGGGCGCGGCGGTTGAGGCGGGGCTGGAGGTGTCGGGGTCCTTCGACTGCGTCCCTTCGGCTCGCGTTGCTCGCTCAGGGCCCTCGCTCAGGATGACAGAGTTTTTTGCCGGGGCTTGAGCCTTGGTCGGGGCTACCCAGGTCTCAGAAGCGAGACCTGGGGCACCCGGTTTTCTGGGGGTGCTGGCAGATTCTGTGGGGGTACTGGTGAGGCGGCGGTGGAAGGCTTCTACGGCGTTGGCGCTGGTGAAGAGGAGCCAGTGGAAGTGGTCGAGGTGGGCGAGGGAGGCGTCTAGGGGGGCGAAGGTGGTGGGGTCGGCTAGCTCGATGGTGGGGATGAGGATGGGGTCGGCACCGAGGGCGCGGAGCTGGTCGGCTAGCGCGGAGGCCTGGTGGGGGGAGCGGGTGATGAGGACGCGGGGGGCCACGAGGTTATTAGAGCAGAGAGACAGGCAAGTAGCAGTTCTGGTCTCCGAGGGGAACGGCGACTAGCGAGCTAAAGCGTTGCTGCCTCATCCAACTTTGCTTTGGCTTCGGCCTGGTTTCCCATTGCGGTTAAGACCTGGGCATGGAACTTGAGAAGCTCTTTGAGTTTCTGCTTGTAGATCTGTTTGAGCTGGTCCTCCTGTATCCATGAAACGGCGGAGCGCACAGAAACTTCGGCATTGGTCAGGTCGTTATTCGCGGCGGCCAGGTTCTTCAATCCGATCTCGGCTTCGGCACGAGCGAGATAGGCGCTGCCTGGAGTGGATGCATCGCCATAGCCGTCTGCAACGCGAGCCAGGGTCTTATCGGCGAAGGCGAGGGCTGGGTCAAACTGTTTGTTGTTTTGAAATGCCGAGGAAGCGGCGAGATAGATATACTCCAGCCCATTGGACCATTCGTCGAGGTCGAGGGGCTCGGCCAATCTTGCAGCCTCGCTGCAGGGTTTCAGCTGTTTTTCAGGCTTCGATGGATTGCGCAGGGCGTTAACGCAGGCCTCCTGTTCTACAGAAAAAAGTCGCGAAGCATTTTGGTTGTCGGGACTGACCTGGGGCGGAGCCGGTGGGGTCTTCGCGTTATAACTGAGCGTGACTACCGTGGTCACGGGAACGGGCTTGCCGTCGACGACGAGTGGCTTATAGGACGACCGTCGAATCGAGCGGATGGCCACAGCGTGTGACCCGACCCATCCACTTACCACCGTCAGCAGCGTGGGGCGGCCTTGTGTATCGATGACGATCTGCACCTTGACGTCTCCATACATGTGCGCGATGGAAGCAAGCGGCGACAGCACGGGGACGGCGGGGGTGACAACCAGCTGACGAGCCTGGTCTGGCGAGATGAATCGGGGAACTTGGGCGAACGTTGTGGCAGGGATGAGGCAAAGGGCTAGTAGAACGATCCGACGCATGCACGTGCTCCGAGGGCGAAGGTTTCCCTGCGTTTTGGGAGTTGAGTTTGGCTGTGGTCGGATTATTGCATGGAAGCGGGCATGGGTGCGGCACGGGCGAACAGCAGATTCCCGGAGGGAATGACAGAAAGAAAGGCAAGGGCAAGAGACATCCCGCAAGGGGATCAATTTTCTGACGGCAATTCCACGTGGTCGACGACCAGGGTTTGGACTGGGCCTTTGGAGGGTTGGAGCTTGAGGCCTAGTTGCTCTTCGACTGCGGTGAAGATGGAGGAAGTGGAACCCTGCGAGTCAGCTTGTCCGCTCTCGGGGGCTTCCTGCTCGGGAGTCCATTTGAGCTCGAAGCTGTAGGTGCCCGTGAGGCCGGTTTTATCGACGACGGTGCGACCCACCGCATTGGTGAGGCTATAGGTTAGCGTTGCTACCGGCGTGTCCCCCGCGATCAGCTCTCCGTCGCTCATCATCATGCCGCCGTGCGTGAGATTCCTTTTAGCGATCGAGGCGGTAAGCTCCTTGTTAGATTCACTAGTTCCGGTGAACTTAGGGCCGCCCTTGGCGATGACCAGATCGTATACGGGAAGGGTTCTGGTTTCGAGATGCGCCTGGAAATGAAACCGATCCTTGAGAATGGCGAGGAGCATCCCCCTGCGTTGGTCAACCGTGAGCTTCTCGATTTGCTTCATGTCAGGGTCGACCATCTTGGCGTCGACATCGAAATGATCCGAGCGCGCCCACCCTGGCAGACCGAAGATGAGCTTCTCCGAAGTGAGGTTATACGAGCTCCACACGAGATCTTCTACCGTAATATTTTTTGCCTGGAAGCTGGCGGTCACGCTGGTGAGGCTCATTCCGCCGCTATTAGATTTGTTGGGCTTGACGGAGACAACGTCGTATGCGGGCGCGGCGGCCTGCGTTGCGGGAACGGGAGCCTGGCCGCGGCTGGGTGCAGCCAGGGCGGCCAAGAATGCAAGGGTGAGCAGGGAGAGATTCTTATAGCCGGTGCTTCGGTTTACTCTGCGGATCGATGGCATCGACTGCTCCGTGGCTGATGGCTGCTTGTGATCGGATGAAGGCAGAGCCACCGATTCATTGCATGGCCGTCTTCTCTGGGTAGGTGACTTGGAGGGTCAGGATTTCGTAGGGCTTGATGGGGATGGTTACGGTGTCGTTGGTCAGGGGCAGGTGGGTGGCGTTGGGGAAGGGGTCTTCCATCAGGTTGGTTTCTACGGCGTATTGCGCGCCGGTGGGGACGTGGAGTTTTACTTCGGTTGGCTTCCCTGCCCACTCGTACATGCGGAAGATGAGGGCGTTGGCGTCTTCGGCTTTCTTGACCGCGCTGAGGGTTACGTTGGGCGCGTCGAGGGAGACGAAGGAGTGGGTGGCAGGCATCTCGCCGGTGTGGGCGAAGACCTGCTGGGCGAGGAGTGGGGTGTTGAGTTCGTAGCCGCGGCGGACCGTGAGCGCGTCTTTCCACGAGCCGGTGTGGGGGTAGAGCTCGTAGGTGAAGTGCTGGGTGCCGCGGTCGGCGTCGGGGTCAGGCCACGTGGGCGAGCGGAGGAGGGTGAGGCGGAGGACGTTGCCGGCGGCGTCGTAGCCGTATTTGCTGTCGTTGAGGAGGGAGAAGCCCTGGTGGACGTTACCAATTTCTCCACCCAGGTCGGCCCAGCGGAGGGCGGGGACTTCGAACTGGGCTTTCTCCCAGGAGTTGTTGCGGGTGGTGGTGCGCTCGATGTTGCCGTAGGGGATCTCGTAGGTGGCCTTGGGGCCGGAGGCTGCGAGCGGGAAGGCGGCTTTGAGGAGGACGTGGGTCTCGTGCCAAGCTACCTCCGTCGCGATGTGCACAACATCGCTCCCGGCGTCCAAAGAGATGTCCTGGATGAAGTGGGATTTGCTCCAGGTGCGGGTGATGCGGATGGTCTTGCGGAGGGGGCCGTTGTCGGTGATGGCGATGGAGTCGACGTGATCGATCGGGGTCATGGGGCGGTCGAGGGTGCCGGGGTCGATGTTCCAGGCGTCGTAGTCTTTGGGCGTGTCGGTGAAGGTTTGGAGCTGGTTGCCGCAGGCGTGCGGGGCGAGGTACTCGGCTTTGTCGGAAAGGATGCTGGTGATGCAGCCGTTCTCCTTATCGATGACGAGATGGATCCGCGCGTTCGCGAGGGTGAAGGTGGAGGCGTCCGAGTCCAGGCTCAGGTCAGCGTGAGCGGGCTTCATGGATTGCTTGCTGGTGTCGGCATGCAGAACGGTGTAGCCGAGGGCGGGGATGTCGTGGACGTCGGCTAGGACTGCGAAGGCGTTGGTTCCGGCGATGTGGTTGGTGACCTGCGTGGGGACAAGGTTGCCTTTGGCGTCCGTGAGGGTGATCGAGTTGGAGGCTTCGGGGAGCTCGATGTTGAGGGTGACGCGCTCGCTGCGGGGCCAGGCGAGGGTGTTGTAGACGATGACGGGGACGCCGGTTTTGGAGGTGGTGTCGACGCGGGCGTTGAGGGTGTGGAGGGAGGCTGCGTCGATGGCGTGGTCGTCGTTGAAGACCTGGTGGAAGTCGTCGGCGGCATCGCGGTAGATGACGGCGATGCCGGAGCCGGCGGCGAGATCGTGGAACTCGTTGAAGGTGATCTTTTGCCAGTTGGTGTTGAGCTGCTTGTCGGGGTAGGCGTCGCCGTCGAGCCAGGCGAAGGAGGCTAGCTTCTCGGCGTTGAGGGTGGCGGTTTCAGAGGTGCGGATGTTGCGCTTGTGGGCGGCCTGGGTGGTGTAGACGCCGCGGTGGTACTCGAAGTAGAGCTCGTCTTTCCAGGTGGGGATGCCGACTTCGCCGTTGGGGCCGGCGGGTGGAGCGGTGTAGCCCTTGGCGATCGAGTCGTAGTCCCAGGTGGGCGAGTTGGGATTCAGGTGGGACTGCACGTCGTCGAAGTAGTGCTGGACGGTGGTGTAGCGCATGGCTGGAACGGCGGTGTCGGACTTGGCGCCTTCGGCTATCCAGTGGTCACCCTGGTCGAGCATGTCGCGGGTGGGGCCGCCGCCGTGGTCGCCTACGCCGTAGAGGTCGAGGTGCTCGATGGTGCCAGGGTTGCGGGCGGCGGACTCGGCGAAGTCAGCGGAGAGGCGAGTGGGGTTGAGGTCGGTGTGGACGTAGTCGGTTGGGAAGTAGGTGAGGACCTTGGAGCCGTCGGGCGACTCCCACCAGAAGAGGCGGAAGGGGAGCTGGTTGGTGTCGTTCCAATGCATCTTCTGGGTGACGAAGTAGTCGAGGCCGGAGCGCTTGTAGATCTGCGGGAGCTGCCAGTTGTAACCGAAGCTGTCGGGGTTCCAGCCGATGCGCGCGGTGACGCCGTACTCCTTTTTGAAGAAGCGCTGGCCGACCAGGAGCTGGCGAACCTGCGACTCGCCGGAGGGGAGATTGAGGTCGGGCTCAACCCACATGCCGCCGACGACTTCCCAGCGGCCTTCCTTGATGCGCTGCTTGATCTGGTCGTTGAGGTCGGGATACTTGTCGGCCATCCAGGCGTAGTATTGCGCGGCGGATTGGGTGAAGACGTAGTTGGGATACTCGTTCATCAGCTGGAGGGCGGTGGTGAAGGTGCGGCGGACGGCGTCGACGGTTTCGGTGCGGGGCCAGAGCCAGGCAGCGTCGATGTGGGCGTTGCCGTCGAGGTCCATGGTGGCCTGCTGGAGGATGGGGTGGAGGGGCGCGAGGAGTTGCTGGGATTTGCGGAGAGAGGCGTCGAAGGCGGCCTGATTTGCGGAGGCGAGGGCGCGGAGGTCGATGGCGGCGATGGCGGCTTCGACGGTGGGGAGAAGGTCGGTGCGGGGCTTGGGGAGGGCGGGCAGGATGTTGGCCGCGGCGATGCACTGGATGCGGATGTCCTGGGGGTTGGGGCGGGCGCTGGAGGCGGGGTCGTCGGGATTGGGGTCGACGCGGAGGCGGATGCCCTCGAAGGTCTTGACGTCGACGGTGTGGAGGAGCTTGACGGCTACGAGGATCTTGTCGCCGGGCTTGGCGGGGGCAAAGAGGACGATGGGCTCGAGGTCGTCACCGAGGGCGACGCGGCGGCCGTTGAAGTAGATGATCTCGGGCATGGGGCCGTTGGCGTCGGCCTGGAACTGGAACCAGATGCGGGAGCCGGTGATGTCGTAGCCGTTGAGGGTCTTGGGAACTTCGATGGTGCGGCGATACCAGACGGCGTCTTTGGGGGCCTGGCTGTGCGGCGCTACGAGCTGCCAGGAGGAGTCGTCGAGCGCGGGCGACTCGCCGTGGGGGACGTCGCCGACGTGGAGGCGCCAGTCGCCGGCGGGAAGCTCGGTGAGGGTCTCGAGGGTGTGCAGCGTGGTGAGCGCGTTGGGCGAAAGGTTCTTGAGCTCGCGCCTGGGCGTGAAGGACTGCGCGGAGAGAGTGGTGGGAGCGAGAATCGAGGAGCTGACAGCCAGGCCGAGGACGATGGAGAGGAGACAAGCGCGCATTAAGGCAGGGTAGCAAATTATGGGCGGGGCACGATAGAAACGGCGGAAAGCCGGGGGTGACCTGTTTGGGCTCCAGGGTGAGAGAAGTTGCCGGAAACGCCGTATTTCGGGAACGGGTATTGGTCACCCTAACTGCCCACCCGCCTTCCCCATTTATCCATCTGCGTTTTGCATACTTTGCATGTCCAACCGCCCCAAAGCGCTTGTTGCCAAGTTGCTGCTTTCCTAATCTGCGGCTGCAGAGTGTTGCATTGTGGGCAACGAACGGCTTCGAGGTTGGCGCCGAAGCGGTTCTTCGTAATGGTGCCGAACACGACCATGACAAACCCTCCGAAGCCTATGCCAAATATCCAGACGAGCCTCACAAACAGCCTTTGAGTGTCTGCGTCGACGTTGGAAGTTAATAGCATTTGCGTTTCTCCGATAAGCGTCGTGGAATAGCGCTCAATCATCTATGCAAACAAGCGGACGGCCCCATATCTTACATACCAGGTTGCTTCGATATTCCCCGAAAGCCGCTTCATCGGCGATTGGGACCAAGTTGGCGGGGAGATCACTAATCGAAGCACGGATCGACAATCCGACTAACCTTCGCCGCGTCGTTTTCGGTAGATTTTGATGACGGCATACAGGGCAGCTCCGGTGGGTAAGCCGGTAATTATCAGCCAAAAGAGCGAGAGCACCGCAATCGTTCCCCACCCACCGTGCGGTGGTCCGTCTGCAAGAAAAAAGGCCGTCACGGAGCCATGCTACCGCATCGGGAATTCGACAGTGTCATTCCTCGAAAGTCGCGTTTTCGGCGCGTTCGATGGTGCCGATAACGCAGTTTTGCGGGGATGAGCGGAATCGGTATCGATACGCCGACTTTCAGGTGGCTATTCGACGATGGGGGGGCTGACGAGGAGGGCCTGGTGGGAACTAATCCAAATACTTGATGAGGATGACTTCGTTTCCGGTTTCGTTGTAGATGAGTTCGTCGACCGTGCCGGCGGCGAGCAGCATGCCATACCCTCCGGCGCGCATGCCTTGCTGGGCACGCAGGACAATGTGAGCCGTGGGGTCGTCGGAAGGATTGGCATGCGCTGCATGGGTGATGTCTTCCTTGCGAAATCCCGCGCCCGGGTCGCGGACCCGAAACGTCATGGTGCGGGCGGTGCGGATGGCGTTCACTTCGACGACCTGATCGGGATTGAATTTGGCGCCGTGCTCCATGGCGTTGATGAGGATCTCACGCAGCGCAAACATGATCTCCTGGCGCGCGGTTTCGGGCAGCTGCGCGGCAAACTCTCTGGCAAACGACATGAGACGCTCGGCTGTGGCGAGACGGCAGTTGACGCGCACGGCAATCCAGCCCGGGCGTGCCGAGACGACTTCGATGTCTTCGTTCGAATCCTCGCCCAGGGCAGCATCGTGCACTACGCCAGCGATTTCGTCCGCGTTAAAGGGAGGGGTGTAGCATCCGAAGACACGCGCACGCAGGGCCGCGATGATGTCGTTGGGTGTGGTGTAAGGGGCGAGCACGATGCACTTGAGACTGGGCCGGATAAGTCTCATTTCCTCGAGGAGCGCGAGGGCTTCTTCGATGACGCCCTCGGCACTGGTGACGATGAGACCAAATGCCCGGCAGCGCAGGCGATGGAGCGCGTCGATGTGGCCGGCGGCATACTCGATGGGCAAGCCGTCGGCGGCCAAACGTTCTCCAATTTCCCGGCTGATCGGGCTTTGACTGTCGATGAGAAGGACTCGGCTCATAGTGACCTTCCAGGTGGATGGGGTTGATTTTAGAGCATTTGAGGGACAGGGGGGGATACGACGCGACATTCCAATTTGGAGCGGCAAGGTGTCCCATTGAAAATGTGTCGCGGATTTGGAGCCGAGGCTAGTCGCCGAATCGCAACCCTACTTCACGGCTGGCGAAGTTAGAGGCTGCCACAGCTCGATGGAATTGCCTTCGGGGTCGTGGGTGTGGGCAAAACGACCATAGGGGTACGCGGTCGGATCCAGCTTCACGGTGACACCGGCTGACTCCAGCTGTGCGACCATCCTGTCTAAATTGACGACACGAAAGTTGATCATCCACTGCCTGGTCGCGTCGCCAATGTACTTCGTCTGCTCGGGGAAGGGTGTAAAGCTGGTCGGTCCTGCCTGCTGATTCCAGACAGGGTCGTCGCTACTCTGGGGAGTCACCAGGACACCGAGATGATCCTGATACCACTGCGCCAAGGTCTTGGGATCCTGCGCACGAAAAAACAGGCCACCGATACCCGTCACCCTCTCCCTGGGCAAAGCGTTTGCTTCCGGAGAGGGCTCTGCGCCCATAAGAGACCCAGGGAGCAATGCCGATCCGGCAGCGGCGGTGAGGACTCCAAGCACTTCACGGCGTTGCATTTTCATACGATCCTCCATGACTACCGGATGAATTCCTCAAACCAAAATAGACATCAGGCTATCGCGATGCAAGTTCTTTGAACGTCGGGTTATCGGCAGGTTGGGGTTTCCGGTTGTCCCAACCTGCGCATTGCCGGAGACGCTGTTTCGCGGGAATCGCGGTAAGGTACTCCAGTGAGCCGCGGCGCGGAAAAACGCTTGCGCGCAATGAAGTTGGAGTAGCCTCTTCCTTAGTCCGGGAGGACTTATGAGGACGTCGGTCAAGATCGGCCTGGCTGCAGCGATCGCACTTCCCCTGCTCGCCGCAGCGGCCATTCCCTTCTTCGTGGACGCCAACACGTTTCGGCCCATGATCGAGAGCCGGCTGAGCGCAGCCCTCTCGCGCAAGGTCACGCTCGGGACGCTGAGCCTCTCCCTCATGACAGGAAGCCTGGTGGCGAACGATCTCGCCATCGCCGAAGACCCGAAGTTCGGGCAGGCGCCATTCTTCACGGCGAAACAAGTGCGCATTGGCGTGGAGATGAAGCCGCTGATCTTGCACAAGCAGCTGATCGTGCGGAGTTTTGAGGTCGATGCTCCCCAAATCCACCTGATCCTCGGCGAGGACGGGAACTGGAACTTCTCTACCTTGAGCCGCGCGGCTCGCGCTCAGAACGCCCCGCAACCCGCAGCTGCAGGCGATTTCCCTGTCGGCCTCATCACCATTAAAGACGGCAACGCCAGGATAGAGACGCTGCCGCTGCAACGATATCCCCAGGTCTACGACCATCTCGACGTGACGCTGGAGAACTTCTCGCTGGCCAAGGGCTTTCCGTTTGCGATGAGCGCGTCGCTGCCGGGCGACGGCAAGGTCGGGGCAAACGGTACGGTGGGGCCGATCAATCCGCAGGACGCCGCGTCCACCACCTTTGACGCCCATCTCATCATCGAGCACCTGGACCCCGTGGCGGCCGGGTACGTGGACCCCGCGGCGGGAATCTCCATGATCGCGGGCCTCGACGCGCACATTGTCTCCGACGGCAGCAACGTCACCAGCGTCGGCAAAGTGCACGCGGAGAATCTCATCCTGCTCAAAGGCGGCAAGGCCGCGCCGTATCCTCTCGACGTCGACTACCAGGTTGGCCACTCTCTGCAGGGCAACAGCGGCCAGGTCTCCGATCTTGCGCTGCAGACCGGCGCTGTCGCGATTCACATCCGAGGCACCTATCAACTCGCCGCCAACGTGCCGGTGTTCGATCTTAAGCTGCTCGCGCAAAGTGTGCCTATCGACGGTCTGCAGGCGTTGATGCCCGCTGTGGGCGCAAGGCTTCCCAACGGCGCGAAGCTCAAGGGGGGAACGCTGTCGGCCAACTTCGCGATCAAGGGCTCGGCCGACGACAATGTCATCGCGGGCTCCTACGAGATCAAGAATACGCAGTTGGTGGGGTACGACCTCGGCTCCAAGATTGTTGGCATCGCCGCGATGGGTGGCATCAAGACTGGAAATACAACCGCCATCACGATCTCGCGCGCGGACATGCGCATCACCAAAGCGGGCACCGTGACCACGAAGATCTACTCGGTACTTCCGGCGCTCGGCGAGTCAACCGGCAGCGGCACCGTGTCTCCTTCCGGCCAGCTCAACTTCCGCTTGATCTCGAAGGTCACGAGCGCGAAAGGACTCAATAAAGTCGGCGTGAATATCCTCACTAAGTTGAATAGCACCTCGGCTGCAACCAAGCCTTCTGACGCCAAGGGTATCCCCATTAACATCACGGGCACAGCGGAGAATCCCGTCATCACCGCGGATGTCAGCGGCCTGGTGAAAGGCAACGCCGCAGCGTTACGCAGCAAGGGCACCGACGTGCTGCATAAGACCGGCATCCCGAAGCTCTTTGGCAAGAAAAAATCTTGATGGTTCGTGAGCTCGACGGAATCTGAAATTGAACCGCTACCGAGCAATCCTGGCAGCTGGCCGCTGTTTTGAGCGTTGCGAGGAAGGTCGAAGGGGCGGGCTGCCGCTACTTTTCTGCGCCGGCTGTCTGGCGGCATTCGGCAGAGGCTTTTTTGTGTCCATGGGCATGGCCTTCTTGGCGTCGCGCAAGTCTTTGGACTTGAGGAGAGCTTCCCAGTCGCGCTCGGTCTTGTCCGCGTAGGCGCGGGCGAAGCTGAGGATAGCGCGGTCGAAACGGTCGGAGGTGCCGAGGTAGGCGGCGATGGTGACCGGATCGCCGGCGCGCGCGTGGCCGCGGGCGAACATTTCGCCACAGATGTCGGCAAAGCCGAGCAGTGAGGCTGGGTTCAGAATCTCGAGGTCGAGCGAGGCCTTGTGATCATTGAGCTGGCGCACCAGGAAGTCGCGGCCCTCGATGGTGGTGTAGCCGAGGAAGGGATCGGAGGTGAGCTGCATGGCGCGCTGGCCATCGACCACGCGGTGGCCTTCGTGGGTGTGGCCGGAACCTTCGGGCAGATAGGGTGCGTAGGCCGAGGCAGGCTCTTCCTTGATCTGGAGAAAGAGCGGGTCGACGCCGTGGGGACGGCTGAGGCCCTCGAAGTAGATGACGTAGTCGCGCAGGGCGACCGAGCCGGTGCCGACGACCTTGAAGGCGATGTCCTGGGGGCTGTACTGCCGCAGGAAGTGGACGCGCTCGGGCTGCAGCGTGCGGGTGTAAGGCCCCAGCGCCGCCAGGACGAGGGCGGCTTCTTTGGCGTCGAGGCGCTCGAGCAGCGGGGGATTGGAGTGGAAGATGCGCGCGGTTGGCGAGTTGGGAGCTGGGCTGGCGGTGGGTCGGGCGAGCGCCGGCGCTGGCTCGGTGAGCGACTTGAGCATCTTCTGTGGCGTGGAGCGGCTGGCCTGCGAAAGAATAGCGGGCATCGGGTCGGTCGCGCCGAGGCGATGAATCTGGTAACGCGCGATCTCCAATACGGGCATGGCGGCGAAGGTGTGCATCATGGTGCGGTACTGCTGGGTAAAGTGGAGCACCGCATCGCGCCGCGCCGATCGCTTGATGCCGGCTGCCCTGCCCGCGAGAAGCAAGCTGGTGGCGAGGCGCTTGACGTCGTACTCGAAGGGACCGCGAATGGTCTCATCAAAGTCGTTGATGTCGAAGACGAGGCGGCCATCGAGCGCGGCGTAGGCACCGAGATTGAGGACGTGGGCGTCGCCGCAGAGCTGGGTGGTGATGCCGGTATTGGGAAAGCAGGAGAGGTCGGCCGCCATGATCGGCACGGCTCCTCGAAAGAAGCCGAAGGGGCTTGCCGCCATGCGCTCGTAGCGGATGGGAATGAGCCGGGGCACGCGCCCGGCCATGGAGGCGCGCAGGACCTGGAGGGGATCCTGCTTGCAGGCGGCGGGCAGAAAGTTGCCGTGCTCGCTGCGGGCAAGCTGCTTGCGGGCATTGAGGCCGAGGGCCTGGCGGTCGGCGTGATTGAGCGGGGCAGCAGGTGTCGTCATAAAGTTGGCGTGAGTGTTAGAAATAGGACGTACAGATGCAATAAAGCGGGTGTAGGATTACGCGCAAGCAATCCGGTATCGGGAGGAACATGCCTTCGATATCGCCTCGGGCCACAACTCGAACCGAGCCTTTCATCATACCTGCGCTGTCCGCGGCCAGGGCAAAACGCTCCCACCGCACAATGTACACCTCCTGTGACCGTTATAGTCCGGCAAATGAGACCTTTACCAACATGGCCACCTGCACCTGAGGGGCAATTGCGGGGGACTCGTTCTTAAAGAGATAAGAAGGACCGAACGTGCCTGCTACGACCGGAAATCTGCTGCTCGACGCGCTCTCGCCCGAGCTTCGCGAGTCAATTCTGGCGCTCTCGCGCGCCATCGATCTTCCTCACCGAACGCAGCTCTATGAACAGGGCGAGGCGCCGGCGTATGTGTACTTCCTGTGCACGGGAGTAGCGTCGCTCGTGGTGGCGATGGCGGAAGGGGGTAGCGCCGAGGTGGGCCTGACGGGCCACGAGGGCGTGGTCGGCGCCATGCAGCTGCTGGGACCAACGCCTACACCGTCGCAGGCGTGCATCCTGGTGGAGGCTACGGCTCTACGGATTCGGCTGGACGATTTGCGGGCAATCTTCAGTGCCTCGGTGGAGCTGCGCTGCCGCATCCTCGAATTTGTGCAGCAGCAGAATGTCGCGCTCGAGCAGGTGGCCGCCTGCAACAAGCTGCATGAGGCCGAACAGCGCCTGGCGCGGTGGCTGTTGATGTGTCGCGATCGCTCCGAGCAGGACACCATGACGCTGACCCAGGAGTTCCTGGCCGAGATGCTGGGCACGCGGCGAACTACCGTGACGCTGGTGGCAGGGTCGCTGCAGGAGCGCGGCATGATCAGCTACCGCCGCGGCAAGGTCACGATCCTTTCACAGACGGAGCTGGAGAAGGCGGCCTGCCATTGCTATCGGATCTGCAACAATGCCCTGCGCAGTTTGTATCGGCCGCACTGCGCGTAGGTTGGGCGCGCGCTCAGCGACGAGGCTATCGCGCGGTAGAAAGCTTCGCGGTATACACTTACATCGTTATCACCCTCAGCGGCCTGCCAGTGGATGGCGGGCCGGATTGTTTGGGTTTGCGCTGCGGGCGTAGAGCGGCGCGGGAGAGCGCGATGGCGACAGAGGCGAAGATGGTTGAGGGCGGGTTGCACGCGGCGGCGGCGCGGCCGGTGATGTTGTGTGGGCGCGAGATGTCGGCGAACCGGCGGATGGCGCTGAACCTGGATTGGGTGGAAGAGGTGCGGGTGAATACCAGCGCGGTGGAGCGGCGGGCGGCGACGATTCCGGCGCGGCGCAGCGTGAAGAAGGAGTGGCAGGCGGCGTGGCTGCTTCGCGCGATCGCCTGCATGGATTTGACCACGCTGAGTGGGGACGATTCGGCTGAGAGGGTGAGGCGGTTGTGCGCGAAGGCGCGGCGGCCGGTGGAAGACAGGATTGTGAAGGCGCTGGGGATTGAGGAGTTGGGGCTGACGGTTGGAGCGGTGTGCGTGTATCACGCGTTTGTGGAGACGGCGGTGAAGGCGCTGGAGGGGTCAGGGATACCGGTGGCCGCGGTGTCGACTGGCTTCCCTGCCGGGCTGTCGCCGCTGGAGACGCGGGTGGAGGAGATTCGGCGGAGCGTGGAGGCGGGGGCCAGCGAGATCGATATCGTGATTACGCGGGCGCATGTTTTTAATGGCGAGTGGAATGCCCTGTACGACGAGGTGGCGGCGTTCAAGGATGCTTGTGGGACGGCGCATATGAAGGCGATTCTTGGGACGGGCGATTTGCTTACGCTGAGAAACGTGGCGCGGGCGAGTTGGGTGGCTATGATGGCGGGGGCGGATTTCATTAAGACGTCGACCGGGAAAGAGGCCGTGAATGCTACGCTGCCGGTGTCGCTGGTGATGATTCGCGCGCTGCGGGAGTATGGCGAGCGGACCGGGATGGCGGTGGGGTTCAAGCCGGCGGGCGGGATCAAGACGGCCAAGCAGGCGCTGGATTGGATGGCTACGATGAAGGATGAGCTGGGACGGTCGTGGCTGGAGCCGACATTGTTTCGGTATGGGGCTAGTTCGATGCTGGGAGATATTGAACGGCAGTTGGAGCACTTTGTTACAGGAAGGTATTCGGCTGCGTATCGGCACCCGATGGCGTGAGCGATGCGAGCTAATTGTTTGTACTCCGCGTGTGGGTTGATCGCTGTTTTCCTCTGCAGCGGGGTGGGCGCGCGTGCTCAGACGAATGGGAAACCGGCTGCGCTTGTTCCCTCCGTCGAACGTGATCACGAAGCGGAACACCGACTGACGGCCGCGCTGTTTAAGCAGATCGGAGAGCAAGGCGCGTTGGTTCCGAAGCTGATCGCGCCGACCGACTTCGTGCTCCAGATGACTTGTAGCGCAGCCGTCGATGCGAGTCACGAGGAGGACGCGGAAGCGCATGGGATCAGGATTGAACAGGCAGACGTTGCGGATGTCTCGCTGCTTTTGAATAGCCTGGCAAAGTCGGTGCGCGCCACGAAAGATGCACCGGGAATCCAGATCGTGGTTTTCCGCACCACGGACGACGAGGGCATCCGGACACTCACTGTTGGATATTCGATGGTGGAGTCGACAATGAATCACATCAAGAAATGTTTTCTGACCGAAGAGGGTTGCAGCAATCAAACCTGGCAAAAGGCAGTCGCGCCGGCGTGCAGGCATCTCAGGTAGCAGCGCGAGCGCAGGAGAGACAAATGGCGAGCAGCATTGTGGAGAAGTTTGAGTCGATGGAGTATGGGCCGGCGTTGGAGGATTCGGGTGAGGTGACTCGGTGGCTGGAGGCGCGGGGGCGGCGGTTTGGGTCTTATATTGATGGGGCCTGGACCGCGGCGGGTGAGGGTGAGACGTTTGCGGTGAAGAACCCGGCTACCGGTGAGTTGCTGGCTACGGTGGAGAGCGCGGGGGCAGAGGAGGTGGATCGTGCGGTGAAGGCTGCTCGGGCGGCGTTGCCGGAGTGGCAGGCGCTGCCGGGGCATTGGCGGGCTCGGTATTTGTATGCGCTGGCGCGGCAGGTGCAGAAGCATGCGCGGCGGCTGGCGGTGATCGAGACGCTGGATAATGGCAAGTCGATTCGCGAGTCGCGGGATATTGATATTCCGCTGGTGGCGCGGCACTTTTATTACCATGCCGGGTGGGCGCAGTTATTGGGAGACCTGCGAGACAACGGATTCGATGGCGAGTTTGCGGGGTATGCGCCGGTGGGCGTGGTGGGGCAGATTATTCCGTGGAACTTTCCGCTGCTGATGTTTGCGTGGAAGGTGGCGCCGGCGCTGGCTGCGGGATGTACGGTCGTGATCAAGCCGGCGGAATACACGCCGCTCACTGCGATCATGTTCGCCGAGATCGCCGATGAGATTGGGCTGCCGAAGGGCGTGCTGAATGTGGTGAACGGCGATGGCCGGACGGGTGCAGCGATTGTCGAGCATCCGGGCGTCGACAAGATTGCGTTCACGGGCTCAACCGAGGTGGGGCGGATCATTCGCAAGGCTACGGCGGGGACGGTGAAGAAGCTGTCGCTGGAGCTTGGCGGCAAGAGTCCGTTCGTGGTGTTCGATGATGCTGATCTTGACTCCGCGGTGGAAGGGTTGGTGGATGGGATCTGGTTCAACCAGGGGCAGGTTTGCTGCGCGGGATCGCGGCTGCTGGTGCAGGAGCGCGTGGCGGAGCGGCTGTTCGAGAAGCTGCGCGCGCGCATGGGCACGCTGCGAATTGGGTCTCCGCTGGATAAGGCGATTGATATGGGGGCGATCGTGGACCAGGTGCAGTATGACCGGATTGCGGCGCTGGTGAAGACCGGCGTTGCCGAAGGGGCGACGTGCTGGCAGCCGGAGATTTCGCTGCCGGAGAAGGGATTGTTCTTCAAGCCGACGCTGCTGACGGGGGTTTCCCCTAGTGCTACTGTCGCGCAGGAGGAGATCTTCGGGCCGGTGCTGGTGGCGATGACGTTCCGCACGCCGGCAGAGGCTGTTGAGCTGGCGAACAACACGGCCTATGGGCTTGCGGCGAGCATCTGGAGCGAGAACATCAACGTGGCGCTCGACGTGGCGGCGCAGGTGAAGGCGGGCGTGGTGTGGGTGAATGCCACGAATCTTTTCGACGCAGCGTGCGGCTTCGGAGGCTATCGCGAGTCGGGGTATGGGCGCGAAGGCGGCACGGAGGGGATGTACGAGTATTTGGAGCCGGCTTGGTTGCAGGGGGAGTTGTCAGTTGTTAGTTCTCAGGTGTCAGGTACAAACGAGGATTCAACTGAGAACGGAGAACGGACAACTGAGAACTCGGTTGGAATCGACCGCACGGTGAAGAATTACATTGGCGGCAAGCAGGCGCGGCCGGATTCGGGGTACAGCTATCCGGTGTATGGGCGCGATGGTCGGCTGGTGGGCGAGGCGCCGCTGGGGAGTCGCAAGGATATTCGCAACGCGGTGGAAGCTGCGCACGCTGCGGGTAAGTGGGCGAAGATGACGGCCCACGGGCGGGCGCAGGTGCTGTACTTCGTCGCTGAAAATCTGGTGCAGCGGCGCGCGGAGTTGATTGCGAAACTGGCGGAGTTTGTTGGGCCGGAGCAGGCGGAGGTGGAAGTCGACCAAAGCGTGGAGCGCACGTTTACGCACGCGGCGTGGGCGGACAAGTTTGAAGGCACGGTGCACAATCCTCCCGCGCGCATGGTGACGCTGGCGATGAAGGAGGCGGTAGGGACGATCGGGATTCTTGCGCCGGATGAGGCTCCGCTGCTCTCACTGCTGTCGCTGGTGCTGCCGGCGATTGCGATGGGCAACACCGTTGTCGCGGTTCCAAGCGAGCGCGCGGCTACGCTGATGGGCGTGCTGTACCAGGTGTTCGATACGAGTGATTTGCCGGGCGGGGTGGTGAATCTGGTCGCGGGTAAAGCCAGCGAGCTGGGCAAGACGCTCGCGGAACACGACGACATGGACGCGATCTGGAGCTTCCGCGATGAGGCGGCGTCGGCGATGGTGAAGGCTGCGTCCATCGGAAACCTGAAGCAGGTGTTCAGCAATGATGGGCGGGCCGTGGACTGGTTCGATCCCGCGCAGGCGCAGGGCCGGTGGTTCCTTCGCCATGCTACGCAGGTGAAAAATATCTGGGTGCCTTACGGCGAGTAGATGGCGACGTTCAACGGGCGGAGAAGGTGATTTCCAGCTGCGTGTCGCGAGCAAAGGTGACCTCGTGGCCGCGGATGAGGAAGCGGAAGTAGATGGACTTCGCGAAGGCGTAAGCGCCGAAGCCGAGCGCGACGTTGCGGCTGCTGACAGTGACCGCCACGACACGAGCCACCAGACCAAAACCGTTGGAGGCGACCACCATGTTTCCTGGTGAAGGGCTTCCACCACCACCCGCCTTGTCCGCATCTTCGTCGGCGCCCGCCATCGCCGTGACGGCCAGCAGCAGCGGTGCGACGAAGCGGTTCTTGTCCGGGTTCGCCTTGACGTTTCCTTCGGAGTCGACGGAGAGATTTTCGCCGGCGCTGCCGGCGGCCCCGGAAAGTGTGCCATAGACGGTCTCCTTGCGCAGGGTGGTGACCTGGGACTGCTTGACGCCGCGAATCGCAAAACGAAGCTGACCGTTGCGACCAAAGCTGCGCGCCGGCTTGCTGTAGGAAACGAGGCCATCGAGCTGGGCGCCCTCGGGCAGAATGAGCTTTTGGTCCTGATCGAAGACGGGAGCGGTGACGAGCACGACGACGGTGTCACCCTTCTTTGCGGTTGCGGAAGTGAGCGTCTCGGCGAGCCGCGCATCGACGACTTTGCCGCCAAGGCTGCCGTCCTCGGAGTCCGTGACAGGTGGCTCTGTGGGTAACTGGAGAGTGAGCGGGGCGCTGAGTTCTGCAACGAACTGCGTGCCCGACCAGATGCGCTGCGGATGATAGGGGAGCTGGCTATAGAGCAGACGCATGGCGCGATCTTTGCGGCCGGGCGCGAAGATGGCGTTGTAGGTGTCATGCAGGCACGTCTTCACTTCGGTGACGCCCTGTCCGAGCAGCGACTGCTTCTTCGCAGCGGTGAAGCGTACGAGCTGACTATCGCTGATGAGGGCGCGGGCATCGAGTGGCACATCGGTGTTGTCAGCCGCAAGGTGGACGGTGGTGAAGTTGACGACGGGATTGCGCAGCGGTGTGACGTCGCCGTTGAGCAGCGCCTCCTCGCGAACGAGATGCTCGACGGGCACATACGCGACCACGGTGCCATGCACGGTTGAGCCTGTGGGGAGCACCATGCGGTCGCGGACAAAGATCGGCGCAGTGAGTACGCCGGCGACTGGCTGTCCGGTATGGAGATTGGCCGTACGCGTCACGCGAATGTAGAGCGGGACACCCTCGGCGATGGTGATGTTCTGGGTTGCGGGAGGCGCATCAGGGACGAGTGCCGGCTGTTGCGCGAGCGCGGCGGGCACAAGCATGCTGGCGATCAAACTCACTCCGAATTGGAGCGTTCGCAGCATCATCTGCGTTAAGTGTAGATCGCTTGGAACATGAACGAAGGGTCATGCGGAGCGCGGTCAGAGTGCATGTAAGACGACCATGCTTTCCGTCAGGAAGCCGGGAGTAGATCGAGGCGGGTGCCCGTTAATCTCTCCGACTCCGTCCAGAGGCGTTGAGCGAGTGCGCTGTCTCTGGCGGCGACGGCGATCTTTGCAGGGACGGGATGGCCCTTGAGTTCCTGGAAGCCGCTGGGGCCGTAGTAGCCGCCGGGGGTGGCATCGGGTGATGTCGCGGCGAAGAGCGTTGGCAACGCGCCGTGAGCAGCGTCCTGCGAGGCGAGCGGCTTCAGAATCATCATGCCGACGCGCAGGAGGATGGGCATGTTTTCGCCAGGGCCGGAGGTCTGCAGATTCGTGACTGCATAGCCGGGATGAGCGCCAGTGCTGAGGATGGGCGAGCCGATGGCCGTGAGGCGGCGCTGCAACTCCTGCTGGAAGATCAGGTCCGCCAGCTTCGCCTGCGCATAGGCTTGCCACATCGGGCTGTAGCGGCGCTGGGACTGCAAATTGTCGAACTCGATCCGGGCATGGTTGGTGACGCCGCTGGCGACGGTGACGATGCGCGAGCCGGGCTGCGGCTTGATCGACCAGAAGAGCAGCGCCGTGAGTGCGAAGGGGCCGAGATAGTTGGTCGCGAACTGGCGCTCGTAGCGGTCGACGGTCACTTCGCGGGTGGGCACGGCCATTACGCCGGCGTTGTTGATCAGCAGATCGAGGCTCTGCCCTGGGTACATCTCCGCGACCCGCCGGGCAAACGCGTGGACCGAGTTCAGGTCGGCGAGATCGAGGATCTCGGGGATAAGCTTCGCGGCTGGAACCTGGGCGCGGATGCGGGCGATCGCGTCATCCGCTTTGGCCTCGGTGCGCGCGGGCAGGATGATCTCCGCGCCGCGCCGGGCAAGCTCCAGGGCTGCTTCCCAGCCAATGCCGCTGTTGGCGCCTGTGATCAAGACGCGGCGGCCTGCTTGCGAGGGGATATCGTTGGTGGTCCACGCCGTCTTCATGGGAGTAGTTTCTCAGCGTACCGCTTCAGACGGGCTCGGTGGTGGCGAGCAGCTCCTGCGCACCGCGTTCGATTAAGGCCTCGGCAACCGAAGCTCCGAGGTCGCAAGCGGCTGTTCCCAGGGGAGCTTTCTTGATGACGTGCGCGGCCTGCTCGCCATCGCATGCGACGACCATCGCGTGCAGGTGCCACGCGTCGTCCACGCGATGACAATAGGCGCCGAGCGGCAACTGGCAGCCGCCACCGAGCGCGTTGAGCACGGCGCGCTCCGCCTGCGTGGCAAACTCCGCGTCGGGGTCGTTGAGCGCGCGCACCGCTTTGTAGATAAACGGATCGCGTTCGGGATCTTCGGTGTCGAGTGGATGCTCGGCGCTGCGCGTCTCGAGGCCGAGAGCTCCCTGCCCTGGCGCCGGCGTCAGCTCGTCTACGCTGAAGCGATAGTGCACGTGTTCGGTGTGGCCGAGGCGGTCGAGGCCGGCGCAGGCCAGCACCAGCGCGTCGGCTTGACCTTCTGACCACTTGCGCAGGCGAGTGTCGATGTTGCCGCGCATCTCTACAAAGCGCACGTCGGGGCGCAGGGCCAGAATCATCGCCTGGCGGCGCGGGCTGGTGGTGGCGATGGTCGAGTCGGAGGGCAGCATGTGCAGGCCCCAATGCTTTTCGCAGACGAAGGCGTCGCGCGCGTCGACGCGCGGAGGGATCGCGGCCAAGGCAAAACGCTCGTGCAGCGTGGTCGGCAGATCTTTCAGCGAGTGCACGGCGAGGTCGATGCGGCCGGCGAGGAGCGCGTCTTCGATCTCCTTGATGAAGATGCCCTTGGCATCGAGGGGCGTGCCGTCGTCGAAGGTTGCGGGGGTGACGAAGGTGGGGTCCTGCATGCGGTCGCCGACCGTGCGGATCACCTCAATCTCTACGGTGTGGCCGTGGCTGCGAAGCTCGGCGGCAACGTGGTTGGCCTGCCACAAGGCAAGCTGCGAGCCGCGCGATCCAATTCGAATCGTGTATGTATTCACATCCGTTAGGATACGCGTTCCGGGTGGCAGCTCGCACGTGCTTCGAGTCACAGCACACGTTTATCATGGAGTAGGTTGGAAACGGTGCATACCTTGAAGCTGGGACAGTGGTATCTAGGGACGTTGGTGCTGGTAGTTGCGGGAAGCCTGGCCTCCCCCCTGCTGCACGCGCAGGGCTATGAAGCGGACAAACCCATGGGCATGGCTGCCCAGCAGATGCCTGCCTATCTCGCGCACGCCGGCATCGAACAGCGCCTCGGTCAGCCGCTTCCCATGGCTGCCGTTTTCACCGACGAGACTGGCCGTACCGGCCCGCTCAGCAGCTGGTTCAGCAATAAGCCGGTGGTGATGGCGGAGGTGTATTACCAGTGCGCGATGATGTGTCCGCAGGTGCAGCACGGCCTCGCTACCGGGTTGGCGCAGACGACGTTGAAGCCGGGCGCTGACTACCAGGTGCTGGTGGTCAGCATCGATACGATGGATAAGCCCGCCAACGCCGTCGATGAGAAGAAGACGTTTCTGAGCGAGGCCGGATGGGCGAACAATCCGTCCGCGGCAGATGCCGTGCACTTCCTTACCGCAGATCAGCGGAGCATCGACGCGATTACCAACGCTACGGGATTTCATTATGTGCGCGTGCCCGGGCCGGATGGCAAGATGGACCAGTTCGCGCACTCCAGCGTGATCATGTTCGCCACGCCGGATGGCCGGATGTCGCGCTATCTTTCCGGCATCGACTACCCTGCCCGCGATCTACGCATGGCGCTGCTGCAGGCTGCGGACAAGAAGATCAGCAATCCGGTGGATCTGCTCATCCTCTACTGCTGCAACTACAGCCCGGCGGTGGGGCGCTACTCGGTGTCGATTGTGCGCATCCTGGGCATCGCCGGCATGATCACGATGGTCATCGTGGCCGCGATGATCTTCCTGCTTACGCGCAAACCGAAGGGGCTCACCGCGTCCGTTGCTGGACACTCCCCGCGGCCGTAACGCAGCATCAGACAGACACCGGGAACTCCACGCGGAACTGAGTTGTCGCACCCGAAGGCAGCGTTTGCTCGGTGCTGCTTTCCGCAAAGATGTGGCCCCCGTTTTTCTCTACCAGCTCGCGCGTGACCCACAACCCAATGCCGGTGCCGACCTCTTCCTTGGTGCTGAAGAAGGCCTCAAAGATGCGCGGCAGATGGATGGGGTCGATTCCCTCGCCGTTATCTTCGACCTCCAGCACGGCCTTTTCGCCTTCGCGGGCAATACGAATGCGAATCCGCGCGTGCTCGATGCCCACGGCGTCCGCGGCGTTGGCGATCAGGTTGGTCACGATCTGCCGCAGCTCATGCGGAGCGATGGTGATGCTGACGTCCGGCTCGTACTGGCGCTCGACCCTCACGCCCTTGGTTTCGAAGCGGTGGTTGAAGATCGAGAGAACCTCATTGACCACATCCGCCACCTCGGTCTCATCGGTGCTGGCGCTGGTGCGAACGAAGCCCAGGGTGAGGCGCGTGATGTTGCTCAGTCGTGCCAGCTCGCGCTCGGCCGTGGCCAGGTAGATCTGCGTCTCGGAATCCAGCGACCGGCTGGCCTGCGCAAGAAAGAGCAGGTTGGTCACCGACTCTAGTGGATTGTTGATCTCGTGCGCCACCGTCGACGCGAGACGGCCCATCGCCGCCAGCTTCTCGGCGCGCAGCAGGGCGGCCTCGGTCTTCTTGCGCTCCGTGATATCGAGCGTGACGCCACGCCACACGCAGCCGCGTCCAGCCACCCGGTTGCCACGCATCTCCAGGGTGTGGATCTCTCCGTTGGGCCAGGTTACGCGATGCTCAAACACAACCGGCTCCCACGACGTTCGCATGCGCAGCATCACCTCGCGCAGCCGCACGTCATCCTCCGGATGCACCAAGGGCTGGAGCGACGAGAGCTGTTCCAGCTCGCTGTAGGGACGTCCGTAGAGCTGATAGCTGCCGCTGTACCAGCGCTCACTGCGGCCGCTATCGAGGTCCAGGGTCCAGCAGGCGCAGCGACTGCTGTTGAGGGACGACACCAGATCATCGGTGCGCTCCTGGAGCGACACCAGCGTCGCCTCCAGCTTTTCTTCCGACTGCCGCCGATTGCGGCTCATGAACCACACCACAAGCGCAGCCGCCAGCATGATCAGCACATGCAGAAACTCGTAGGCGAACAAAAACGAGTGGTCCGGAATGATCGAGAGATAAAGGATGCGCGTGACCACCGCTACGCCGATGGCAACCATGGAAGGCGCGAGGCCGCCCAGGATGCCGACGATGACCACCGAAAGCAGGTTGGTGGAGTTGGGGATGCCGTGCAGAAACGCCATGTGCTGCGTCAGCACCGTCCCTAACACGGGCAGCAGCACGGCCAGCGCGTACGCTAATCTAAGGCGCGATTGCCGACCTGGCCGCAATGGCGCGATGGGACTCATTCAGCTTGCTCTCCTGCGTCGATTCTCTTGGGATGATTCCCGGCCTGACCATCACCGGAGCCTCTCTGAAGTTTACCTCAGCACTGGGAACGATTGATGGCATCGACGAACGTGTTGAGGCCCGTTGATCGAGGTGCAAGCGGCACGTCGCGCGCCAACTGCTCTGGGGTAGATACGCAGCAACCAGATACTCGATTAGACGCAGCCCAGGCCTACTCGTCTGACTCGCGCTCGGCAGCCATCTCGCGCAGCGCGGCAATCTGGGGATGCAGCAGCTTGCCGGTCAGCGATTTGGTGAGGCGATCGACCGCAGCGAGTTGCTCGGGGGTGAGAGGCTGTTGCGCGAGTTGGTGCGTGATCCGCGCCATCTCGTGCTGGCGCACGTCCTCGGCGCTCAGCAGCAGCTCCTTGATGGACTCGGTCACCGGCGCCTGCGAGATGCGGTCGCTGTAGCGGGCGACTTCGCGGGTGACAATCGACTCGGCCGCCTCGGCCTCGCGATTGCGTACCGCCTTATTCTGCATCGCTACCTGTTGCAGGTCGTCGATGTCATACACGAAACAGCCGTCGACCTTATTGACTTCGGGCGCCACGTCGCGGGGTACGGCAATGTCGATGAAGAACACCGGCCGATTTTTCCGGCGCTGCAACACTGCCCGCGCGCTCTCTGGCGTAAACACCTGGCCCGCGCCGGTGCTGGTGATGACGATGTCAGCGCGGTGCGCTTGTTCGTGAAGCTGCTCGAGCGGAATCACGCCGGTCGTGATGCTCGGCGTGCGCAGCGCATCGGCAATCGCCTGCGCCTTGGACTCGGTGCGGTTGGCCACCAGCAGCGTGGTCGCGCCCTGCTGGATGAGGTGCCGCGCGGTGAGGTCGGTCATCTTGCCCGCGCCCACCAGCAACACCGTCTTGCCGGAGAGCGACCCGAAGATCTTGCGCGCCAGCTCCGCCGCGACCGACGCCACGGACACGGTCGTGTTGCCGATCTGGGTCTCGGTCCGCACCTTCTTGGCCACCGAAAATGCCCGTTGCAGCAGCGGGTCCAGCATGGTCTTCACGGCGCCGACCTCGCGGCCCACGGTCCACGACTGCTTTACCTGCCCGAGGATCTGCGGCTCGCCCACGACCATGGAGTCCAACGAGCTGGCCACACGGAAGAGATGCCGGATCGCGTCGCGCTCGTGGTACTCGTACACATGGGGCTCGATGTCGGTGGTGCGTATCTGCAGGTACTCATGCAAAAACTGGATCACGCTCAGCGCGGGCGCCTGCCGCTTGCCCGCACGCAGCTCTGCGTTCTCTTCATTGACGCCGTCCTGGACGGTTAGAATTTCGACGCGATTGCAGGTGGAAAGGATGAGCGCCTCGCGAATCCCCGGCTGGTGCGCGAGGGTGCGGGTTGCGTCAGCCAGCCGATCCCCGGGGATCGCCAATCGCTCGCGCACGGCAATGGGCGCGGTGGTGTGGCTCACTCCCAGCAGCAGCAGCTTCGAGGTCTGCGGGGTCGACCGCACAGCCTCCTCGACCCTCGCGTCCTGCACCGAATCGCGCGTCAAATCGCTCATGGCGTCTTGAACCTATGTACGGCAGAGAGCGAGTTCGCTGCCCATACCGCGACCATCACGAGAAACACAAAGCTCGACAGGTAGACGGCGCGCCGGCCGCGCAATCCGCTGTTGCTGCGGATGTAGATCATCAGGATGTAGGCAATCCACATCGCGATGGAGAGCAGCACCTTGGGGTCCGCGAAGAAGGCGGGGCCAATAGTTTGGAGGGCAAGCACAGAGCCAATCAGCAGCCCGGCGGTCATACAGGGAAGGCCGAAGCGCAGCGAGTTTACCCCGATCTGGTCCAGGGTTTCGAGCGGCGGCAGCCAACCGCGCTGGGACTCCGTCCGCTTCTCCTTGAGCCGCCGTTCCTGGATGAGGTAGAGCATGCTGGCGATCAGCGACAGAAACATCGCCGCGTAGGCCGCAAGCAGCAGCGCAATGTGCAGCAGAATCCAGCCCGTCCGCACCAGCGGGTAGGCGATTTCCTCATGGCCGGGATGGAATGCCGGGACGATGGCCAGCAGGACCGCGATGGGCAGCAGAAAGATCCCGAAGGAGACGGTGCGATAGCGCGCCGCCAGGATCAGGAAGCCGACCACCAGCAGGAGGCCGAGCATGGAGAGGGTCTCGTGGGTGTCTACGGGCAACGCGCGATGAGCAGCGTAGAGGGTTTCGGCGATCGAGACAAAGTGGAAGAGCGCGCCGAGGAACGCCGCCGGCATCGCGATGTGGCGCCAGCGAGGGCGGTTATAGAGCGCGGCGGGCAGTACCGCGAGGGCGGCAACGCCGTAGAGAATCACCGCAAGTCGGAGCCAGAGCAGGGTCATACCGTCAGGTTCGCGCGCTGGATATACGCGAAAATCCAGTATATCTGCATTGCCCTGTCAGTTTGTGACTACGCGCACAGACCGGAAACTGGAACCGTTTCAGCGACCTGCCAGCTGCAGCATCTGAAACGCAAAGCATCCCAACCCGAGCCAGCACAAAAACGACATGGCCAGAACAATCGCCAGCCGAAAGACCTTCCGCAGACTCACATTGGCGGCCGCGCGATTGCGTCGCAGGCGTGCGTTGGACGCCGGCGCGCTTGAAGAAAACGGGTCCTGCCGTTGGAACATCGACGTGCCTCTCGCTCCGCACTCTGTGTAAACCAGAACAAATTTACACCGATCCAGGTTCCGGGGCCACCGAAAACTTCACATTTGTTAGGATTTACCGGAGTCGTACGCGACGGATTGCTCGAGGTAGGCCTGAAGCTTGCCCTCAATCAGCGAAATGGGCAGCATAAACGGCCGATCCAGTATCTCGACTGCCAGCTTGCCCTCCCCATAGGTGTACTTCGCGGTCACGCCATCTTTGCTCAGGGTGCCGGTGGTTCCGGCCAATTCAATACCATTGGTACGCAGACGTTGGGTGGCCGCAGCGAACTGCGCCTCAGACATGGGAATCTCGATCATCCTGCCAGTCTAGGGCCACGCGCGGGATTCCGCCAAGGGGGTGGCACAGGCGTCTACGATATTCTGAGCGTTCAGATACGAGTGCATGACCTTGTCCACCGAAACTATCGCAGCCGCCCCTGAGCGCGACCTCACCCCGGTCATGCGGCAGTATCGCGCCGCCAAGGACGAGCATCCCGACGCCCTGCTCTTCTTCCGCCTGGGCGACTTCTACGAGCTGTTCTACGAGGACGCGCTGATCGCCTCGCGCGAATTGCAGCTCACGCTCACCTCGCGCGACAAGACGAAGTCGGTGCCCATGTGCGGGGTTCCCTACCACTCCGCTGGCACCTACCTGCAGCGACTCTTGCGCAAGGGCTATCGGGTTGCGCTGTGCGAGCAGATGGAGGATCCGAAGACCGCGAAGACGATCGTCCGCCGCGAGGTCACGCGCGTCCTCACGCCGGGCACCGCGGTGGATGCCGCGCTGGATGCGAGCGAGAGCCAGTGGCTCGCCAGCATCTCTGCCAGTGGCAACGGGCCAGCCGCTGCTGTGGGGGTCGCCGCGCTCGATCTCTCCACCGGCGAGTTCCGCGCCACGGAGTTCGCGGGGCCTTCGGCCTGGGCGCTGGCCCTTGACGAGCTTGCGCGCATGCGGCCTGCGGAAGTTTTGTACGCTCGAGGCAGCGCCGGTTTCGGCACTACCTCGCAGAGCGTCCGCCAGGGTGTGCTGCGGGATCCGGCCGAAGGCAAAGAAGCCGCCGCCGAGGAGCCCGCGGCGCTCGACATCTCGGGCGCGCGCACGGAGATCGAGGACTGGGCCTTCACCGAGGACTACGCGCTTCCGCTGCTCCGCCAGCAACTGCGGGTGCATTCGCTGGACGGCATGGGGCTCGGCCATCATCACGCCGCCGCCGTCGCCGCCGGCGCGATTGTGCACTACCTTCGCGCGACCAAGCAGGGTGCGCTCGCGCATCTCGACACGCTGCGCTACTACGAGCGCAATGACGCGCTGGAGCTCGACGCGGTCAGCGTCCGCAATCTGGAGCTGGTCGAGCCGCTGTTCTCGAGCGAAGGCCCGCAGACCACGCTCTTCTGGACGCTCGACGCGTGCTGCACGCCGATGGGCAAGCGCCTTCTGCGTGCACAGCTGCTGCGACCCATGCAGTCGCTCGACGCCATCAACGCGCGACTGGACGCGGTCGGCGAGGCGGTTGCCGGCCTGCGCCACCGCGAAGGCCTGCGCCGCGCCATGGACGGCATCCTCGATCTCGAGCGCCTGCTCGGCCGCGTCTCGCTCGAAACTGCCGGGCCGCGCGAGGTGGTGGCGCTGGGCAAGACGCTTGCGCGCCTTCCCGGCCTGCGCGCGGCTGTCTCCGAATTTGTTGCGGCGAATCCCAACAGCCGGTGGGCAGAGCTCGCCGACGGTCTTGATACGCTTGACGACCTGAACGAGCTCATCGGGAGGACGCTGGTAGATGAGCCTCCGGTTGCACTCTCCGATGGTGGCGCCATTCGCGAAGGCGTCGACGAAGATCTCGATGCCGTCCGCAACCTCTCCACAACAGGCAGACAGCGGATTGCCTCCATCGAGGAGCGGGAGCGCGAACGCACCGGCATCGGCTCGCTCAAGGTGCGCTTCAACTCTGTGTTCGGCTACTATCTCGAGGTCACCAAGGCCAATGCCAAGTCAGTGCCGGCTGACTACGAGCGCAAGCAGACGCTGGTGAACGCCGAGCGGTTCACGACCCCGGAGCTGAAAGAGCTCGAAGTAAAGATTCTGACCGCGCAAGAGCGCAGCGGCGAGATCGAGCGTCGCATCTTTGCCGAACTTCGCCGCCAGCTGTTGGCCAACGCGGCGCGCATCCGCGAAACCTCGCGTGTGATTGCGCGCATCGATCTGCTCGGCTGCTTCGCGCATCTCGCCGCACTGCGCGGCTGGGTGCGCCCGCAGGTGGACGCCAGCGGACTGCTTGAATTTCACGCCGGCCGCCATCCCGTCATCGAACGCCGTCTGGAAGACCAGGGCGCCGGGCGCTTCATTCCTAATTCCCTGCATCTGTGCGCGGGCGACACCGCCGCTGCTGAACCCTCGCTGCTGCTCATCACCGGCCCCAACATGGGCGGCAAGAGCACCTACCTCCGACAGGCGGCGCTGCTGGTGATCATGGCACAGAGCGGCTGCTTCGTACCCGCAGAGAGCATGCGCCTTGGCCTCGTCGATCGCATCTACACCCGCATCGGCGCAGCGGATAATGTCGCGCGCGGCCGGTCTACGTTTATGGTCGAGATGACCGAGACGGCTGCGATCTTGAATACCGCGACAGCACGTTCGCTGGTTTTACTCGACGAGATGGGCCGCGGTACTGCGACCTACGACGGCCTTTCGCTCGCCTGGGCGACGGTCGAGCACCTGCACGATATGATCGGCTGCCGCACGCTCTTCGCCACGCATTATCACGAGCTCACGCTGCTCTCCGACCGGCTCGGCCACCTCCGCAATGTGCGCGTCACGGTGCGCGAGAACGCGGGCGGCATTGTCTTTCTCCACACCGTCGAACCGGGCGCCGCGAACAAGAGTTATGGCATTGAGGTCGCGCGGCTCGCGGGCCTGCCCAACGCCGTCATCAGCCGCGCCCGCGAAGTGCTTAAGGTCCACGAGCGCGCCGAGACGCAGCAGGTCCGCGAGTCCGCTCCAACGCGCGAAGCCAAGGTGCAGATGACCATGTTCACGCCGCTCTCGCTGCGCATCGTCGACCGCATCGAGCAGGTCGATATCGACGGCCTGACGCCGCGCGAAGCCCTGCAGCTGCTTGCCGAGCTGCAACGCGAACTCAAAGGGGACGCATGAAGCCACCGCAACCGAAGCCGCTCGTCGTCGCCGGCATCATGTCCGGCACCTCCGCCGACGGTGTGGACGTAGCCCTCTGCCGCATCTCGCCGCCGCTTCACGCCGACAGCGCACCGCGCCTCAAACTGCTCGGCCACCGCTCGTTCGCCTACGACAAGAAATTGCGCGGAACGATTTTATCCATCGCGGCCGGCGAGAAGACGACCGCGGCTGAGGTCAGCCAACTTTCCTGGCGGCTCGGCGAGCTCTATGCCGACTGCATCGCCACAACCTCCCGCGAGCTCAAGCTCAAGCCGCAACTCGCCGCCATGCATGGGCAGACGGTCTATCACCAGGCCGTCCCCGCAAAGTTCCTTGGCGCGCCCATCCGCTGCACCTCGCAGATCGGCGAACCTGCGCTGCTGGCCGAGCGCCTGCGCATTCCCGTGATCAGCGACTTCCGTCCCGCTGATCTCGCGGCCGGAGGCCAGGGCGCACCGCTGGTCCCGATGCTCGACTTCTGCCTCTTCCGCCACGCCACGAAGAACCGCGTGCTGCTCAACCTCGGCGGCATCGCCAACGTCACCGCGCTTCCCGCTGGGTGCACGTCCGCTGACGTTCTCGCGTTCGACACCGGGCCTGCGAGCATCCTCATCGACCTGCTCATGCAGCAACTCTACAACCGCCGCTTCGACAGAAACGGCGCCGTCGCTGCCAGTGGCCAGGTCCTCAAGCCCGTCCTCGACCGCCTCCTCACCACTCCTTACTTCTCTGCTCCAGTACCAAAATCCTGTGGCAGAGAAGAGTTTGGTCCCGCCTTCGCGCACCAGCTCCTCGCGCTCTGCAAGCGAGCTCCCAAACAGGATGTGATCGCCACGGCCACCGCGCTTACCGCTGCCACAATCCTCGACGCGTACCGCCGTTTCTGCTGGCCGCATCTCGGACAGCATGCGCCGCTCGCCCGCGCCACAGAACTCATCGCGGCCGGCGGCGGCACGAAAAACCTTACCCTCATGCGCATGCTCACGGAAGGCTTCGCGCAACTCGGCGTCAAGGTTTCGACCACTGCCAGCGCAGGCCTCCCCGTCGAAGCCAAAGAAGCGGCGGCGTTCGCTCTGATGGGCTGGCTCACCTGGCATGGTCTTCCCGGCAACATTCCCTCTGCCACCGGCGCGAGCCGTTCCGTCGTCCTCGGCAAGGTAACCTACGCGTGAGACGTCGACTTGGCAGCATGCTACTTCTCACTACGCTGCTCGCGCTCGCCGCATGCTCGCCGCCCACAAAGGACCCTCGCACCCTCACGTTCCTCATCGAGTCCTCGCCGAACAATCTCGACGTCCGCCAGGGCACCGACTCGCAATCCGAACGCATCGGCGAACTCATATACGATCCCCTGGTCCGCAAAGATGCTCACTTCAACCTGCAGCCCTGGCTGGCTACCTCCTGGGATCGCCCCGACCCGCTCACCTGGATCTTCCATCTGCGCGCGGGCGTGTACTTCCACGACGGCCATCCGCTCTCCGCCGCCGACGTTGCATGGTCGATTCGCAGCATGACCAACGGCGCGATCATCACGGCCAAGGGCGGCGCGTTCAAAGCCACCACGGCGGTCGACACGCCGGACCCGCTCACCGTCATCGTCCACACCAGCACGCCGCAGCCCAGCCTGCTCTTCAACCTCAGCGACGGCCTCTTCGGTGTGGTCGAAGCCGGCGCCGCGCGCGACGAAGGCCTGCACCCCATCGGCTCGGGCCCCTTCCGCTTCGTCTCGCAGGTGCAGGACAAGGAAGTGGTCCTCGATCGTAATCCCAGCTACTGGGCCGGGCCGCCCAGCGCAACTATCGAACACGTCCGCTTCCAGGTCGTCCCGGACACGATCACCGCCGCTCTCGAAATGAAGAAGGGCTCAGCCGACGTCGAGAGCAACGTCCTCACCATGGACATGGTCCACGCTCTCAGCGGCTCGCCGAACCTCCGAGTGTCCACCGGTCCTGGCGCGCGCGTCGACTATCTTAACTTCAACGTGCAGGATCCCGCACTGAGCGACGGGCGCGTGCGCCAGGCCATCGCTTTCGCCATCGACCGCCCCGCGCTCCTCGCCGCTCTGTGGCGCGGCCATGCGCATCTCGCAAACACGCTGCTACCGCCCGGCCACTGGGCCGGCGCGCCGAACGCTGACCTTACGCAGTATCCGCACGATGCCGCGCGCGCGTTGCAGCTACTCGACGCCGCCGGCCTCAAGCCCGACAGCCACGGCATCCGCCTGCACCTCACCATGAAGACCTCCACCGACGAGACCACGCGCCTCGAAGCCCAGGCCATGCAGGCCGAGCTGCGCGGCGTGGGCATCGACCTCTCCCTGCGCTCGACGGAGTTCGGCACGTTTTACTCCGACATCACCAAGGGCGCGTTTCAGATGTATCTGCTGCGCTGGATCGGGTCGAATGAAGACCCCGACATCTTCCATTACTGCTACGCCACCGAGATGTTTCCGCCCAAGGGGGCCAACCGCGGCCACTACACCAACCCCCGCGTCAATGCGCTGCTACAAGCCGCAACCTCAAGCACCGACGAAACCATTCGCCGCCAGGACTACATCCAGATCCAGCAAATCCTCGCCGCCGATCTTCCCACCATCCCACTTTGGTATCCCGACAACATCGTCATCCACTCGGCGCGCCTGACGAAGCTCACGCTCGATCCCGACGGCAGCTTCGACTTTCTACGCACCGCCCAACTTCAATAGCCCCTTCAGGAACAATATCGTTGCGTGTGCAGGGGGTTCTCCAGAACTCATGACCTGCTATGCTTTCTACTTCATCGATCTTGCACCACAACGTTTCATAGCCGAAGCCAACCGTACTTAGCTGTCGCAACCGAAGCCGACCCGATGACATCAGCCCGGATCAAACGCAGTCGCGCCATAAGGACGCATTGAGATATGACTTCTCCGGTTTCCCTATTTTTCTTATCTCTTATTCTCCTCTGGATTTCCGAGAGGATTGGCGCGGCGCTTCGCAAGTGGCGCCCGCTGAGCGAAGACGCGCGCAAAGACTTCGACGTGATTCTCACGGCCGCGCTTACCTTACTCGGGCTGATGATTGGATTCACCTTTTCCATGGCCGTGACTCGCTTCGATCAGCGTAAGAATTTTGAAGAAGCGGAGGCGAATTCGATCGAAACAGAGTACCTGCGGGCCGATCTGCTGCCTGCTGCCGATGCGGACCGTCTGCATCAGCTGCTGCGCAGCTATCTCGATCAGCGTATCGCGTTCTACCGAGCCATGGATGCGCGCCAGATCCAGCAAAGCGAAGCCGATACCGCGCAGCTTCAGGCCGCGCTCTGGGCCGCCGTTGAGACACCTGCCCTCGAGAAACCCACGCCAGTCGCTGGCCTCGCCGTGTCGGGCATGAACGATGTCCTGATCTCCCACGGCCGTACCCAATTTGCATGGGAAGACCGTATCCCGGTCCCAGCCTGGATGTTGTTGTTAGCTATCGGCGTGGGCTGCGACCTGATGATCGGCTACACCTCACGCCGGTCGGGGAAAGAAAAGCTGTTGTCGGTAATTCTTCCGCTGTTCGTGTCCGTATCCTTTCTGCTCATCGCGGATATCGAATCTCCGCGAGCCGGACTCATTCGCGTCGAGCCTCAGAATCTCGTCCTCCTCTCTCAATCCCTGGGCCGAAAGTAAATATTCCGGCCGCTCGCGGTACAAGCGATCGCCCGAATCGCGAGCATTTTCGCGTTGCCCGTGCTCGTAGCAACGATGTTTCGCCTAGCCGAGAGTTATGATGTATCCGAGAACGCCATAGCCCGCATCTAAGTTGGCAAACAGGACAGTACCTCCCCGCTGTCAACCCCCACTGCAAAGAGGCTTCGATGCGAACCAGGAACGTACTTACGCCAACATTGCTTCTGAGTTTTGTGGTCTGGTGCACCGCGTGCAAAAGCACATCGTCAACGCCAGCTTCGTCGGACACGAACTCGTCTCCGACCTCATCGAATTCATCCGCTCCTGCCACATCCCCGGCAGCTCCATCTTCCGCAAACCCGTCCTCCGCACCACCTCCACCAGCCAACTCTCCGGCTTCGCCCGCATTCCCGGGAGCCCCACCCACCCCAGCCCCGCCCACCGAAGCCGCAGCTCCCGCGCAGCCAGTCGAGCCCACTCCCCCGCCACCGCCCGCCCCTGTCGTCATTCCGGCCGGGACGACCCTTCGGGTCAGGCTCGTGCAATCGGTGGGATCCAAGATCAGTGTGACCGGCCAGAGTTTCGATGCAACGTTCTCTTCGCCGGTGGTGGTGAACGGCATGACGGTGGTCCCGGTCGGCACCCGGGCTCTGGGAACGGTGACGGAGGCCCACGCCTCGGGGCGCTTCAAAGGCGGAGCAACCCTTCGTCTCAGGCTGAACAGCATTCATCTCGACGGAGCGACCTTCGCCATTAGCACCGCGTCGTACGATCAAACCTCAACGGGTAAAGGTAAACGAACGGCTGCGATGGTTGGGGGAGGCGCTGGGGGCGGCGCTTTGATCGGCGGAATCGCTGGCGGCGGCAAGGGCGCCCTGATCGGCGGCCTGATCGGTGCAGGCGCAGGTACGGCGGGCGCCGCTACCACCAACCGCGACATTACACTGCCTTCCGAGACCATCATTCATTTCCGAATGAGCTCTTCGCTAAGGCTGGGCGCCGCCTCCTGAGCTCAGTCTTTGGCGGGGGTGCGTTGCCGTGTAACGCGAGTACCGGCAGCGTCGTCCCTGGGCCCGGCTTCACCAGGCTCCTCGAGGTAGAGGAACTCGGTGGGACCAGCAAAGCCGCTGCCCGATGCCTCGACGATCTCTGCGACCTCCAGCAGTAGCTCTTCGCGGATCTGGTAGAAGGTCGCCGTGTCTGCTGTCAGGACGTAGAGATACATCTCGATCTCGATGCCTCGTTCCCCAAAACCCACAAGGCGAATACGTTTCGTGTCTTGCTCGACTCGTCGATGGTTCACGACGAGCTCTAGAATTTTGGCGAGCACGTCGCGGAGTTGCGACGCGGTGGCTCCATAACGAAGCCGCAGTCTCGTCTCCATCAACGTCTTTCTGCGCGTTGCGAAGTTTTCGATGTTCGACTGCGCAAGCGCTCCCGCCGGAACCGACAGCAGGCTCTGATCGTCGGTTCGGAGCTTTACCGATCGCAACGTAATGTCTTCGATGTACCCGAGACGGTTGGAGATCGAGCACCGGTCGCCGACGGCCAGGGCATTATCCATCAGCAGAAAGATCCCGCCAAGAATATTCTCGATCGACTTCTGCGCACCGAGAGCGACCGCGACGCCGCCAATCCCGACGCCGGCAAGGGCGGTCTTCGTGTCAACGCCCAATACCGTCAGGATCGCGAAGATCGCCACCACGACAACCACGACATTCAGCAATCGCTCGCCCAGCAGCATCAGCGATTTCCTGTTGGTCTCGCCGTGAATCCACGCGATCCTGCTCGCTCGCTCAAAGAGCAGCTTCATGACCCGGCGAATAAGCCACGCCAACCCGATCAGAACCAGGACCGACCCGCCGCGCATGTAGCCCAGCCGGAAACTCAGCGAAAAGCCCAGCGTACGCACCGTGAGTAGGTGAAAGGTAAGCAGCACGAGTAGCGTGACAGGTCCGCGAACTTCGACCAGCCACGCAGTAAGGCGCTCTCTGACGAAGGCCTTGACGGCTGCTCGTTCAATCACGGCGAGGCAGACTCGCCATACCAGCCACATCAGCAGAAGAGGAAGCGTGATCGAAGCCGCCCAGACGATCCATTGCGCAGCCGAGAACCCTAGAAACGCGTGCTCGACGAGAACCGGCGGCATCATCCGATTGACCCAGGTCTCTTCCATCAAGTCATACATCTCTGGTACCTGGGCGAGCGTATCCGAAGAAATCAGCCAGATCTGGCCCGACTCCTCGTCGCTTACGTGGACGAGAAGGATGTCCAGCTGCTGCGGTCCAATCTTCAGCGTCCCCACGTCTTCGCGATCCAGGGGGAGACCGTCATTTACGTCGCCCGCGGGCTTGTCGCTGATGCTCTCGATTGAGTGAACGTAGTAGCGATCCATCAGCTCGTTGAGCTGACGCGCCACGGCCTCCGGGTTTGCGGATTGCGCCGCGGGCAGCTGCATGAACCGTGTGGCGCCGGTGAAATCTCCGCGCTGGGTCGCCCGGATGAAGCCCGTGACGGTACCCCTGGGCGTGGTGCGGCCAAACGGATCGACGTGGGGCTCGGAGGCCGCGCTCGGTGTCTGCGCCGCCACCGGGTGGGGCAGTTGTGCAACGACAGGCGCGCACAGAACGAAGAGCAGCGCAGCAGCCACTCGTCCCCGCTGCTTTCTCCACGGACCTCTACCGATTCTCAGCCCCATCGCCAAGCTCCTCCGCACCCGCCACATCGATGTAAAAGCATAGGTTACTTGAAGCCGCTCCGCACCGTCCGCCGATCCAGTGAAACCTTGCGGTAAGCGGCGGACTCGATCCAACTCCACATCGAGTCAAGACCTTCGCCAGCCGCATCCAATCATTGCTTCAGACAATGGAGGAATTGCCGTCCACAAATTTTGCGATCCGCCGGATTGGCGCCCGATATTCGAAACCCCGCGACGGTGCCACATCACACACATGTCCGACTGTTCCCGCGTGGATTCTGAAACGTCTAAAAATGAATAAGATACCGTGGCTGCTCTTTCGCCATACCTCCGCCATGTACTCCATCCCATATAAAATTCGCCTTTCACTTTTCCAGACACTGAAGGAGACTATGGACACTCTGGGACCTATTTCGATGGTCGACGACGACCTCAACGATGTGAAACTGATCCCAGCAGCTCGGGCGGGAACGGCCAGGAACTGAGCATGCGCCAACCACTGCGGATTCTTTTGCTGGAAGACGATCCTCGCGAGGCCGAGATGCTCCACGATTCGCTTGAGGCAGAAGGCATTCCCTGCGCATTCACGCGGGTCGATACTCAGCCTGCATTTCTGGCTTCGCTTGAAAAAGATGCTGTGGACCTGGTTTTGGCGGCTTATTCTCAGCGATCCTTCGATGGCCTTTCCGCGTTGAAACTCACGATGAGCATCCGTCCGGATTTACCGGTCATCATCGTTTCAGGAGCGCTGGGCGAAGAGGTTGCGATTAATGCCTTCAAACTTGGCGCTACGGATTATGTTCTTAAGACCCGCCTATCAAGGTTGGCGCCTTCCGTACGCCGAGCTCTGCGGGAGGCTGACGAGAGAGCGGAACGCAAGCGGGCTGAGGAGGCGCTCCGCCGCAGCGAGGCTTTCTTAGCCCAAGCCCAGAGGTTGAGCCACACAGGCAGCTTTGGCTGGAACGTTTCCAGTGGAGATATCCATTGGTCCGAGGAGACCTACAAGATCTTTGGACTGGATCGAAACGTTCGGCCAACCATGGAATTCGTAGTGCGGCGAATTCACCCCGACGATAGAAATGCGGTGCAACTGGCCATCGACCATGCAATCAGAGAACACATAGATTTTAGTGTTGAGCATCGTCTGCTGATGCCGGATGGTGAAGTCAAGTTCATTCTTGCGCTTGCTCGCCCGTCGAGGCCCTCGCCCGACACGCTCGAATATGTGGGTGCCGTAATGGATGTCACCACTACGAAGCAGTCTGAGATGAAGCTTCGGGAGAGCGAGGCATACCTCGCGGAAGCGCAGAGGCTCAGTCGTACCGGCAGTTGGGCATGGAGCCCAGCTACGGGCGAAAACAGATACTGGTCCGATGAGTGCTTCCGTCTGCTGGGCTTCGACCCGGCAGACGGAATGCCGCCCTTCGAAACATTTGTTCAACGCATTCATCCCGAAGATCAGCCTGCCGTTGCGGAAGAGTTGGAGCGAGCAACACGCGAATGCGACGACTATGAAGTGGATTACCGGATCTATCATCCCGGTGGCGAAATCAGGCATATCCACGTGGTTGGGCGTCCTGTTCTCGGCCCATCCGGCGATCTTATTGAAATTGTGGGCACGGGAATCGATGTCACCGAGCGCAAGAAGGCGGAGGAAGAACGCGAACGGCTGCGTCAGGCACAGGCGGACCTTGCGCATGCGAACCGCGTGACCACCATGGGGGAACTCACGGCCTCGGTCGCGCACGAGGTGAATCAGCCGATCGCAGCCTCGCTGATGAATGCCAGGACTTGCCTGCGCTGGCTGGCTGGCGATACTCCCAACGTCGAAGAGGCGCGTGAAGCCGCAATGAGAATCGTTCAGGACCAAACACGCGCGGCCCAGATCATTAGCCGGATTCGGCTGCTCTTTAAGAAAGCCACTGCCCCGCGGGAGTTGGTGGACATCAATGAAATCATTCGAGAAATAAACGTGCACCTACACGGAGAGATGGCTCGATACCTCATTGCACTTCGAATGAAACTTTCGACCGATCTTCCGCAGGTCATGGGAGATCGCGTGCAGTTGCAGCAGGTGATGATGAATCTCATGATGAATGCCATTGATGCAATGGCCGATGTGCAGGGCATCCGTGAGTTGATCATCCACTCGCAGCATGGTGAAGACGGACAGATTGTGGTGTCGGTGAACGACACGGGCGCAGGGCTGCCCCAGGAGCTTGCCGGCCAGTTATTTGATGCGTTCTTCACTACCAAGCCCAAGGGCACCGGCATGGGACTGCGCATCAGCCGCTCCATTGTTGAGGCGCATGGAGGGCGATTATGGGCGACAGATCATGCGCCGCGCGGTGCAAGCTTCACCTTCACTTTGCCCACGATCAGCGCACGGAAGTGATGGCCTGCTGGCCACTTACAGGCTTAATACCAAGGTATGATTGCGCGCTCCGGAGCGAACCCGCATCCTTCTTGTATGGGCGATCAAATACAGAGCAAAATTGTTGCCGTTGTCGATGACGATGACTCGGTGCGCACGGCAATTCAGGGCCTACTGAAATCGGTGGGGCTGCTGGCACGAGCCTATGCGTCTGCAGAAGAGTTTTTACACTCCGGACAGCAACACCAGAGTGCATGTCTAATTGCTGACATCAGGATGCCGGGAATGTCCGGCTTGGAGTTGCAGGCCAGACTGAACGCTGAAAGCTGCCAAATTCCCACCATCTTCATCACGGCGCACGGCGATCAAGAGATGCGTCTGCAAGCAATGAGAGCAGGAGCTGTCGAGTTTCTCTCAAAACCATTCGACGACGAGCTGCTGGTCGACAGCGTTCGGGCAGCCCTCGCGCGTTGATCTCATAGGAACATACACGAGAAGAACATTGGAGGTTCGTCTTGAGTACATCCGATAATTTTGAGCAAACAAACGACGGTTCGCTGCCGCACAGATTCGAACAGCTCATCGGCAGCAGCACCGCGCTCGAAACAGTTCTCGAGCAAGTCAGTCGAGTCGCGCCCACTGGTTCCACGGTGCTGATCCACGGAGAAACCGGTACGGGCAAGGAACTGATCGCTCGCGCCATTCACAATCTCAGCTCGCGCTGTGGACGACCATTTATCAAGCTGAATTGCGCCGCCATTCCCCTCGACCTGCTGGAGAGCGAGCTCTTTGGTCACGAAAAAGGTGCATTTACCGGAGCGATCACACAAAAACTGGGCCGCTTCGAAATGGCCGATAAAGGCACGCTCTTCTTGGACGAAGTAGGTGACATTCCGGCGGCGCTTCAGCCTAAGCTTTTGCGGGTTCTACAGGAGCAGGAATTCGAGCGATTGGGTAGCAATCGGACGCAGCAGGTGGACATTCGTCTCATCGCTGCAACCAACCGCGATCTCCCGGAGATGACGAGGCAGGGTGAGTTTCGCAGCGATCTTTACTACCGTCTGAACGTATTTCCACTACTCATACCGCCGCTGCGTGCAAGACGTGAGGACATTCCGGCCTTGGTGAAGCATTTTGTCGAGTTATCCGTCCGGCGGACCGGCAGACAGGTCGATATCATCCCTGAGGAGACGATGACTGCGCTCTGCGCTTACTCCTGGCCAGGAAACATTCGCGAACTGCAAAACCTGATCGAGCGCGCTGTCATTCTCTCCAACGATGGGGAACTTCCCAACCCTCTTCCAACGGCAGAAAGCGAGAATATGTTGATTTCGAACGCACCCTCCACGCTGAAGGAGATTGAGCGCGACCTGATTCTTCGCACGCTGGAAGCCCGTCAATGGATGGTCGGCGGCGCGGAGGGCGCTGCTGCAAAGCTCGGCCTGAAGCGTACGACCCTGATCGCCAAGATGCAGAAATTCGGTATCTCACGGCCCGTCACGAATTATCGCGTCTCCCAGGAAGCCGTGAATTAGGATTCGGTTCTCTACGCGGCTTCCTCGCGTGCGCTCTTCCACAAATCGACGGCTCCATCCACAGCGTAGCTATCAATCTCCTTCAACTCAGCATCGGTGAACTGAAGTTTTTTGGTGGCGTCGAGTGAGTTGTCCAGCTGCTCCACACTGCGGGCTCCAATCAGAGCCGAGGTCACTCTCTTATCGCGCAGAACCCAGGCGATTGCCATTTGAGCCAGGGACTGCCCACGTCCCTTGGCAATCTCGTTGAGTGACTTTACGCGTCCGATGTTTTCCGCGCTCAGGAACTCTTCGTTGAACGATCCTCGCGAATTAGCGCGAGAACTTTCGGGCACCCCATTGAGATATTTATCTGTCAGCAGCCCCTGAGCGAGCGGCGAGAATGCGATGCAGCCAACGCCCAGCTCGTCCAGTGTTCCAAGCAGTTCTCTCTCGACCCAACGGTTCAGCATCGAATACGACGGCTGATGAATCAACAGCGGAACGCCTTCGCTCTTCAATATGCGGGCGGCTTCGCGGGTTCGCTCCGGGCTGTAGGAAGAAATACCCACGTACAGCGCCTTGCCCTGGCGAACTGCCTGCACCAGCGCGCCCATGGTCTCTTCAAGTGGAACATCGATCGTGGGCCGGTGAGAGTAAAAGATATCGACATACTCGAGCCCCATGCGCTGCAGGCTCTCATCCAGCGAGGCGAGCACGTACTTGCGCGATCCACCGAGCCCATAGGGTCCAGGCCACATATCCCAACCCGCCTTTGTCGAGATCAGGAGTTCATTGCGGTGACCGCGAAAATCCTTCCTGAGGATCTCCCCAAAATTCTCTTCAGCGGATCCATACGGAGGCCCATAGTTGTTCGCAAGATCAAAATGTGTCACGCCTCGATCGAAGGCTCGACGAATGACAGCGCGGCCCGTCTCGAAGACATTGACCCCACCGAAGTTCTGCCACAATCCGAGCGATATTGGCGGAAGAACGATTCCCGATCGTCCGCACCGTTGGAACGATGCTCCGTCGTATCGTTTTTCATAAGGTATGTATGTCATCTTTATGCTCCATTACTGCCGTAATGAGTGATGCGGTTAGCCTTCAGCCCTCTGACTCGTGAGAGGTCGTTTGATGTTATCCCAAAAGTCATCGGGCAAGTTCACGACGATCGGCTCAGGCGTGCTGCGGACCACAATCCACTCGAACGGGACATCCCGCGAGGGATTGATCTCCATGTGTGGAAGCCATGCAGGGACAAACAGAAAGTCACCAGCCTGCGCGGTTGCCTCGAATTCACCCTGGTCGCCCCAGCGAACCTGGGAAGTCCCGCTGAGCACATAGGCGATCGTGTGTTGCTCACCATGATGGTGGATTCCCGTGCGAGCTTCGGGCTCAACCAGGAAGAGCCCTCCCCACATGGGCGAAACAATGCCGGCACCGGGATAGATCGCTGCGGTACGCTTCGATCCAGAGGTTTGTGCCGTGGCGGAATTGAACTGCTCTGGCCGCACCACGCGAATCGATGAAGTTTCCATATTTTCTCCTTAACTCTGCTTCCGCGCGGCGTGGATTCCTCGCGCGATCCAATGCCTCATGAACGAACTCCACTGGTCTCGGTAATCTTCCGGAGCTTGGACTGCTGGCTTGCATGATCGACCATAAAGGGTGTGATGGCGGACAAATCCAAATCTCCCTTCGCCTCCACATTTGCGTCGAGGACAGACTTGGCCGCAGACGCCGCAGGCAGGTCAGCTCCGGTGGCTTTGGCCGTCTCTAAAATCAGATCCATGTCCTTGCTCATAAGCCGCAAGGGAAATTGTGGCGAGTAGTCGTCGCTCTCGATCTTCTTGAACTTTCCCACGAGTGCAGGAGGAATCACTGCGGTCTTCGACAGAACGTCCAACAGAACTGTTTTATCCAACTGCAGATGCTCGCCCAGCGACACCGCTTCGGCAACGGCTTGCATTCCGACGCCGAGGAGGAGATTCACCACCAGCTTCATCTGAACCCCGGAGGCCCCGTCGCCCATTCGGAACCACTGTTTGGCAATGGATTCATAGATTGGGGTGCATTGCTCAAACGTACTTTGATCGCCGCCCGCAAACAGGGTGACGGTTCCAGCCTCGACTGCTGGCGCCGAGCCGGAGATAGTCAGATCGATCAGCCTGAGGCGTCGCACGGACGCCTCGAGGTGGAGCAGTTGAGACAGGGTCGGAGAGATCGTGCTCATCTCAAGGATGATCGTGCCAGGCCTTGCCGTGGAGAAAACGCCTGCATCGTCGCGGTAAACCGAGTCGACGGCTGCGTCGTTGGCCAGGGACGACAGAATCACATCCGAGCCGGCGACCAGATCCGCCATCGATTCTGCGATGGGGATGCCGGCTTGACTCAACTCTCTTGCCGGCTCATGGCTGCGATTCCATGCTCGAATATTCCAACTGGCTGCGTGCAGGCGATGCGCCAGGCGGCTCCCCATGATTCCTAGGCCGATGAATCCAAGTCTAACTTTTTCTTTGCTTAACACATTTGTCGTAGGCATCGGTGTCGTATTCTCCTCTCTGCTCTTGGCCTCGCGTGAGGCAATCGATGGTTTACGGTTTCTGCGGAAGCTGCGATGTATCCCAACCGCCCCCCAATGCTTTGACGAGAAGCACGCTGTCTTCGAAGCGCCGCTGCGTGATGGCAATGTCATTCAGTTGGTTTTGAAGCAGGGCGGTCTGCCAGGTAATTACCTGCAGATAGCTGTCGACACCATCCTCGTAACGGATATTGAAGAGGTCGAGCGACTGCTGCGCGGAGGCCGTGGCACCGTGCTGTTGGCCGGCCTCAATCTCAAGATTATGGAGGGCGTTGAGATTGTCCTCCACCTGTTGAAAGGCGGCGAGCGTGGTCTGCCGGTACATGGCGACCGTGCCGTCATACTGCGCAAGGGCGATGTCGGACGTGGCATGCCGCCGGCCGTGGTCGTAGAGTGTCTGCGAAAATGTGGCCCCGACGGCGAAGAAGCGGCTCGGCCAGGTAAACCAGTTGACCGCCGACGTGCCCAGGAAGCCGCCCGCACCGGAGAGCGACAGCGTGGGATAGTAGGCGGTTTCTGCGATTCCGATCTGCTCGTTGGCCGCGGCCATGCTGCGCTCGCTGGAGGCAATATCCGGACGACGCTCGAGCAACTGCGACGGAAGCATGCCGGGGATTACGGGCAGCGTAGGCGCGTCGACCGTGATGGGATCGGGGCGAAGCGTGAATTCCGCTGGCGGCTTCCCGATGAGAACCGCAATCGCGTGTTCGTAGGCGGCGCGGAAGATGTCGACGTTGGTGGCATCGACCTGCGCTGTCTGGAGCAGGGTACGCGCCTGGGTTACGTCCGAGAGCGGGGAAGCTCCGCCGTTGTAGCGATCCTCGGTAAGTTGCAGAGCGTGCTGGTAGGCAACGACGGTGTCGTTGAGGAGCTTGCGCTGAGCGTCGGCCGATCGTAGATCCAGATAATCGAACGCGAGCTCCGCGTGCAAGGAGAGCCGCGTGGTGGCGAGGTCCGCGGCGGAAGCCTGGGCCATTTCACCGGCCTGAGTCACGGTGCGGCGAACGCGTCCCCACAGATCGATCTCGTAGTTGAGATCGAAGGGAAGCTCGAAGTCGCCTTCCCCGTTGTTGGGTTGCGGAACCGACACGAGGTATGGCTGATGGTTCGAGTAGCGCACGGCTCCAATGCTGGGAGCGGCACCGATGGTCGGCGCCTCGGATGCCCTGTTGAATCGCACGGCGGCGCGGGCGGCGCGAAAGTTCGCCTCGGATTGCTTCAGGGTTTGGTTGGCTGGATCAATCTGTGCCTCCAGCGCATCGAGCTGCGGATCGTTGAAGAGCGTCCACCAGTCACCCTTCAATTGCGCGTCGCTGGGCTGCGCTCGTTTCCAACCGTCTTCGGATGGAAAGTTCTCGGGCGGCGCTTCCTTGAACTCCGGTGCCATTGGAGCGGTGGGACGCACGTATTGCGGGCCCACGCGGCATCCGGAGAGCACGAGGCCAAACCCCGCCAGGAGCGAGATCATGACGCAGGATCGGATGTGCCTGACGATCATGGCTGGCCTCCCGCGGTAACGGCCTTGGGGTGCACGAGCATGCCGCTGGCCAACGAGTCCGAGGGATCGACGATCACTTGGTCCGCTGGTGTAATGCCCGAAGTTACCTGCACCGCGTTGCCGAAGTCCTGCCCAATGGTTATCGGGACCAGCTGGACGTGGTCGTTACGGACGACGCCGACGCGAAGACCCTCGGTGCGGAACAGCAGGGTGTTGGATGGAATCGTGACGGAGCCACTCGTCGGGGGCAGGTGGAAGTGGACGAACACGAAGGCTCCCGGACGAAGCACTCCCTTCGTGTTGTCAAGATCCACCTCAACTCTGAGCGTGCGTGTCGATTGACTGATTGCATCGGCGTTGCGTACGATTCTGCCGCTAATCTTCAGATTGGGATTGGCATCCTGGGTCAGGGTTGCCTCATCCCCGTTATGGATCGAGTCGGAGTCGACTTCGGGGACCGAGACATAGACGCGCAGCCGGTTGGATGCATCCAGATGAAACAGTTCACTCGGATTGTTGGACCCGGTACCGGAGCTGGAGCCGGCAGTAATGAGGTCGCCAATGTCGGTGTTCCGCGCAGTAATGACGCCATCAAACGGCGCGATGATGCGCTCATAGCTCTGGAGCTGCTCCAGCCGGCGCACATTGGCGCTGCTGGCATCGACTGCAGCCTGTGCGGCGATGTAATTGCTTCGAGTCTGGTCTGCCTCCTGCTGCGAGACGGCATGCTTCGCCAACAGGACCTGCCACCGGTTGCTGGTGACGCCGGCAAGATTCGCGTTGGCCTGCATGCGCTCCAATTCGGCACGAGACTGGCTCAATTGCTGATCGACTTCGGGCGTTTCGATCACGGCGAGCAGATCGCCCTTGTGTACATGTGCGCCGATATCGAAGTACCAATTCTTCAGGTAGCCGTTGGTGCGCGAGTAGATCGGCGTATCGGTGAACGCCTCGACGTTGCCGGGAAGCGCGAGGTCGCCGGCTTTGATTCCCTGCCCTGGATGGATCACACTGACGGTCGGGATAGACGCTTCGTCGGTTGCGATGGTCAATCGCCGTTCACTGGCGGAACGAACGTGAAGTCCGTACACGATCGCCACCAGAAGAGCGACCGCAACAACGATGGCAACCGTGCGAAGGCCGCCCGGATTCTCCGTCGGGGGCTTGGCGTGCGACGCATCCGCGGGTGCGGGAGCGGCGTCCTTTCCGGTGGTCGGCAATGGGTGATCTTGTGTGCTCATCTCTTCTCCCGATCAAGCATTCGATGGCTTGAGTTCATGCGTATTCCTCTTTGGGACGCCCTTCCTGCATCGCCTGGTCGCCCTGTCCCGATCCATGAATCAGCGCGAAGACGCTGGGAACGAAGAGCAAGGTTGCGATCGTCGCACAGAGCAGGCCGCCGATCACAGCGCGGCCCAGGGGCGCATTCTGTTCGCCGCCATCGCCCAGTCCGAGCGCCATGGGCACCATGCCGATGATCATGGCGAGTGCCGTCATGATGACCGGGCGAAAGCGCGTGGTGCCTGCTTCAACAGCCGCACGAATGGCATTGCCGTGTTCTTCCAGACGAATGGTCGCGAAGGACACCACCAGGATGCTGTTCGCGGTGGCCACGCCCATGCACATAATGGCGCCCATCAACGCAGGAACGCTCAGCGCGGTGCGTGTGATAAAGAGAAACAGCACGATGCCTGCCAGTGCCGCGGGCAGAGCGGTGATGATGATGAATGGGTCGGTCCAGCTTTGGAAGTTAACCACGATCAGCAGATAAACCAGCACGATGGAGAAGATCAGGCCGCCGAGCAGTCCTTGATACGAACTGTGCATCGTGTCTACCTGCCCCTTCAGGGTGACAAACGTGCCGCGCGGCCGCGACTTCGTATTGGCATCGAGAATCTTCGTGATCCCCTTGCTCACTGCGCCCAGGTCGCGATCCTGCACGTTGGCATAGATATCGACAACGCGCCGGATGTTGTAGTGGTTCACGGCTTCCATCTCATGCCCGCGGCCGACACTGGCGAGGTCGCTCAGAATCTCCGGATTGCCGGGTTGGGTGGCCGCCTGGCTACTCGGCAACGTGTGGTTGATGGGAATGTTTCTTAGATCCTGCATGGTGTCCATCTTGTACTGCGGCGTCTGCGCAACGATGTTGTAAGCCACCATGTTGTTCCAGTTAAGGAAGAACATGGGCGTGAGTTGAAAACTTCCGCTCAGCGTGTTGAGCAAGCTATCGGACACGTCGTTCTGGGTGTATCCCCCCTGGGCGGCCTTGGTGCGGTTGACCTGCACCTGAAGCGTGGGATAGTCGAAGGGCTGCTGAATGCGAAGGTCGGTGAGGCCGGGGACATCGCGGAACTGAGCGAGAAGCTTATCCGCCTGGAGCTTGCTTGCATTTACATCGTTGCCTTCGATCTGGACGTCGATGGGCGCCGGCAGGCCGAAGTTGAGAATCTGGGTGGTGATGTCGGCTGGCAACGTGTAGAACGTGAACGCTGGAAACATGCGCGGCAGGTCGCGCCGAAGCGAGCGCACAAAATCGGCTGTCGGTCCGTGATCGGGCTTGAGCGTCACAAGAATGTCACCGTCCCCCGCGCCCAGCGTGCCGTCGGTGAGGTGCTGCGTGTTCATGGTGCTGTAGGGCAGGCCAATGTTGTCCAGAATGTTATTGATCTGCGAAGGCGGAATCTCTTTGCGAATCTCGCCCTCGACCAGATCGAACATTCGCGCGGTATCTTCAATGCGCATCCCCGTTGGGGCGCGGACGTGAAGAATGAACTGTCCACTGTCGGTGTCAGGGAAGAAGTCCTCGCCGAGGAAGGGCACGAGCGCGAAGGTGACGATGCAAAGCCCTAGAAACGAGGGAATGAAGATGCGCCGATGGAGGACGAGCGATTGCAGCAACGAATGGTAGCGCTGACGCACGCCTTCGAACCTGCGCTCAAAGCCCGCGTGAAAGCGCGCGAAGAAGCCTTTTGCATCGGCGCCGTGCTGCTTGGCTCGCAACAAATACATCGCCAGCGTCGGCACCAGGGTTCGGCTGAGCACGTAGCTGGCGAGCATGGCGAAGACCACCGCCTCTGCCAACGGCACGAACAGAAAACCCGCCACACCGCCGAGCAGGAACATCGGCAGGAACACAATGCAGATACAGAGCGTGGAGACCAATGCCGGCACGGAGATCTGCGAGGCTCCTTCGAGAATGGCGTCGCGCAGCTCGTGGCCTTCCTCGAGGAAGCGCTCGATGTTCTCGATGGTGACGGTGGCGTCGTCCACCAGAATGCCGACGGCCAGTGCCAACCCGCCGAGGGTCATGGAGTTGATGGTTTGGCCAATGAGGCCAAGAATGATGATCGACGACAGAATCGATAGCGGGATCGAGACCGCGATGATCAGCGTCGATCGCCAACTGCCGAGGAAGACGAGAATCATGATCGCTGTGAGCGCGGCGGCAATGATGGCCTCGCGGATGACGCCCTGCACAGCGGCACGGACGAAGACGCTCTGGTCGGCCAGCGGCGTTATCTTCAATTGCGGAGGAACGGTACTCGCGATGCGGGGCAGGATGGCGCGAATCCCTTTGACCACGTCCAGCGTGGACGCATTGCCATTCTTATCGATCGTGATCAGCACGCCACGGCGGCCGTCCTCGCGCACGATGTTGGTCTGGACCTGGAAGCTGTCACTTACGCTGGCAACGTCGCGCAGGTAGATGGTGGTGCCATTGACCTGCTTGACGGGGATATTGGCAAGTTCCTCAACCGTGCGCGGCGAGCCGTTGGTCCGGACGTCGTACTCCGACTGCCCGATCTTGATGGTGCCCGAAGGCATGACCACGCTCTGCTGCGCCAGGGCGGTCAAAATATCGCCCGGTGCAATCCCTTTGGATTGCATGGCAATCTGGTTCATGTTGACCGTGATCTGACGCTGCTTGCCGCCGTAGGGGGACGGCACCGTGGCTCCTGGCACCGTGATCAGCTGGGTGCGGACATAGTTCGTCGCGTAGTCGTTCAGCTGCGCCTCGGAGAGCCCCTCGCCTGAGATTCCCAACTGCAGAATGGGGACGGTTGAGGCCGAGAAGTTGATGATCTGGGGTGGCAGGGTTCCCGGGGGAAGCTGTCGCAGCATGTACTGCGACGCGGCCGTAATCTGTGCGTTGGCGGTATCGAGAGATGCTCCAGGCTGCAGATAAACCTTTACAACCGCTTCGCCGTTATAGGTCGTCGATTCGATGTGCTGAATGTTGTCGACCAGCGTAGTCAGCGCCTTCTCGTAGGGTTCCGTGAGACGGCCCTCGAGTTCTTCGGGGTTGAGACCGGTATAGGTCCAGCCGACGGAGACGACCGGAATATTGATGTTGGGAAAGATGTCGGTGGGCGTGCGCAGGATGACGACCGGCGCCGCGAGGAGAATCAAAATCGCGAGAACGATAAATGTGTACGGTCGGTTTAGAGCAACTTTGACGATCCACATGTTTTCTTTTCCGCTCCCTCTTTCCGCGCGCGCGACGGCGCCGGTCTTCATCGGCGGCGCGCCGCCACCGACTTGCCCATAGCCGTATGTGCACGAGTCATGCCATTCGGCCTCCTTTTAGAATCAGCCGCTAAAGGCCAAATAGACGTGCGGAGGCCGCAGTTGCTGTCGAAGGACCGACACGACGTGTCGAATCATCCACAGTGGGACGGCCACGGCTTGTCCCACTGAACTGGCGTGCTACTTGCCGCATCCTTTTGCGGAATGGCTCGTCTATCCAGGTCAGAGTCTCGACTGCGGTTTCGTCGAGGATCTTCGAGGAGATCGCTGTACATGAGAGATCAATCGTTCTGGCTGGCATGGGGTATTGTGTTCGCGCTCGGGATGGCGGGGGTGGGCAGGGCTCAGGACCCCGGAATGCAGCAGCCCTCAGCGCGTCAGCAGCTTGAGCATATCCATCGCCCCCAATCGATCGATCAGGAATTTGCCCGGCTTACAAATGATCTGGAGCTGACTCCGGAACAGCAGGAGCAGGTGCGGCCTCTGCTGCAGCAGCACCACGATAAGATCCAGGCACTCCTGGATAAGAATCCGAATGCTTCAAGGCAGGACCTTGGTCCGCAGATTCACGCGATCAGCGACGAAACTCACCACGAGATTCATGCTCTGCTTACGGATCGCCAGAGAGACTTGGAGAAGGCGATGCAGCAACGCGAGAACCATGGTGAGGAGAACAGGCATCCTTCCTAGTTGGCCGCGATACTACTTCCCACCCACCGGAAGATCGAGCCTGGCCGCCATTCTGACTAAGTCGGCGAGCGATTCCGCCTGCATCTTGGACATCACGCGCCCGCGTTGGATCTTCACGGTGACTTCGCTGGTGCCCAGCTCAAACGCTACCTGTTTGTTCAGCATGCCTGAGACCACCAGGCCCATCACCTGGCGCTCACGCGCGGTCAGCGACTCATAACGCTGGCGCAATGCGGTGAGCTCGCCCTGATCGCGGCGCGTGGCCCGGTCGCGATCGAAGGCCAACTGAATCGCATTCAATAAGTTCTCGTCGTCGAAGGGTTTGGTCAGGAACTCCACCGCTCCGGATTTGATGGCCTTCACCGTCATCGGAATATCGCCATGGCCGGTAATGAAGATGATGGGAATCCTCACTCCAGCGTCTGCCAGCTTTCGCTGAAGTTCCAGGCCGCCCACTCCGGGAAGGGACACATCGAGGACCAGACAGCTTGGCCCTTCCGGCTCCTTGTTGCTTAGGAAATCTTCCGCCGTCTCAAAGGACGCGGTCCGCAAGCCGACCGCCTTCAGCAGCCCCTCAATGGCCGCGCGCACGTTCACGTCGTCATCAATGACAAACACGGTTGGACTGCTACGAGATGTCATTCGCGGCTCCGGCTTAAGGTCTGTCGAACGTCGGACGTTTGCGTCGAACCCATGACACGCGCCCTGGAATACACGATGCTCACCGATCCCCCGGTCGAAGTATATCGCTGAAACAAAACAGACACTCGAATCCACGTTGATTGGCAAAGGACGTGCTTCTAGCTCTTGGCAAAGGGGCGTTGAGACCCCGAACGCTGGCACTCCCAGCAGGTTCGAAATCTTTAAAGAACATTTCTAGAACATTTCTGTGACAAACAAATGTGTTAGTTGCAGTTGAATCGGAACAAAGGAAGGTAAACATGAAAGCGCACGACGACGCGTCGAGCACGAGCGGGTGCCAGCCGGCGATCGTTCTTACGCCAAACCTCGGCATTTGTCGCCCCGGCCTGCCGTTTCTGGGGGTTTTCCCAACGCCCGAGTACGAGGATATTTCGCTCGGCGAGTGGCTGGCCCACATCCCCTTGCGCCTGGTGAACGAACACATCGGCACCGGCGAGGAGTTCCTGGAGAAGATCGGCGCGACCGAGGGAGTCATCGCACCGGAGAAGTGAACCAGAAATAACTTGGGTCAAGATGAACCCCGGAGCCACGCGCAAGGCAAGGCTCCGGGGTGCCTGGAGGACTTGTATCTTGCGTAAATCTGTCGATCGTACAAAGCCTTCTCCGCAAAATCGAACGCTAGAACGCCCCAACCGGAGGTACAGAAAGATGCAAGCGCCATATTCGCAGATTGAAAATCAGCCGGACCCCGCAGTTCATACCTGGGAGCAGAAGACAGAGGAACTTCAAGCCCTCGTTTCGCGATATCTGCCGTTGTTTTATCGAAGGGCGTATCGCTACCTCAGAAACCCGCACGATGCCGAAGATGCGGTCCAGGATGCTCTCTTGTCTGCGTACACGCATCTCGATCAATTCAAGGGCAGCGCAAAGATGACGACCTGGCTGACGACCATCGTTACCAATAGCGCTCTCTCTTATCTGCGCAAGAGGCCGCGTCAACCGCACGCATCCCTGGATGAGCCTCTCCCTCACGACGGCGGCAGCTGTCTGTCAGACAGCTTGATGGATGTCAGGCGAGGTCCTGAAGACGAGTGCGCGCTCTCGGAACTGAACAGCCACCTTATGCAGTTCATGTCGGAGCTTTCTCCTTCGTTTCGAGAGGCAATTCAACTGCGCGACTTCGATGAACTGACGACGAGTGAAGCAGCAGACGCCCTGGGAGTGCCGGAGAGCACGATCAAAACCAGGGTATCGCGAGCCCGTTTACAACTGAAGCGCCATGCCAAGCTCAGCCTGGCGCGCAAGACCCCGGCTACCGCGATGCAGCCCTTCGAAACCTTGCAGGAAGCCACCAATTAGGGCTTAATCTGGTTAGAAGAAGTAGACAGGGTTGCGCGTGGAGCACACGCGCGCCCGCGAAAGGTAAGGCAGCGTAGGGACCGACAGAAATGGACCATGATCTCGATTGCCGATGCCTATGAACACTGAACGGACATCTGGACGCGTGAACGGAATTCCGGACGCCCTGACCCAATTCGCGAGCGTCTTGCTTCGAAGCGCTGCAACTCTGGTGTTCTGCAGCATTCATCTATGGGCGCAGAGCCCGACAATCGGTGCTGAGGCCATCTCAGGAGTTCTTTTGCCCGATCCGCCTGAGGTTCGGCCCCCTTTCGTGCTTCTGGGCGTCAATGATCCGAAGACAGGCAAGTCCGCATTTTCTTTGGCCGGACAAGAGATCCCGCCGGTGATTCGGACGTCGCCCGGACAGAATATTCGCTTGACCTTTGAGAACCATATGTCTGCGGACTCGACAGAACGATGCATCGACGGCCGCTGCCAGAACATGACGAATCTGCACTTCCACGGGCTCCATGTATCCCCCAACGCGCCGCAGGATGACGTTCTCACGATGATGGCAATGCCGGGCCAATCCCTTCGCTACGTCGTACAAATCCCCCTCGATCAACCACCGGGCTTGTACTGGTATCACACGCACCCGCATGGCGAGAGCTATCAACAGTCGCTCGACGGCATGTCGGGCGCGATTGTGATCGACGGAATGGAACGCTATGTTCCAGAGGTTCGAAAGCTGCGAGAGCGGATCCTGATCCTCCGGGACAAGGTAGTCGAAAAGAGCGATCCTGCCGGACCCGATTTGAGACGTAGCGTGGCAGTCTCTGAACAAGGTTGTTCCACATCTGCGGGTGTCCCGGAACGCATCTTCACTACCAACGGTGTGTTACGGCCGGCGATCGATATCGCTCCCGGCGAGCGCCAATTCTGGCGCATTGTGAATGCGTCGCCCGACCTGTATGCAGACTTGACGATCGACGCGGAAAACTTCGAAGTGGTTGCGTTTGACGGCATGCCACTTGCCTTCCACGATCCCAAACGCCGCACCGAGTTAGTGAGCCATGTCTTCCTGCCTCCCGCTGGCAGGGTCGAAGCCATCGTTACCGGACCCAGGATTGGCGCGCATGCATCCCTTCGCACGCAGTGTGTCGACACCGGTCCAGATGGAGATCCGAATCCCGCGATGACGCTGGCGGACCTGGTAGCTCTGCCGCACACTACAGCGCGAGCCACGCCCGCATCCCCGCGTGGGTATGCCGCCACGTACAAGCCAGTCTCGCCGGCGCAAATCGCAGGCGTGGAAAACAGCCCGCCTGACTTCACCGTCACGTTCACCGAGGATAAGGGCGGCTTCTACATCAATGGCAAGAAGTTTGGCATGGCCGATCCGCCCATGGTTACGGTTCCCACGGGTGCCTATCATCATTGGCGCGTCGTGAATGACACCAACGAACTGCACCCCTTCCATATCCACCAGGTCCACTTCCTTTTCTATTCTCAAAATCGTGACCGCGTCTCGCCGCCCGAGTGGCTGGATACGGTGAATGTTCCAGTCAAAGGGAGCGTCGACCTGATGATGGACTTTACGGACCCTATCATCAGGGGAGTATCCCTGTTTCACTGCCACTTGTTGAGTCATGAAGACAAGGGCATGATGGCGAAGATCCTTTTCCAGTAAGCCGGACGCGATCAGCCTGCCGCACTAAGCCGTGTTGTTCGCGCTGTCTCCGGCGGTAACGTCGTAGGTAGCGCCAGACACCATTCGCGCGGCGTCGGATGCCAGAAATACCACAACTGGCGCCAAATCCGCGGGATCGATCCACGGCACGCCGAGCGGCGATCTTGTCTGAAGAATCGTCTTCGCCGCCTCTTCATCCTGTTTAACGTTGCCCGTCGGCTTCCGTCCGGCAAGTTCGAGCACCTGTGCGTAGCGCTCTTCGTGCCTGGTCAAAGGAGTATCGATCAATCCTGGAACGAGCGCGTTGACCGTAATCTTGTACTTGCCAAGCTCCAGCGCGGTCGACTTCATCAGCCCGATGATGCCCCACTTCGAAGCGGAGTAGGCGGAAGCATACAACGTTCCGTGACGCCCCTGGGTCGAGGTGGTCACAATGATCCGGCCGCTGCCTCGCTTGACCATTGCGGGGGCGAAGGCGCGAATCGCGTTGGCGGTTCCCGTCAGATTCACGTCGATCGTCGTATGCCAGTCGGAATCTTCCATCTCCAGGATGGGCCAGAACGATTGAATTCCGGCGTTCGCAAAGAGGATGTCGATCCCGCCAAAGTCGCGCTCTATCTGTGTGGCCGTGGAGCGAAGGCTCGGGAGATCGCGTTGATCCACCACGAAGCTTTGCCACTTGCGACCCGCCTGCCGGACGAGCTGTCCGGTTTCGTCCAGGTCCGCCTGGGTCGCCGGCGTCACGCCCGATCGTGGATCGACTACAGCGCAGATATCAATTCCTGCTACATTGGCTCCGCTTCGTGCCAAGGCCACCGCTGCTGCCCTGCCAATGCCACGCGCGGCGCCTGTGACTACCGCCACCTTGCCCTGCAAAATCTCACCCGAAGTCGCATCTTGCCGCCTCATTGGTTCACTCCCCTTTGCTGAAAATGCGGCCGCAGCCATTGCCGCCGAACCGACACCCAGGAAGGTCCGGCGCGAAGAGGTCTGCGAAGCCTCACGTTTGTTCTCGGGTTGACCCATTGTCTATTCTCCTCGCCCTTCGGAGAGCAATCGAGCGTCCATTTGCGGCCCCGCGACCTCCTCTGTCCGCGACCAGCCGTCATCTCTTCCCTCACCCTTATTTGGAGGGGCATTACGGACTTCCCTACCGCGGCAAATCCCGGCCGCATCCGACTCCTCCGAACTTAGACGCCCTGCGACTGTGCCCGGTGTCAGGCGTCGGACAGCCGCCGTCGAAATCTTGAAGCCGTTCTGTCGGCAACCGAACGTAAGACCATTTCAACTTCAGATAGAAAGAAAACAGAGGAAATTTTACGTTGCGGAGGTGTAAATTATTTGGCATTAGAAGTGCTGCCTCGGAATTGCAATGGCTTACGCATTGGGGGTGCCGGCGATTCAACTCCGTGGCAGAGAAACCAAACGAGACCGCAAACCGTCTTGAGCTTGGGGCCGCTTCTCCTCGTGGCAGCATTGGCGCTTCACCAGGACTGCATCCCCGGAGGTCCAGGTTCCATCTCATCCATTGAGCGGCACTTGCGGCAGTGAGTTGAAAATTCGGAGACAGAAAACCTATGAGCGTGGCTGAAACCATTACACCCCTGATCCCGAACTCCCAGGCCGGTGGTTCGACGATAGCAATCTCGGTCGACGGGCACACCGTGGCTGCCGCGGATGGCGAGTTGCTGATCGAAGCCGTCCTCCGCGAGAAGGAAATTCCCCACATCTGTTACCACTCCCCGCTGATGGGTCCAATCCAGACCTGCGATACCTGCCTGGTTGAAGTGGGTGGAAAGCTGGTCCGCGCATGCGGCACAACGGTGTCAGCCGGGATGCAGGAAGTAGTCACCGATTCGCAGCGCGCCCAGGCTGCGCGCGCCGAGGCTTTAGACGTGATTCTCGGCAACCACATGCTGTACTGCACGGTCTGCGACAACAACAACGAGAATTGCAGGGTTCACAACACGGCGCTCGAGCTGAATGTTACGCACCAGAACCACCCCTTCACCCCGAAACCGTATGAAGTGGACATGTCGAATCCGTTCTATCGCTACGACCCCAGTCAATGTATTCTCTGCGGCCAATGCGTACAGGCCTGCCAGACCGTGGAGGTGAACGAAACCCTGTCCATCGGGTGGGAGCTTGACCGCCCCCGCGTTCTTTGGGATGGCGGGATGCAGATCGGCGGATCAAGCTGTGTTTCCTGTGGACACTGCATTACCGTCTGTCCCTGCAACGCGCTCATGGAGCGGTCGATGTTGGGCGAAGCCGGCTTCATGACGTCGATCCCGCACGACTCGTTGAACAAGCTTATCGACGTTGTGAAGGACCTGGAGCCTGAGATGGGCTATGGCGCCATCATGCAGGTGTCGCAGACCGAAGCGGCGATGCGCGAGGAACGCATCGAGCGGACAAAAACTGTCTGCACGTATTGCGGCGTCGGCTGTAGTTACGATGTCTGGACGCGCGACCGTCATATCCTGAAGATTGTCCCGCTGCATGGCGAGTCCAATCAGATCTCGACCTGCGTGAAGGGCAAGTTCGGCTGGGACTTTGTGAATAGCAAGGACAGGCTGCAACGTCCTTTGATCCGGCACGAAGGAGGCTTCCGCGAGGCTTCGTGGGAAGAAGCGCTCACACTGGTCGCAGAGCGGCTGGGAGCGATCAAGAAGGAAACGGGACCAGACTCGATTGCAATCGTCGTATCGTCCAAGGCCAGCAATGAAGATGGCTTCCTGATGCAGAAGTTTGCACGGGCTATCATCGGCACAAACAACGTTGACAACTGCTCTCGCTACTGTCAGGCACCCGCAACGCAGGGGCTCTTTCGAACGGTGGGGCTTGGAGGGGATAGCGGATCCATAGAAGATATGGGCGAAGCCAAGTTGGTTCTGGTGGTTGGATCGAATACCGCTGAATCGCATCCAGTCATCGCCACGCGAGTAAAGCGTGCCCACAAGCTGCACGGGCAGCGGCTGATCGTCGCTGACGTTCGCGAGCACGAGATGGCAGAGCGCGCCGATATCTTCTTTCGCCCGCGTCCTGGTACAGACCTGGCGTGGCTCTCCGCGATGAGCAAGTACATGTTCGACAACGGCCACGCCAAATTGGATTTCCTCCAGAAGTGGGTGAACAGCGTTGACGAGTACCGCAAGAGTCTTGATCCCTTCACCATGGAGTACGCCGCTGAAGTCTGCGACGTACCCCTTGAGACCTTGCACCGTGTAGCCGAGGAGATAGCCCAGGCAGAGACCATGTGCGTTCTCTGGGCCATGGGAATCACACAGCACACCGACGGGTCGGATGCCTCTACCGCGATCTCCAATCTGCTGCTCGTTACCGGCAACTACATGCGTCCTGGAACCGGCGCCTACCCCTTGCGCGGCCACAATAACGTGCAGGGTGCGGGCGATATCGGCGCGGCCCCCAACACCTTCCCCGGCTATCAGAGCGTCACGGATGACCAAGTGCGAGCGAAGTTCGAACTGGGGTGGGGAGTGAAGCTGCCCAATTATCGCGGTCTCGATAATCACGAGATGGTCGAAGCCGCTCTCGAAGGAAAGCTGCGTGCGATGTACCTCGCCGGCGAGGACATGGTATACGCAGACTCGAACGCCAATGTTGTCGCGGCTGCGTTTGAAAAACTCGACTTCTTCGTCGTTCAGGACATCTTTTTCACCGAGTCCTGCCGTTATGCTGATGTAATCCTTCCCGCCTCTCCGGCTTTAGAGAAGGATGGAACCTTCACCAGTACCGAACGCCGCATCCAGCGCTTCTATCAGGCGCTGCCGGAGTTGGGCGATAGCCGTGCCGACTGGAAGATTACCCAATCGCTCGCGCAGAAAATGGGTGCCTCCTGGAACTATCAGCACCCGTCGGAGATCATGGCCGAGCTGGCTTCCCTGTCTCCGCTGTATGCAGGATGCAGCTACGAGCGCCTGGAGGGATACAACACCCTGCAGTGGCCCGTCGCTCCGGACGGCAAAGATCAACCGCTTCTCTATACAGAAGGTTTTGAGTTCCCCGACAAGAAGGCGCGGCTGTTTCCGCTCGCCTATCGCGAGCCCAGCGATCCCCCTGATTCCGAGTTCGATCTATTTCTTAACAATGGCCGTCAACTGGAACATTTCCACGAAGGCAACATGACCAACCGGGTGCCGGGAATCAAGCAGGAAACTCCCGAGCCTTATGTCGAGATCTCGCCTGAACTTGCTCACGAACGATCGATCGCCTCAGGACAATGGGTCCGTTTGACAAGCCGCTATGGAGCGCTCAAAACCAAGGTTCTCGTAACCCATCGCGTCGAAGCCAAGCAGGTCTATTTGCCCCTTACCGCTCATGTGAATTTGCTCACCGGAAACCACGTGGATCCGGCGACGCACACACCTGCTTTCAAGGAGACCGCCGTAAAGATGGAGATCCTTCCAGAGCGTGGCGAGGATCCTCTACGCCGCCTAAATTTCCGCTATTCCGGGAAACCCACTCCACAGATGGGCGTTGAGGTCGAAAGAAAGTGGAAGCGCGCAGACTATCGCTTTCCCGGGGAGTCTTCGCTGGTTCAGATCAGGCCGGCCGCGCCGGCAGGGAGAAGATAGCATGGCCGCTGCTGTGGAGTTTCATACCTATACACCGCCCGATTCACGCCTGGATCTGGTTCGCCGCATTGAGAGCGCCCCCCGCGAGCATGCCGAGGCAGTCCTCGAAGCGTATGACGTGCTGCAACGCCTGCACGACAGCGGTACGCTCGGTCTCATCAATGGGCTTCTCAGTGCCGAGGACACCGTGATCGGCAAGGTGACCGATGTGGTGAGCTCCAGGCAGGCGGTGACGGCTTTGCGCATCGCCATGATTCTTGGAAACGCACTGACCTCGATCGATGCGGATCGCGTTCACGCAGCGGTCGCGGAGGCGGAGACGCACACACCTTCTCTTTGGCAACTTTTTCGCGCCGCTCGCAGCAAAGAGGTTCGGAAGGCCGCAGGCCTCGGTCTTTCGCTGGCACAGATATTCGGTGCTTCGCTGCTGGCACGCAAGGGCCCCGGTACGGTCGGGCCAGCTATCGGCTCCAAATGACCCGCCGCGAAATCGGATGATTCCTTTCCTGCGATTCACTCATCAATAAGAGTGCACAAATGATGTTCGGAGCGAGTATGCCGAAAAACAATCGCTGGGCAATTGCAGTAGCAGGCTTCCTGATGCAAATGGCTCTTGGAGCCGTCTATGCGTGGAGCGTTTTCAGGGCTCCTCTCGTCAAGCAGTTTCACTGGTCTATCGAAGAAGTAACGCTCACCTTCACCATCTCGATCTTTGTCCTGAGCGTCGCTTGTTTCTTCGGTGGGCTATGGCTGAACAAGAAAGGCCCTCGCGTCGTCGCCCTCACGGGTGGCTTCCTCTACGGCCTCGGCGTCTTCCTGGCAAGCTTCTCCGCCAACAAGCTATGGTGGCTCTACCTTAGCTATGGAGTCATTGGAGGCATAGGCGTTGGACTCAGCTACATCGTGCCCATCGCCGTGCTGGTCAAGTGGTTCCCCGATCGTCGCGGCCTCATTACCGGCGTTGCGGTAGGCGGCTTTGGCGCCGGCGCTCTTGTCACTGCACCCGTTGCGACTCGCCTGATTCAGAGTGTCGGCGTCCTGCAGACATTCGCCTATCTCGGCATCGCCTATCTCGTAATTACCATGGCCACCGGCTACTTCATGCAGAACCCGCCGGACGGCTGGCGACCGGCAGGCTGGGTCCCCACCGCGACCGAGAAAGCGCAGCGCGCGGCGGCCGATTACACTCTCGGTGGCGCGCTGAAGACTTGGCAATGGTGGGCTCTCTGGTCGCTGCTGTTTCTGAATACCTCGGCTGGCATCTCGATCATCTCGCAGGAGTCGCCGATGTTTCAGGAGATCGCCAAGGTCAGCGCCGTCGCAGCTGCTGAAATGGTGGGCATCGCCAGCATTGGCAATGCGTTTGGCCGAGTCTTCTGGGCCTGGGTCTCCGACGCCCTAACCCGGCGCTGGACATTTGTGGTCATGTTCCTGCTTCAGATCGGTCTGTTCTGGATCCTGCCAGGCATCGCTTCCGCGTCGATTCTCACGGTTCTGGCGTTCATCATCCTCATGTGCTACGGAGGAGGCTTCGGCACCATGCCGGCATTTGCAGCCGACTACTTCGGCTCCAAGAATGTTGGTCCGATCTACGGCCTCATGCTTACGGCCTGGGGGTTCGCGAGTGCCTTCGGTCCTCTCCTCATCGCACACATGCGTCAAATCAGCGGGTCGTACGGCAGCGGACTTCACGTGGTAGCCGGCATTATGGCGGTGTCCGTCATTCTGCCTATTCTTGTCTCGCCGCCAAAGTCGACGGCTGCACCTGCCGTAGACTCCCGTGCACCTGGCGCTACAGCGGGGCTAAGCGGCAGTAAGTCCGGGTCAACAGCTGGTTCCAAATGAGTCTCCCCGCAGCTGAACTCAACCATCGATCCTCCGAATCGGATGACGTGGCAGCTGACGCCTCGTTCCGTGGCGCACATCCTTCGGTAACGCCTGCGGAGATCGTCCGAGTGAAGCGCGGTGAAGTCACCGTGGTGCAGGACGCCGTCGCCGTAGAGGAACCGCTTGAGATCCAACTCGTCTATGGAGCGACCGATGCTCGCAAGGTCAAGTCAATCTCCATCACCATGCGAACTCCGGGCAATGACGAGGAACTGGCCGCCGGTTTCCTGATGACCGAAGGCGTGGTGCGTGACTCGACTCACATTGCCAGGATCGGAACTCCATCAGCAGCCAACACTGCGCCTGCGAACGCAACCAACGCCAGGCAGGTAGCTCTCCCTACGGGACTGCGATCGCAGGTGATTCGCGTAGAACTCTCACCCGAAGTCGAAGTGAGCATGTCTACCCTGGAACGAAACTTCTACACCACGTCGAGTTGCGGTGTCTGCGGGAAGGCGTCGCTCCTCGCTCTTCGAACGCTTTGCCCGTTGCCGCAGCACGACCACTTCATGATCCGCTCTGACACTCTGTCTACGCTTCCACAACAACTTCAGCCAGTGCAGGCAGCGTTCAAACAAACAGGCGGCCTGCATGCTGCGTCGCTTTTCACTGCGGACGGACGGCTGCAATCCGTGCGGGAAGATGTTGGACGGCACAATGCCGTCGACAAGCTTCTTGGTGAGGCCTTCCTTCAGGACGCGGTCCCCCTTCGCAACCATCTGCTGCTTCTCTCCGGACGCGCGAGCTTTGAGCTCCTGCAGAAGGCAGTCATGGGCGGAATTCCAATGGTTGCTGCGATCGGTGCGCCGTCAAGCCTGGCAATCGACGTGGCCCGCGAGTTTTCTATCACCCTGGTCGGCTTTCTGCGCCCCGAGTCCTTCAACATCTACTCCGCTCCACATCGCGTGCTGGGGCCAGGTGGAACGCCCTTTCACGGTTAGGAGGTCTGCAATGAAACTTCGAATCAAAGGAAACTCGCTGCGGCTCCGCGTGACGCCCTCCGACGTAGAGCAACTACTGCGCGATGGAGCCATTCGAGAGCACGTTCAATTCACGGCCAATCCTAAGGACCGGCTTACGTACGAAATCATCCGTTCGTTATCTGGCCCAACGGCAACTGTGGCATACTGCTTAGGAAATATCACAATTAGCGTGCCGGAGGGCCAACTAAAGCAGTGGGCAGGCAGTAACGAGGTTGGGGTCTACACCGACCTGGCGGTAGGTGACGACCAGGTGCTCTCCGTGGCTATCGAAAAGGATTTTGCCTGCCTGGATCTGAGCGACGCCGAGAACGAAGATACGTTTCCAAACCCAAATCTAGCCGCCGCCTGCTGATGAATCTGAAACCGTGTCCGCTCAGTTGAGCGCCTTCTACGCTACACAACACTCACCATCCAAAGGAGATTTCATGGCAACCACGAAAGAACGAATTGCGCTCCAAAAAGCACCGCTGAAGGTCCCAACCGATATCACTCCAGAGGCAGTCGCCGATATTACTGGAGCCCTGAATGCCCTGCTTGCGGATGTATTTAGCCTCTACCTCAAGACCAAGAACTTCCATTGGCACATGAGCGGACCGCACTTCCGCGATTACCACCTTCTGCTCGATGACCACGGCGATCAGATCTTCGCGATGACGGACGACATTGCCGAGCGTGTCCGTAAGATCGGTGGGGCCACCGTCCGCTCCATCGGGCACATCGCCCGCCTGCAGCGCATCCCTGACAACGATGCGGACTTTGTGACTCCGAAAGATATGTTGAGCGAGCTTCGCGAGGACGAGAAGGCCCTGGTCTCCAGCATGCGAGCGGTCCACACCGTCTGCGATGAAGCCGGCGATGTTGCCACCGCCAGCCTGCTCGAAAACTGGATCGATCAAGGCGAGCGTCGCATCTGGTTCCTATTTGAGACGACCCGCGGGTAAGACCGCGAGCGTGACCGCGGCTGAGAATAGGGTGCTGCGACTCAGCCGTCGCAGCGCCCAGGACAGCGTATGCGTTCCCGTAGATTTGCACGCCAAATGCGGCGCCTTCATTGCTGCCCGTTTCTGCCAGCGATGAATCCCGACCCCATGTACCGCTTCACACAGAGGTTAAGGGTGGGCCAATCATTTCTCACGTTGTTCACCTGATCGTGGGGTACGTCGCCGTCGAACGGAAGCTGCCGGGTTAGGCAGCTTCATTCACTTTGAATTGCTCCGTCTTGCCGAACTCCTTGTTGATCGGCAATGTTACTTATGCAAGCCGGTCGCCAAATCCCGAAGAGCCTCGCCGCGTTGGGGTCGGCGTGAGTCGTTCTTCTATGTGATTGGATCAGCGTGCGTTCTCAGAACGAGATACACGGAAGACAAGGGTGGAACGATGCAGGTGTCGGAAGGTTCTTGACACTTTTCCAAGGGGTGTCAAGATACCGACGCGCGCCGCACCGGATCGAGGTTCAGTTTTGGCGTTAGGGTGAGAGCCTTGAGCGAGCCGACCTTGATAGACGTGAAATGCGACGGATTTGGGGTCCGTCGCATTTCACCTGCTGCTGAACGTCGAGTTGATTGCGTTACTGGTCGTTGCCTTCGGTCAGGTCTGCGGCAGCGGGTTTGAGGTAGCCGAAGAGGCCGCCAGTGCCTTTGTTCGGACCTGCGGTGAAGTAGAGTTCAGAACCGGGAGCGCCAGCGGGATCGTAGCTGCCGGCGGCAGAGTTATTCGCCGAGCTGAGGTCCCAGAGGCCGTTGATTGCGATGGTCATTCCGCTGGCATTCTGGAGCAGGCCTTTGAACTGCCCGGTGACGAGGTCATAGATTGCGATGGTTCCGCTGCCTTCGGTGGTTCCGCCGCCGGCGAACTGGCCGATGAGCAGATCGTGACTGAACGCGCCGAAGTCCTGCGGAGCGAGGGCTACTCCCCAGGGAGCGTTGAGCCAGTCACCATGCTCGAGCCGCTGGAGAAGGCGTCCCTTGGCGGTGAAGATATCGACATAGCCAAGGCCTGGGCCGTCGGTTTCGACAGGCTGACCCTGCTGGTGGAGAGCATAGGTGACGACAACATCGTTGCCTACCGTCTGGACGTTGAACGGAACGAAGTTGGGAGGCAGGAAACGATCGGTGAAGGCCTTGCTGTTATCGCCGTTGTCGTTGTCGTTGTTGTTTTGGTTGCCATTGCCGTGCCCGTTGTCTTGATCCTGATCGTTCGGGTTGAGCGTTACGGGGTGGAAGTTGCTGTCGTAGACATCGACGCGGCCTTTGTTGAAGTTGGCAGCGTAGAGGTAGCGGTTGCCGTCGACCAGAGCGCTGGTGAGACCGGTGTAGCTGGATCCATCCGTTGTCTTGACGGCGATGACGGCATGGACGGAGGGAGCAGCGGCGCCGGCCGCGATGGCGACGTTAGGATTCCACCCGGCAATTGCGCCGTCGAGGGTAGCGAAGAGAAAGCTAGAGGCAAAACCGCCCGGGAGCACGAAGTCGGTCGGCACGCTGTTGAAGATGGTTCCGGTGGGAGTGCCGGTGGGAAACGTTTTGCTGTTGGGATCGACCTTGGGAATGGTGACGATCAGGGAGTTCTTGACGCCGGCTCCGTTGAAGAGCGTGCTGAGTCCGGTGCCGTTATCGGAGATCCACCACGGGCTGGAGGAGCTGCGGGACAGGCCCCAGGGGTTGATCAGAGTCGGGTCCGTGACAGGAGCGACGCCGGAGGTGTTGGAGACGAGGTTGACTTGAGTGTAGTGCTGTCCGAAGGCGACAGCGGACATGGAGAAGGCCAGCGCTATTCCGCTGGTCACGCGCAGAAACGTCTTCATAGCAAGCTCTCCTGAGACTGTGGGTCCCCGCAGATGTGCCCGACCAGTGCCGGTGCTGGAACGTGGAATTAAGCTGCAGGCGGGGAGAAACTGCGCTTGGAAATCCTCAGCAAGCGTAGTGGGGTCAGCTCAGATTATTGTCATGAATTTGTCAGCGTCTTGTCATCATTTGCGACAACTTGAGACGAGAGATTTGGTTGCTTCGAGACGTATTGCAGCTTGAAGAATTTCGTCGACAATGGCCTGCGTGGGGTCCGGAGCTACAGCGGCTGCGAACCTCGAGCCCGGCGAGAAATGGGCAATGGCAAGAACGCCTGCGCAAGGTGTCGAGAATCGACTCGACACCTTGCGGGTCATGACGCTGCTGTTACTTTTCACGATCGCCGGAGGCCGCCTGCATGATGAATTTCGTCACTTCGTCAGGCTCTGCCAACATCACGACATGGCAGGATGGAAGAGTGATCGTCACGGCTCCCATGCGCTGCGCCAGGGTTCGCTCGAGATCGGGTGAGATCGCGCGATCGTCTGCGGCCACGATATACCAATCCGGTTTGTCTCTCCAGGCCGCAGGGCCAACAATGGGGGCACCGAGCGCGGCCGTGGCAGAGGCAGGCCCCTGCGCGGCAAACAGCGTTCCCCGCTCTTTGGGAGTAAGCTGCTGTGCGAAATCCTCGAAAATTCCCTTCTCGGTTATCTTGAGGAAGCCTTCACTGTCTGCACGCAGCTCATTCATGATGGGAGTCGCGGGCACCTCCTGTAAGAGCGAGAAAGAGGATTCGCCGGTGTCCGGTGCGAAGGCAGCGACAAAGACGAGTCCCGCAACCTTCGGATCATTTCCAGCTTCAGAAATTACCGCGCCCCCGTACGAATGACCCACCAGGAGCACAGGCCCATCTTCGAGAGCAATGGCACGCCGGGTGATGGCTACATCGTCCTCGAACGAGGCCAGCGAGAGTTGTACCGCCGTGACCTGAAAGCCTTTCTCCTGCAGGCGCGGGATTACCTTATCCCAACTTGATCCGTCCGCCCATGCGCCATGGACGAGGATGATGTTTTTGAGTGCATGCGCGGAGTCCTGCGCCGCTGCCTGGAGGCTACCAGCGGCCACGGCGAGAACCGCCAGTACGCTGCCGAGTTTGAGAATCGTTCCGATTGATTTCATGACCGTCTCCTATTGGTTGGTGGTTCGGGGAATGACGACTGAGAAGCGAAGGGATTGCTGGGACGCTACTTCGAACCGGCTTTGGATGCCGCTTCGAAGATCACACCAGCGACCTTCGCCGGCTGCGCCAGCATGATCACGTGGCTGGAGCGCGCAGTGGTCGTTGTCGCTCCGATTCTCTTCGCCTGGGCCGCTTCGAGAACGGGTGAAATTGCCCGGTCATTGGCTGCGATGATGTACCACGACGGCTTCGTCTTCCAGGCCGGAACCGTGACCTCTCCCTTCATCGCGGCAACGCTCACAGGAACCTGCGTTGCGGTCAGAATCGCAATCTCTTTAGGAGAAAGGTCTTGCGCGAAGTCCTCAGCAATCCCCTTGGGGGTCAGTTTGAGGAAGCCACTTTTGTCGGGTCGCAGCTCGGTGCCGATCGGCGTCGCAACGCTCGTAATGAGGCCAAAGGTAGATTCTCCCTGGTCTGGAGCTACGGCCGACACATAGACGAGTCCGGCCACCTTAGGATCGTTCCCGGCTTCGGTGATGACAGCTCCACCGTATGAGTGACCGACCAGCAATACCGGCCCATCCTCGAGAGCAATGGCCCGTTGCGTTGCGGCAACGTCGTCCGCGAAGGACGTCAATGGAATCTGAACGGCAACAACGTGCAGCCCCTTCGCCTCCAACAACGGAATGACCTTCGACCAGCTCGAACCGTCCGCCCATGCCCCGTGAATCAGGAGTACGGTTTTCACGCGTGCTGTGGACGGTGTTTGTCCCGTAGCTTTGGCGGCAGGAACGACGAGTGCGAGTAGTGCGACACACGTCGCCACCACATTCCGAACAAACTTGAATGCTTGCATTGTATTTCTCCTTTATCTGGTGAAGATCCGTAGAAGAACTCGAACGTGTTCTCATAAAATCCGTACGGATTGAGCTAATGCTGACAAAAACGGATCGCTCGCTTATCAAGCGCTACGGAGCGCTGAAGGGGTTTAGGGCTCATGCAACTGAAAGGGTTGAAACGCAGACCATTTCAGGCTCAGCACGGCATGGCAGCGGGATGCGATGCCGCTATCGAGTGTGATCGCACAACGCATCCAAGATCACGGTAGAGATTTTCCGCGTGAGTCAACACACCAGGAACTACAGAAAACTACCTGCTCTTTTCTACAGTTCAACCAGGCGTCTTGAGGTGCGACCGGGTTCACAACTTCTCATGATCTCCGGCGACTCGGCGATAGAGTTTGCGCAGATTCGCAAGGATGCCATGATCGGGATGCAGGAAGCTCACGTTGCCGGGCACCGTCACCGAGATATCCGTTCCGGATTCAGTGGAACTGAGAATCGTCAATCGTCCCTGGATGCGGGCAGCGCGCTCCCGCATCCCCTGCAAGCCGTGATGGTCATCTCTCCCACTCATGGCGTAGCCCGGATCGATTCCGACCCCATTGTCCCCGACATGAAGCGTCAGGTCCTGGCCGTACGTCAGGTCGATGCTCAGACGACTTCCGTGGGAATGTGATTTTGCATTCTGAATCGCTTCATTTCCTATTCGATATAGCTCGTCGCGAACGATCGGATGCAACTCGCGTGCATCCCCAATGACCGAAATCGATACGGTCATTCCGTCCGGGACAGTTCCACTTTCCGCAGCCCGCCGCAGCGCCGGTACGAGATCGTTTTTCAGTGTCGTGGACGACCGCAGCGAGTTCAGCGCAGCACGGCCTTCCGCAATTGCCTGTCCAAGCCAGCCGGACACCTGTCCCAAGGCATGGTGCATCTTCTCCGGATCCAAGGGTTCCTCGAGCCCATCGTCGACGACGAATTTGCTGCCTTGAATCGTCTGAAGGAACGTATCGTGGAGCTCTCGCGCCATGCGGGTGCGCTCGGACAGCCGCTCGTCGAACCGCGCTCCAATGGCCCTCGCGATCTGCCGAACGCGAAGGCGATAGACCGCCCAGATGAAGACAATCGCTGCGGCCACGCACGCGGCTAAGAAGGTACGGGTTTGGTACCACGTGGGGAGCACTTCAAAATCTAAGCTCGCACCCCGCGTGTTCCATACCCCCTCACTGTTGCTGGCGATCACATGAAAGCTGTATTTCCCTGGCGGAAGATTGTCATAGAACGCCTGCCGCCGTGGGCCAGCATCGTGCCAGATCTTCTCCCACCCATGCAACATATAGCGAAAATGTATCGTTTGCGGCATGGCGAAGCTGGGTGCGGTGTAGTCGATCTGCAGTTCGCTCTTGATGGAAGGCAGACGCAGACCATTCACGGCCGCGTAAGCCTGCCGGTCAACAAACACGTCCTCGACATGCACCGGCGGGACTACATCACTCATCCGATTTGCCGGGTCGACACTCTGCAATACAACGCCGTTCACAAACCAAAGCCGCCCATCCGGAGACTTCGCAGCTCCATTAAAGGGAGCAAGGCCGGTCTGCGCGCCGTCCTGGGCATCCAATACTCGGAACTGCAGTTTACTGTCAGGCTTAGCCCACCATTCGTCCACTTCAATTCGTGGAATATCAATCAGGCCGCACTGCGTGTACAACCACAGGTCACCGCGATCGTCCGTCATCAAGGCCTGGATGTCATCGCAAGGGAGACCATTCTGCACGGTCATCGTCTGCTGCTTCCCATTCCTCCACGCGATGACTCCCGAAGATGTAGCTCCCAAGACGGAACCATCCGGACCAACGAACAGCTGATTGAACCTCGACGTCCCGTTAGAACTCTCCGAGTGCCCGAAACGAAACATCTCGAGTTTGCCATTGGCGTATCGTCCAAGGTCGCCGCTCATCAGGCCTAGCCAGAGAGCACCGTCGGGAGCGGCCGCGACACTGCGTGCAGCCGGCATTTGCGGCGCTGGAAGTTCCTGTTGCACGGAATCGTTCTTAATCCGAACCAGCCTTCGCGGAGTACCGCTGATCTCAGCCCAAACAGTGTGTGCCGTATCCTCTGCCAATCCCACTACGAATCCAAGCGGGGAGCTGTCGGGTTTGTTGATGCGGCGGAACCTGCCGTTCTCGTAAATGTTCAGGGTATTGTCGATTCCCACCCACACCCTGCCTCGGTCGTCTTCAAGAAGAGCTGTCACCTGGTCGCCAGGCAGCCCCTTCTTCGCTTGCAACGAAGAGATCGTCCCATTGCGTATCGATCCCAGGGCTCCTGCGCCTCCTGCCCAGATCGTTCCATCATGTGCAGCAAGAACAGAGTCAATTTCATCCGTCCCCAATCCCCCGAGACCCGGGATGGTTGTTACGCGGAGATCACGGAAACAATCGAGCCCCCTCGTAGTCGCGACCCAGACATCCCCCTCGTTGTCTTCATAGAAGGCCATAATATAGTCGCCCGAAAGGCCATCGGAGCTTCGAAATCGATCGACTGTGCCATTATGAATTCGGTAGATGCCCTGCGCCTCCGTGCCAATCCACAAGCTGCCCTGTCTATCGGAAAACAATGCGGTTACATTCAGAGAGCTCCCGTCAATACCCGGGGCAAGAAACGGCTTCAAAGCCCCGTGGACCACTTGTTCGAGTCCAAGTCCGGGACCACCCGGATTGATTCCTGCCAGAACGACGCCATCCGGTTGAACCGCGACTGACATCACACCCTGAGCTGGGTCCCCTCGCAGTCCCTTTATCCTTAAGACACTGGTTGAGCCTGGACGCCATCGTATGAGCGAGGTAGTGTCCCCGATCCAAAGGGAGCCGGAGGAATCCTCCCCGAGGGATGCGCCTCCTCGCAGGGCGACTCCATCGTTCTGGCCGTAGCATTGGGTTTCCAGACCCACTTCCCGGCAAAGCGCGACACCGTCCGCACCATACTGTTGATAGCGCGCGAACCATACTTCTCCATTGAGCCGTTCGATGATTGCATCGATGCGGCCCAGCGAGCCCGGATATCGGAAGAGCTTATGATCTGCCCAATGCAGCAGTCCAGACTCTGTACCAATCCAGAGACTCCCATCACGGGCTCCCAGCAGGGATTGGACCCTGAAGGAGGGCGTCCGGTCCCCGGGCCTCGGCACCCACGGAACGAACCGCACACCATCAAAGCGCACCAGTCCGTTCTGCGTTCCGATCCACAGATATCCATCCGTCGTCTGTGCAATGGCGTAGGGACGGCCATTGAAGAATCCGTCCTGCAACCTCCAGACGGAATGGCCAAACTGCGATATCTGCCGGCTCGGATCGACCGCCCAGGCGGTGCACGTTGTCCAGAGCAATAAGAGACACAGTCGGAGAGAACGCGAGGTCTTCAACTTGGCCACCTTGGCGATTCTTAGCGCACTGCTCCTGAGTCAAGCTGCAGGGGCCGGTCAACGAATACTCACTTCAGCGTTTCACGATAGCGCCTTTCAGGCATTCGCGGAACATCACAATCTACTGCCTGTATGCTGTAGTTTTCTACAGCTCGAAATCAGACTTCGAGCAGACCCCGTCGCACCGCAATCGTGACAGCATGGGTTCTATCGTTCGCCTGCAGTTTGTCCACCAGATTTTTGATGTGGAAGTTGACCGTCGTCTCGGCGATCGCGAGCTTATCGGCAATCTGCTTGTTGCGATGGCCATCCCGAATGAGCTTGAGCACCTGCAACTCGCGGGGGGTAAGGTCGTCTTCGCCCCAATGCTCCGAGAGCCGCGCCGCAACTTCAGGAGGAAGATACCGTCGACCTGCGTGGACGGTGCGGATCACCTCCAGCAATTCGCCCTTCGGCATGCTCTTCAGGATGTACCCGGAAGCCCCTGCGCGCATCGCCCGCTGGATCTCTCCGTCGCCGTCGGAAGTCGTCAGCATCACGACGCGCGCCTGCGGAAATTCTCCGCGAATCGCGATCAGTGCATCGGTGCCGTTGGTGCCAGGAAGACGCAGATCCATGAGCGTGACATCGGGGCGAAGTCGACGGAACTCCGCCAGCGCCTCAACCGCATTCGTTGCCTGTGCCGCGAGCACCATATCTGGCTGCGAAGCAATGATCGTGCTCAAGCCTTCCCGGAAAACCGGGTGGTCTTCGACGCTCAAGATGCGAATTGGCTGGCTGCCCATCTTGAAGACCCTCAATGGGATGATTGTAAAGGTGTAACCTGCTGAGCGCCTGTCCTGCTGAGGAAGTGCTGTCCTGGTTGCTCCCAGGGATTCACGCGCAGTGAAAATAAAGGAGATCGATCTTTTTTTCACCGCGATACCCCGATTCATACCCAACTTAAAAAGCCACTCACATCCCGATTCCGGGGGCACGTCTTCGCACCTTCTGAAACGACGTAAGGCGTTGGTAAGAACGAAGCGAACCGAGGAAATTTCCACGCCCTGCGGCCTTCTTTTGATGTTCGGGTTAAGCGCAGTTGGATTAATGACGGGCTCTCCGGGGTCGAAGTTTCTCAAAACCCCGTTTCTCGGGAACCTCGATCTTCAACACGATCCGAGAGGCTTCGATGAGTGCATTGGTCTGGAGTCACCAATCCAGATACAAGACCGCCAGGGTCACCGGACACTTGCTGACAAATCAGGACTAATCACCAAGTCGATGAGTGCCTCGGCGATTTATCACTCAGCGGGATTCAAAGGCACTGATAACTTTCGAGTAGTTGGCAATTCAACAATCACTAATGAAAAACACTTTCATAGGTACTAATCGTGTCTCAACCGGGGTTGGGGACTTCTTCGAGGTCACCCCTCTACGGCGGCAGCGCAGGTGGAACACCGTTACGCATGCGTCAACCTTCGCCGGATAAACCGTAGCGCGCCATGCGGACGGGAAAGCTAGTGATTTTCCTAGTTGTTTCGATCTCACTCACCCTGTACGAATAGGCACGAATCACCCAGAGGCGGACTGCGCGATTAGGATTCCGTACGTTTCAAGGGCCGGTAGCACCAAAGGCCACGCGCGTGTTATCCGCTCAGCCGTATGAGGGCTCATTGAATGACCACGACGATGGAATGGATTAGGGACGCTCTGCGAGCTTATCCGCAACTGGCGTTGTTTCTCACCCTGGCTGCGGGTTTTCTGCTGGGCAGAGTTCGCATAGGCTCGTTCAAGCTGGGACCGGTTGTGGGGTGCCTTTTGGCGGGCATTGCGGTGGGACAGATTGGCATCGTCGTGCCAAGTGTTCTTGGCACAACATTTTTCCTCCTGTTCCTGTTTTCCATTGGTTACAAAACCGGGCCTCAGTTCTTCCGAGGTTTTGGCCGGGGTGCTCTTCCACAGGTAGCACTGACGTTGTTGTTCGATGTGACTGGATTCATTACTGCATACGGAGTGGCGACTCTCTTCGGGTTCGATGCTGGAACCGCGACAGGGCTTCTTGCCGGTGGTTTGCATTCTTCGGAGGCGCTAGGAACAGGAAGTGATGCCATTGCAAAGCTGGCCGTTGGAGACGAGGTGCGTCGCGCTCTAACCGCGGATGCGACGGTGGCTTACGCGGTGACGTATCTGGTGGCAATTTTTGCTGGAATATTCGTGCTTGTCCAAGTTAGTCCCTGGTTGATGAGGATCGATCTACGCGCGGAGTGCAAGAAGCTCGAGGACGAACTGGGCATGAAAAAGGAGGAGATCGGACTTGTCTCAGCCTACAAGCAGTTCGTGATGCGGGCTTACAAGGTGCCGGAGGAGATGGATGGTAAGCGGGTCGCCGAAATCGAGAATGCGTTCTCGCCGGAGCGCGTGTTTGTGGAGAGAGTGCAGAACGCGCAAGGCGTTTTCGACGGCAAGCCAGATCTTCGATTGCACGAAGGGAACCTGATTGTTCTTTCGGGACGTCTGAGAATGCTCGGAGGAGCGGGCAATCCGCTGCGATTCTACGAGGTCGAAGAGTCACAACTACTGGATGTACCTGCCATAGCGGTCGATCACGTTCTGGAGCGGAAGGACCTGGTGCATCGAACGTTGGCTGAGATTGTTGAGGCGCTGGAACGGAGCGTGGCCACTCGAGGAGTTTATTTGCGCAAAGTGGTGCGGGCAGGAGAGGAACTGCCGCTAGGGGCGAAGGTGGTACTGGAACGTGGTGATGTGCTGACATTAATCGGAGCAAAACAACACGTCGACCGAGTGGCAGCGCAGCTGGGCCCGGTGCAACGGGCGTCGCATGCGACCAATCTAGTGTGGCTTTGTCTTGCAATTGGAATCGGCGGACTGCTTGGTTTGCCCGCTATACATGTTGGCGGAGTCAGCATCGGTCTCGGTCTTCCCGTGGGCGTACTTCTTGCGTCATTTGTCATCGGCTGGGTGCAGTCGATACGGCCTCTGTTCGGCAGAGTGCCTGAGTCTGTCATCTGGTTACTGGATTCTCTTGGACTCAATGGATTCCTGGCCTCAGTGGGCATTAACGCTGGGCCGAGTTTTGTGCGCGGATTGCAGTCGAGCGGGCTTGAGCTTCTACTTACCGGATTGATTGTGTGCTCGGTCCCATGTTTGATCACCGTTCTTGTTGGCCGCTACATCTTCCGAGTACATCCGGGCATTCTACTCGGAATGTGCGCAGGGAGCGGTACATCTTCCCCTGGTTTAGCTGCGATTCAAGAGAAAGCAGAAAGCCGTGTGCCCGTCTTAGGGTACGGGTTGAGTTACGCAATCAGCGCATTGGTATTGGCGCTATGGGGATCAATCATCGTGATGTTGGTGCATAAGGGTTGAAGACGATGGTCCAAATTTGCGGCATCGATTCTATAGATCTACGGCGGCCAGTTGTTTCACCTGACGAACATTATCGATCGAACTAGGGAAATCCCCAGTTGAAGCGGCTCTGAGCAGGTGTTACGTTCTGGGAAAGTTGACATGGAGAATCCTGGCCAACGACGTGGTCTGGCGTCAGCAATCTGACGTACCAGTCAACTTCCTCGTCCCCGAATAACAGTTGTCAACGCCCTGGTTGGGTTTGTCGAGCAGTTGTTGTCAACGAAGGAGTGCGGATGCGAGCGTCCTGGTCACAATCACTACAAAGTGCGGCTGCGTTGGTGTTTGCCGCGTTTCTTGCCGGCACTCCTTTGTGGTGCCAGCAACCTACGCAATCTTCGGCTGGTGCGACGCGCACCGAAAAGGACCTTCTCGGAGAAAAGCAGATTCCTGCTGACGCCTATTACGGCGTGCAGACCTTGAGGGCGCTCGAGAACTTTCAACTCTCAGGAATTCCTATCAACCACTATCCGGGCTTTGTTGAGGCGTGGGCCTACGTCAAGCTCGCGGCAGCGCAGGCGAACTACGATGTTGGGGCGATGAAGAAGGATAGGTTGGACGCCATCGAGATGGCGTGTAATGCAGTGATTGCCGGCAAATACCATGACCAATTCCAGGTTGACTGGTATCAGGGCGGCGCGGGCACGTCGACCAACATGAACGCCAATGAGGTGCTGGCGAATGTCGGTCTCGAGCTGACCGGCCATAAGAAGGGGGAGTACCAGTATCTCGAGCCGCACGACGACTTGAACATGTCGCAGTCCACGAACGACTCGTACCCGACGGCCATCAAGGTTGCGCTCATTCTGCGGAACGACAAGCTGATTGGAGAATTGCAGCTCCTTGCTGATTCGTTCCGCGCCAAGGGCAAACAATACCTCATGGTCACCAAGATGGGACGCACCGAGCTGCAGGATGCTGTTCCCATGACCGTGGGCCAGGAGTTCTACGCTTTTGCCTCATCGCTTGATAGTCAGATCCAACTGCTGAAGGATGCGGAGAAGTCTCTCTACGTCGAGAACATGGGAGCGACCGCGATCGGTACCGGCATCAACGTGCCGAAGGGTTATGCGGAGAAGTTCGCCGAGCATCTCTCCAAGCTGCTCAACAAGCCCATCGTGCCCGCGCCGGACATGATCGCTGCAACCTGGGATCAGCAAGGCTTTGTGGACTATTCCTCTGCACTGAAGAGTATCGCCATCAAGCTCTCGAAGATATCGAGCGATTTGATTCTGCTGACGTCAGGACCTCGTGCGGGCCTCAACGAAATCGACCTTCCCGCGATACAGCCCGGGTCCTCCATCATGCCGGGCAAGGTGAATCCGGTGGTCCCGGAGGTGATGAACCTCGTCACGTTCCGCGTGATTGGGAACGACCTCGTGGTTACGCTGGCTGCTCACAGCGGACAGCTTCAGCTCAATGCGTACGAGCCGGTCGAAGGCATCGCGATGATGGAGTCGCAGAGCCTGCTCTTCAATACGTCGAAGCTGATGCGCACCAAATGTGTCGACGGCATCGTCGTGGATGAGAAGCAGTTGGCGCATTACATGGAGACGACTGTCGGTATCGTTACGGCGCTCAATCCAATCCTGGGCTACGAAAAGGCGACCGAGCTGGCGCAAGAGGCCTATTCGAGCGGCAAGGGGATTCTCGAAATCATTCGCGAGCAACACTTGCTCACTGAACAGCAGATCAAGGATCTGCTTGATCCGTCCAAGCTCACCAATCTCGATCCATCGAAATACAAATAGCCGAGCTGCCTGAAAGCGGTAGAGCGAAGTGCTTGTGTCCAAAGGAGGCGTCATGAAGCATCTCTATAAACAGTGGGCCTTGATTCTCGCTGTGGTGTTTCTCGTTCCGTTCAAGAGCGGTCTCTGCCAGGCAAAGAAGAACATCGTGATTCTGGCAACCGGCGGAACCATCGCCGGCGCCGCGCCCACCGGCACGCAGGTCGGATACACGTCGGGGCAGGTGGGAATCGACACGATGATCAACGCTGTTCCAGGGATCAAGGAGCTCGCCAACATAAAGGGTGAGCAGATCTCAAATGTTGGCTCTCAGGATATTTCGTTCGACATCATGTTGAAGCTTGCCAATCGGATCAACGCGCTGACATCGGGCGGCGACGTCGATGGCATCGTCATCACGCACGGCACCGACACCATGGAAGAGACCGCCTACTTCCTGAACCTCACTGCGAAGACGGATAAGCCGGTCGTGCTGGTGGGATCCATGAGGCCCTCCACCGCAGTGAGTGCCGACGGCCCGTTGAACCTCTATAACGCGGTAGCAGTCGCTGCTGATCCTAAAGCGGCCGACCGCGGCGTTCTGGTCGTGATGAACGACTGGATTCACGGTGCGCACTCGATGACCAAGACCAGCACCACCGACGTTCACACCTTTCAATCACCTTTGCGCGGCCTGGTTGGCGTTGTCTCTTACGGCAAATGCGACTTCTACACCTCGCCCACCTGGAAGCACACCTCGGGAAGCGAGTTCAATGTCGCCGGAGTTACCAAGCTTCCGCGCGTGGACATTATCTTTGCCGATGCGGATATGTCGCCCGACCTCATTGACGATAGCGTGAAAGATGGCGCCAAGGGCATCGTGATCGCAGGTGTCGGCAACGGAAACATGAATAAGCCCGCAGTGGATGCTGCGGCCAGGGCGGTCAAGAAGGGGGTCGTGGTGGTGCGCAGCAGTCGTGTAGCGACCGGCCTGGTGGGGAGAAACGTTGAGCTGAACGACGACGAGTTGGGGTTCATCGCGTCCGATGAACTGAATCCGCAGAAGTCGCGGATCCTTCTCTCCCTCGCATTGCTCACACCTCATACGCCCGCAGAAATCCAACAGATGTTCATGACCTACTGAGCGCGGGGCGATGACAACATGGGGGCCATCTTCAGGTCGGTCTTGCTGTCGGCGATCGCTCTCATCGTGTTGCCCGCATGGCACTCCTGCCGCGGGCAGGACGGGGCGGCCAGCACGGCGGTATTGGGTGATATCGAACATCCACAGGAGGCAAACCCGCACCAGCAGCCGGCGAACGCCGGCACCAATGCACAATCGACACCGCCTGCTTCCTTCTCACTCCCCGACGACGTCGATGCCGGCGAAATGGACGACGATATCGATCACGCGCCACGAGAGATGGCGAAATGGAACGAGTACCGCGGCCCGCACTTCACCGCCCGGGCGGGAATGGGGTTTCTGGTCGATACGGCAGCCTACGCGCAGGATGCTGCGAGCAAAGAGCAGTTCACGATGCTCCCGGCCCAAAGACTTCGCGACTTCCGATTCCTTTTGAATGGCGGCTTTCCCAGTCTTCCGCGCAAGGTGACATTTAATCTCGGGGTCATGTATGACGCTCCATCGCACTCCTGGTTCATACGTCAGACCGGCATCATGATCGCGGTCCCCGAACTTTGGGGCAACATCTTCGTGGGCCGTTCCAAGACAGGTTTCTCCCTGAACAAGGTGATGACGGGCTATGACGGATGGACGATGGAACGCTCCACGATGAGCGATGCCACCGTCCCGCTTCTCGCAGACGGTTTTAAGTGGCTCGGCTACACGCCAAAACATGGCTTTCTATGGAATCTCGGCTACAACAACGACTGGCTTTCTCATAGTCAAAGCTTCTCTTCATACCATAATCAGACAGTTTTGCGCGTCGCGTGGCTTCCGATTCATTCCGATGAGAAGAAGACCGTGCTCCATCTGGGAGTGAATTTGAGCAACGGAAGTCCTGAAAAGGGGCAACTTCAGTTCCGCTCGCGCCCTGAGGCATTTCCTGCTCCTTACTTCGTGGACACAGGTAAGTTCGCCGCGACCAACGCCAAGGCGGCAGGATATGAGACCTATTTTCGCAAAGGCCCGTTCCTCGCGGGCAGCGAATACTGGTGGGTTAACGTCTCTTCCCCATCCACGCACAATCCGGTCGTCCACGGAGGCGACTTTGTTGCGACATGGTTGGTCACAGGAGAGACGCGTGCTTACAACACAGTCCAGGGAGCCTTCAAAGATGTCATACCCAGGAGGCCGTTGTTCTCCGGCGGTTATGGTGCCGTAGAGTTGGTCGCGCGGTTCTCCGATATTGACTTAGACAGCGGCACCCTGACGGGCGGCAAATTTTGGCGATTTACTCCGATGGTCAATTGGTACCTGACGGACTACCTGCGCCTCGTCGGCACTTATGGCATTGGACATTTGGATCGATTCGGCCTCAGCGGCAACACCCAGTTCTTCCAGACTCGCCTTCAATTCGAGTTCTGAGTCTGATCGAAACTTAGCCAGGGTGCCCTGCGAGAGGCGGCCAGGGTAGGCGCTTTGCAGAATCGGCGTTCGCGGGAGTAACTGGACTTGACTAACCCAATCATCAGGCAAGCAACGTCGTGCCCGTGGCAGCCTCGGTTCAACTCGCGATAACAGGCCAAAGCACTCGTTGACCGACGGTCTTTGCTAAAGGGGGCAGCGAGGTACTTCACTTTAGGAATACACCGCGTTACAAGGAGTCGGTGCTCGAAGTTGCTCAAAACCCGACTTTCCAGGAACTTCGGCATTCGCGAATTTCTTGTCACTGGGGAGCGACCCGCGAGGGCTGCTGTATGGAGCTTCATGCTACACGAGCGTGCTGGGAAACTCCGGCCATGCATGTCTTGGATAACGGCGCTGAAGCTCGCGTCGGACCTGCGGGTAAAGCCGTTCCCAAAACCCGGCTAAATCGGTGGTGGTTTGTACGGCGCGGTGATTCGGAGCCAAAAGGTGGATAACCAATGGCGTCTTACCAGGGCCAATCGTCGGCGTCTCCGTCATGCCGAAGAAATCCTGCAGGCGGGACGATATCCACGGCGGCGTGGCCTGTTCGTAATGAACCTTCGCCTGACGTCCGCCCTTGAGGCGAATACTCACCGGCGCGAGTTCATTCAGAAGCCTGGTATTCACACCGTTTTCAAGCATCGGGATGAAGTTGACGGCAGCTGTCTTCAAATCGCTGAAGCTGTGACAACCGCGGCATACGTCGCGCATGGCCTGCGAGATGCCGGGTGCTTCCATCCCTGCGAACGACAATCGTGCCAGGAAGTTGTCCAACGCTTCCTTGTCGACGAACTTATCGACGCCAGCCTCAAGTGCCATTCGAGCCAAGAGATCGGCAGCCTCGACCTCAGACGCAGGTCCACGCGACTCCTCAATCACCAGCTTGTCATAGAGCAGGGCGCTCACGTTCTCTACTCGATCTGTCATGCGATTGAAGACCACGCTCGAGGTCTCCTGCATTCGATCCGGAAACAGATCGAGTAACCACTCGGGCTCAATGCGTGAGGTTAGGCGAACCAGCGGAAGTGCATTTTCGCGGCGGTCTTCGGCATCGATCGCAAGCATGAACTCATAGGCGGGCCGTTGACCGGACACCTCAGCCGAAAGCCCCGACGAAAGCAACACCTGGTTGCCGGTGCGACGTCGCGCCACGCGGTCCGGAAATCCAGCCAGCAAGGAGATAAGCAGCGCCTGATCGTCGTACGCTGTTCTCTCGTGCCCTGTTCTTTTGAGGGGACGAGCGATTTTTAGAAGCTGATCCGTATGCTGGCGTTGTTTCTGATCGGGCGGTACGTCGAGCACGTCCAGCAAATCACTTTTCGGGGTACGATCGCCAATCCCAAGCACTGCAGCCACTCGGCACGCCGCTTCACCAACGCTCCGATCCAATCCCTCGACGACGATGCGTGCGAGCCGAGGCGTTAACGGAAAGCGAGCGAGGCGCCTGGCCATATCCCCCGTCGCACCGAGCAGATCGAGCAGCCGATCCGCAGCTGCCGCTGCGTCTTCCGGAGGCATTGTCAGCCAATCCACATCGCCGAAATGTTCGATGTTCATCGCGCGGAGACTGAGCAGCAGTTGCGATAGATCGGCGCGCTCGATCTCAGGAGCATCGTGTTCGGGACGAAGTAGAAAGTCCTCTTCCGGATAAAGCCGCAGCACCTGCCCCGGACCGGTGCGGCCGGCTCTTCCCGCCCGTTGCATCGCAGAGGCCTTACTGATCCGGCCAATGTGCAACGTCGACAGCCCGGTCCAGGAGGAATGCGAGGCGAACCTTGCGAATCCGCTATCGATCACGGCCGTGACACCCTCAACGGTGACAGAGCTCTCTGCCACGTTCGTTGCGAGAATCAGCTTACGTTCGGACGTTGGTAGAAGGACTCGGTCCTGCTCCGCCGGGGAGAGATCGCCATGGAGTGGAAGGACGAGCAAGGCCATCTTGTCCGCGATCGCCTCGCACTCACGCGCTGTGCGTCGGATCTCGGCAATGCCCGGAAGGAACACCAGCACATTGCCGGACTGCTGCTCAACCGCAAGCTTTTCCACCGCTTTCCTGACTTGCACCTGCATAGGATCAGGGGAATAGGGCAGATGCCTGGTCGATAGGCTAAACAACCTACCTTCCGAGCGGAGTATCGGGCATGCGCCTAGATAGGCAGCGATGGGACCGGCATCGAGCGTCGCCGACATCACGATGATGCAGAGCTTCGGCCGGCTGTACTGAAGTCGTTTGAGCAGTGCCAGCGCAAGGTCGCTTTCGAGATGGCGCTCATGAAACTCGTCGAGGACGACCGCATCGACCCCCTTAAGCGTTGGGTCGGTAAGCAGACGGCGCGTCAGAATCCCTTCCGTGACGAAGCGCAGGCGCGTCTTCGGACTGACCCGTTCCTCAAAGCGAACCTGATAGCCAATGGTTTCGCCAACTGCTTCGCCCAGCTCTTCCGCAACTCTGCGTGCAGCCATGCGGGCGGCGATTCGGCGAGGCTCAAGGACAATGACGTCGCCGGAAACAAGGCCGAGGATCGCGGGCGGAACCCGAGTCGTCTTTCCCGCGCCAGGCGGTGCTTCGATGACGAGGTTAGGCGTGTGCTGCAGAGAGTCAATCATCTCCGGAAGAATTGAGTCGACCGGGAGTGCTGATTTTGAAATCACTGCGTTGATCGAAACATGAGAGCGGGAGGGCGGTCAATGGTATCTCTAGTGAACATCGGAAGACACGTTTCGATCCAGCCGGGCAGCGAGGGTTACAACCCCTTCGTTCTCACGAGAGAGTGAGCCTGGCAGGCTGTGATGTATAGTTGCCGAGTCCCCTCATTTTATCTTTGCGGAGTCGTACTTGAGAGTTTCCATCCGTGCGGGTCGGTCCCTGTTCCTGCTTGCATCTATCCTGGTCGGTTTTACGTTGGGTGGTGCAGCTCAGTCTGTTACAGCTACGTTACCGCTGATCTTTGAGCCAAATCGTGGCCAGGCTCCAGAAAATGTCCGCTATGTGCTCCGCGAAGGTGCCCTGGAAGGCGAGTTTCAGAAGGACAGCGTTCGCCTGAGCCTCCTATCCGGCATGAAGCATGAAGCGCATGTGAGCATGCGCCTGCTGGGTACGCGGGAGGATGCAGCAATCGCCGGCGACGGCGCTCTCGAAGGCCACACCAACTATCTGTTAGGCAACGATCCGGCCCACTGGCTGCGCGGTTTACCGAATTATTCGAAAGTTCGCTATCGACAGATCTATCCCGGAACCGATCTGGTGTTCTACGGCAATGGCGGAGCGTTGGAACATGATTTCGAGCTACAACCGGAAGCCGACCCGTCGCGCATCGTCTTTCGTCTGGACCAGGCACGGACTGTAAGGCTGGATCACAAGGGCAACCTGCGAATCGGTCTGGCGGACGGAGCCATCACCTTCGAACGTCCCGTTGCTTACCAGATGGTGGCGGGCGAGCGGCGTTCTGTGGATGCCGAATTTTCGGTGGACCGCGATGGAACGATACGTTTTCGGGTGGGCAGCTACGATCGGACAGAGAAACTGGTCATCGACCCAGTGCTCTCCTTTTCCACGTACCTTTCTTCGCTCGCTCCGGATGCGAATCGGATTGCTACCGATACCAGCGGCAATAGTTATGTGGCGGGGTATTCCACTCTCGGATTCCCGGTCACGTCGGCCGCATATCCAGGATGCACAAACTGTTCGACGAACGCCGTGGTGACATTCATCAGTAAGCTTAGCGCCGACGGCACAAGCCTCATCTACTCAACCGTCCTCGGCGGAAATAGCTTCGCTCAGCCGACCGGCATTGGTGTCGATGGAAACGGCAACGTACTCGTATCGGGCTGGACCGGCGCCAGCGACTTTCCGACGAAGAACGGGCAGCCCATCGCGGTTCAAAACAACAACTACGTAGGCTATCTCGTCTCGCTCTCGCCGGATGGTTCCTCTCTCAACTATGGAACCCTGCTGGGCAGCAGTCCGTCGGCCGGGCAAAGCGCGATGACCTATGCAACGGCATTGGCGCTTGATGCCTCTGGAGATGCCTATGTCACCGGAAATACAGGCAGCGGATTCTTCACCACAACGGGCGCATTGAACCAGGGTGGAGGAGCTGGCTCGGGCGACGAATTCAATGTCTACCTCGCCAAGTTCAGTCCGACGGGCACGCTGATGTACAGTGCTGTCCTCGGTGTGGCCGATCCACAAAATGGAGGTGGCGGGCCGATTGGCGCCTCGGCCGTAGCTGTCGACGCTGCCGGGGATGCGTTCGTTGCCGGTCAGGCTGGAATTCTGTGGCCGATCACCAGCAACGCCTACCTGAATCAAATTGCCGGGTCGATGCCTTACGCGACACCGTTCGTAACCAAGGTTGCGCCCGACGCGAAAAGCCTTATCTATTCCACCTATTTGGATTATGCGTATGTAGTAACCGGCCTCGCAGTCTTGCCCAATGGCAATGTGTTTGTCGCAGGCGACGAAGTTGGCTCCAGCTATCCGACAACGTCGAACGCCTATCAGCAGAATGCGAGTGGCGGCGACGCATTTCTCACCGAACTCAACTCCGCCGGGACCAGCCTCGTATACTCCACGGTCATCGGCGATTCGTCGTACAGGATCAACGGCATGGCATTGGATGCGAGTGGCGATATCTGGCTAGCAGGGCAGACTTCAAGTCCGGCATTTCCTCTCGTTGCCCCCATGCAAAGCACCTTTCCCGCAGTAGGGTATCCTCAGCCCGCTTCCGTTCTGAGTCAGTTCGACCCCACCGGTGAAACGCTGAAGTTCTCCACCTTCCTGGGTGGGAACGCATCAGGATATGCCAGCAGCGTCGCGATCGACTCGCATGGTAAAGTGCATGTCGCCGGCGCAGCAGGATACGGGATGTATGCGACGCCCGGGGTATACGCGGGATCCGTTCCTGTCCCCGGTCCGGGATACAGTGAGAGCACCTATGCCTACGTCTCACTCATTGATCCGTCCGCTTCCACCGGAACCCTCTGCCTGGCCGGGTCCAGTGCTGCGGGACTTTCGTTTAGCACCCTCCTTCCCCAGGCCACCGCGTCGCAGAGCGTCCAGGTAACGAATTGCGGCAGCTCGCCACTAAGCATTACGTCGGTTGCTTCGAACAATGCTGCGTTCACGGTGCCGCCTGCCAGCAACACCTGCACGGGATCGATAGCGGCCGGCGGTTCATGCACGGCGATCGTGGAATTTACGCCCACCGCGGTACAAGCCTACTCGGGACAACTCACCTTCACGTCGAACGCCACCATCGCCACGACTTCGATATCGCTCAGCGGCAGCGGAGGCGAACCGGTTGCGGGGTTCGGGCCGCCAGGGGATACTCAAACGCTCAATTTTTCGCCCCTGTTGGTTGGACAGACCAGCGCTGCACAGTTTGTCGCGCTGTACAACAATGGCACGGTGCCACTCACAGTCTATCTGTCGCAGATCGCCGTCAGCAGCGGTTTTTCGCTGGCGCCAGGCGGCAACTGCCCCAGTTCGCTGGCGCCCAACCAATATTGCTTGATCGCGATCGAGTTTGCGGCTACAACGGCGGGTACGATCAGCGGAACCCTGTCCGTGGCAACCAACGATCCGGCGCATCCAACCATCAGCACGTCCCTGACGGGAACTGCGTTCAGCGACTATCCACTAGCCACTATCACCGCATTGTTTAACCCCTCCTACCCGATCAGCAGCGTGGCTGCGCCAATCACCATGACTGTTTTGGGAACGAATTTCTTTGCCGGCTCCGTGGTGTCCATCAATGGAGTCGCGCAGACGACGACCTACACAAGCGGCACATCTCTACGTGTCACGTTTCAGTCTTCGCTTTTGAATGCAGTCGGGTCGATCCCGGTTACGGTTGTCAATCCCACCCCCGGCGGTGGCAGCAGTGCGCCCTATCCGCTGATCGGCTATCTCTCGATTCCCCTCACGGCCAGCGCTCTGACGGTGGACCCAGTCCACGGCCTGCTCTATGCCGCGATTCCCGCCACCGCAACTCAGAATCCAAACACCATCATCCCCATCAACCCGGCAACCGGAGCGATGATGACGCCAATAGCCGTGGCCAGTGGTCCACGAGCGCTGGCGGTCTCAGACGACGGCAGCGAACTCTATGTCGCCTCCGCGGGCGTATTGCAGCGCATCAACCTGCAGACCCTGGCCATCGAAAAAACGTTCAATCTGCCCGTGGACTCTGAGTGGGGACAGACCTACGTTCAGGAGATGCACGTTATCCCAGGCTCACCCCAATCGATTGTCGTAGAGTTGTTTGCCAACGTGGACCCCGCTGAAGACGGAGCCGCGCTCTACAACGACTCCGGCCTCGTAAACTGGCTTCCCGGCGAAGCTCCAACGAGCAACCCTCTACAGATGGATTCGTTCACCTTTACCTCACCCTCATCGATCTATGCCTTGCCGGAGGGCAGCACCTTCTTTACCGAGGTGCAGATCAGTGCCGCCGGCCTTTCGCACACCGGAGGCGGAGCCGGAGGGACTAACCAGCAAACCGGCTCGATCGTCCGCTCTGACGGAACTCTGCTATACACAAATTCCGGCCAAGTCTGGAATCCATCCACACAAACACTGCTTGGAACCTATCTCGCTGCAAACGGCTCACCGTTGTTCTACGAGCCAGGAGTTCTGCCCGACGCAGCCAACAGACATACGTACTTCCTCGACAGCAACGGGCAGTACTCCCAATATCAGGCGCTCAACATCGACGTCTACGATCAGGCGAGCTATGGCCTGCTCGGAACCGTTCCTTTCCTGAGCATCTACTCGCCGGATGCGACCGACCTGGTGCGCTGGGGAACGAATGGCTTTGCATTCCGCAGCGTCGACATCACAGGTTCTGAACCGACCGCCAATCAGATCGTGGTGGTCAACAGCAGCCTGGTGACTTCCAGCAGCATCACGCCGGTGCCGATACTGGCGTCCGTGTCGCCCGCAACTGTGTACGCCGGAGGTCCTGCTTATACGATGCAGCTGACGGGAAGCGGCTTTACCAGCGCATCAACGGTGCTGATTGGCGGAACCCCTCGCACCACCACTTACGTCAGTGCCACATCCCTTACTGCCCAGGTCCTGGCTTCCGACATCGCGACGACCGGCCAGTTCAATGTACAAGTGACCACCCCGGCGCCAGGCGGCGGAACCTCGAACTATGCAGAAGTGTCGATAGACCCCGCACAGCAGACGCCGCCCGCAGTGACAGTGACCCCGTCTGCGATGAGCGTGACCACTGCGCAGGCGTTCACCGTTACGGTTGCGGTGACCGGTGGAAACGGCAACCCCACGCCGACGGGCAGTGTGACTTTGTCGGGAGGCGGCTACGCTTCCGCTTCGACCACCCTCAGCGGCGGGTCCGCAACATTTGCTGTCCCTGCCGGCGCGTTGGCCGCCGGCACGGACGCGCTCACAGCGATGTACACGCCCGATTCCGGCAGCTATCCGAAGTACAGCAGCGCAACCGGTTCGACGTCGGTGACGGTGACGCAGGCGGTAAAGAACTCATCGACCGTGACCGTATCGGCCGCGTCCTCTACGATTACCAATGAGCAAACCGATGTTGTCTCCATCACGGTTGCAGGCTTGAGCGGACAGCCGACGCCCACAGGAACTGTAACTCTCACAAGCGGGACATACAGCGTGCAGCAGACACTCGCAGCCGGCGCCGAAAGCATCACCATTCCAGCCGGGGTGTTGAGCAATAGCACGAACACGCTCACCGCTTCGTATTCCGGTGATGGAACGTACGCCGGATCAAGTGCAGCAACAGTGGTCACCATCTCGCAGGTTGTGATTTCCGCCCCCACTCCATCAGCTATCACACCCGGCGGCAGCGCCACAACAACTGTGACGCTCTCTGCCGGCAGCAACTACTCCGGCACAATGAATATGAGTTGCCGACTCACCAATCAGCCCGCAGGCTCGCTCAGTTTGCCGACATGCAGCCTGAGTCCAACCGGTGTGAGCCTCTCGGCGGGCGGCACTGGATCGATGATGCTCACCGTCCAAACAACGGCAGCGTCCACTACTGCACTACTGATGCACAAGCAGATGAAGCTGCTGGGTCTTGGTGGTGGCGGAACAGTTCTCGCGGGGCTGCTCTTCCTTGGATTTCCTGGCCGCCGCCGGCGCTGGATGGCCATGATCGGTCTGCTCTGGATGGTTGCGGTTGCGGGAACAATGGGATGTGGAGGAAGCGGCGGTTCGAACTCCGGATCGGGTGGTTCCACCGTTTCGGCAACCTCCGCGGGCACATACACCTTCCAGGTAACCGGATCGGATTCATTGAACTCAAGCGTCACGACGACAACTAGCGTCGCTGTTACCGTGCAGTGAGTTATTCCCGCATTGTCTAGAGCTCGAATTTCATTTTGTTCGAGTTACGGTACAGGTCCGATCGTAGTGTACGTAAAACGGGGTTTACCCAAAGCAGCGGTTGCCGAATGGGGAAGTTACGGATAATCTCCGGGTCGGTCGGATCCGGATTCAGCTTGGTCCATAACTGCAAATACTCCTGGTGGTGGCAAGCCAGACCGCTGAAAAGTAAGCCGGGCGAACGGACCGGCAACGAAGCGAAGTGCTCGATGTCTTGCTTGTACGGCCACGCACTCTTGTCCTGCAAATAGGGATAAAGGAAAGCAGCTGCTTTGCAGATCCCGCGGCCATCGGGCAAGACAAAAGAATACAGGCTTGGCGCATCGTCTTGCAGCGATTGGCAGAGCGTGGCCATAGTATCGAAGTTGAAGATGGAATAGCTATAGGGCTTCGTACGTGCAAGCTCCTTGGGAAAGCTGCCGTCGAGCGCCATCTGGCCGGGAACGAAGAGCGTCTCGTATTGCGTGCGCACCTCTTCCCTCGTCTCCTGGTCGTCGATCAACCGGGCGAACTCCGCCGCCTGCAGTGCCCAGCAGACTGCATGATTATTAACGGTGTCCCTTTCAGCAATACCTTTCTCGCTGGTCTTCATCCAGTGCAGATAGGCGCGGAACCAATCGTGCAGCGCCTGCTGCTCAATACTTGTGAGGACGGCGGGTGAGATGAAAGATGCGGCGCGGGCTACTTCCACCAGATGCAGCGTGTCGATAATGCCATACGAACGCCCTGTAGAAACGCCATGAACCCCCTGAGAGTATTCAAGGTTTGGATTCATGCGCGTATACGGATCAATAAACCAAGCGCGGAGATGGTCGCCAGCCAGTTGGCCGTAACGCCGATCTCCGGTGAGTACCCACGCCGCCGTCAGCGCCGGCATCTGGAGGGATAAGGCGATCATTGCCTTGCGATGATCGTTGAAGTTGTCAGGATTGCTCTGGCCATCGCGATTGATGTATTTGCCGCCCGGGTCTTGCGGGTTGGGCCAGAAATAATCCGCCTGGGAGAAGTAGTCATGTATGCCGCCCGGACTGCGCGAGGTTGGATAGCTCGTAATGGTGCGCGGGCGCAGTTCCAGGTAGCGGGTAGCAGCGGCGATGATCCGGGCACGGTCCGTACGGGCGACGAGAGCGTAGCCGCCGGTAGGCCTGGGTGCATCTGCAAACGCGAAGTGGGTAAGGAACGCGGCGGCTTGGCAGCAAAACGTGCGGCGCGTGAATTGCATTATGTCGAGCTCCCAGGGTTTGTGCTGCTTGATATCGTGACGAAGGCCGGAGCAAGACCTTCGGCTGTGATGCCGACCACGCAGCTTGCGTCCTTTGCGATCGCACCGTCTGACCCGGTATCAACTGAAATACATGCTGTCCCATTGGTCAACTGCAACACCCTCGAAGCATGAGTCGTCCCCATGTTGTCGATAAGTCTTCCTGAGCCGGCAAGGGTGAAGCGCACCTGGTTGCGCGCATCCAGGCAAAGAACGTTCGCTGAATCATAGAGACTGGCTGTGACCCTGACACGACCATCCTTGTCGGGTATCTGGACTAAACGGAGTTCGGCGGGAGTTCCCCATGCATCGGTTTGGTATGTCATGTCAATCTCGTCCTGCAAGGTCACATCCCCTATTTGTGCGACCACCCGAAGATGATTCTTCCCGCTCCGAAAGATCACGTCCCAGCGCAGGCCGGCGGCCGGAAAGTCCTGACTGTCACGCCGTTTGGTTCCTTGCGACGCTCCATTCAAGAAGAGTTCGGCGCGCTCGCAGTTCGAATACACCTTTACTGTGCGTGGCTCGTCCGGCTTGCCCCAGCGAATCGGCCAACTGTGTCCATACAGATGAACCATCGGCTTCTTCGACCAATACGATTGGAAGACAAAGTAAGACTCCTTCAGGCTCAGATCGCGCTGTACGACTCCTTTCTGATTTACGTTTGGGATTCCGTCGTCCGCACGAAGCGGAGATGCGAAGTCTTTGAAGATCCATTGAGCTGAGCCCGTCAGCCAGTCTAACTTCTCCTGCGTCTTTAGGTGCCAGTCGAAGAGATTGCAGGCGTAGGTTTCTGACCAGTCGCCGTCCTTGGACACACGAATGTTGCCATCCTTATTGAGATAGGCAAGGCCACGTTCTTCAGTTCCCTTTCCGATGGGGACCCGCCGCAGCACAGCTTCAGGGTCCTCCGAGTGGCGGCCTGCCTGGCTGTCTGCTCCCCATTCAATATGGATGAATCGGTTGACGAGCTCGCGCTGCTTCAAAAGACTGTCTTCGTACTCGCGATAGTTCCCTCCGTACCATCCTGCCCAGATGGAAGGCGAATACACGTCCGGAATGTCGCGAGCAAAATCACAGCGGCGAAGGGCCGTGAGCCTGGAGTTATCCATCTGGCGCGCCAGGTCGCGTAGCTCGATCATGAAGCCGCGAATGGCCGCGTGATCAACACTTGGGTACTCGTGCGGCCAGTCGTCTTCATTGCCAAGCCCCCATAGGATGATGGATGGGTGATTGTAGTGCTGCTCGATCATGTGCGCCAGCATGTCCTTCGCATTTTGCTGAAACGACGCGTCGCCAACCCCCGCACGGCACCACGGCACCTCCTCCCACACCATCAGGCCAAGTTCGTCGCACAGATCGAGTACCAGGCGATCCTGCTGGTAATGCGCGAGCCGAATAAAGTTCGCACCCATTTCGCGGATCAGGAGCATCTCCTCCCTGATCTGGCCGTCGCTCATCGCTGCCGCCACGCCAGCGTGGTCGGCATGCCGGTGTGTTCCCTGCAGGAGAATGCGTTTGCCGTTCAGCTTGAACGGCCCATGCTCTACGAATTCCACCTGCCGTATACCAAAGCGCTCCTCCATCGAGGACGTGCCTGCTGGTGTCGAAAGAATCACCCGGCAGCGATATAGCGCGGGAGTCTCCGGCGACCAGAGTTGTGGACGAGAGATGGCGACACCCACCGGATCGCTACTTCCGCTCCACACGGACATCGAACCGGACCACTGGTGGATGGACCGACCCTGAGGATCGAAGATTTCTACCGAAAGCTTGCAGCCAGTGGAGATGCTCCCCGGGTTATACAACCGGCAGCGAACGGAAACGTTGGCGGACCCATCTGGACTAATAGCCGGAAGAATGTGAACGTTGTCGAGCGCGAGGGCTGGCAGGTAGACGAGGTTCACGTGTCGATAGAGGCCGCCGTACAGGCAAAAGTCGCTCAGTTCCGACGGAACGCGCTCGGGGTCCGGACCGTTATCGCAAAGAACGGCAACCGGAATGGTGGATGCGGAGCCTTTGGTCCGCCGGAGGGCTGAGACCGCGTCAGTGATGTCAAAGACAAACTCGTCGTACCCTCCTTTGTGCGTTCCGATGAAAGTCGATTCCACCCAGACGCTCGAGGTCTGCCCAGCACCTTGGAAGTGGAGGATCGTGCGGCCCCCTTCGAAAGGATTGGCAACAGTGAGCATGGTTCGGTACCAGCCATGCCCCTGATAGTAGGGTCGATTAGGATCACAGGCATCCGCATGATTGAAGCAGTGGGGAAGGTTTACCGACTGCCAGAGGCTGGCCTCTTCTTCGCGCCACACCTCCCAGATGCCCTCAAGTTGCCCCTGCCGATATTGCCAGCCAGAGTCCAGTCGCGTGGGAGCCCGAACAGGATCGCTATCGGGCGAGGAGATGCGAGTAACCGCTCGCAGCGAGGGTGCCAGCAAGGCCGCGCCTCCAGCCGAAATAGCTCCTAACAAAAATTGCCGGCGGCTGCTCTCAAACATCGCGACGCTTCGTCCTCTGGCGCTCGAACAATTTTCTCTCCAGTGATAGCACTGTCAGACTGGGCAAAGAATCGGAGTGTGACAAGTGACTCACCGTTTGGTTCATCGCGAGCGGTATAACTTATTTGAAATGTTGAGGAAACTGGCGCGAAACGGGTTGTGTCAAACGTGCCTTGCAGTGCCCTGTAATCGGTGAGTATCATCGCGATACGCAATGAGCACTTTGAAATCAAGCTGGGAAACGTGGCACCCCAAGTCCCGACAGGACGAGGAAGAGATTCTTCAGGAGATGGAGGAAGTCCTCGCCAGCCCTCAATTCTGCAATAGCAAGCGCTACCCGGCGTTGCTCCGCTATGTCATTGAGAGCACGCTATCGGGGCATAGCGACCTGCTGAAGGAACGCACCCTGGGTGTAGAGATCTTTCATCGGCCGCCAGACTACGACACCAACGCCGACACGGTCGTCCGATATACCGCTGGTGAAGTGCGGAAACGCCTCGCACTCTACTATCACGAACATCAGTCGCGACTCCAGATTTCATTGCCATCAGGGTCGTACGTTCCGGAATTCCTTTGTAATCACGAGGAGATTGACCTTCCACGAGCGCCGTCGCGCCCGGGACAAGCGGATGGGCAACCATTGGCAAGCGCGGCCTTGGAGTCCACTGTTTCTACAGGCGCGCCGGTAATGGCAGAGCATGCGAAAACGTCAGATCATCCCGTCCCCCTGACCGCGACTCCAAATTGGTACGGACGACCGATCCTTTGGATTGCGGTCTCATCAGCGATGCTTCTGCTGCTGATCGGCGCATTCGTGTGGCAGCATGGACGTGCGCATTCGCAGGATGCGTTGCAGGAATTTTGGGCTCCCGTTCTGGGTGAATCCAACACCATACTTATCTGCTCGGGGGGCGTGGTGTTCGCCCCTGAGAGATACTCCGGCGTGAAAACTGCGGGGAAAGACATCGAATATCCCTTTGTGTCCATGCAGATTGCGACTTCGATCGCGCACATTAGTGGACACCTCGAGCGCCTCGGAGAAACTGTACAGACGCGTTCATCTGCATCAACGGTGCTTACCGACCTTCGCGAACGACCCGTGGTCCTGCTGGGTGCTTATAACAACGACTGGACGATACGCCTGCTCGAACCCCTGCGTTTTCGTTTTGCTCCCGGGCCGGCGGAAGCTATCGTAGATCGCGATCACCCGACAGCGAAATGGGAGAGAAACCCGGCACAACCCTATTCAAGTGCCGATGACTACGCGGTCGTTGCTCGCTTCCACGATGCAACTACCGGCGGCATTAACGTCATCGTTGCCGGAATTGGCCGGAATGGAACAGAGGCAGCCGCTCAATTCGTTACAAGTCCCCACTACATGGAACTGTTACGACGCCGGATCGGAGTAAGTCTGGCGGATAAGAATATCGAGGCGGTATTAAAGGTTAGCGTTATAGACGGCAAGACCGGCGCCCCTTCGGTTGAGGCGGTCGACGTCTGGTAAGGACTTCTCCCTTCCCTGGATCACAACTTCACACCACATCCATCGCTGACGTGAGCCACGGCAGATGGCCTTTCGCTGCCTCTGCGGCATGTTTGTCACAAGTCTAGCGCCCATCTCAACTGATTTATTTACAGATAGATACATTCCAAACGGCGAACCAAACCGTTAGTCACTTGCCAGCGGTATAAAGCAGGGCTGACGGTGTGCGTGCCACTCAAAGAACGAATTCCGCAGCCGGAAAAGACACTGCGCAAGCGGAATCGCGTGAGGCCGCAGCACTTCAGGAGAATCGCCATGACGTCACAGAAGCAAGCCGGCACGAAGCGAAATGTATCCCTTGCGCGACACGCTGCAGATCGCCGGGGATATGAAGCAGGAAATCGTTCCCTGAGACCTTTCCTCTGTTTCCTGGCGGCGGCGCTTCTTCTCATTGTCCCGGCCCATTCTCTTGCACAACTTTCCACCGCGACGGCTTTCGGCAATGTCACCGATTCGTCGGGAGCGGCAGTTCCAGGTGCAACGATCATTCTGACCCAGACGCAGACCAACTTCACCCGTACCGTCACCACGGACAGCCAAGGGGAATATCGCGCGGAGTTTCTGCCGCTCGGGCCCTACTCGGCTAAGGTGAGCGCGCCCGGGTTTACCGAGATCGTACGGAACGGTATTGTGCTGACCGGCACGCAAGAGGCTGCCCTCGACTATGCCCTCAAGGTGGGCAGTGAAAACACGGTGGTCACCGTTACAGAGAGGGTGCCGCTCGTGAACACTGCGAACTCCGTGCTTGGACGGACAATCACCAATCAAGAAGTGGATAATCTCCCGTTGGTGAGTCGCGACGCCTACCAGCTCCTCAACCTTACGGCTGGCGTACAGAGCGTGCAGAACGAAAACTCCATCGGTCTGCCAATGGAACATGTGATCATCAATGGTTCCTCAGACAACATGGTGGGACAGGTAACGTACTACCTCGACGGCGGCATCAACATGACAGGCGTTCGCGACACAGGAAATTTCATTCCTAACCCCGACGCCATCGACCAGTTTGACGTCCAGACGAACAACTTCAGCGCAGAGTATGGTCGCACGGGAGCGGGTGTTGTTTCAGTCCTGACGAAGTCCGGGACCAACCAGGCGCATGGATCGGTGTATGAGTTTCACCAGGAAACGAACTTCAACTCGGACAGCTATCTCCAAACGACGCGAACCCCACAACACATCAACCGGTTCGGCGCCACAGTCGGCGGACCCGTTCAGAAAAGCAAGATCTTCTTCTTTGGGAGCTACGGCGGACTGCGGGAGGTGACGCCGCAAACCTACAACACAGTTGTACCCGACTCCCTGCAAAGGGCTGGCAATTTCTCTGAGAACCTTCCCACCTCCACTACCATCGCGAGCGGCCTTGGAGCTTGCGCGACTACTCTTTCAGCTGCGGATAAAGCGGTGACCAACTATGGCGGGCGATTCATTGTCTGCGATCCGGTGAACCATCAACCAGTCCCTGGAAACCGCCTGGATCTGGATCCGAACTATGTTCCCGATCCCGTCGCCGCGGCCGTGCTGGCCAAAAATGTTCCATTGCCTTCGCCCAACCGGCCAACACCGGATAATCGTTTCGTCGGAAACCAGGGCCTGCCACAGGAAAATAACGAGTTCCTGATCAAAGGGGACTTCCAGACCTTCGTAAATCATCGCATCACGCTCTCCTACTTTCAGGCGAACGGTTCGCAGATCGAGCTGCCATCCGGGGGCACGCTTCCCGGATGGGCACTCTCGAATTATGCGTTCCGCCAGCAAAACGCCAATGCCAGCGACGTGTGGACCGTGACCCCGCGCTCGGTGAATCAGGTGTGGCTCAACTTCTCGCGCATGCTGGCCGGACGCATCAGTGATCCTGCCGAGTCACTTTCTGCGTATGGCTCTGACATCAATGTGCAGGGAACTCCATCCCTGCCCAACATCAGCGTCTCCAACTTTTTCACGCTTTCGAATGCCATCAGCGGTCCCCTGGCCGGCGATAACATCTACGGTTTGCGCGATGTGTTCAGCACGACACGCGGTCGGCATACGATCAATATCGGCGGAGAGGTTTATCTTGAAAAGGACCGTCTTGAGACGCTACTGAATAATTACGGCGTCTTCAGCTTTACGAGCGCGACGGTGCCAAACACCAAAACCGGGCAATCGACCTACACCAGAACCGGCGTCGCCATCTCCGACTTCCTGATCGGCCACCCCAACACCATGAGCCAGGATTCGCCCGACGACGCAAATGAAAATTACTGGAACTACGGCTTCTTTGCGCAAGACGATTGGCGCGTGTTTCCCAAGCTTACAGTGAACCTTGGCCTGCGTTATGACGTCCAAACCGCGCCCACTGATACTCAGCGCCGCATCGCCGTCTTCGAACCTGGCGTGCAGTCCACAGTGTCACCCAGCGCAATGCTGGGGCAGCTCTTTCCCGGCGATCCGGGCGTCCCGGCCGGCGGCGTCGACACCAATTACAACCACTTCTCACCGCGTGTGGGCTTTGCGTTTGACCCCTATAACAATGGTCGCACTGTCTTCCACGGTGGTGCTGGGCTCTTCTTCGACACCATCTCCGGAAATGAATGGATGCTGTCTCAGAACTTTCAGCCATTCGCGGTCCGCGAAACCAACGCATTCACGCACGTTGTAAGTTTGCAGAACATCTATTCGACTGACTGCCAGGACTTCGCAGGCTGCACGTCTCCATTTCCCTATGTCTACGACAAGGCAAATCCCCGCTACGTTTCTCCGGCGTCGCTTGTCTTTGTTCAGAAAGGAATGCGTTGGCCATATAACGTCCAGACAAACTTCGGCGTGCAGCAACAACTCACTCGCGACCTCTCCCTCAGTATCGCGTACGTCGGAGCATTCAGCCGCAAACTTCCATTGTTCATCGATGAAAATGCGCCAATCTACAACACCGCGAACCCAGCCGCCAACACCACAGGCGACGTCAACTGCCGTCGACCCTATGACGCAATCCCCTTCGCCACTGTGAATACCTGCGCCAATCCAGCGGTTGGATCAAAGTACATGAGCAATGCTTATGTGATCACGGATGGCCAGACAACGAACTATAACGGACTTCAAGTCACCGTCGTCAAACGCCTGAGCGCGCACCTGAGTCTCAATGGCTTCTATATCTGGAGCAAGGGGCTGGCCAGCGCGTCGCTTCAGACAACCGGCAACATAGGGAACAGCGCGGCAACAGAGCCCGAAGATTACCACGACCTCTCATTAGAGCGGCAACGCGAAGACAACGATATGCGTCACCAGCTTGTTGTCTCCGCGGTGTGGAAGCCTGACTACTTTGGACATCTCAACGTTGTGGCACGCACAATCTTGAATGGTTGGTCCATCTCGGCAATTGTCAATCTACATAGCGGCAAACCGTTCAGCATCACCACGGGTACGGATGACAATTTGGACGGCGACACGAACGACCGCCCGAATATTCTTCCCGGGCAAACCGCTCATCTGATTCCTTACCAGCGATCCGTTTTCACCGCATCCACGGAAAAGTGGTTCAATACTGCCGCATACTGCAAAAACGGTGCAGTAGGATGCCCCGCAGGTGCTGGACCATCGCATCTGGATGGAATTGTGCGCGTCAACTCTTTGGATGCACCGGGATATCGGGACGTCGATGCAGCCATCTTTCGCGACTTCACGATACGCGGACGCGTTAAGTTCCAATTCCGCGGTGAGGCAACGAATGTCTTCAACATTGTGAGCCTAAGCGCCCCCGCCGGTACGTTCAATAGCGGAACCTTCGGCACCATCACTGGCGCATCCGCCATGCGCGTCCTCCAGGTTGGAGGTCGACTCCTCTTTTAGCAGATCGTCCGATCACGATCCGGCGTCGGGCGGACCGTCGTTGGAGTGCAGCGGAGAGGCGCTACATTAATTCTCCGAAGGGCGCTCAACCCGGTCGATTAGGAACACATCGGTAGCGGCCTTCGTCGGCTTTAGTTTCAGCCTAAGCTGCTCCTTGATCGCAGTAAATAAATCTGGCGGCGCAGACGCGTCCTTCTGTGGATCGTATGACGTCTCGCCTGCAGGGAAGTTATCAGGCGTCCACCGCAGCACAAGATCGAAGTGGCCAGCGATCCCTGTCTGATCGACTACTGGCCGGTCAAGCACGAAGCGCTGCAAGAAGGTCGCAAAATTCGCCATTGTCGCATTTCCGACCTCCAATTCGCCCCTGGGATCATAACCAACCACGGGGATCCCGCTCGGATCGGCAGCGCTCTTCGTGAGCTTTGGGGTGTCAGCGGTTTTCTCCAGCGCATACACCGAAAGAATCTTTGCTTCGTGATGCATCACCAGATGAAAGCGCTCGGCGAGGAGCTGCTGTACCATCACCTTCATCTGATCCGAACTTGGCCGTTTCTCAGTCTCTGGGTCGGCAAGAATGTCGAACTTCTGTGTCCGCAGCCATTCCGGCCCGCCCACCACCTGATCGGGATGAACGTTGTACGCATACTTGAAAACGTCGACGAAGGTCGTTCCTTCAGTGGCAAAACGATTGCCGCGAATCTGCGTAACCGTCACGGCATCCGGCGCGCTCGGCTTGATGATTGCAACAGAAAACGTCGACGACACGCCAGGTGTTTGCTGTGCGGGCATGCGTGCACAAGTCAAAAAGCATAATGAGAGCAGAATCACAATGCGCATCAAAAACCTTTGGCCGCTATTTTGCACCAGTGTGAAAAGAGTTGGCGCCCCTACTGTCGAGCGTCCGTGCAGTCCTTCCGCCGCCACGCCGAGGATCGTTCTCATCCTCAGTTTTCCACGGCAGCCTCCTTGTTGCAACTGGGATACCAAGAGGGTGTAGGCTTCCCTGCCAACTCCGACCCCCATGGAAGCACTCGAAGTTGCATCGGACACAAGAGCCCGGTCCAAAGCATGGTTCAGTGCAATGACAGTCGGGGAAACATTTCCTGCCAAACTTCACCGCGGTGGCGACACCTTTAGTTTCGGCATAGATTGCAGGTTTGAGCTTGCCATACTACTCAAGAGCGGTAACACTTGTGCGAGCCGGAAGCTAAGGAGAGACTTGAGTATGAGAGGTATTTTGCTTCGCTTCGCCGCAGTTTTGCTGATCGCCACGGGAGGGGGTCATGCACAAACCCCTGACATTTCCGGAAACTGGCAAGGAACGCTGCAGGTGGGCAAAGGTCTGCGGACCATCCTGAAGATTTCCAAGGCCGACAACGGTGGATGGAAGGGTGTGATGTACAGCATCGACCAGAGTGGCGATCCGATCGGGGTCACCTCCATCGCGCTGGACAAGCTCAACTTCGGTTTCACCATCAAATTACTGGATGTGACCTACTCCGGAATACTGAACGCCGATCACACCGCGATCGACGGCAACGCCACGCAACACGGTCAGACGAATGTGCTGAACCTCACCCACGTCACTCCGGAAAACACGTGGGCCATTCCCGAGCCGCCAAAGTCGATGCCGGACGACGCCAAGCCGAAGTTTGACGTGGTGACCGTGAAGCCCAGCGATCCGAACCGCCCCGGGAAGCTGTTTACCATTCGCGGTCGGCAGATCTTGACCATCAACACGACGGTCAACGACCTCATCACCTTCGCCTATTCGCTGCAGACCAAAGAGATCCTCAACGCGCCGCCTTGGATGGACGAGAAGTATGACGTCGATGGCGTCCCCGACGTAGAAGGCCAGCCGAGCCTTCCGCAAATGCGCATCCTGATTGCGGATGCCTTGGTGCAGCGGTTTGGCTTGAAGTTCCATACCGAGCAGCGCGAAATGACAGCCTATGCGTTGACCATCGCCAAGGGCGGACCCAAGCTGACCGTCTCCACTGCTCCGAAGAATTCGCCGGGGGGCTTCGGCTTCGGCGGCTTAGGTAAACTCCGGGTTAACAACTTCACCATGAAAGAATTCTGCCACGGTATGCAGGAGGCGGTCATGGACAAGCCGGTCGTCGATCAGACTGGATTGTCCGACCGCTATGACTTCAACCTCAATTGGACTCCTGACCAATCGCAGTTTGCCTCGTTCGGCGCGCATATCCCTCCGCCCAATCCCGACGACCCGAATGCACCGCCCAGCCTCTTTACCGCGTTACAGGAGCAGCTCGGATTGAAGATGGACGTGACCAAGGCGAACGTTGACGTGATGGTCATCGATCACATCGAGAAGCCTTCCGCGAACTGACACGGCGAATTGCGATTGGCACGCAGGCGAAGATGCTGACATCACGGTACGATCATGACCGGCGCCTGCCAGAATGTTGCCCTCTGGCCGCTGGGATCGACGATGGTCACCTGGCAATCGTATTGGCCCGGCGGTATCTGGTTGAGGCCGATCGTGAAGCTCAGCGGCACCGTTCCGAGGCGGCTCAATGCCGCAGGCGTCACTGCGACCGGTTGGGTTTCGAAGACCTTCTTCTGCCCCTGGTACAGGCTCACAAAGGCAACAAGCGGCGTCGTGACGGTCGCGCTCTCCTGGTATGCCTGAAGGTAGACGTAGATTTGCTTTCCCTGGCTGAAGACCCTCGTTACGCTGGGAATCAGCTTCTTATTCTCCTCTATCAGCGGGTTCGCGGCCGTGTCCTTCACCTCTTCTTTGCCCTTCACGGCGTTGTACAGAGAATCCTTGAGGTCGACGCGCTGACCACTCAAAACTACTGAACTGATGGGCACTTTCTTGACCTCTTTCGTCAGGTTCGGAATAACAAAGTTGGTTTGATAGGTTCCGATGCGGCCCGTCTCATCGTCGCGCGCGAGGAACTTGATCGAGTACTTTCCCGGAAGCAAAGTGAAGCCGCCATCGTATTCGATGGGCCGCTTAGCCAGCTCGGCCGCGGTCGCATCGGTCAATTTGATGTTGACGTTGTCGCGGACATTGCTGACGGTCACGCCACCGTAGACGTCCTTGACCTCTTCCACGAAGTCGATGAGCGTGTGGTCGGCACCGCCGCGCTTTGCGAGCGCGAGTTCGCGTCCTGGAATCTTGACCACGATGGGAACGAAGTACTCGGCGCGATTCAACTGGAAATAGTTGATCTCCATAGCGATGGTGAGTTCGGTGATAGGGTCCTCGAGCATCAGCGCGTCTTCCAGCTGTCGCTCTTTATCCGCGACCGTAAACTTACCGAACTCTTTGCCTGCGTAGTAGCCCTGACGATAATCCAGCTTGGCCGAAGGGTCGCTGCTGACAGAGATTTTGATGCGCCTGAACTTTCCATCCAACGCGGCGTTGGTCGTGTAGTACTCGATGAGGTAGTACTCGGAGATCGCCTTCTGCGCCTGAACAATGCCCATGGTGAGATCGTTGTTGTCGAATAGAGCCTTGCCACCCGTATCGCCGGCCAGCGCAAACAGTGTGTCCTGCGACTGCTGAAATTTTGTTGTGTCGGCCTGTGCTGCGGTTCCTGAATACATACCGATGTTGCCCGGCGATCCTTGCGTCGCATCTCCGAGCGGCGCGTCGGCTACCAGACCTCGCGAATCGATTGGCCAGAAAGATACGCCTGCGCGGACGGCAGCGTCGATAGTCGCATGAAGCTGAGCCTGGTTGTCCACGCCATTCAGGCGCAGGCCGCTGGCGAAGTAAATCAGAGCCTTCTTCTCGTTGATGTTCCCGAGCATCTTCGATGCGGTCTGCAGGGCGGAAAGCTGGCGATCCGTATTGAAAATATTGAATTCACTATCGTCCTGCCCGAAGGCAGCGCCTGTATCGGAGCTGCTGGCATCGTCTACGTCTTCGACCGAGCCCTGACCTTCGCCGACGACCATCGTTTCGATAATGCTGAGCAGGCGATTGCGGTCGGCGGTGAAGTCCTGTAGCACATCGACAGAGCCACCCGAATATCTGAGAATCGAAACCATGTCTACCGCGGTAATCTGTGTGCGGATAAACTTCTCAGCGGCGCGGAGCGCACGCAGTTGATCGCCCGGTGGCATGGCGCTCATGTCGAAATAGAGCGCCAGCAGGCGGCGATTCTTGTAGTTTGCGGACTCCATCGGCTCTGGAGCAATCTGGGTCCGGGCGAGACGCTTGTAGATCTTGATGTTCTCCTCATTGGAAGGCATGGGAGCGATGGGAAGCGGCTCCGACGGCAGGGTTTGCAGCTCGCAGTAACGAATCTTCTGGGCGACCCCATCCTCAGTTAGTGTGAAGTCTTTGGCCGTCAATCCTTCGATGGGCTTGCCCTGCTTATCTTTGACTACGACTGCTTCGACAACCAACTGCGACCGCATCGACATCGTGTAGGTCTGGGCAGCATCGGAAGTCTTATTCTGCCCGATGGTCTGGGCGCCAGCACTGAGAGTTGCGAAGAAACATAGGATTACTATCAATCGCATCGTTAGAACCTCAGTCGCGCAGTCACTTGCAGGCTGCGCATCGCGTTGGCTGCTGCCGGTAGGCCAAAAAGTGGATTCAACTCGGGCATGAAGACGGAGTCTGGTCCCGGATTGATGATGGGATTGAGCGTCGTATTCCAGCTCGAATAGACGACGTGATTGAGCAGATTCGTGGCGTCGACTCGGATATCGAGGTTGTAGCGCTTCCCGACGCGGAAGGTACGCGACAGCGAGGCATTGAAGGCGAATTGCCCTGGCCCCGTGATGGAATCTCGACCTGCTGTTCCCCACTGGGCCGGTTGAGGCGCAGCGAAGGCTGAAGGGTTCAGGAAGTGACCATTGGAGCCAGCATAGATGGAGCCGTTCGCTCGGTCAGGACGAAGGCTGCCCGTGACGCCTGTGCCGTTCACCGCTGCCAGATAGATAGGCGTCTGTGGCAAACCGGTGCCGGCCGTGATGGTGGCAGCCGCTGTCCACTCCTTCAAGACTTTCCCTCGCCAACCGCCAAGAAGAGTTCCGCCACCGATTCCCATGCCGGTGGTGTATTGGATCTGGGCGTTCAAGAGATTGCGCTGGTCGAAGGTGGAGAGACCGCGTTCGGCTCGCAGGTCCAGCCAGTTCTGCGCGATGGTTGCCGCCGGTACGTTGGGCGCGACTCCGCCCGCCGGGACTGGACCCTGGCCTCCGAGTGTGGCGTCGTCGTCAATCGACTTCGAGTAGGTGTATTGCAGGTTTGCTGTGAAGCCCGCGCGCAGTCTGCGACGCAGTTGGATGCTTCCCGATTCACGGGTCGAGTCGCCGCCCGAGGTTTGATATACGTAGCCCGTGGGACACAGGGGGCACAGATCCGTTGCGCCGATTGGATAGGTCTGGGGTAGAAATTGCTGCACGCCGCGCGTTCCTTTGATGCCGAGGTAAGTCACAGTCATCTGCAATGACCCAGGCAGATCACGCTGCACCGAGAGTTGCCAGGTCTGTGCGTAGCCGACACGAAAGTTCGGATTGACGGCGAACAAGTAGGGGGTGATCGAGGAACAAGGGTTGAATCCACTGGCGAGTGTCTGTGGACAGGTAGGACTTGATTGCACACTCACGCTGGTAGAGAGCGGTTCCTGCTGCGCCATCTGCAAGGCAGTCGTCTGGTAGACCGAGGTGTCGTCATAGATACCGTATCCGGCGCGAACCACCACCGATGATCCGGGGATCGGTCGCCAGGAAAGTCCTACTCTCGGCTCGATCCCCAGCCTGTCGGGACGTATGAGCGAAGTTGGATACTGCTCGCCGGTGATTGGACCCTTGGGATCACTGCCGAGGATCGGCGCGACCGCGGTAAAGCCTGGAGCGATATCGAGGTTCACGATGCGCCCAAAGAGTTCTGTGATGGGCGCGCCATACTCCCAACGGATGCCAGCGTTGATGGTGAGTTCGGGACGGACTCTCCAGTCATCGTTCGCGTAGAGATCGTACACCGATTGACGGAAGTATTTGTTCGCATTGCCATAGGCGATCTGGCTGGTATCGGGGATACCTTCGAGGAAGTCGGCTAAGTCGGAGACACCGGTCGCCGCGCCGGTAAAGGTGAAGTTGCCTCGAGGGTTTTGCTGGGAGAGGTGGTTGAATTCCTGCCTGCGGAAATCACCACCGACTGTGATGTTATGGCGGCCACGGTAATACTGTGCGGACTCTGAGACTCCGTCCGTGCGGTTGCGATCAAAGGAGCTGTTCGCGTCGGTGAGACTCGCGATGCCGCTGGAGAAGGTGAGAGTGGGGGGCCCCCAATCGGATGGGTCCTGGAGATTGCCTGTGACGCCAGCATTCAGGGACACATTGATGCGGTTCGCGAAAAAGGGAACGACCTGGGTCCTTATTCGACTGAACTGGAAGCCAGTGTTGAGATAGATGTCGTGGTTCAAGCGGTGTTGCCAGTTAATCGTAGTATTGATGCCCAGCGTGTCTGTGGTATCGAGAAAGCCGAAGAGATTAGTGTTGTCAGCGCGGGTGCTTTGGAACGCGAAAACTCCGTACACCTGGTCCTTGTGGCCGATGGACTTATCGAAATGGATCTGCATCGCGTCCTGATGGGAGTTATTGAGAACGGGAATCTGGTAGTTGTACTGGGCGTTTCCAAGGACATTGGGTAACGGGTAGAGCTGCAGCAGATTCTGGGCTACGGGGTCGACCGGGTCGATGATGCCGGTGGACAGGTCGCCGTCGCGTTGAGCCTCGGTGGGTACCAGTCCTGGAACGCTGGCCGCGGTGTTGTCCCTGACCCATTGGTAGACGACAAAGAAATTGGGGCCGCGAGGAAGCAGATGTGGAATATTGAGTGGGCCGCCGAAGGTCAGAACACCGGTGATCGTGCTGTAGCTCTGCTTGGGTTGATTCAGCCCGCTCACGGAGAAAGGTCTGGCATCCAGTACCGAGTCGCCGAAGATCAAGGCGAGGCCGCCCGTATAAAGAGCCCCATAGCCCTTGCGGGTATTGCCGAAGGCGGACGCGAGCGTGAACTGCGACGTCGCGGCATTATTCACGCTGCCGTTGACCAGAAAGCCGTCGGCGGCCTGCTGCGCCGTTGCTTCGGTGGGCTTGGGCATCTCAGGAGCCTCGGCGGGTTTGTTCGCCGAAGTCTTTGCTGGCGCCTCCGCAAGGGTTGCTGTGACCGACGTGGCTGCTCCTGCCTTCAGCGGCGTGGCGTGGGCAAGGATCTCCGCAAGCGAAAGTAGTTTCAGCTCCCACTTGATCGCGGGCGTACTTGGCGAGACAGAGATGACCTGTTCGATGGTTGCGAAGTCGGTCATCGAAATCCTGATTTTCCATGTACCGTCGGGGAGGTCCGGGAATACGTAACTACCGTCTTCACCGGAGATGGCAACAAACACGCTGGAGCCTTGTGTCGCAGTAATCGCAGCTCCCGGGACGGGTGCACCATTAAACGTGACCTGCCCGCGATTTTCTGACGCTCGGGCAATGCTCGATAGTGCAAGAAGCGCAACGGCGAAGAGGATCGCACGAGTACACTTAGCCCACCGCCGTGAGATCGATTCCATCATCTGCTGCGCGTTCTCCAAACTCTAAGGGGTTAGCTGAATCGTCTACGGCGCAACTGCCTTCTCTCAATTCTCTGTCGGGTATTCAACGTGATCGATCACAAAGGTATCCATCTCTTCCTTGCCCGGTTGGAGTTTTAAGCCGAGCTGTTCTTCGAGAGCGGTAAAGATGTCGGGAGGGGCCGCAACGTCAGGCGAGGGCGGTCCCGCATCGTCTGGGGACCAACTCAATTGAAAGTTGTACTTGGCGGTGAGGCCCGTCTTGTCAACAACGACGCGTTGCAGTTGGGCCGAAAGCTGGTCAGCCAGCCGGGACATCAGTTCACCAGTCGCAACCAGAGTCCGGTTGTGTAGGCTCATACCCTGGTCTCCCTTCAATTCAATTGGCGTTGCCTCCTTGAACTTCGGGCCACCTTTCATCACCACGAGCTCGTAGACGGGCAGAATCTTCCTCTCGCGATGGAACTTCAGCTGAAACCTGTCGGCGAGGATGGGTTGCTGCATCGAAGCGAACTCCTCCGGTGTCAGCGCCTCCAGTTGCTTCTTGTCGGGATCGATAATCTTTGCCTTGATATCGAAGTGCGCGGAGTCGCCCCATTTCGGCAGGCCAAATAGTTGGGCCTCCTTTAAGCTGTACGCGCCAAGGATCATTGTCTTGAGCGAAACGTTCAAGGCATCGAAGTTCCCATCGTCGATGCGTATGCTGACGCGCCCGCTGTCCGTATGGTCAGGCTTGATGGACACCACATCGTAGCCGGGCACCTTCCCATGCGCCGTTGGCGGCACGGCCGGTGCCTGCGCCTGCAGACGTGGAATCGCAACCAGCAATCCTATGCAGATTGCGGCACTGCCAAGTGAAATGACATGCCTATGCCAAATCAGTCGCTTGACCATAAAACCAAGCTGCCTCCTGTTGCGATATCTGTCAGACGAAGCGGAAGTGGCGAAGTTTCCGCTCCTTCCCAATTTTTTGAAGGCGGCCTCAACTGATCCGCTCGGAAATATTTCCGACTCTGATACGCCAGGCTTTCCCGAACGTTACGGTGTGAATACCTCTTGCTCACCAAAAGCGGCCTTCGCGGCACCCGAGGTTACGAACTTTCCGCAGCGACAGCTTCCTGGGGAGCTTCGGCGACCGACGCCGATCAGTCGACAGAAGAAAGTTTTTCAAGACGAATCTGCTCCTGCAGCGTCTATCACCAAGTTCCCGAAAACTCCACTTATAGCGGTAAACTCAACACCACTGTTACCGAGGCAATCTTAACCAGTTCCACTTAAGCGTTGCGTCCTATAGCATTCGGTCTTCAATTCGCATCACCGCTGAGGTTTCCATGCGAGCAGCCTTCGTTCTCTCCGCGCTTCTCTCCGTCTCGTCGATGGCCCAGACCGCAGCCGTCTCGAAGTCCTTCGTCATCGCCGACGTCCACACCAGCCCGTTTACGGCCAACCCCTTCATGCACGGCAACTCCATCCAGGGCGACCGCTATTTCCTATCCCAGGCCACCATGGTCGATCTCATCGCCACCGCCTACGGAGTCGATGAAGGCAACGTGCACGGAGGCCCCTCCTGGCTCGAGCGCAATCGCTACGACATCCGCGCCAAGGTCCCTCCCGGAACCACACCTGGCGACATCAAGCTCATGCTGCGTACCCTGCTCGCCGACCGCTTTCATCTCGTAGTCAAAACTGGCACCGCGCCGATGCCAACCTACATCCTCTCCGCCGGCCCCGGAAAGCCAAAGATGACCCAGTCCGACGCCGCCGGCGATGGCTCGTGCATGCCTTCCCCTCCGCCTCCAAATCCTCCCGCCGGCGCTCCGTCCTATATCACCGTCGAGTGCAAGAACCTCACCATGGCCGCTCTTGCCGACACCCTCCATAACTTCGCCGGCGGATATCTCGATCAACCCGTTGTTGACGAAACCAACCTCCCCGGCGCCTGGAACTTCACCATCAAGTGGACCGGCCGCGGCGACCTTGCCAAGGAGGGTGCCGACGGCATTTCCATCTTCTCCGCCGTCGACAAGCAACTAGGCCTCAAGCTGGAACTCAAAACATCGCCTCGTCCCGTCTTCCAGGTTGCAAGCGTTGACGAAGCTCCCACCCCCAACGCGGCCAATATCGCCCAAGCTCTTCCCGAGTGGGCTCCCGTTCCCTTCGAAGTTACCGTCATCAAACCCAGTAAGCCCGACGAGCGGGGCTACGGCCGCATCACCGGCGACCGGATCGAGACTCGTGCGATCCCCCTCAACTTTCTCATCACCTTCGGCTGGGATCTCAACCCGAACGACAAAGAGAGCATCGTCAACGCCCCCAAATGGCTCGACACCACTAAGTTCGACATCCTTGCCAAGGCGGGCTCCAACGTTCCTGTCGACAAATTCGCCTCCGGCAACCTCATCAACTACGAAGCTCTTAAAAGTATGCTTCGGGCCATGATCACCGAACGCTTTCAGATGAAGTGGCGCATGGAGGACCGCCCCGTCACCGCCTACACGCTCATCGCAGTCAAGCCCAGGCTTAAGCCCACCGTCGACCCGACCGAGCGCACCCGATGCAAGGAGGGCCCAGGTGCTGACGGCAAAGATCCCAGGATCGCGAACCCCATCCTCAACCGGCTCATCACCTGCCAGAATATGACCATTGCCCAGATTGGCGACGAGCTTCAACACGTAGCCCCCGGCTACATCTACAATCCTGTCGTCGACGGCACCGGCCTCAAGGGTTCCTACGACTTCACCCTGAGCTTCAGCTCCGCCGATAAGATCCTTCCCGATACCGGCGGCTCGGCCAACGGCACCGAACCCGGCAGCGCCGACCCCAATGGCGCTCTCTCGCTCTTCGACGCTGTTAGCCGCCAACTGGGCCTGAAATTAGAAAAAACCAAGCGCCCCTACCCAGTCCTGGTCATCGATCACATCGAGGAAACGCCTACCGAAAACTAGAGCACTCTCGTTTGCTATGACCCCTCACCCCGACCTGCTGCGACGACCAAGGGCGCGGCCACCCGGCCTAAAATACAGACAGATTGCGGAGGCCTCATTCTGTGAAAAAGTTGATGTTATGGGTCGTGGCGTTGGCGTTCCTGGCGGCTGGTCCTCTTTGTGCCCAGGACCTTGCAGGCAACTGGCAGGGAACGCTCAAGTCCACCAAAGACCTGCGAATGATTTTGGTCGTCACCAAAGAGGATGGACGGCTGCAGGCCAAACTCTACAGCATTGACGAGACCGCACAACCGTTCCGGGTTTCTTCCATCTCGCAGGATGGCTCAACAGTTAAGTTCGCAATCGACCTCAGCGGAACGACCTATGAAGGCAAGATAAGCGCGAACAATAACATGGTCACCGGCACCTGGACACAAGGCGTTGCACCGCTACCTCTCAGCTTTTCACGAGCCACCAAGGAGACGGCATGGGAGATTCCTGCCCCACCACCGCCTCGGAAGTCGATGCCCCCTGACGCTGACCCATCGTTTGAGGTCTCCACCATCAAGCCCAATGACTCCGGTCTAAGGAGTATGCAAGTCCTTACATTCCGCGGACGAACATTTCTCACCGAGAACTCGTCCCTGGCTGACTTGATTATGTTTGCGTACAGGGTGCAGCGGCAGCAGATCCTCGGCGCTCCCGATTGGATAGAGAAGGATCGATACGATATCAGCGCGACGCCCGATCAGGAAGGCACACCGAACGCCGATCAGGTGCGACTCATGATCCGCAAATTTCTTGCGGACCGTTTTCAGATGAAGTTCCATCATGAAACACGCGAGCTTTCGGCCTTCGTTCTCACGGTTGGAAAAGATGGCCCAAAACTCAAACCATCCCAACCGAACGGCAATCTGCACGGCATTGGCATTCAGCCTGCCAAGTCGGGCGCCATGTTGTTTGCCAATAACTCACCGATTCCAGCCTTCACAAGCTTTCTTCAATCGATGATGCTCGACCGCCCTGTTGTGGATCAGACCGGACTGACCGGCAGATACGATTTGACTATTACCTTCACACCAGACGACTCGCTGTTCAACGGTCAACCGCTGGGCTTTCCAAAGCCAGCTGACGGGGCTGAGGCTGCTCCCAGCTTTTTCGAGGCTATCCAGCAGCAGCTTGGGTTGAAACTCACCGCGGAGAAGACCCAGGTAGATGTACTTAGCATCGACCATATTGAAAAGCCATCTGCAAACTAACCCTTCGGCCGCTGAACTCAACCGACCTCCTTGGCGCTCCCGACCAGCGAGTAGCGTCCACCAGGCCGAGGCACTGATTGAGGGCTGTCGGTTCGTCTTGAAGATCGAGGTCCCTGAAAACGGCGTTATGCGGAAGTTCACCCTCCCCGAGCCGGGGTCGGCGAAGTTGCCGAAAACCCGACTTTGCAGGCACTCCGCCAATGTCTTACTGCACGCCCCACGAGATAACACCCAGGTTATACGCCGCATGCATAGCAAAGCTGTTCGACGCCGCCAAGGCTGTTATGCTATAAATCTTTCCAATCAAGAAACCGAACCATAGCAGGAATCAGGTATGCGGGTCACAAAATCCCGAGCGCTCGGCCGGACTCTGTCCATCAACTTCACAGTCGCAGTCATCGTTTTTCTCGCCGCACCCTTCTGTGTTTCCTCAGCTGCTCATGCGCAGCGCGGAGCCATTACGTTGCCGCGTAATCTCGCCGATCTCAGCTCGAACGCCGGCCAGATCATCCAAGGCCGCGTCGTCTCCGCGACCGTTGAGCCCGACCCACGCTACAACCATCTCCAGACCCTCGTCCTCACTCTTGCAGTCGACGACGTTCTCAAAGGTCAGGCGCCCACCACCTTTACCTTCCGCGAATTCCTCTGGGACGTCCGAGACATCTCCGACCGCGCCGGCTATCACCTGGGCGACGAAGTGCTGCTCTTTCTCAACAGCCCGACGCCTCTCGGCTTCATCACTCCGGTTGGACTTCAGCAGGGCCGGTTTCGCGTTGTAAAGGGCACCGACGGCCAGGACTACGCCATCAACGCCAACCAGAACTCCGGCCTCTTCGACAACGTCGTTCGCTCCGGCGCACTGAATGCGGCCAAACTGTCCGCAAAATCCCGCGCCACTGTGCAGTCGTTCCAGCGAGGCCCGATCCCTCTCACCGCAATGAAGGAGTCCGTCCATCTCCTCGTCCAGAGTCCGGGAGCCGTCCGATGAAGCGCACTCTGCTCTGCGCCACTGTCCTCCTTCTGCGCTCCCTGGCTGCCGATGCGGGCGGCCCCTTGCTCGTCGGCAGCCCGTCTTTTGGTGTCGACGGTCAGCCCTTCGTCTGGAACAACGCGCAGCCCGTCCAGTACCGCGTGGATAGCGGCGCCCTCGGCACGCTTTCGAGCGCCACTGCGACCGCCGATCTAGCCAACGCCTTTGCTGCCTGGACGCATCTTCCCACCGTCGCCATCTCGGCTACGAACACCGGCCCCATCCTCGGCGTCACCAACGGCCATGTCGCCACCGTCGCCGACTTCAACGCCGTCACCGGTTCCTGCGACAGCGGCCAGCAGTCGCCCATGATCTTCGACAGCAACGGCACCCTCTTCTCGCAGCTCGTCGGCGATGCCTCCGTCATCGGCTTTACCTCTCCCTGCAAACTAAGCCAGGACGGACACATCCTCAGCGCAATGTCCGTCTTCACCGGCGGCTCCAATCTCACCGAGCAGCAGCAGGACCAAGTCATGCTGCACGAACTCGGCCACTTCTTCGGTCTCGATCACTCGCTTCCAGGCTTGGACCCCTGCGGCACATCCACCGCTGACATCGCAGCCCTGCCCATCATGTACTTCCAACTCAGTAGCCAAACCGGCCTCACATCAGACGACAAGGCCTGGATCTCGTGGCTCTATCCCTCAGCCACCTTCAACTCCGTCTACGGCACCATCACCGGCCTCGTGCTTTTCTCCGATGGCCAAAGTCACGTCCAGGACGTCCTCGTCGCCGCACACCCCGCAATGTCCGGCACGACCGCCGGTGAGGATCGCTCTCAAGCCTGGTCCACGATCTCCGGTTTCCGCTTTACCGGCAACCCTGGGCAGCCCTACACCTCTAACTACCTCGCATGTACGCCGGCCTCAGCCTGCCCCCACGGCTTCTACGGCAACAACGCCGACGGCGACTCCTTCGGCTCGCGCAAACCCGCTCTGCTCGGCTGGTTCGAGATCCCCATCCCCGCTGGCACCTATGCAGTCGAAGCCGGTCCCATCAACGACGGCGGCGTGATCGGTCCCAACAACCCCATCATCCCGCTCCCCGGCCCCGGCGAGTATTGGAACGCGCACGAGAGTGCAACCGACGCCAACTTCTCCACCATCGACTGCACCGTCCCCCGCCAGATTGACTACGTCACCGTGCAGGCCGGTCAGGTCACGCCCAACATCAACATCACCCTCGACAACACCGCGCCCACCTTCGACATCTTCGAAGGGCCCGACACGACATCCTCCGGCAACACCACCGGAGTCAATCCTTGAGACTCGCGTTCGCACCCGCAGCACTCCTCGTCATCGCCCTTGTTCTTAGCGGCTGCGGCGGCTCCACCGGAGCAGCCTCCGGTGGTTCGGGATCAGGCGGTGGTTCGGGATCAGGTGGTGGCTCGGGATCAGGTGGAGGCTCGGGATCAGGTGGAGGCTCTAGCGCGCCGCCGCCGTTGGCCATCGTCACTAAGAGTCTTCCGCCAGTTCAGGTCGGCGTCCCGTTCTCGGCCCAGCTGACGACGGTGAACGGGACGGCCCCGCTCACCTGGAAAGTCACGTTCGGAGCGCGGGGAGTCAACCTCGACAGCTCCACCGGCATCCTCAGCGGGAATGTACCCAGCCCCGGCTGCCCTGTTGACGTGGAGGTCGCGGTCACGGACTCGTCCTCACCTGCGCAGACCGCCTCCGGCACGATCGCCTTCAACGCCGAAGGCTTTTACACCGACCTCCTGCAAGGCCAGATTGGCGCTTACTATGACAACGGTATCGCCCTTCAGTGCGCCCAGGACCCGGTCACCTGGACCCTTGTCTCCGGTTCGCTTCCACCCGGCCTCCAAATGCTCCCATATCCCGGCGTTGACTACCAGCTCAACTTCCAGGGAAACCCGACGCAACCCGGAACCTATACCTTTGCCATTGCGGCTAAAGATCCCAACTTCCAGTTTCAGACCAACGCCTCCATCCGCATCGTTCCCGCCGCGTTGACGCTCACCGACGGCCTCATGCAAATCGGCACCGTGGGCCAACCGTTCGATCACACGGTTGCTGTTAGCGGCGGGGCGCCTCCCTTCACCTTCACCGTGACCTCCGGTTCCCTGCCGCCCGGCCTTCAGCTCAACACAGCTACCGGAGAGATTAAAGGAACGCCGCAATCTGCTGGTCTGACACAGTTCACGGTTAGCCTCAAGGATTCCTCCGGCCTCGACCAGTTCACTCTTGCCAAGCCGGACACGATTCTCGTTACCCCTGCGCCTCTGCCCTCGCGCAACGACACCATCGCCACCGCGACGCCGATCGTGCCCGGCACCTACTACGCCTCACTCAGCCCGTACACCGACAACTCCGGCAACGCCGCGCCTGACCAGGATTATTACGTCCTCTCCGGCGTCAACCCCGGCGAAGCCTACCAGGTCGGCGTCTCCAATAGCTACGAGAGTTGGAACGGCACTTACAGTGCTCCGACGTACTCCTCGATCGATGCCGCCCTCGAACTCGTCGACGCGAACGGCAATCGCCTCGCCACCTGCAATGATCCTGTCGTCGACAGCCCGCCGTCGGGGGCTCCCTACAGCGCTGGCGCGAAGAACTTCACCGACCCATGCATCAGCCACTCATCCGCGATTCCGGGAACGTCGTCTTCTTACCTCACGCTCCAGACTTCGAGCGCCAACCAGGCCTTCTACATCCACATCTTCGACTTCAACGGCCGAGCCCGTCCCGACTTCACCTACACCTTCACCGTCACGAAACAGTAGCACCGGCTCGCACGCGCAACGTCACCAGGCAACCAAGGCTGCCACCCAGCTATTCTCTACTGCCATATCAGAGACCCTATTTCGATCTAGCACCTACACCACCGCCGCCTCCAACTGCGAGATTGTCGGCTATACGCAAGTAATCCTGTCGCCCCCAGTTCCACCTCGCTGTTGAAGTGCCCGCAAAACGGTGTTTTCACCAAGTTCATTCAGCCGGAGGGACTTTGGCGAACATAATCAAAATGCGACTTTAGCGGGCGGCCTGCAGCGGCTCAACGGCGCTGGTATCGAGAGCCTGCCAATTCGAATAACCGGCTAAAGACAAACGTTCGGCCAAACCCTCAGGCCTTCCTCCCCCAACTGCCACGAAATTACCTGCTTGACATTCCATCGGACCGCTGGCTACACTCCCTGCGCTTCAGATAAAGCGCATTAATCCGCCGTGTGGGCGATCGCCATTGGGTCCTTCCTCAAAGGGAGATATTGTCATGCTGCAGCCATCGAGAAAGCTAAGCAACGGTTTGTTCTGGAATTGGCGCGTCATTTCCTGCTTCGTGGCGTCTTTATGTTTCGGCGCCGCCGGCCTCAAAGCACAGACAGTTGCGACATTCAGCTTCGAAGACGGAACGGCGGACGGATGGAGTTCCTTCAATGGGGCAAGCACGCCCGTTGCGAGCAACGCTGCAGCTTATGCTGGCTCGTACAGTCTCCTGACGACGACGGGGGCAACCGGTGCGGGCGGTCCGTCGATCAACTTGAACACCGTCCTGCAAGCTGGAGCAACCTATACGATTACGGGCTACGTCAGGCTGACCAGCGGCGAGAGCGCTTCCAATGCCAACTTCACGATCGCACGCACCGATCCCAGCTGCTCTGGCGGAACTTGCTACGACACCATCGGTGCTTACCAGGTGCCGGTATCAGCCTCTGGATTTGCGCAGATTGGCGGGAGCTACACCGTCAGCGCTACGGAAACGGGCTTGACCCTCTATGCGCAACTGGTGGGCGCAACAAGCGCGCAATCTTTCTACCTGGACGATGTGGTGATCACCGAAACTGCGCCGCCTCCGGGCGGGTCGCCGATTGCGACGTACAACTTTGCAGATGGCGGTCTGGATGGCTGGACGCCGTTTGGCTCCGCGACGCTGACCAATGCCGCGCCGCCAGTGCTCGACCCGAACGGCGACGCCCGCAGCTTGCTGGTAGCCAACCGCACCGCCACGTATATGGGACCAAGCTTGAATTTGCTGGCGGTCAACAATGTTGTTGCGGGCGCGACGTACGAGGTGACGGCCTATGTAATGCTCGCAGCTCCGGACAGCGCGAATCCCACGGTTACTTTATCGACCGCAACAGCGGATTGCGCCACGACAGGCGCCTACGGAAATATCGGAACGTCCGGGCCGCTGTCGAGTACTGCCTGGACGAAGGTGCAAGGGACGTTCAGTTTCAGCGATCTCCCCGGACCTCCTACGAGTTTGTCTCTGTACCTTCAGTCGAGCAGCGCAACGGACTCGTTTTACGTTAGCGATGTCGTTATCGGAGAGCTGTCACCGGCCCCTCTAAGCGCCAGCCAGCAGGACAACACGGGAATTACGAGCACGTTCGAAGATGGCGGACTCGATGGATGGAGCTCCCGCACCGGCAGTTCCTCCGTCACGAATTCGACAGCCGAAGCCCACAGCGGCACGCATAGTTTGCTGACCACTGGTCGCGTCGCGAACTATGATGGCCCGCAGATCAACGTGAGCAACAAGATGTACAACGGCTCTGAATACAACATCAGCGGATGGGTACGATTGGTACCTACCGACGGCTCCAGCCACGTCATCAACATCAGCTTGCAGACCACGCTCAATGGGACTACGAGTTACCCGAGCGTGACTGCCTACCCCGGAGTGACCGTGCTTGCCGACGGCAACTGGCACCAGGTCAGCGTCACCGGCTATAACATGGCGAGCCCCTACGATACGGGCACCGCGACCCTCTACTTCCAGACAGTGCCTCCCTCCGGCAGCGACCTGGTCTCGTTCTACATCGATGATTTCCAGCTCACGTACGTTGCGCCACCCACGATTCAGACAAATATTCCCTCGATCTACAAGACCCTTGCGGATTACTTCCCGATCGGAGCAGCGGTAGACACTACGGACCTTTCGGGCCCACATTCGCAGCTCCTGTTCAAGCACTTCGACAGCATGACCCCTGGAAACGACCTGAAGTGGAGCTCGGTTGAGTCGAGCCTGGGTACCTACAACTTCACCAACGGGGATGCCCTTGTCGGCGAGGCAGTGTGCCATAGCATGCGCGTCCGCGGACAAAACCTGGTCTGGGCAACCGGTGAACAGACGCCTTCCTACGCTACCGGAGATGGATCAAATTCGGCGGCCAACCAGGCCGTCGTCACGGCGAACATCCAGGAGCACATCAAGAGCGAGGTGCAGCACTTCGGCACCAAGGTCTACGCATGGGATGTGGTGAACGAACCGATCGATCCTACGCAGTCTGACTGCCTCGCTCATGGCCCTTTCTATAATGTGCTCGGAGCAAGCTACATGGATGTCGCGTTCAAGGCAGCGAAACAGTATGCTCCTCCCGGAACGAAGTTGTTCGTCAACGACTACAGCACCACGGATCCGGACCGCCTCGCATGTCTCGTTCGCGTAGTGCGCGAGTTGCGTGATCGTGGAGTTCCGGTGGACGGCATTGGGCACGAGATGCACAACGACATCAACTACCCCGCACCCGGTGCAATGACGAAGGCCATCGACACCGTGGCAGAAAACTTCCCCGGCATCGATCAGCAGGTCACGGAGCTGGATGTGAGCGTCTACAACGGAGGGGACGACACCTCGAACTACGGCAATACCATTCCGCCCTCGGTTCTGGCTGAACAGGGTTGGCTCTACGAGGAGTACTTCGACGAGTTCCGCGAGCTGAAACACAAACTCAGTGCCGTTACCATCTGGGGCATGGCCGACGACGATACGTGGCTGGACAGCTTCCCAGTCGCGCGTACCGACTATCCGCTTCCCTTCGACATGCAACTGCAGGCCAAGCCAGCATATTGGGGAATTGTGAATCCGAAACATCTCCCCGGCTACGGTCTGAAGTTCAGTGTTTCCCAGAAACCGGGAGACAACGACACAAGCCTTCTGACCCTGACTGCAAGCAATGGTGACGTGGGCCCAGCGTACGCGACACAGATCACCGGACTCACGCTGCAACAGATCTCTGGCAGACCGTGCAAACCGTCGGTCACCACCTCCGGCAGCCTGCTGCTTGGGGATATTCCGGCCAGCGGCTCAGCCAGCGTCTCGTTCACGGTTGACTTCACTGGCTGCAAGTCCTTCGCATCGTTCCTCCTCACCGCGCCCTGGACTTCATCGACGTACCACACCGGCACGGTTAGGTCACAGGTGGACTTCGTGGAAGACAACCGGAGACATGGGCGGCCGTAGATCCGTTGCGCCAGATCGCCGTTCCCAGGGCCGAACGGTTCTTTGCTGGGGCGAACCTTATTTGTGATTCCCCCAAAGGGGTGGCCTCAATGGGTCGACGCAACACTCAGCTCAGCCGCCCAGATGGCACGCGTCTCCCTGCTCGAACTTCAGGTTCTTCAGCCCCGCTTCCGCGGCTCGCCTGTTCCCTGCCTCGACCAGGTTGCTCGCAACGTCGATCCCCGTGACGTGTGCTCCCGTCTGGGCCAGTGGTAGAGCCGTCGTCCCATCACCGCACCCCAAATCCAGAATCCGCATCCCCGACACCACTCCGAGAGACCTGGCCACAGCCTCTCCCTACCCCCCGCATCGTTGCATGCAATCTGTGTCAACTCGGATGCCTGACCGGTTTATGGCCGTCAAAGCACGGTGGAAGAAGAAATGAGTATGCCCAGGATTCCGGGCGCTCGCTTCAACGGTCGATTCCAGCATGGCCGCACAATACTAATCCGATTCAGAGAAATTTGTTCCCTGTTCTTATCGTTGCCTGCAAACGGGGCGGTCTCAACCAGTCGGGGCAACACTCTTTGACCTGGTCCGGTCCGTCTTGGGCGAGTGGTCTGTGCTCAAGAGATTGCATCGGAACTCCCGCTCCAACATCTATTCGGTAACCCACACAATGGGTTCAAAAGGGGCACCTATGGCCGCCTTCCCCGCCACCGTTCCGACAAGCCGCGCCATCACACCGAGCGTCCACTCCTCCCGCGAATTCGTTCAAGTCCTGATGAAGCTGCAACGGGCCACCAGTCTGATCGCCTCCACCCTCGACCTGGACGCCCTGCTCGATCGCGTTGTCAATGAAATCGCCGACTCTATTGGAAGCGTGAAGGTTGCCGTATGGCTCCGCGCAGGCGATAGAGACGATATGGTTCTGCATGGAGTGCGTGGCTCGACAAAATATCAGAAGGGCGACCGGCTGCAGATCGGGCGGCAGGGCATGGTCGGGCACGTGGCAGCTACGGGCAAGATGCGCTACGCGCGCGACGTCCACCAGGACCCCTACTATATCGCCTGCGAACCCGGCACCCGCTCAGAAGTCGGTATCCCCCTCAAGACAGCCGGCGTGGTCAGCGGCGTTCTTTGCATCGACCATCATCAGACGGATGCCTTCTCGGATGACCAACTCAAAGTGATGCAGGCGCTTGCCGGACACATCGCCATAGCCATCGAGAACGCGCGCTTGTTCCGGCTCGAGCGCTTTGAGCGGGAACGTATGCAGAAGGAGTCCGCCGAAGCCCGCGCGATCCAGCAGGCGCTCTTTTTAAAGCCCGTGCCGCTCATCCCCGGCATCGCCTTTGAAACAGCCTGGCAGCCCGCGGGAGCCGTCGCAGGCGACTGGTTTGATTTCATCGATCTGGGCCACGAGCGCTACGGCATCGCACTGGCCGATGTCTCCGGAAAGGGCATGTCTGCCGCCCTCCTGATGTCCGCGACCCGGGCGATCCTGCGCACGCTTGCGCCTCTCTATTCCTCGCCGGCGGAGACCCTCGCGCATCTCAACCGGACGCTGGAGGAAGATTTTCCCACTGGCAAATTCGTCACTATGGTGTACGGTGTGCTCGATGCCAGTACTCGCGAACTCACCCTGGCCAGCGCCGGACACCTTCCTCCGCTGCTCATCAATCATCATTGTTCGTTTCTCGAATTAGATACCGGGCTTCCGCTTGGCCTTGGCGTGTCCTCTTACCCACAGTGCACCATTACGCTCACGCCCGGCACCAAACTGCTCCTTTATACCGACGGCATTACGGAAGCAATGGATAGCAGGGAGGAAGAGTATGGCTCGGCTCGCCTCATCGAGCATTTTTTGCGGCCCGGGGCCTGCGTCGACGGCCTTATCGCCGAGGTCAACCGCTTCGGCGCCGGATCGGCTCGGACCGACGATGCAACAGCCGTCCTCATCCGCAGCCGCTGAGTACGACGGAGGCGTCGAAGCCGCGCCCGATCACACATATTTCGCAGAGACGGTAGTGATTCTATAGCTTCAGGATTGCCCGTCGTATGGGCGTGGGCCCTGGCGATAGATCACGCACCATGCTCCTCAAGATCTCTAAACCACTCCGGCGAGCGCAATGGATCAATCCAACCCAAACCGCTTTCCGAGAGCGGTTACGATCCGCGTTGCGACGTTACCACCTTACACGGGCGGTGATATTGCTTTGAACACAATCATGTCTTGGTTGCCCCCAGGGATTCACGGAGGCTGACAATAAAGAAGATATGCCAATTTTCCACAGCGATACCCCTATCCGTACCCCAACGAAAGAGGGCTTTCACATCACGATTTGTCTCGCTCCTGCGCGCACTTTCCGAACCCGTCTCGGAAGATTGCAGTAACAAACATCGGTGATATCGGCGTTGTGGGCCTTTACGATCGATAGGGGTGGTTGGCTATCTCGCAAAGCCGCTGACGTAGATACAAGAATGTTGCTATTGAATGCCGTCAAAACCAAAGTCGATCCTAGAACCTCCTGCGAAGTCGGGTTTTGTCCAAGTTCACGCTCGGGAATCCAGCCCACCGAAGTTGGTCAAAACCCCGTTTTTCGTGCACTACATATGCGCTCTCGGCACTCGGCCGCATACACACTTGTTTGGGCCCGGGTACAGAGTAACGGGAGTCTTGGTAGATCCGTATGATTCACCATCTGCTTACTGGATGATGAGGGTGACGGTGGACATGTGCGCCAGCGTTCCGCTCACCGCGGTAACGGTGACGGTGTACGTCCCGGCTTCCGAAGCTGGCGGAGCGGAGCCGCCGCTGCATCCGCTGGCAGAGACAAGTAAGAGGCCAGTTGAAGCGAAGAGCAGTGAACAGAAGATGCGTGCTAACACCTTGCGCCGGCGTCCCGGTAGAACAAGAACCATCATTGAGCCAAACAATGCAACGGCGAACTGGATTGAAGTATCGTGCGACAGCGAAGCCTGTGAGGCTGTGGCAACGGAAAGTACAGAAGTAGAGGTGGTTCCACCCATGATCGCGACGCTGGCCGGGCTGAAAGAGCAGGTGGCAAACGCGGGCAGTCCGGAACAGCCTAAGGTCACATTCCCGGCGAAGCCTGCAGACGGCGCGGCCGAGAAGTTATACGCGGCGACTTGGCCAGCAGTGATGGTCACGGAAGACGGTGAGGCTGTTATGGAGAAGTCCGGCGAAAGGCCCGTCCCGGAAAGAGCCACCGTTTGCGTTGTGTTGCCAGTACTGCTCGTCAGGGTAAGGGTGGCCGTCTCAACCGAGGAAGTAGACGGCTTGAACGTGATGTTCGCGGTGCACATAGCTCCTCCGGCCAGGGAGGCTGGGCAGGAAGTTGTCTGGCTGAAGTCCCCCGCGTTAGGGCCGGTGATTGCCAAAGCCGGGGAGTTGATGGCGGTGCTCAAGTTGTTGGTGATGGTGATGGATTGGGCGGCCGCGGCAGAGCCGACAATTGTCGACGAAAAAGTGAGGTTGGACGGGCTAACCGAGAACGGGACGACGACGTTTGCCGGGATCGGTAGCGTCTGTACGGCGACGCCGCCGTTAATGGATATGCTGAGCACAGCGTTGTACGTACCAACCGTACTGGGCGTGAATGTGACCGCGACCGTGCAGGAGTCGGAGGGGGAAAGCGGGTTGGTACAGCTATTCTGCAGGCCGTACTCGGATGGAGCGATGCTATTGGCGAGAAGGATATAGATGTTGCTCAGGGTCTCGTTTGCGGACCCTGTGTTGGTGATATGGAAAACTTGTTGCACGCTTTGCCCAACGGTCAGCGCCCCGAATGAGAAAGGACCAGGCGTGATGGTGATGGTCGGTTGCGTGATGATTGAGCCATAGAGAGACACTGTGTCGACCGCTGCAGCGCCGTCCGTGATGTTGAGCGTGGCTAAGACCGGTGCGCCGCTCGTCGGCGCCTGATACACGACGGAGACAGCGCAACTCTGCTGGGACTGCAGTGAAACGCCCACACAGGTATTGGCGCCGATGCTGAAGCTGCTGGCATTGGGGCCGGTGATGGTGGGGGTGTCTACCGCGGTTGTGGAGTTGGAGGTGTTCGTAATCGTGACAGAACGCGGCAAGGACTGCTGACCTGGGAAGAGGCCACCGAAACTGATGTTCGGTGTGGATACGAGCAAGGGGCCGGTGGTTGGGTTAGGCGCGAAGTAAGCGTAGACGTCGGTGCGAAGGTTCGTGTTGTAGACGACGCCGACGTTAGAACTACCTGCACCACTGGCCGTGGGAGAGACGGTGATTTGGGCGGTGCAGGACGCCTGTGGAGCGAGAACGCCGCAGTTATTCGTCTCAGCAAACTCGTCGAACGTCAGAATAGAGTTGATAGTGAGGCTCGCTGTGCCAGTGTTGGTCAGGGTCAGTGGACGGGCCGGGCTAGTAGTTCCTGTCTGCTGTGGCGGGAAGATAAGCTGGCTGGCGTCGACGATGAGGTTGCCGCCGATGGGCCCTGTCGTCGTGGGTACAGGAGACGGTGTGAAGCTCTGCGATGCGGGTAGTGCGTCGCTGTTGATGGTGATATTTCCGATTGCAGCACCGCCACTGGAATCCGTTGGCGTGAGAAAACAGGATGTGCCGGCCGGTACTGTTGAACCACAGGTGCTGTTGGCAGAAGCGAAGCCGCCCGAAACCTCCAGACTCGAGATATGCAGATCGGCTGACCCTGCGTCGCGAAGCTCAAGGAAGGGATTCTCGTAGGAAAGGCTAATTTGCGGTTGATTGGCAGGGATAATCTTTGCAATGAACGTGGAGTATCCGATGAACGAAGTGGTGGTCCCGAGCGCGGCTTGCGCGCTATAGGTTTTGCCCGTACCGACATTAATGGGATCGAGTGTGGCGTTAGTAATAGCGGAGTCAACGGGCGCGCCTGCGACATAGATGTCGCCTACGTTGTCGACCGCGAGACCGGTTGGAGGTTGGGAGGTATTGCGGCCGCCGAAGCCGGTAGCGCTAAGAAGCGCGCCGCTGGGGTCGATCTCCGCAACGAAACCGCTGTAGGCGCTATCGTGAGCGAGAGAGTTCTTGAACGGCAGGCTGGCGTTGTAATAACTTCCGCCAATGTACAAGTCTCCCTTGGAGTCCAGCGCGGATACATTTGCATAGCCACTGCCCAGAGAAGTGGAGTAGGTGAGCCCGGAGTGTGCGGGGTTGATAGCGAGAGCGAAGAGCCTTGGCAAATTGGCTTGCCCGACGGGAAGAAGAAAAGCGTTGGTGCTGTATGGGAAGTCAGTCGCATACTCCGACCCCGCCAGATAGATGGTTCCGTCCGAGCCGACCTGGATGGGTGCCAGGGTGTCATACTGCGATGATGAATTACCGCCAAGCAGCGTGCTGAAGAGCAGAGACCGCCCGTCGGGGCTAAATTCGGCGACAAAGTACTCGCCTACGCCGTTCTCAAACCAATTCTGGAGGGGGACCGTGTTTCCAGGGCCTGCGATGTAGACGTTCCCACTTGTGTCCAATGCAATGCCGGAGGCGAGGGCTTCGATCGCACTGTTGCCGGCGGTCGAGAAGTAGCTTGAAAACACCCATGCGTTGCCGGTAGCGTTGAGCTTGCCAAAGAAAGGACCCGCGCAAGAGGTGCAAACACCCCCTGCATACGTAGACAGGAAGCCGTTCACGGCTTGCAGGCCGGAATCGGCAGTGAGCCCGGCGATATAGAGCTCTCCCGCGGCGTCGGCGACGATGCTTGTGGGCAGTTGCTGGCCCGAACCGAGCAGCGTGGAGTACACCATCGTGCCTGTAGGGCTGAACTTTGCCGCGAAGCCGGTATTGCAGACACTGGAGCAGGTGCCCAGGTTTTGCGAAGTGGTGGGGAAGCTCGACGTGCCGGTAACGCCCGCGACGTACACGTTTCCAGCGGGATCAAGGGCAATCGCCGAAGCGGAGTTGAAGTCTGAGGCAGGGATGTAAGTGGAAAAGAGAATCTTTCCGGTGGGATCCAGCTTGGTAACGTACACCTCCTCGCCGCCGTCGACGCCGCTTTGGCCGCCCACGACGGGATAGTTATTCGCTAACGTCCCGCCCACAATGTAGACGTTGCCAGAGGAGTCCACCTGCATGCCGTTGACCGTCGTGGAATTGTTAACACCAATGATTTGGGTGTATGAGACGACGGGGTCGATGACAAGCGGTAGATGGTGGTCGTAGAACCCAATGGAAAAGCCTAGGCGGCCGTCGTCGTCGAGACGAAAGGCTGCTTGAATGGGGATGCGGTGACCGGCCCGCTGTTGATAAGCAATCGGCGCAAGCAGGCGCATGCCCTCTGCTGAGCAACGACTGGCCGAGGCGGTGTGCAGACGAGCCGACCCATCGGACTCAAGCGAGAAGGATGTACCGGACGCAGGTGCGAAAGAAATGGCCTCGGGCTCCGCTTGCGCAGCGACCTCGAGATCATATTCGAGACGACCTCCCTCTCCGTGGAAGACGAGATCAACGCCTCGCGCAATTTGACTGTAATCCAGTTCATGTTGCAGAGCCACGCCCTCGATCCATGTGGAACGGTCAGAGGACGGGTAATAGTTGACGCGGCCGCTGACAGGCCCCACAGCGTGCACATTGGCTGGCTGCTGGTCGAGGCTGCGAATGTTGAAAGAAAGACCGGCCTCACCGTTTGCGCATGGTAGCTGCACCCGGGTGCGCGTAAAACGCATAACTCCACTGGAGGTGTGCGCAAGGTATAGGACAGTGGGGTCAGCCTGCCCGACGTTCTGCTCGAAGGCAAGTGGGAGGAGGCCCACGGGGGCGTCCGGGTGTTGAGCGCGTGTAGACGCGGTCGAGAGAGCAGTGGCCAGAACGGCAGGAGCCAGAATAGCGCGCAGGGTCATCAGCCGAGAAAATCGAGTGGATCGCATGTAGGCCTTGATCTTCATGCAGCTTGGAATTTCACGACTGTATCACAACCCACTTCCGACGGTCCCCAATGAAACTCTAAGAGGCTCGATGATTGCTAGATTGCGCAGTTTCTGCAAGCCCATGCTGTCTCCCTTGTCTCATCAACACCACCTCCAAATCAGATAGTGTTGCATCGACTCGTTGAGACCACCGGCGTTATCGGCAAGTTGGCCCGATTGAGACCGCCGGGGTTATGGGCAACTTCATTCTGTTTGGGAGCCAGGATTAGAGAACTTGCCGGAAAGAACGACTTCACGGGAACATCCGTTATGACGATATGGAAGTGAAGGGTTCTATTGGTCTTGTTTTGAGCCTTTGGCTTAACCAGCGCAACTATTGAATCTTCCAGCGGGTGGAGAGGGCAGCTAGCTTTTCATCCAGAGATAGCGTCGGAGCTGGCTGAGATTGTGAGCGCGGACTACGCACTGGAATTGCAGCATTGCGTTTTGAAAATGCTTGTGTCGAGCGCTCAGATGGCGCCATCATGGCTTTCATCGAGAGGGCAATGCGCTTCGTGAGGGGGTCGGCAGAGAGGACCTTGACCTTGACGATCTGTCCGGCCTTGACTGCCTCATTGGGATCCTTGATGTAGCGATTGGAGAGCTCAGAGATGTGGACGAGGCCGTCCTGGTGAACGCCGATATCAACAAACGCGCCGAACTTGGTCACGTTGGTGACAACGCCTTCAAGGACCATGTCGGGTTGCACGTCTGCCACTTCGCGGACGCCCTCGTGGAAGACGGGTGCGACGAAGGTATCTCTTGGATCGCGGCCGGGCTTGCGCAACTCTTCGAGTATGTCGTTGAAGGTGAACGTGCCTGCGACAAACTTTGATCGATCCACGTGATCGAGAAGTTGAGGGTTTGCAATGATCTGCGGAACAGGCGCACCGAGGTTGGCGGCGATCTGCTCCACCAAGTCATAGCTCTCAGGGTGAACCGCGGTGGAGTCCAGCGGCTGCGTGCCGCCACGGACGCGCAAAAAGCCTGCGGCCTGTTCGAAGGTTTTTGCACCTATCCCTTCGACCTTTTTGAGTTGCGCACGGGAGGTGAAGCGGCCGTTGTCATCGCGGAACTTTACGATATTGAGGGCCACGCGCTCGGTGATGCCGGCGACGTAACGCAGCAGGGTCCAGGAAGAGGTATTCAGGTCGACGCCGACCTTGTTGACGCAGGTCTCGATGGTGGCTTCGAGAGATTGCTGCAGTTGACGCTGGTCGACATCGTGCTGATACTGTCCGACGCCGATGGACTTTGGATCGACCTTGACGAGTTCGGATAGGGGATCCTGTAGGCGACGCGCGATCGAGATGCCCCCGCGAACCGTGAGGTCGAGATCGGGGAACTCCTGCCTGGCTACGTCCGAGGCTGAGTAGATACTGGCGCCGGATTCGGACACCATGACCTTGAAGATGCCGGTGAGGTTCTGCTCGGCGAGGAAGTCGCGGACGAAGGCATCGGTTTCGCGCGAGGCCGTGCCGTTGCCGATGGCGATGGCACGAACGTGATGCTGGCGCACGAGGTGGGCTAGCGTCTGGTTGGATTTCGCAGTCTGGCCGGTGTGGGGGTAGATTACGTCGTGTGCGAGGAACTTGCCCGTCTCGTCAACCACTGCGATCTTGCAGCCTGTACGCAGGCCGGGATCGATGCCGAGGACCGAGATGGGTCCGGCGGGCGGCGCCAGTAACAGGTTATTAAGATTGTCGCGGAAGACCTGGATGGCATCGAGATCGGAGCGCTTCTTGAGTTCGATACGAAGTTCGCTCTGGATGCTGGAGGAGAGCAGGCGGCTCCAGGAGTCTTCGATGGCAAGTTCGAGCTGTGGAATCCAATCGCCTTCGGGACCGAGGATGTGGCGGCGCAGGATGCCAGTGGCACGCAACGGATCAACTTCGATGAGGAAGTAGAGAACGGATTCGGCCTCCCCGCGGCGGATGGCGAGCATGCGGTGAGAAGGGATTGACTTCACCGCCTCCCGGTACTCGTAGTACATCTTGAATTTTTCCTGCGCATCAACGGCATCGAAGGCCTTGCGACTCACGATCACGCCTTCGTCGTTCAGCAACTGACGGAGGGCCTTGCGGACGTCAGCTGTCTCAGCGATCCGTTCGGCGACGATGTGTCGCGCCCCCTCCAGCGCCTCAGCGATCGTGGTGACCTGTTTTTCTTCGTCGATGAAGGTCGCAGCGAACTCCAGCAAGCTGCGGGAGGCGGCTTGCTGCGACCAGAGATAGTCTGCGAGTGGCTCAAGCCCTCGGTCACGCGCGATGGTTGCCTTCGTGCGGCGCTTCGGACGATAGGGAAGATAGAGATCTTCAAGCTCTCCCTTGTCCAGGGTGGATTCGATCTTACGGCGGAGTTCCTCGGTCAGCTTCTGCTGCTCGGCGATGGATGCCAGTATGGTTTCGCGGCGGCCCAGGAGCTCACGAAAATAAGCGAGCTGCTCCTCGATGTCGCGGATCTTTACTTCGTCGAGTGCGCCGGTTGCTTCTTTACGATACCGAGCGATGAAGGGTACGGTTCCGCCTTCGTCCAGCAGCGTGATGGTTGCTACGACGGAACTAGAGGGCACATTCAGCAGTTTTGCAATGTGAAGAAGAATTTCCGGAAGGAGAGGTTTGATTTGATTCATGCTCTAGTCCATCGTAGACGCAGGACAAGAGGAAAACCCGCAGCCCCGCCGACGCATAAGCTTGCAAATTAGAAGTGATTCTCCGGTGAAAACGTGGCTTTACAGGGGCCAAAGAAACAAACCTCCTGCAAGACGGTGTTTCCGTCAAGTTCATTCGGCCGGAGGGACCTTGGCGAACTTAGACAAAACGTGACTTCGCGGGAACGAGGGCACCTGGCGCGGCTGAAATTCGGCTGAAATTCTGATGGAGCTATCGTCTCGGCGTGGGTTTCGATGACTTGGGTGGACTGTTAGCACTGTGATCGTAGCGTCGATCGGCAATGGGGAGCTTACCGCAGGGGCGACGGTTCGCTGCATGGATGGGCTTGATTCCCAAGCAGAACTCCACCGGTGCCAGGCGAAGCTCTACGGGATCAGCAACCGGTACCCCTTCGGCCTGTAGTTTTTCGCCACAAACAATCAATTAACAATGCAGTGACAACCGCACCGGCGACTCACCGTTACCTTGGTTCGCGGCCTTGCTGACGCCGATGCTTCTGACTCGGGCCAAATAGAAGGTTAGATCACTGAAGTACAGGACGTGACCATGAACCGGCTCCATGCCAGAATCAAAATCCACAAACCGCCGCCACCGCGGCAACAACCGTGCAACACCAGGAAGTGCATGCGAACAAACAGGAACTCTCCGCTGCGGCATCTCAAGCTGTTCTCTCTTCTTTCGGTTTCGTCGCTGGGCCTCTTCGCCGCAGGTTGCAGCAGCGGCAATAACGTCGGTCATTCCGTGCAGACCATCAACTTCGACAATCCCGGCACGCAGACAGTGGGAGCGCCGCTGACGATCTCGGCGACGGCTAACTCCGGCCTCACGGTCTCCTTTACTTCGGCGACCCCCAGCGACTGCACGGTCTCGGGGACGACGGTCACCTTTGGAGCCGCCGGCACCTGCACAATCAATGCCAGCGTGACCGGCAACAGCACCTATGCGGCAGCTTCGCAAGTGGCGCAGAGCTTCACCGTCAACCCGGCCATCGGCCCAACCACAACCATTTACATCGCCGGGTATGCGATTACTTCCGCATCTGCAGGAAACGCCGACGACACCCTCGCCGAGGTATGGCAGCTTGCCTCCGGCAGCCCAACCGCCACCGCGACGGCTCTATCGATGACCAGCGGCATGACAAGCGCGCAAGCCAACGCGATCGCGGTCTCGGGTAGTGAAGTGTATGTGGCGGGATATGAGGAGAACAGCACGAGCCGCGCCGCCGTATATTGGTTGAACAACGGCGCGGCCACGACGTTGCCCAGCGGTATGACCATCTCGCAAGCCAACGCGATCGCGGTCTCGGGCAGCAACGTGTATGTGGCGGGATATGAGGGGAACAGTGCGGGCAGCAACAACGCCGTACTCTGGGTGAACGGCACGGCCACAATGTTGTCCCCGCCCAGCGGCATGGCATATTCTGACGCCAACGCGATCGCGGTTTCGGGCAGCAGTGTGTACGTGGCGGGATATGCGTGGAATAACAATAGCGACCATAGCGCCGTACTCTGGGTGAACGGTGCGGCCACGCTGTTGCCCATGCCCAGCGGCCTGACGGGGGATTATTATGCCTATGGGATAGCGGTTTCGGGCGGAAATGTGTATGTGTCGGGACATGCGGACTCCAGCGCGAACCTCGACTCCGCCATATCCTGGGTCAACAACGGCGCGGCCACGATCTTGCCCATACCCCCCAATGACACGGTAGGAAACTATGACGCCGTCGGGATCACGGTCTCGGGCAGCGATGTGTATGTGGCGGGAGGTGGGACGAACGGCGCGACGGGCGTTGGCAATGCGGCATACTGGGTGAACGGCACGCCCACGACGTTTCCCATGCCCAGCAACATTAACATGACCACCGCCTCTTCTTCCGCCGTCGGGATCGCGGTCTCGGGCAGCGATGTGTATGCGGTGGGAGATTTGTTGGCTGCCACCACCGGCGTGGGCCAAACCGCCGCGTACTGGGTGAACGGCGGCGAGGCCACGTTGTTGCCCATGCCCAGCGGCACAGCGGAGTCTTATGCCACAGGGATTGCGGTAGCAACTCAGTAGCCGGGAGCGAAGACTCGCTGCCGGTGGATATTCAACAGCGTCTTCGGCGGCTAACGCATGGTCGGCGCGTCCGGACGGCTCGGCCGAATTCTTCAACCAGCATTACCTTGATTATGTGGGTCTCTCCGCGGAACAGGTGAAAAATTGGGGCTGGACGGCTGCGGTTCATCCGGACGATCTGAACGGCCTCGCTGGTTCGTGGCAATCCATTATCGCTTCTGGTAAGCAAGGCGAGAGCGAGGCGCGCCTGCGCCGCTTCGACGGCGAGTATCGATGGTTTCTGTTCCGTGCTAACCCGCTACGCGATGAATCCGGCAACATCGTCAATTGGTTCGGGATAAACACGGACATCGAGGACCGGAAACGCGCTGGAGAGGCCCTGCGGCGGAGCGAGGGTTACTTAGCTGAAGCACAGAGGTTAACCCATACAGGCAGTTGGGCTTGGAACGTTTCCACTCGCCATA
>Ga0210392_10000039_pt1 | contig 124535 bp, 119 predicted proteins | sample IncBWC30OmetaG_FD_161057 | JGI IMG/M metagenome (GOLD analysis project Ga0210392, IMG submission 161057) | Forest soil microbial communities from Barre Woods Harvard Forest LTER site, Petersham, Massachusetts, United States - Inc-BW-C-30-O ... | reverse complement strand
ACTCGCGCGGCGGCGCGAGGACGCTGACGCTTGGCTGTTTGAAATTTGAATTCAAGAAATCTTGCGCAGAACGCCGACACATACTCCGCTGTCGTCCTCGCGAAAGCGGGGACCCATAGACACCGTCTTCGGATGCGGAAAGTGTTAGTTCCTCGCGGAATCAACCTGCAAAATTATGACCACGGTGGTTATGGATCCCCGCGTTCGCGGGGACGACGACGCGAGATAAAAAAGCCCCGCCCGGCGGGGGTGGCCGGGACGGGGCTCTTGTCGCTCAGTCGCGATTGCGGCGCGCCTGAGCGCGTCGTCGTCCAAGCGACTAGTCGATCACCTGAACGACGCGACGGCTGCGCGGTTCGACCAGCACGGTCTGGCCATTCACCACGGTGTAGCGATACGGCGTTGCGCCGTAGGTCTGCGGCACGTCGTAATAGGTGATGCCGGCTTCCGGCAGCACGCCGCCGACGATCACGCGATCCGGAATGGTGAAGGTCGGCACGCGTTCGCGGATAACATATTCGCGGAAGGCCGGACGCTGCTCCATGACGATGCCGTCGGCGTCGTTGACGACGACGCCAACGCCGCTGCCGCGGACGATTCCGACGGTGTCGCTCTGCGCGTGTGCTGCGAGTGGTGTGGCTGTGGCGGCGGCGATTGCGGCAATCGCAAGAATCCTGTTCCGCATGATGTTCTCCTTGGGCGGTGGACGGCGCCGGCCTGGCCGGCGCGCAATCCCTCCCAATTCATGCGAAGGCGCATCGTTCCCGAACAATTTTCATTGGCAACGCTGCAATTTTCGGCAGTTCCGCAGCGCCTGCCGGAACCCGTTGAAGCCACAGGCGTCTCCTATCGTGGAACCGCGACAACGGATAAAATCCGGCCTCGATTCGACGTCCCCACATCGCGATAGCGGAGAGATTCAATGGTCATCACTGCAGCCCATATTCAGCCTATCGTGGCGCTTCTTGCCGGAATCCTGATCCTGATCATGCCGCGCTTCCTCAATCTGGTGGTTGCGATCTACCTGATTTGCGTCGGCCTGATCGGCCTCGGCGTGCTCAAATGGCTTCACATGTAGCGTCGAAAGCGGGTTCCGCAGCTTGCGTGGATCCTGCAAAACGTGGTGTAAGGCCGCCAACCCCTTCCTCCCCGCGGATAATGTGTAAGCCATGGCCAAAGCCGCATCGAAGTCTAAAAAATCCGTAGCGAAATCAAAGCCATCCGCGCCCGTGCGCGCCAAGGCGGCGGCGCCGGTCAGCGCCCGCAAGCCGCTGCAAAAAAGCCCGGTCAAGCCAGCGCCGAAACCGGCTGCCAGCAAGCCTGCCGTAGACGCTGCGAAATCCGGCAAATGGGTTTTCACCTTCGGCGACGGCAAGGCCGAGGGCCAGGCCAGCATGCGCGATCTGCTCGGCGGCAAGGGCGCCAATCTCGCGGAGATGGCCAATCTCGGCCTGCCGGTGCCGCCCGGCTTCACGATTCCGACCTCCGTCTGCACCTATTTTTATGCGCACGACAAATCCTATCCGAAGGAATTGAAGGCGCAGGTCGAAAAGGCGCTGGACCAGGTCGGCAAGATCGCCGGCAAGAGCTTCGGCGATTCCAAGAATCCGCTGCTGGTCTCGGTGCGCTCCGGCGGGCGCGCGTCTATGCCGGGCATGATGGACACCGTGCTCAATCTCGGCCTCAATGACACCACGGTCGAAGCGCTGGCGGCGATGTCCGGCGACCGGCGTTTTGCCTATGACAGCTATCGCCGCTTCATCACCATGTATTCCGACGTGGTGCTCGGCTTCGAGCATCATCATTTCGAGGACATTCTCGACACCTTCAAGGACAGCCAGGGTTACACGCTCGATACCGACCTTTCCGGCGACGACTGGGTTGACCTGGTCGGCCGCTACAAGGATGCGGTGGCGCGCGAAACCGGCAAGGATTTTCCGCAGGATCCGCACGCGCAGTTGTGGGGCGCGATCGGTGCGGTGTTTTCATCCTGGATGAATGCGCGCGCGGTGACCTATCGCCGGCTGCACGACATTCCGGAATCCTGGGGCACCGCGGTCAACGTGCAGGCGATGGTGTTCGGCAATATGGGCGAGACCTCGGCCACCGGCGTCGCCTTCACCCGCAATCCCTCGACCGGCGAGAGCAAGCTGTACGGCGAATTCCTGATCAACGCGCAGGGCGAGGACGTGGTGGCCGGCATCCGCACGCCGCAGGACATCACCGAACATGCCCGCGCGGATTCCGGTTCCGACAAGCCGTCGATGGAAACCGCGATGCCCGCCGCGTTCAAGGAACTGACGCGCATCTACACGCAGCTGGAAAAACACTATCGCGACATGCAGGATATGGAGTTCACCGTCGAGGACGGCAAGCTCTGGATGCTGCAGACCCGCGGCGGCAAGCGCACCGCCAAGGCGGCGCTGCGCATCGCGGTCGAACTCGCCAACGAAGGCGTGATCTCGAAAAAGGACGCGGTAGCGCGGATCGACCCGGCGTCGCTGGATCAGTTGCTGCACCCGACCATCGATCCCTCCGCGACGCGCGACGTCATCGCTACCGGCCTGCCGGCATCTCCTGGCGCCGCCTCCGGCGAAATCGTGTTCTCGTCCGACGAGGCGGCCAAGCTGCAGGCCGACGGGCGCAAGGTCATTCTGGTGCGAATCGAGACCAGCCCGGAAGACATTCACGGCATGCATGCCGCGGAGGGCATCCTGACCACGCGCGGCGGCATGACCTCGCACGCCGCCGTGGTCGCGCGCGGCATGGGCAAGCCCTGCGTCTCCGGCTGCGGCACCATCCGCGTCGATTACGGCCGCGGCACCATGAGCATCGGCAAGCGCACCTTCAAGACCGGCGACGTCATCACGATAGACGGATCGCTGGGCCAGGTGCTGGCCGGGCGGATGCCGATGATCGAGCCGGAGCTATCAGGCGAATTCAACACGCTGATGGGCTGGGCCGATCAGGTCCGCAAGCTCGGCGTCCGCGTCAATGCCGATACGCCGGCGGATGCGCGCACCGCAATCAAGTTCGGTGGCGAGGGCATCGGTCTGTGCCGCACCGAGCACATGTTCTTCGAGGAAACCCGGATTCGCACCGTGCGCGAGATGATCCTGGCCGAAGACGAGCAAGCCCGCCGCGCAGCACTTTCGAAGCTGCTGCCGATGCAGCGCGCGGATTTCGTCGAGCTGTTCGAGATCATGAAGGGGCTGCCGGTCACCATCCGGCTGCTCGATCCGCCGCTGCACGAATTCCTGCCGCACACGCAAGCCGAGATCGAGGAAGTCGCGCGGGCGATGAATACCGATCCGCGCCGCCTCGCCGACCGCGCCCGCGATCTCGCCGAGTTCAACCCGATGCTCGGCTTCCGCGGCTGCCGGCTTGCGATCGTCTATCCGGAAATCGCCGAGATGCAGGCCCGCGCGATTTTCGAGGCCGCGGTGGAAGCGGGCAAACGCACCGGCAAGGCCGTCGGACTCGAGGTGATGGTGCCGCTGATCGCGACCAGACTGGAGTTCGACCTGATCAAGGCGAGGATCGACGCCACCGCCAATTCGGTGATGAAAGAGACCGGCGCCAAGTTGAACTACCAGGTCGGCACCATGATCGAATTGCCGCGCGCGTGCCTGATGGCCGGCGATATCGCCGAGACCGCCGAGTTCTTCTCGTTCGGCACCAACGACCTCACCCAGACTACCTACGGCATCAGCCGCGACGACGCCGCCGGATTCCTCGGCACCTACATTGCGCGCGGCATCCTGGAGATCGACCCGTTCATCTCGGTCGATCGCGACGGCGTCGGCGAGCTGGTCAGAATCGGCGTCGAGCGCGGCCGCAAGACCCGGCCCGACCTCAAGGTCGGCATCTGCGGCGAACACGGCGGCGATCCGGCCTCGGTGACGTTCTGCCACGAGATCGGGCTCGACTACGTCTCCTGCTCGCCCTATCGCGTGCCGATCGCAAGGCTTGCCGCGGCGCAGGCCGCGCTCGGCAAGACTGCGGCGGGGCAGGCTTAACAGGCTGGGCTAAGCAAAACTTCTAGACGTCGTCATGGCCGGGTCAAGCCCGGCCATGACGGGGAAAAAATTTTCATCAACGCGATGTTTACCACTTTCATGCGCGTGCGGTTTACCAACGTTTTCGAATGGCCGCACCAATAGCAGCCAATCCTTGCGTGTGGCGCGCATGCATCGCCGATTAACTCCCTCGCAACTTTAATTCGATACTTAAAAAGTGACCGAAATGCACCGAATGTGCCGATCGGTCGCGTGTGTGTAGCGTTGCGTTGCGTGCGTGAGTTTGTCGATGTCAGTATTGCGTAACCGGCCGAAGGGCGCGCGTTTCGCGTCCTTCGGCCTCGGTCTTTGCGTCTTCGCATCGATCCCGACCGAAATCGGCTATCAGGATATCGCTTCACTGCTGGCCCGGCAGCCCGGCGTCGCCGAACGCTGGCAGAAGCGGGTCTTCGCCTCCGCCGTCAGCTCGATTCAGGTCGCCACTTACGGCTTCGTCCGCCCGATCGGGACGGCGTCTGCGGCCAGTGCGACGTTTCAACTGGCAAGTCTCGACAATCAGGGCGTCGACATAACCGGCTCGCTGACGCGCAATCCGATCGTGCGCGCACCACCGCGCTATCAGGCGTCGGATTTCCCTGTAGTCAACCGCACCCTGAAGGGCGATCGCCTCGCCAATGCGAAGCCGGAGGAGACCGCGCCGTCCGCGCCGTCGAATGAAGATCCGTCGACATCAAACGCCTCCGTGATGGGCGCCAAGACTGCGGCCGCTCAGCCCGCGCCGCTCGATCCGGAGCTCGCCGAAGCGCTGAACGCGCCGCCGCTGCCGCAATACGATGTCTCGATGTCGCTCGAGCTGCAGCCGCTCAACGATCCGAAAGGCGACACCGCCGTCGTCGCGGTCGGGCCCGCGCCGCCGCGCGACGGTTTCTCGGTCAAGACCGCCAGCCTGTTTTTCGGCAGTTCCTCGCTCGGCGCGTCCGTTGACAGCATGGAACGCTGGCAGCCCGGCGAAGAGCCGACGATCGTGATCGCCGGTCCCGATCCCGACATGAAAGTGACGGCCGCGTTGCCGGTCGCGACCGACGACCCCAGGGCCGGCGAAAGCGTCGCCAGCAAGGGCGAGGTCAACAGCGACAACCAGCGCGTCAAGACCCCCGCCGAACGCCTCGGCCTGCTCGACGAGAAGTCGCGCGGTCGCCACGAAAAATGTCTCGCCGAAGCGGTGTATTTCGAAGCCCGCGGCGAGGCGGTGCGCGGCCAGATCGCGGTGGCGCAGGTGGTGATGAACCGGGCGTTCTCCGGCTTCTATCCGAGCACCGTGTGCGGCGTGGTCTACCAGAACAAGCACCGTCATCTCGCCTGCCAGTTCACCTTCGCCTGCGACAATGTCGCCGATGTGGTGCGCGAACCCGACATGTGGGATCGCGCCAGGAAGATCGCGAAGGCGATGCTGGACGGCCAGCTCTGGCTGCCGGAAGTCGCCAAATCGACGCATTACCACGCCTATTGGGTTCATCCGTCGTGGGTGCATGAGATGAAGAAGATGTACAAATTCGGCGTGCACACCTTCTACCGCCCACGCGCCTGGGGCGACGGCAGCGAAGCGCCGAGCTGGGGCACGCAGGCACAGACGCTGGAAATTTCCGCGAAGCTCGCCGAGGCCGCACAGAGCTCGGCCGAGTCGTCCCCAGCAACGGTACGGCGCTAGAACTCGGCGATTGCCTCCGGCCCCGCTGCGCACCCTCGCCCCGCTTGCGGGGAGAGGGTTGGGGTGAGGGGGACTCTCCACGAGCGCGACTCGCGGAGAGTCCCCCTCACCCGGCCCGCATCTGACGATGCGCGCCGGCCTCTCCCCGCAAGCGGGGCGAGGTGTAGCGCGCGCACCAATTCACCCCGTCTTCCTGAAGAGCCGCGCGCTTGCGCGGCGTCTCGAAGGATGGCCGAGGGCGCCTGTGACCCGTCCTTCGAGGCTCGCCGACGGCGAGCACCTCAGGATGACGGCGGTTGTGGCTGATTTGCATCGCTGCAATGCGGCGGGCATTTTTGCCGACCTAAAGGTTGGCGTTTCCATGCAAATGCATTAACTAGTTTCCTCGTTCCAAGGTGAGGAAGACCGGCATGGCGGCGGCTGACCTGCGCACGACCCACGCTCCCGGCTGGCGCACGCCGCTGGTGATCATCATTTGCGGTTGCGCGATTGCGCTGTTGAGCTTCGGGCCCCGATCGAGCCTCGGCTTTTTCGTGCAACCCATGAGCCGGGAGTTTGCCTGGGGCCGTGATATCTTCGGCCTCGCACTCGCGGTTCAAAATCTGTTGTGGGGACTGGGGCAGCCGGTTGCCGGCGCCATCGCCGACCGGTTCGGCGTGTTGCGGGTGATGTGTGTCGGCGCGGTGCTTTATGCCGGCGGGCTGTTGATGATGCGCTACGCGGCGACGCCGCTGTCGCTCAATCTCGGCGCCGGCGTCTTGATCGGCTTCGGACTATCCGGCTGTTCGTTCAATCTGGTGCTGTCCGCATTCAGCAAGCTGCTGCCGCCGGAGCGGCGGGGCCTCGCGCTTGGCGCCGGCACTGCGGCGGGATCGTTCGGACAATTCCTGTTCGCGCCGTTCGGCGTAGGCCTTATCGCCAATTTCGGCTGGCAGGCGGCGCTGACGGTGTTCGCACTTCTGATGCTGCTGATCATTCCATTGTCGCTCGCACTGGCCACGCCGCCGGCGACATCGGCCAACGTGCCCGCGGCAAACCAGCAGTCGTTCAGGACGGCGATGGCCGAAGCGTTCGGCCATCGCTCTTATGTGTTGCTGATGCTGGGTTTCTTCACCTGCGGCTTTCAACTCGCTTTCATCACCGTGCATCTGCCGTCCTATCTGGTCGACCGCGGCATGCCGGTTCAAACCGGCGGCTGGGTGGTCGCCGCGATCGGGCTGTTCAATATCATCGGCTCGCTGAGCGTCGGATGGCTGCAGAACAGGTTTCCCAAGCGCTACATTCTTTCTGCCATCTATTTCACCCGGGCGCTGTCGATCGTCGTCTTCATCTCGTTCCCGATCACGACATTCTCCGCGATCGCGTTCGGCGTCGTCACCGGACTGACCTGGCTGTCGACGGTACCCCCGACATCGGCGCTGGTGGCGCTGATGTTCGGCACGCGCTGGTTTGCGACGCTGTATGGATTCGCGTTCGTCAGCCATCAGGTCGGCGGTTTTCTCGGCGTGCTGCTGGGCGGCATCGTGTTCGAGAAGTTCGGTTCCTATACGCCGATCTGGTGGCTGTCGGTGCTGTTCGGCGTGCTGTCGGCGCTGATCAACCTGCCGATTGTCGAAGCGCCGGTGGCCCGCCCGGTTGCGCAGCCGGCCTGATCCGGTAAACGTAAGCCAGCCGCAAAAAATTCCAGGGAGTGCGCGTTGGCAACGTTCAGGGCGATCAGGGTCGACAAGGCGGAAAAGGGCACCACGGTTGCGCTGACGCAATTCGATGAAGCCGAATTGATGGACGGCGACGTCACCGTCCGCGTCGAATGGTCGACGCTCAATTACAAGGACGGCCTCGCCGTCACCGGCAAGGCGCCGGTGGTGCGGCGATTTCCGATGATCGCCGGCATCGATTTCGCAGGCTCCGTTGAGGCGTCCTCGCATCCGGCCTGGAAGGCTGGCGACAAGGTTGTTTGCAACGGCTGGGGCATGGGCGAGACCCATCTCGGCGCCTATGCCGAAAAGGCCCGGGTCAAGGGCGACTGGCTGGTGCGCCTGCCCGAGGGGATATCGACCCGCGACGCGATGGCGATCGGCACCGCCGGCTATACGGCGATGCTCTCGGTGCTGGCGCTGGAGAAACATGGGCTTGCGCCCAGGGACGGCCCGATCGTCGTCACGGGTGCCGCGGGCGGCGTCGGCTCGGTGGCCACGGCCGTGCTGTCAAAGCTCGGTTATCCCGTCATCGCCTCGACTGGCCGGATGTCGGAATCCGGCTATCTAAAAGACCTTGGTGCGGCTGAAGTGATCGACCGCAACGAACTGTCCGGTCCGGCCAAGCCGCTGGCGAAGGAGCGCTGGGCCGGCGGTATCGACAGCGTGGGGTCGACCACGCTGGCCAACGTCCTGTCGATGACCAGATACGGCGGCGCGGTTGCCGCCTGCGGCCTCGCGGCCGGCATGGACCTGCCTTCTTCGGTGGCGCCGTTTATTTTACGCGGAGTGTCGCTTCTTGGCATCGACTCGGTGATGTGCCCGATAAGTTTGCGGAAAACCGCCTGGGCGCGGCTGGCTGATGATCTCGACCACGCAAAACTAACTGAAATCACTCATGAAATCGGCCTGGACGAAGTCATTGCCGCCGGGGCCAAAATCCTGGCGGGACAGGTCCGCGGCCGAATCGTGGTAAAAATTCTCTAACGGCGTTCAGACTTTACCAACCAACCTGCTCCAATGTTGCCACGGTTGGTATGGTAAGCAGCGGGTAAAGGCGTCAGCGGTCATCCGCGCTCAGTTGGTCGGAGTTACAGCATGGTTGCGCGTTTTGTGTTGGGGACCGTCTTCGCCGCCGCGGTGGCGCTGCCCGCGATAGCCGGGCAGACGATGAATGCCGATGAGGCTCGCAGGTTCGTGGCGGGCAAGGTGTTTGCATTCACCTGCTTCGATGGCACTCGCGGTGCCGGCCGCATTCTCGACGATGGCGGGGCCGCTGGAGCCGTTCAGTTCGCCGGCGCTGGCCCGACGCGTCATTTGCGGCTTCCCGGCAATACGCTGCAGGTTCGCGGCCAGGCGGTGTGCGCGTCGCTGAAGGGCATTCCATTCGAGCCTTGCTTCAATCTGGTCAAGAACAACGAACGCAGCTTTCGCGGCTCGGTCTCGGGCATGGGTTTTGCCTATTGCGATTTCCGCCATCAGGGCGGGCAAATGCTGATGGCGCGCGCGATGTCGCGCCCGCGTTCGCTGGCGGCACCCGAGCAGACCCGGTCGGCCGATGCGTCGCATAGCGAAGTCTCGGCGCGCGTCGAGACCCCGCGGGTCGAGGCGGCGAAGCTCGAGCCGGTCAAACCGGAGCCGGCGAAGACCGAAGCCGCGCCCGAACTGCGCCGCTCGACGGATTGATCTCCCCGGAATAAACCATGTCCCGGGCGCGATGCAGCGCTCTTCGCGCTGCTTCGCAGAACCGGACCCCGGTTTCTTCAGAAGCAAGGTAACCGGGACCCCGGCTCTGCAGCCCACCACGCCGCGAAGAAGCGGTGCGCTGCGCTGCGTCCGGGGAACGCTATCCCTCAGCTTGAACGCTCGCCGGCACCGCCGGCCGCCGGAACAGGATGCGCTGGTAGAACCAGCCGATCGGCAGCAGCACCAGCCCCAGGCAGATGAACGACAGCGCACGATAGACGTCAGACAGCGTCGAGATATCGATCACGAACACTTTTGCGATCGTCAGCGCGATCACGACGGCCGAAGCGAGCCGTGCGCGCTGCGAATTGAAGATCACGCCGAAGCCGAGCAGCACCACGCCGAACGCCAGCCACGCGATCGAATAGGTATATTGCTCGGCGCCGGTGGTCGGACCCCGGCTCATGATCGGGCCGTGATAGAGCCGGCGGATCTGAAACGTTACGTAAGTCAGCGCGAGCATGAGCGCGAACGCTGCGATGGTGTTGGCGTAGGAGGTTTTGCGCCGGCCCGCCACTGCATAGGACAGCAGCAGCGCCAGCACCGCGGGCATCGCATAGCCGAGCAGCAGAAGATTGAAGAACGCGCCGCCGACATCGATCGGCCAGATGATCGGTGTCTCCAGCAACATCAGGCCGAACACGGTGGCCACTCCGGCAAACACCGTCAGCAGGATCGCGCTGACATTGTGAACGATGCTGCCGGTGCGAATGCGCAGCCGCTCCAGCCCGATCGCCATCGCCAGCGCGACGCAGATCTGCAGCGCGATTTCGGTCAGGCTCGTGGTGGCGTAGATATTGCCGTTGTACACCGCGTGGCGGATTTCCATGAACGCCAGCAGTACCGTGAACAGGATTGCCGCCGCTTCCACGATGCGCAGCGGCGCGTCGTCGCCGCGGCGGCGCAGCAAAATGCCGGCGCCCCAGAACGACAGCGCCGGGATGCCATAGCCCCATAACAGCCAGTTGAAGATCGGCGTAGTGCCGACGGCGTCGCCGACGATGCGCGGCTCGTAGCCGATGCGCGCCGTCACGATGCCGGCGAGGATGGCTGCGAGCCAGCGCAGGAACGGAATCGGGCGTTGCATCGAAATCCATGCGGTGCCGAGCGACATCAGCGAAAGTGCGATGGTCAGCCAGCCTTTTTCCAGCGCAAAGGTCAGCGCCAGCGCGATGGCGGCAAGCGTGCCGGTGGCGAACAGCGCGATCGAGATCGGCAATCCCGGCCGGTGCTCGCGTTTGCTCAAGCTTTCGGTTGCGGCACCGAAGGCCGCCGCGAGCACTACCGCGACGATCGCAAACGGGATCGACTGGTCGAGATGCGCGATGCGGGCGTAGAGCGCGACCAGCAGCGCCAGCGGCACGAATACCGCAGTTGCCGACCACACAACGGGCGCCGTGGCGCTGACGGAGCGGCCTTGCGCCAGAAATCCGGCGGCGCCGAAACCGACCGCGAAAATCGCCGCGGTGATCAGATGCAGCGACACCGAGCCATCGGTGGCGTTAGGCCCGATGCCGGGCAGCGGTCCGCCGGGCAGCACCAGCATGTCCGGATTGCCGCGAACCGCCCATTCGGCAAACACGACGAAAACAAACGCGGCTGCGGCAACGACGGCGCCGGCGGCCGCCTCGGCGCGCCATGCGACGAATAATGTAGCCGCCACCAGCAGCGCGAACACGATGATGGGGGTGTCGGCATGGAAACTGTTGAGCACGATCACCGTGCCGCCGAACAGATAGGCCGCGAGCGCGCCCGAGGAGATCGGCTCGATGCGGCCTTGTTCGGCCGGCGGACCGAACATGAATCCGCACACCACCAGCAACGCCGCGAGAATAAATCCGGCAATGACATGGAACGCGTGCGGCCCGATCATTGACGGACCGCATTGCAGGCACGGAAAGGTCCACAGCGTTGCGAACACGATGGTTGCGACCGCAAGCCAGCGCCACAGTCTGATCCGCGCGAGGCCTAAGGCGGCGGCTGTCACGACGGCGAGATAGAGATACAGCGCCCAGTAATCCGGCTTGTCCGAGGAGACCAGCAGCGGCGTGACGAAACCGGCGGCGATGCCGAGGCCGGCCAGCGCCGGCCCATGCAGCAGCGCCGCCGCGAGCGTGCCGAGCGCAACGAGGCCCAGCAGAATGAACGCGGTTGCCGGCACCAGGAAATCGTACAGCGCATAGGCGGCGTAGACCGTGGCAAACGCCACTGCCGTGCCGGCTGCGGTAAGGACTGCGGGGATATTGGCGATCGGCAGCGGCTCGATCGCCGCGATGGTTTCCTTGCGCCGGGTCCATTCGCCGGCGGCGAGCAAGGCAAACGCGAACAGGCCGCCGAGCAGCACCCGCACGCCGGGTCCGAGCAGGCCTTGTTCGATCGAATAGCGCACCAGGAAGAAGCCGCCCAGCGCCAGCGTCAATCCGCCGACCCAGACCACCCAGCGGGTGCCGATGCGCTCTTCGAAACCGGGTTGCGATGCCGGCGCCGGAATATCGAATGCAGGCAGCGGCGATGCCGTCTGCGCCGGTGGCGACACTTCTTCCGTCGTTTGGGTCTCGATCGCGTTCGGAATGGTCGGCGCGATCGGCGTCTCGGATGCGCGCGGTGACAGCGGCATGGCTGTGGTCGTTGCGAGAGGCGCTCCGGCTTCAATCGCGTCCAGCCGCGCGCGCAATATATCGACCTGATTGAAAGCCTTGCGGGCGAAGATAAATGCCACGATGGCGATCACGAGCGTGAAAAATTCAAACATCTGCGGTCAAATCCTTTTTCCCTTCCCCGGAGGTTAAGGGAAAGCACACGCCAACGGCGTCGCGGAATCGCTTCCCGCGACGTGGCGCCTGCGTGTGTGTCAGCGTACGCGGTTTAAGTTCAAGCGTGGGCGATTTTGTCGCTCGTCAATCCAGATCGACGCGAAACGGCCGCCCTTCGATCATCATGTTGCCGGGTCCCATTTCGTCGAGCGCGCGCAGCATTCGCCCCTCGCGCCCAAGCGCCTTGTCGGCAAGACTCACGATCAGCCGGTTCGGCTGCGCGATCGGCGAGGCGGCGCGGATTTGCCGGGCGATCGAGGCTTCGTCGCGGTGCGGATTGAGCATGCAGGCCGCGGCGAAGGCGCTGGCGGTGGAGCGGCTGATGCCGGCATAGCAATGGACCACCAGTGGTGCGCCGCGATCCCAGCCGCGCACGAAGTCGAGCACCTGCATGATATGGCTGTCGTTCGGCGCCACGAAGCCGTCCATGTGCTCGGTGATGTCGTCCATCGAGACCTTGAGATGGTTGGCCTCGAGTATCGATTCCGGCCGCCGCACCTGGTTGACGTTGGCCATCACGGTGAGGACATGGCTGGCGCCGGTGGTCTTGACGGTCTCGGGCAGGGCTGCGAGCGAACAGACGTGAATCATGATAACCCTTTTGTTGGTTCGATTATAAGCCTGCGCGACTTGGGGTGGAAGTCCGTAGGGTGGGCATGGCGCAAATGCGCCTTTGCCCATCCTACAGCGACAGCGATTTGAACCGCGCAAGGAACCGGTTCTCGGCCTTGGCGGCTGACCACGGCGTCAGATAATCCTGCACGGTGGCAGGCGGCAAACCGGGATCCCTGCCGAACAGACGCTTCGCCTCGGCTTCCGCAAAGCCCGCGAGCAGCGTCGCCTCCAGATAGGCGGCACCACGATCGGCGGCCTTGATCTGCTGGGTGACCGCGGCGGCGAGCACCGGCGGCAGTCCGAAGCGGATGTGGATCGCCGACAGCAGCCGCTTCTCCACCGCCTTGTAGGCGCCGTCGAGCACCGCCTTGAACGGCGAGATCATGTCGCCGATGACGTATTCCGGCGCGTCGTGCAGCAATGCTGCGAGCCGCACCCCGACATCGACGCGCGGGGTCTGCTCGCGCATCACCGCCTCGACCAGCAGCGTGTGCTGCGCCACCGAGAAGATATGCGCGCCATTGGTCTGGCCATTCCAGCGCGCGACCCGCGCCAGGCCATGGGCGATATCCGCGATCTCGATATCGAGCGGCGAGGGGTCGAGCAGGTCGAGCCGCCGTCCCGACAGCATGCGCTGCCAGGCGCGCGATGAAAGGTCCGAAGCAATTCCGGCTTTCGCCATCATTTGACCTTGAGACGAGGCGCACGCTTCTTGCCGGCGCAGCTATCATGGCAATAGCAGGTCACCAGATGGTCGTTGACCATGCCGGTGGCCTGCATGAAGGCGTAGACGATGGTCGGGCCGACGAACTTGAAGCCGCGCGCGGCAAGTTCCTTCGATATCCTGGTGGAGACCGGTGTTGCCGCCGGCACGCTCGCAGTGGTCTTGAAATTGTTCACTTTCGGCCTGCCGTCGACAAAATCCCACAGGAATTTTGAGAAGCCTGGACCTTCCTCCATGATCTTCTGATACGCTTTCGCGCTGCCGACCGCGCCCTCGATCTTGGCGCGGTTGCGCACGATACCGGCGTCGTTCATCAGCGCGTGGATTTTCTTGGGGCTGTAGCGCGCGATTTTCGCCGGCTCGAAATCGTCGAAAGCGCGGCGGAAATTTTCGCGCTTGCGTAAAATCGTGATCCACGACAGCCCGGCCTGAAAACCATCGAGAATGAGTTTTTCATACAGCGCGCGGTCGTCGTATTCCGGCACGCCCCACTCGGTGTCGTGATAGGCCATGTAGAACGGGTCTTCGCCCGGCCACGGACACCGCGTCAGCCCGTCGGCATGCAGGCGCGCTTTACCGCTCATGCCACGGTCTGCCTCGGTGTGAAGCGGACCTCGCCGGGATCGGCGAGACGGACCGCGATGCCGCCTGCCATCAGCGGCGTTCCGGCATCGAGCGCGTCGGCGGCGCGGTCGATTCTTACCAGTGCCAGCCCCATGCCGTCGGCCGACGAGCCCATGGTGCCGACCGGCTTGTCGCCGGCGACGACCGCGACGCCGGCCTCCGGCGGCGCGCCGTCGAGGATCAGGCGCACCGTGCGGGTGCGCGCGGTGCCGCGATGCTGCATCCGCGACACCACTTCCTGACCGACATAGCAGCCCTTGTCGAAATCGACGCCGTGCAGCCGGTCCATATTGGTTTCGTGCGGAAACGCATCGCCGAACATGAAGTCGATGCCGCCGCGGGGCACGCCACAGGCGATGCGATGGGCGTTGTAAACCGCGCTGTCGACGAGGTCGGCGCCGATCAGGCTCGCGACTTTCGGCGCAAGCTCTTCGGGAATGAGGATGCGCCAGCCGAGTTTTTCGCTGCGTGGGTCCGCGAACGTCAAATCCGGCTTGACGGCGGGATCGCCGTCCCACGCCGCCAGCACGCCGAGACTGTCCGACAGGTTTTCGACAGCGACCTTGGCGCGCAGCTTGTAGAAGCCAAGCTTGTCGGCGAGCGATTGGGCAAGCGGACGCGGACAATCGATCAGAAAGCCTCCGCCATGGCCCGACGAGGCCTCGGTGATCAGAAAATCCACTGTGATCTTGCCCTGCGGCGTCAGCAGTGCCCCGAACCGGCCAAGGCCGGGCCGAACGAGGTCGATATCGGTGGTCATAAGGCCGTTGAGAAAGTTGCGTGCGTCCTCGCCGCCTACTTTGACCACGCCCCGGTCGGGTAAAAACGCTGCTTTCATATCAAGTTCTCTGGGGAAACGCTCGTGCCGGATATCACACCGCAACGTAAGCCGCTAAAGTGCGGGTAACAAGGGTTCCGACCGGGCTTTAAGGGAACGATGACAAGCACATTCGACACGATTCTAAAATCCGGCACCGTCGTCAACCAGGACGGCGAGGGCATCCGCGACATCGGCATATCGAACGGCCGCATCGCGGAGATCGGCGGGCTCGGCCAAGCCTCGGCGGCCGAGGTGATCGACTGCAAGGGCCTGCATATCCTGCCCGGCGTGATCGACACCCAGGTGCATTTCCGCGAGCCGGGCCAGACTCACAAGGAGGACCTCGAAACCGGATCGCGCAGCGCCGTGATGGGCGGCGTCACCGGCGTGTTCGAAATGCCGAATACCGATCCGCTCACCATCAACGCGCAGAATTTCAGCGACAAGATCAAGCGCGGCCGCCACCGCATGCATTGCGATTTTGCCTTTTTCATCGGCGGCACCCGTGAAAATGTCGCTGATTTGCCGGAGCTGGAACGCGCACCCGGCTGTGCGGGGGTAAAAGTGTTCATCGGCTCCTCCACCGGCGCGTTGCTGGTGGAAGACGACGAAAGCCTGCGGCGCATCTTCAAGGTGATCCGCCGCCGCGCGGCGTTTCATGCCGAGGACGAATATCGCCTCAACGCGCGCAAGCATCTGCGCATCGAGGGCGATCCGCGCTCGCATCCGGTGTGGCGCGACGAGACCGCGGCGCTGATGGCGACGCAGCGGCTGGTCAGCCTCGCGCACGAAACCGGCAAGCGCATTCACGTGCTGCATATCTCGACCAGGGAGGAGATCGAGTATTTGCGCGATCACAAGGATGTCGCGTCTTGCGAAGCGACGCCGCATCACCTCACCATGGCGGCGCCTGAGTGTTACGAGCGGCTCGGCACCCGCGCGCAGATGAACCCCCCGGTGCGCGATGCCGGCCATCGCGCCGGCATCTGGCGCGGCATCGAGCAGGGCATCATCGACGTGCTCGGCTCTGATCACGCGCCGCATACGCTGGAGGAAAAAGCCAAGACCTATCCGGCCTCGCCGTCGGGCATGACCGGGGTACAGACGCTGGTGCCGCTGATGCTCGATCACGTCAATGCCGGGCGATTGTCGCTGGCGCGATTCGTCGATCTCAGCAGCGCCGGCCCGGCGCGGCTGTTCAACATCGCCTGCAAAGGCCGCATCGCTGCCGGCTACGACGCAGATTTCACCGTCGTCGATCTCAAGCGCGTCGAGACCATCACCAACCAATGGGTCGCCTCGCGCGCGGGCTGGACGCCCTATGACGGCGTCGAAGTGACGGGCTGGCCGGTCGGCACCTTCGTGCGCGGGCGGCGGGTGATGTGGCAGGGCGAGTTGCTGACGGCCGCGACGGGGGAGCCGGTGCGGTTTCTGGAGACGCTGAGGGGCTAGCGTTCCCCGGACGCAGCGCAGCGTGTAGCTCTTGGAAACGGTGCGCTGCAGAGCCGGGGTCCCGGTTGCTCGCGAACCGAGGAAAACCGGGGTCCCGGTTCTGCGAAGCAGCGTGAAGAACGCTGCATCGCGCCCGGGACATGAAATACTTACTGCTTCGCCAGCGTGATCGAAAATTCGCCGTTGCGGACGCGGACCGGCAGGCCTTCCACGAATTTCGCCACCGCGTCCTCGCCGTAGGTGCCGACCAGTTCGGCGAAGGCGGCGAACAGGCTCGCCTGCGCGAGGCAATCGCCGTCGATGCCGTCGTGCCGCGCCTCCGCCCAGGCTTCGTTTAGATAGCCGAGCGCGGCCTGTTTCTGTTCGTGATCGGGCAACGGGTTGCGGGCTGTGCTGAACGAGGGAGGGCTCATGAAACTCAACAGGCTTTACGTGCGCGCGTCCACTGCGGAGCGCGTCGAACGAGCGAGGTTTAGCATGCGGCGCGGAGCGGGACAGCCAGTTCTTTAGGAAAGGTTAACAAGGCCGATTCACATTGTTTTAGTTGGCGTAACGGGCCGTCAAATCCCGGGAAATCCGCGAGCCTTCCTCGATATAGCGGCGGATTGCGACCGAGGCCGCAGGCGTGCAGGTCCGGTAGGTCTGCTGAAAACCATTATAGCCGCGGTTGAAGCCGGCGATCATGCGGGTGCGGCGATCGCCGGACGGGGTCTCGGCGTCGATCAGCGCCTGCATTTCGTTGCGCCATTTCGGGCCTTCATTGGTGCCGCAGATACCACGCAGATAATGCAGGGTGCCGAGGATCTCGGCCAGCCGCTGCAGGTCGCCGTCAAACGGCGCAGCCGCATCCTGCGCCCGCGCCGGGCCAAGGTTGCACGCCGAGATCACGATGAGAGCGGCCAGAAAATGTTTCAGCATGGTTGGGTCCAAGACCCGCGTGATATGCCTTTTCAATGCGATGGAAGCAAGGCGCGCCGGCCGGATCGTCGGTTCGCGGTAAATGCCGGTCAGGCCGACATCAGGCGGCTGGCGGCCTCGAGCATATCGGCCAGGCCGTCGGTCAGCTTGAGGTCGCCGAGCGCGTCCGGGGCCAGCCATTTGAAATCGTCATGTTCGTCGTTCAGCACCGGCTCGCCGGAGGTCCAGCGCGCCGCGAACGACAGGATGATGTAGTGTCCGTGGCCGGGTTTGGTCGGCACCACCTCGCGCCATCCCGAGAGGCCGACGATCTCGATTTTCAGCGCGGTTTCTTCATCCACCTCGCGATGCAAAGCCGTATGCAGCGTTTCTCCGAATTCGACGCGCCCGCCCGGAAACGAATAAAACCCTTTGCCGGGCGAGCGCGCGCGGCGCACCAGCAGCACCTTGCCGTCGCGGAAGATGGCGGCGCTGACGGCGAGCTGCGGACGAAAGGCAGGATCGGGAGACGCCGCCGACATCAGTGGGTCATGATGTAGTCGATATCGGCCTCGGCACCCCTGCCGTTGATAATGCCGCCGGCCAGCGTCACCAGCGGCTTGACCCAGCCGGTCGCCTGTTCGGCCAGCGTGGCGCGAGTCTTGTCCTGCCGGGCCTGGCGCATCGCAGTTCCCACCGCGGTCAGGATGGAGGTCATGGCAGAGGTCAGGCTGTCGAACTCGCCGCGAATCGCAGGATCGGCCGAATCATAGGCGGAGATGGCGAGTTCCCGCGCCCTGAAATTAGAGGCGGCGAAATGCTCGCGATAGGACAACGGTTGCCAGGTCAGAAAATCCTCGGCGCAATCGGGCATGTCGGGGATCATCTCAAGCAGCATGATGGCTTCATTGAAATGATTCAGATAATCGGTGGCAAGCCCGGTGCGCGGGTTGATGTTGGCGGCCCGCAGCTCGGCAGCGCGCGCGGCGCGCCTGGCGTCCGGTTTGCGGTGGCCTTGCGATGTCTTTGGAACCGCCGATGTCATCTGCCGCAGTGTTAACGTTTGGGGTTAAAAGGTGCTGAACGGATATCTATCTGGGCAATAGAATGTGCGGACGTTTTGTAATTACCTCGCCGCCAGCGGCGATCCGACAGGCCTTCGGCTATCTCGATCAGCCGAATTTCCCGCCGCGCTATAATATCGCGCCGACCCAGCCGATCCCGGTGGTGATTATCCAGAATGGTGTCCGGCATTTCCGCCTGATGCGCTGGGGTTTCTGGCCGGCCTGGGTCAAGGACCCACGAACATTCGCGCTCCTGATCAATGCCCGCGCCGAGACGGTGCTGGACAAACCGGCGTTCAAGAACGCGATCCGGCGGCGGCGCTGCCTGATCCCGGCCGACGGCTATTACGAATGGTCGCGTTCGGAGGCACGCAAGCGGCCGTACTTTATTCACCCGCGCGACGGCCGGCCGTTCGGCTTCGCAGGAGTAGCCGAAACCTGGATCGGCCCGAACGGCGAAGAACTCGACACCGTCGCCATCGTCACCATGGCGGCCGGCGGCGGTCTCGCGGAGTTGCATCACCGCGTTCCGGTGACCATTGGCACGGATGATTTCGAGCGCTGGCTGGATTGCAGAAATGACGAAGTCGACGCAGCGATGGCGTTGCTGGCGCCGCCGCACGACGGCGAGTTCGTGTGGCACGAGGTTTCGACCCGGGTAAACCGCACCGCCAATGACGACGCGCAATTGATTCTGCCGATCACGGCGGAGGAGGCGGCGGCTGAAGAGGGGAAGCCAGTGAAGAGCGCGCGGAAAAAGCCGGAACCGGCGGCGTCGGAGGATAGCGGGCAGGGAAGTTTGTTCTGATTCGCCATGGCCGGGCTTGTCCCGGCCATCCACGTCTTTCTTACCTAGAGATCGGTAAGACGTGGATGCCCGGCACACGGCCGGGCATGACGAACATGTGGATTGGCTACCGAAAAAGTTTCAGCGCCGCGTACTGCAGCAGCATGATGGTCTTGGCGTCCGCAATACGGCCGTCGGCGACCATGGCCAGCGCCTGGTCGATCGGCAGCTCCAGCACTTCGATGTCCTCGCCCTCGTCGGCGAGGCCGCCGCCGCTGCCGACCCGCATGCGCGGCTCGTATTCCGCGACGAAGAAGTGCAGCTTTTCGGTGATCGAGCCGGGACTCATGAAGGCTTCGAAAATTTTCCGGATTTCGCCAAGCCGGTAGCCGGTTTCCTCCTCGGCCTCGGCGCGGATGCGGACTTCCGGCGATTCATTGTCGAGCAGTCCCGCCGCGGCTTCGATCAGCAGGTCGTCGTGGCCGTTGACGTAGGCCGGATAGCGAAACTGCCGCACCAGCACCACCGTGCGCTGCGCCAGATTATAGGGCAGCAGCGTGGCGCCGTTTCCGCGGTCGTAGGTCTCGCGGTGCTGGGTCTGCCACTCGCCATTGGCGCGCCGCCATTCGAAGGTGGTGGTTTTCAGCAAATAATGATTATCGGAAAGCACGCGGACGTTCTGGACGCGGATGCGGTCGGAGATGGTCATGATTGCCTGCTGATAGTTTCGACTACGGCGTCGGTTCCCGTCCGTCGAGCCATTTGGCGTAGATGACGCGTTGCTGCTCGTCATAACCTAGCGACGCGTAAAACGCCTGCACCTGTTTGTTGTCGGGACGTACCATCAGTTGCAGTTTTTCGATGCCGCGCTGGCGCAACCAATCTTCCGCAGCGGCCATGATCGCGCCACCGCGGCCTTTATGGCGGCAGTCCGGATCGACCGCCACGTAATATACCCAGCCGCGATGGCCGTCGTGGCCGACCAGCGCCGACGCCACGATCTTGCCGCCGTCGCGCCCGGCCAGCACATCGGCATTCGGCACCTTGCGTACCAGCGCGATATCGGCAGCGGGATCGTTCCAGGGCCGCGTCAGTCCGCAGCGTTGCCAAAGTGCGATGATGGCGGCGACATCAGCATCCTCGACCGGTGCAATCGACAGCGATGTCGTCGATGATGGGTTCACAACACCTTGCCCGGATTCATGATGCCGAGCGGATCCAGCATTGCCTTGATGCCGCGCATCAGCTCGATCGCGACCTTGTCTTTCACGTCCGGCAATTCGTCGCGCTTGAGCACGCCAATGCCGTGCTCGGCGGAGATCGAGCCGCCCATCCGCAGCACGATGGCGAATACGACGGCATTGACCTCGTACCACCGCGCCATGAAGTCGGCGGTATCGCCGCCGACGGGCTGGCTGACATTGTAATGGATGTTGCCGTCGCCGAGGTGGCCGAACGGCACCGGACGCGCGCCCGGCATCAGCTTCACCACGGCGGCGTTGGCCTCCGCGATGAAATCGGGGACCGCGGCAACGGGCACCGAGATGTCGTGCTTGATCGAGCCGCCTTCCGGCTTCTGCGCCGAAGACATCTCGTCGCGCAGCTTCCAGAACCCGCCGCGCTGGCTGAGATTGGCCGCGATCACGGCATCATCGACAATGCCGTCTTCCATGCCGCGCGCCAGAATGGCTTCCAGCGCCTCGCGCGCGTCGTCGCGCGACGACGACAACTCCATCAGTACGTACCAGGGATGCTTGCCTGCCAGGGGGCTGCGTACGTCGATGCCATGACGCACGCTGAAATCGACGGCGATATCGGCCAGCAGTTCGAAACTGGTGAGGCTGCCGGCGGCTTCGTTCTGCGAGATCGCCAGCAGTTTTAGCGCATCGGCCGGCGATTTCAGGCCGACGAACGCGGTTTCCACCGCGCGCGGTTTTGGAAACAGTTTTAGAGTCGCCGCGGTGATGATGCCGAGCGTGCCTTCGGCGCCGATGAACAGGTTGCGCAGATCGTAGCCGGTATTGTCCTTTTTCAGCTTCGACAGGCCGTTCAGGACACGGCCGTCGGCCAGCACCACCTCAAGGCCGAGCGCCATCTCGCGCGCCACGCCAAAGGCAAGCGCGCCGGTGCCGCCGGCATTGGTGGAAAGATTGCCGCCGATGGTGCAACTGCCCTCGGCGCCGAGCGACAGCGGGAACAGCCGGTCCACTTCGGCGGCGCGATGCTGCGCGTTCTGCAGGATCACACCGGCCTCGCAGGTCATGGTGTTGGACGCGGCATCGACGTCACGAATCGTGTCCAGCCGCCGCATCGATATTACCACCTCGCCGTTATGCGGGGTCTGGCCGCCGACCAGGCCAGTGTTGCCGCCCTGCGGCACCAGCGCGACGCGATGTTCGGTGGCGAGCTTGCAGATCACGGATACTTCCGCGGTCGAGCCCGGCCGCAACACCAGCGGCGTATGGCCGTGGAACAGGTTGCGCTCCTCGGTGACATAAGGTGCGATGTCGCCAGCATCGGTCACAGCATATTTATCGCCGACGATCGATCTGAAGCGCGCGATCAGTTCGGGCGTGAGTGGGGGGGATGGCGGCGGCTGGACGATGTTCATCTCGGTCTCTTAGGTTTTTTCGCGTCCCATCGCAGCGCGGCGCAGCCGGTCGTTGATGGCTTCGCCGAGCCCGTGGTGCGGAATCGGCATCACCGCGATGGCGCGAAGCCCGCGCGCGTCGAGCGCTCGAAGATAGCCGAAAAGATTGGCGGCGGCTTCAGCGAGATCGCCCTGCGGTGACAAATTCATCGCGGCGGCAGCGGTTCCCGATACCGCCTCCGGGCCGAACGCAAGCAAGGCCTCGCCAGCCTCGATGCTGACAGCATTGAGCCTCACTCTGGCGCGCGGCGCGTAGTGCGACGCCAGCATGCCCGGCGCCAGCGGCTGCGCGGAATCGCTGTCCGCATCGTCCGGTGGCTGCAGCAGGGTCCGGCCCAGCACGCGCTCGATCTCGTCACGCGGAACGCCGCCGGGCCGCAGCAGCATGGGTTCGTCGAAACATCCGACAATGGTGGATTCAACGCCGACCTCGACCGCGCCGCCATCCACGATCAAGTCGATTCTTCCAGCGAGATCACTTTGCACATGCGCAGCGGTGGTCGGCGAGACATGCCCGGACAGATTGGCCGACGGCGCCACCACCGGCCCGCCGAAGGTGCGCAAAATCTCCCGTGCCACCGGGTGCGCGGGAACCCGGACCGCGATCGTATCGAGACCGGCGGTGGCAAGATCGGCCACCGCGCAGCCCGGCGCTCTCGGCAGCACCAGCGTCAGCGGCCCCGGCCAGAACGCCAACGCCAGCGCCAGCGCCTGGGCGTCGAAACGCGCGATTTGCCGTGCCGCATTGAGATCGCCGACATGCGCAATCAGCGGATTGAATGCGGGCCGGCCCTTGGCCTCGTACAGCCGCCCAATGGCTCCCGCATCGGTGGCATCGGCGCCGAGCCCATAGACCGTCTCGGTCGGGAATGCAACCAGCCCGCCCTCCCGCAGGCAGCGCGCCGCGGCGGCCAGCGCGGCCTCATTTGCGGCCAGAATCTGCGTCGTCAGGCCCACATTCATGGGATTTGCGTCCTCAAATTCATCGTCTTGCGGTGCACGAAACCCAAGGCTATAAGCCGCGTTCTTGTCGGAGTGTGGCTCAGCCCGGTAGAGCACTGCGTTCGGGACGCAGGGGTCGCAGGTTCAAATCCTGCCACTCCGACCAAGATATTCAAGCCCTTCGTCATTTCACGTTTTTCCAGGTCCCGCAATAAGTGCGGCAAAGGCGTTTTCGAGGAGGGTGCGGCCATGTTTGCCCCGCCTGTCGTAAAACCAACGTCGGCCCCATCCGAGCGCCCTGCGGTTGCGGCTCGACGGCCTGGCCCGACTGCGGTCGCGCAGGGGAAAGTGCTCGGGCGGGCAATCGGCAATCAGGCGACACTCCGGCTTCTGACGCAGAGCGCGGGCGCGACATCGAACGCGCCAAAGCCCATGCAGGCCAAACTCAAAATTGGCGCCGTCAACGATCCGCTGGAGCATGAGGCGGACCGCGTCGCCGACCAGGTCATGCGGATGCCCGCGTCGGAAATTTCCGCCGCTGCCGCGCCACCGCAGGTCAGCCGCAAATGCGCGGAATGCGAGGAGGAGAAACTTACGAAGAAATCGGCCGGGTTGGCCGAAGCATCGAGCGGCGAGGCGCCCGCCAGTGTGCATGAGGTGCTGCGCTCGCCGGGGCAGCCGCTTGATGATGCGACGCGCGGGTTTTTCGAGGCGAGGTTCGGGTACGATTTTTCAGGCGTGCGTGTGCATACCGATGCACGCGCAGCCGAGTCGGCGCGGGCGGTCGATGCTCTGGCATATACGGTAGGACGGAATGTCGTTTTCGCGGAAGGAAACTACGCGTCGCATCTACGCAAAGGGTCCAACCTGCTAGCCCACGAGTTGGTGCACGTGGTTCAGCAGACTGCCGATCGGCCGGTACTGCGGCGATATGCATCCTGCCGACAGCTGCTCGACGCGCCTGCGGGCGCTCCCGTCGCCGAAAAGAGCGTGCAGGACAGCCTGGCGAAGGACGCAATGCGATTGGGCACGGTGGAGCAGGAACTCGACGTTCCCGGGGGAAGTGCAGCGCCATGGCGGACCGAACCGGGGCCGGGGCGCAGCGACGAAATCATTGATCCGCAGGTGCTGAGCGAAGTCCTCGACATCGGCGGCCGCGCCGACATTGCCCTACTCAACGGAACGACGCTGGAATTGCTCGAAGTCAAGGAGGCTACCTGGCCGAGTTCCATTTTTGCGGAAACGCAACTGGTCAATTACGTTCGTAAAGGCAATCGGGCGATTGGCGAAATGGAGCAGATCTGGCGCAAGCGGGGGCACCTGCGCGACAAGGTTACTTCAGTTCGCGGTATGCCGCAAAATCGTCTGGATCTAAGCCTCGCGACGAGTCGCATCGATGGCAAACCTGTCTCGCGTGCATGGTGTCGGGACGGTGTTGTCGTGTTCAAAGCGCTCGGAACGGAAGATAAGGAGGTGCTGTATTGCGGTGTTCCGGATCGCGGTCGGACCGACGCTTTCCTGGACAGCCTGCTCGGTCCGGCACAGGATGCGGCAGAACGGTTCGTACAACAGCAGTTCGTGACGCCCGCTGTAAATGCCGCCGCAGGCAACCCGCTCGACAGCCTCCTTCAGCAGCCGATGTTGAAAGCCTTCGTGCAGGCACATGAAGCGGAGATCAGGGCGGCGTTGCAGGCGCTGGCAAATTCGAGCATCGAAACCCTGCGCCAGACAATCCAGGCGGATATCCGGGGGTTACTGGAAGGGTCCGCAATGATCCTGTGCAGTGGCGCGGCGGAGCTTACCGCGGCCGAAGTGCTGGCGGAATTCCTCGCGCAATTGAGGCGCTCTGTGTTGGATCCGCACTATTTGCTTATACCCTTGTCAGCAGCTCCGGCATTTGTCGGGCAACCCGAGCGCGCGCCCAGTGAGGAGTCGGGTCCCAGTTTCCGGGAGAGGGTGAGCGAAGCCACCGGCTTGGCAGGCGGGTGGCTCACCTTTTATCTGATCGTCTCGGAAGGCAGTCGCGTGATTCCACTCCGCAACCTGATTCCAGCGCCGTAAGCATTCTCAGTGAGGTCTGCAAATTGCGCGCAATCATGAGGTGGATCATCGCTGCATTCTATATGGCGGCAGGCGCGGCGCATCTGGTGGCGCCGGAAAAGCTGCTGTCGATCACGCCATCCTGGGTGCCATTTGCACCACAGGTGATTTTTCTCACCGGGATTTTCGAGCTTGCCGCATCCATCGCGCTGGTCACCAGGCCGCTTCGCTTCTGGGCAGGCATCGCGATGGCGGTCTATGCCATTTGCGTCTGGCCGGCGAATTTCAAGCACGCCATCGACGGGATCGACTTGCCCTACGTCGCCAATAGCTGGCTCTACCATGGTCCGCGGCTCGCCCTTCAGCCTGTGATTGTCTGGTGGGCGCTGTACTGCGCCGGTGTCATCGACTGGCCTTGGCAGCGCGGAGTGCGTGACTAGACGAACGGGATCATAAGACGTCCGTTTGCATTCCGGCGGCGGCTGGTCTTAATCTGTCGCTATGAAATCGCCGCGATGCTTCGCGCGATTGTCCCATGGAGCGTCGGTAGTGGCATTCTCAATGCGGATCGGTACGCGCAAGAGCGTCATGGCGATTACCCAAACCGAGGAGATTGCACGGCGCCTGTCGGCAGAGGCATCCGATCTCGAACTCGAAATTGTAAAATTCGAAACCGTCGGCGATACGGATCAGACCAGCAAATTGCTGATGCACGGCGGCAAGGGCGGCGCTTTCGTCGCCGAAATCCGCGCCGCCGTCCTATCAGGCAAGCTTCACGCCGCGATGCATTCGCTCAAGGACATGCCGGGCAATGAGGATACGCCGGGGCTGGTGATCGGCGCGACGCTCGCGCGCGATCCGCCGACCGACGCGTTGGTGCTGCGCGCCGGAGTTTCCATCGAGGAGTTCAGGCGTTCGCGCGGCAAAGGCTTCAGGATCGGCACCAACGCGGTGCGCCGTGCGGCCTATGTACGGCGGCTGTTTCCTGAAATCGAGGTGATTCACTTTCGCGGCGCCGCCGACACGCGGGTTCGCAAGCTCGACAGCCGCGAGATGCAGCGGCTGCCCGGCGGTGGCGAGATCGGTCCAGCCGACGCATTGATCATGGCGCGTTCCGGGCTGGAACGCGTCGGGCTGGCCAATCGGATCGCCCATGATTTCTCGCCGCTGGAAATGCTGCCGGCGGCAGGGCAGGGCATCGTCGCGGTGGAGTGCGCCGCGACCGACTGGCAGACGCGGCGCTATCTGTCGCTGATCGACGATCCCGCCGCGCATCTAAGCTGCGATGCCGAGCGAGAGGTATTGTGGGTGCTCAATGGCCATTGCAATTCACCGATTGCGGCCTATTCGACCATCGACGGCACGCGGATGACCCTGACCGCCTCGGTGCTGGACGAAACCGGTGGGCGATTTATCGAAGCCACGCGTTCCGGTCCGGCCGACCGTCCGCGCGAACTCGGCCGCGCCGTCGGCCTTGAACTGCTGGACCGGGGTGCTGCCGACATCATCGCGCGCACCCGCCCCGAGCCATGAAGGCCGGCGGACGTTCTCGCGTTCAGCCCTTATATGCCCGTACCCGCTTCACCATCTGCTCGACATGCGCGATCGGGGTTTCCGGCTGAATGCCGTGGCCGAGATTGAAGATCAGCCGTCCTTTCGCGTAATTCGCCAGCACATCGTCGATCGATCGATCAAGCGCATCGCCGCCGGCGATCAGCGCCAGCGGATCGAGATTGCCCTGCACGGCGACTTTGGCCTGCACGCGTTCGCGGATAAGGGACGGCTCGGCGGTCCAGTCGATGCTGACGGCATCGACGCCGGTCGCCTCCACATAGGCTGGCAGCAAGGCGCCGGCGCCGCGCGGAAACCCGATGATTTTGGCATCCGGCACTTTGGCGCGCACGCCTTCGACGATGCGCCTGGTTGGCTCGACCGACCAGCGCTGAAACTCGCGTGGCGGCAATACGCCGGCCCAGGTGTCGAAGATCTGCAGCACGTCGGCGCCGGCGGCGAGCTGTCCCAGCAGATAGACGATCGAGCTTTCGACGATGGCGTCGATGATTTTCGCAAACGCTTCCGGATGCCGGTAAGCCATCATTCGCGCCGGCGCCTGATCCGGCGTGCCTTGCCCCGCCACCATGTAGGTCGCCACCGTCCACGGCGCGCCACAAAAGCCGATCAGCGCGATGTTCGGATCGAGGTCGCGCCGCACCCGGCGCAAGGCCTCGAATACCGGCGCGAGTCTCGTGAAATCGGCTTTCGCCAGTGTCCCGGCCTTGTCCGGCGAATCCAGTGGGTCGAGTCGTGGGCCTTCGCCGACCTCGAACCGCACCGCGCGTCCGAGCGCATAGGGGATCACCAGAATATCCGAGAAGATGATGGCGGCGTCGAAGTTGAAGCGCCGGATCGGCTGCAGCGTCACTTCGGCGGCGAGTTCCGGATTGAAGCACAGGTCGAGGAAACCGCCGGCCTTGGCGCGGACCTCACGGTATTCCGGCAGATAGCGGCCGGCCTGTCGCATCATCCACAGCGGCGGTACCGGCTGGCGCCGCCCGGAAAGGACTTCAACAAACGGTTTGATGGCCGGGGCCTGTGTCAAGCGTGTTTCCGTGGTTTATCGACAACGTTCTTTGGCGTTCTGATACACTGCCGAAACGATCTTGGCCAATGCGGCATCCGTTTGAAAAAGCAGTTCGCAAGCGCGGCTTCTTGACAGGGCGAAACTGTCGGATCAGTTTCGAGCCACGCTGGCTGCGGCCTGAAACAAAAAAACAAGAATATCCGGGGAACCCCATGACGAAATTGCTGAGCGACAGCGAGGTCGAGACCTATCGCCAACGCGGCTACCATTTTCCGATCGATGCGCTCAGCGCGAGCGAGGTGGCCGGCTTTCGCAAGCAGCTCGAGGACTATGAAGCCGCGAGCGGCGGCCCGATCAAGGGCGAGATGCGCCACCGCAGCCACGTGCTGTTCACCTGGATCAACGAGATGGTCCGGCATCCGAAAATCCTCGATGCGATGGAGGATCTGCTTGGCCCGGACATCCTGTGCTGGAACACCAGTTTCTTCATCAAGGAGGCCCACGACCCCGGCTTCGTATCCTGGCATCAGGACGCCACCTATTGGGGCCTCGACTCCTCCGACGTCGCGACCGCGTGGATTGCGATGTCGCCGGCGAACAAGGTGTCCGGCTGCATGAAGTTCATTGCGGGGACGCACAAACAGCAGGTTCAGCACGAGGACACTTTCGATGAAAACAACCTGCTCACCCGGGGGCAGGAGATCGCGGTCAATGTCGATGAGAAAAAAGCAGTCTATGTCGAGCTCAAGCCGGGCCAGGCTTCGCTGCATCACGTGCTGCTGTTCCACGGATCGGAGCCGAACCGCTCCGATCAGCGGCGCATCGGTTTGGCGATCCGCTACATTCCGACCCGCCTGAAGCAGGCCGTTGGTCAACGGGACTGGGCGACGCTGGTACGCGGCAAAGACACCTACGGCCACTTCCTGCCCGAATACGTACCGAAGCGCGACCTCGAGCCCGCGGCGCTGGCGCATCACAAGATGGTATCGGAAGAGCAGGTGAAAGTGCTTTACCGCGGCACCGGCAAACAGGCTTATCGCGCGTAGCCTCGGCGCGAGGGCCTATCGCGGCGAGTTCTCGCGCCGCACGCCGCCGGCCGACTCGTCGCGCTTGACCTCGGGAAACAGCCACATCGCGAAAATCATGAAGAAGCCGAGGAATGCGACGACGTACTGAATGCGGTCGTGGCCAAGCGTGTGTTGATAATAGGCCGCGAGTGCCGCTACCAGCACGACCAGCAGCGAAAGTCCGAGTTTGATTTTTACAGGCATCGCTGAATCTCCCCGCCAATCACGACATGTTCGCCCAAGGCGACGCCGCGAGTTTTGCAAGCGTCGCAAGCGCCAGTATTTGAACGCCGATCAGCACCACGAGTCCCGTCCTGCCATCGCGCAGTGACGATGGCCAGACTTCAAATAGCCCCGGCGCAAACAGCACCACGAGGCCGGTTACGACAATCAAGCTGCTCCACCTCAGTTCGAGGTAACCGTAAAGCCCGGTGCCCACCAAAAGCGCTGACAGCAAAAGGCTGTTGCCGATCACCAGCAGCGTCGCCGCGTTCGATCGCGCCGCGTCCGGGCGCGATCGAAGCGGAAACATCCCGGCGACGACAAGGAAAGCGACCATGCATATCGTCGCGAACGCCGCGAACCAGATCAGCGAAATCCAGTTTGGCTCGATGGCCGCCATGGTCGTTGCTCCGCGCGCTGGCGGGCTATTCTGCCGGTGTGGCGAAGCCCCCAGGATGCCGCGCCATCTCGGGTTTTGGCGTCCGCGAGGTCTTGCGCATGTTGGTTTTGACAAAGCGGGTGTCATAGCCGTTCAGCAGATGGCCGATCAGCCCGCGGTCGAGATCGGAGGTGCCGAGCAGCCAATCCATCACCGGGAACGTCAGGTTCATGTTGCGCTCCATCATGATCGACTGATTGTGGTGGGCGGTATGATGGCGCCGGATGGTGTTGACGAAAGGCGCGTTGCGGACGAACCAGTTGTCGTCGACGTGGCAACAGAAGTGCATGAACTCGTAGATCAGGTACATCGATGTCGTGGTCGAGATCAGCAGCCAGCCGACATTGGGCGAGATCAGCCAGCCGAGCACCAGTGCCGGCGGAATCGACATCATGGTGAAAGTCACCAGCGCGTAAGGCGGAAAGAACGTCACGCGCCAGTCGTGATGGTCGGCGAAGCGCATCTCCTGCTCGGTGAAGAACTGGTGGTGCATCAGCGTGTGCCGGTTGTAGATGGCGCGAAACGCCTTCACCTGCGACGGACGGTGCATGACAAAGCGATGGATCCACCATTCGAAGAAATTCGCGAACAGAAAGGTCACCGGCACGATCAAAAGCTCCCACCAGCGCAAATTGCTGACGTTGCCGAAATAAATCGACAGCGCGGTAAAGCCGATCACGTAGATGACGAAGACATGAAGCCAGCCATTGTACCAACCCGCAATACGATACCGGTAATTTGCCCGGTAGTTGCGCTGCCGCTCCGTCATCGCACTTGAGGCCAATTCCATCGCGCCGTCTCCGAATTCAATGCCTGGTTTCCAGACCTGATATATCACCAATCTATTAGGCCGACAACGGCCCTTTGGCCCCTGTTGACAGGGGTTGCCTGAAAAAACCGCTTGCTGCGAAGTTGCTGATATATTTATGGTATGGCAACCGCGCACGCCAGATGCGCGATCGCTCCTGGGAGGGATTTCCAATGAAGCTGACGCGTCGCGACTTTTCCAAATTCGCCGGTGCCGGCGTGCTCGCCACAGCAGTACCTTCGGTATTTTCGCCGGCCGTCGCGCAGAACACGCCGCTCAAGATTGGAATCATCGCGCCGCGATCCGGCGTCGTCGGAACCGCCGGCGAGTGCGGTATCCGCGCCGTGCAATGGACGACCGAGCGTCTGAACAAGGATGGCGGCATTGGCGGCCGCAGAATCGAGCTTGCGATCGAGGAAGAGACCAACCCGAAGGATACGATCGAGCGCTTTCGCCGTCTGATCCTGCAGGAAAAGGTCGAGGCCGTTCACGGATTGCTGTCGACCGGCGTCAGCCTTGGCGTGGCGCCGGTGGCTGAAGAGGAGGAGGCGCTGCTGGTGATGTGGGACGGCACCACCCAGGACGGCGTCAAGGAGATGATGCCAAATCCGAAATACGTTTTCCGCTCCACCGACAACGAATGCGAAGCGGTGATGGGGTCGCTGCTGGCGATCAAGCATTTCAAGGGCAAGTTCAAGAAGGTGGCCGGCATCAACCCCGACTATTCCTACGGCCGCAACAATTGGGAAGCCTTCAAGCAGATTCTGGCGCGCTACGGCGTCGAGGCCGAGTTCGTCGCCGAGCAATGGCCGAAGGTCGGGACCATGGACCTGACCTCGCATATCGCAGCGCTCAAGGCGTCGAAACCCGACCTGATCTTCTCGTCGATGCTGTTCGCCGACCTGCCGGTGTTCATGAAGCAGGGCCATGCTGCGGGTCTGTTCGACGGCGTCAAGCTGGTGCTTCCGGCGGCGGGATGGCAGATCAACCTGCTCAAGAAGGAGTTCATGCCGGAAGGCATCATCTTCGGGCACAACACGTTGTATTTCGATCATCCGCAGGCCTCGCCGCTGCAGAAGGCGTTCGTGCAGGACTATATGGATCGCTACAAGGAAGCGCCGCATTGGGAAGCGGAACGGGCCTATTTCGCGATGGTCACCTACAAGGCCGGCGTCGAGGCCGCGCAAAAGGCCGCGGGCAAATGGCCGACCAAGGAGCAGGTGGCGGAGGCGATGCCGGGTCTCGAGGTCGAAAGCTTTGGCGGCAAGGGCCGCTTCCGCAAGGACAAGATTGCCGAGCAGATTTTCTATCAGGGCCCGTCCACCAACAACAACAAATACGATTTCCCGACGCTGGCATCGATCGACTCCTACAGCGCCGAGCAGTTGCAGAAGCCGCCCGGCGTGGATTTCTGGGAGTGGATCAAAAACGGCAAAATGCCGGTCTGAGGCATGACCGAACTTGTGGACGTCGTCCTCGGCGGGACGTTCCACGCCGCGGTGCTGTTCCTCGTTGCCGCCGGGCTGCAGCTCGTGTTCGGGGTGCAGAAGATCGTCAACCTGGCCTGCGGTTCGTTCTACGCGCTCGGCGCGTATTTCGGCATCACCGCGGTCGGTCTCGCGCTCAAGCTTGGCATGCCGCCGCTGCTGTTCTTTCCGGTCCTGATCGTAGCCGGACTTGCCGTCGGTCTTGTCGGGCTGCCGATCGAGCGCGTGCTGCGCACGATCTACCGACGCGACGAAAGCTACCAGCTGCTGATCACCTTCGGCTTTCTGCTGATGTTTCAGGACGTGTTTCGATTTCTGTGGGGCGCGACGCCGCGCAGCATGGACAATGTCTATATGGCCTACGGCATCTCGCATGTTCTGGGCGTGCGGGTGCCGACCTACAATCTGCTGGTGATCGCCGCGAGCCTGGCCATCGCGGTCGGGCTCGGCCTGTTTCTGGAGCGGACCAGGATCGGGCGAATCGTACACGCCACCGCTGAAAATCGCGACATGGCCGAGGGCCTCGGCGTCAATGCCTCAAAGATCTTCGCGCTGGTATTCACCGTGGGCTGCATGCTTGGCACCGTCGGCGGCGCCCTGGTGGTGCCGTCCGGCGCGGCCTCGCTCGATATGGCGGTCGAACTGGTGGTGGAATCCTTCGCGGTGGTCGTGATCGGAGGGCTCGGCAGCATGCGCGGCGCATTGGTCGGCGCGCTGGTGGTCGGATTGATGCGCGCGGCGGCGATCTCGCTGGTGCCTGAGCTGGAGATGTTGTCGGTCTATCTCGTCGTCGTCGTGGTGCTGATTGTCCGGCCGGCCGGCCTGTTCGGGAAGGCTGCCGCGTGAGCAATCCGTCGATCGATATAGCGTCCCCGGCGAAGGTGCGGCGAACGGCGCACCAGCCCAACGGATTGTGGGTGCTGCTCGGGTTGATCGGCATCATGGCGCTGCTGCCGTTGGTCGCATCGCCCTATGCACTGCTTCTGATGCTGCCATTCATCGGTTACAGCATCGCGCTGCTGGGATTCAACCTGCTGTTCGGCAGCACCGGGCTGCTGTCGTTCGGTCACGCGCTGTTTCTCGGCGTCGGCGCCTATACCGCCGCGGCGCTGACGTCGAAATTCGGCATCATGAGTTTTGAGATATTGCTGATTACGGCGGCGCTGGCGTCGGGGCTGATATCGCTGGTGGTCGGCGCATTGTGCGTTCGCTACACCAAAATCTTTTTCGGCATGCTGACGCTGGCGTTCGGCATGCTGTTTCATTCCTTCCTGTTCAAGTTCTATCATCTAACCGGCGGCGACCAGGGCATGCGCGTGCTGCGGCCGTTGCTGTTCGGCATGGAATGGCGCGGCGGCAAGACCGCGTTCCTGACCGGCCCGTTCTATTACTACGCACTGATCTTGTTCGCGCTGCTCGGTCTGGCGATGTGGCGGATCACGCAATCGCCGTTCGGCCTGCATTTGCGCGCGATCCGCGAGAATGCCGGCAAGGCTTCCTATGTCGGGGTGCAAATCTTCCGCATGCGGCTGGCCGCCTTCGTGATCTCGGCGGTCTATGGCGGCATCGGCGGAACCATCCTCGCCGTCACCACGGGATTGGCCGATCCCGAACTGGCCTATTGGACCCATTCCGGCAACCTGGTCTTCATGGCTGTCCTTGGCGGCAGTGGTACGTTCGCAGGGCCGGCAATCGGCGCGCTGGTGTTCGTGGTGCTGCAGGATTTCGTGATGTCGATCACGCAATACTGGCGCTTTGTGATGGGCGGCGTGCTGGTGTTGCTGGTGGTGTTCATGCCGCAGGGCCTGTCGGGCACCATCGAGGCGCTCGTCAACAAGCGCAGTGGAGGGCGATGAGATGCAGCCTGCGCACGCAACGGAGACGGCGCCGCTGTTTGAGACCATCAACGTCTCGAAAACCTTCGGCGTGTTCAAGGCGTTGAACAATGTCTCCTTCCACGTCAGCGACGGAGAATTCGTCTCCATCGTCGGACCCAACGGCGCCGGCAAGACGACGCTGGTCAATGTCGTGACCGGCCTGCTGCGGCCGACGGCCGGAGAGGTCCGCTTCCTGGGCCGCGATATCGCCGGCGTCGGGCCGGTCGAACTGGCACGGCTCGGAATGGCCCGCTCGTTTCAACTGGTCAACATCTTTCCGGCACTGACCGTGCGCGAAACGCTCAGCGTGGCGGTGGCCTCCCGCCTGCGCCGCGTCGGCAACCCGTTCCGGTCGCTGCGGCGCGATGACGTGCTGCAGGCCGATGCCGAGCGCGTCGCGGACGTTCTTGGCCTGCGCGCCCGGCTTGAAACGGTGGCTGCGACGCTGTCGCAGGGCGAGAAGAAACTGCTGGATATTGCCAGCGCCTTTGCGCTCAATCCGTCGGTGATCCTGCTGGACGAGCCGACCAGCGGCGTTTCCACCGGCGACAAGCACGCGATCATGGAGGTGCTTGTTTCAGCCGCGAAAGCTGCGGGCGTGCGCGGCATCGTCCAGGTCGAGCATGACATGGATCTGGTCGAGCGCTACTCGCATCGCATTGTCGCGTTGCAGGAAGGCAGCGTGCTGGCCGACATGCAGCCCGCTGCGTTCTTTGCCGATCCCGCCATGATCGCCGCAGTGGTGGGAACGCGTCCGCAAGCTCACAGAAAGCTGTCCTGATGCTGAATCTGTCTGATCTGAAAGTCGATATCGACGGCAGCCGTATCCTCAACGGCGTCAGCCTGTCGGTGGCGGCCGGCGAACTGGTCTGTCTGGTCGGGCGCAACGGCGCCGGCAAGACCACGACGTTTCGCAGCATCATGGGATATCGCCGCGCGCAGTCCGGCGGTATCGACTTCGACGGCGCCGACCTGACAGAACTGCCGACCTGGCAGATCGCGCAGCGCGGTATCGGGTTTTCGCCTGAGGAGTCCGAGGTTTATGCCGATCTGACGGTTGCCGAGAATATCGAGCTTTCGACCTGGACCCGGCCTTCCGGACGCGCAGCCAGCGTCCGCATCGAAGAAGCCTATGCGGTGTTTCCAAAACTGCAGCAATATCGCGCGCGCGGCGGCGGGCAACTTTCCGGCGGCGAACGCAAGATGGTGTCGATTGCCCGCGCGCTGACGCTCGACCCAAAACTGCTGCTGCTGGACGAGCCGTTCGAGGGCTTGTCGCCGGCGATCATTCCTTTGATCGCGGAGGGCGTCGCTTCGATCCGCGCCATGGGCAAGGGGGTCCTGATCGCGGAATCCAACGTCCACCACATTCCGGATTACGTCGACCGCATCTATGTTCTGGAGCGCGGCGAGGTGATGTTTTCGGGCACGCTTGAGCAGGCGTACCGGGACCGCGACGTCACGCGCATGATCGCAGGCCAGATCGAGGTCGTCTCGTGACGACAATACGGATCGAAAGACGGGAGAACAGCATGAAGCACTATGCGGGAGACCGGACCATCGATGGCGTCAAGGTGACCGTCGATGGCGCGCCGCTCGATCCGCGCATTGATGTCATGGAGTTCACCGAGAACGGTTTTGAGTGGAGTTATGAGGGTCCGGAGCCGCGCCAGCTCGCACTGGCGTTGCTGGTCGATCATTTCGGCGACAAGGAAAAAGCCAAGGCCGCCGTCGAGCCTTTTATGCAGGCCGTCGTCGCAAACTTCGGCAACGAGTGGGAGATGACCTCGGCCGACCTCGATGAGGCGCTCGCAGCGCTCGGCAAGGCAGTCGCCTGATGACGCTGCATTATCGCGCCGCGGTGCTGCATGCCGCGCAGACGCCGATGTCGATCGAGACCGTTACTCTTGCCGGCTTGAAACCGGCCGACGTGCTGGTTCGAATCCGCGCCGCCGGACTTTGCCACACCGACCTCGAAGTGATCGAGGGCGCATTGCGCTACCCGATGCCGATCGTGCTTGGACACGAAGCGGCGGGAGTTGTCGAACGGATCGGTTCGGCCGCGCGCGGCGTGAAGCCAGGAGACCATGTGGTGCTGTCCTGGAATCCGCATTGCGGCCATTGCTTTTACTGCGAACGTGACGCGCCGATCCTGTGCGAGCAGTATCTCGGCGAAGGGCCGAAGGCCGTGTCGTTCGACGGCGAAAGCCGCACCGCGCTGGCCGATGGCCGGCAATTGCAGCAACTGATGTATCTCGGCGCGTTCGGCGAATACTGCGTGGTGTCGGATCAACAGGCGATCCCGGTTCCGAAAGATATCCCGTTCGACCGCGCCTGCCTGATCGGCTGCGGTGTCATGACCGGCGTTGGCGCAGCGCTCAATCTCGGCGCGATCGCGCATGGCGAGTGCGTGATGGTGATCGGCTGCGGCGCAGTGGGCCTGGCTGCGGTGCAGGGCGCGCGGCTGGCCGGCGCCGGCGCGATTATCGCCGTCGATATCGACCGGGCGAAGCTCGCGCTCGCCGTGAAGATGGGCGCAACCCTCACTGTGGATGCCTCGAAGGACGATGCGGTCGCCGTGGGCAAACGGGAAACCGGCGGCCGCGGCGTCGATGTGGTGATCGAGGCGGCCGGTAGTGCTTCCGCTTTCCGGATGACCTCCGAGACGGTGCGGCCCGGAGGCAACGTCATCTGGCTCGGCAAGATCGACGTCAACAAGGATGTCGCGTTTCGCTGGGGCGCGTTGATGCAAGAGAAACGCATCCGCCGCGTCAGCTACGGCAACGCCCGTCCGCGGCGGGATTTTCCGCTGCTCGCGCGCGCATATCTCGACGGCTCGCTGCTGCTCGACGAGCTGATCTCCCGCCGCATCACGCTCGATGGGATCAATGATGGTTTTGCGGCATTGAAGCGGGGCGAAACCATCCGTAGCGTCATTACATTCGATTGAGACGTCGTCGCGTATTGCACAATTATCAAGTATCCAGCGTCTTGCGCGCAAAGTCCTCGATGTAGTCGATCAGTTGGTCCGACGCGGTCCCGGCGGCCTTGACCCTTTTCTGCGCAACCGCGTCCGCGACCGCGGCGTGCAGCTTGGCGGCAAGCGGCAGGTCCGCGACCTCCTGGTAGTGCTGATACCAGAACCGGCGCGACAGCGCGTTCATCAGTCCCATCGACCGGCGGGCGAATTCGTTGCGGGCCGCGGTCGCGATCAGGATGTTGAAGCGCTGGTCGAGCCGCATGAAGGCGATGTCGTCGGCCCTGGCCGCCGCCGCCAGCATGGCTTCCGCCACTTCGGCGAATTCGCGGCGTTCGTCCGGCGTGGCGCGCTCGGCCGCGAGACTCGCCATCAGCCGCTCCAGCTCGCGCCGCACCTCGAGCAGCCGCAGCTGCAGTCTCAGATTGATCTCGGACACCATAATGCCGCGCCGGGGCATGATGACGACCAGCCCGTCCCTTGCCAGCCGCTGCAAGGCCTCCCGGATCGGGGTGCGGCCGATTCTGAGGCGAACCGCAAGCGCCTGCTCCGACAGCACCGTTCCCGGCGATAATTGCAGCGTGACAATCATTTCTTCAAGCTCGCGATAGGCGCGATCGGTCAGCGTGCCGTCTTCCGACTCGGTTGCCTTGGACTTGCGCCTGGCTGGCGGTTTTGATTTCAAGTCATTCCCCACATCGGCCGGCTCGCGGCGTGAGTCGATTGAGCACATACGCATCCCAAGCGTATATTGGCCATATATCATGACGCAATACCGCAGCGTGCGACGCGCCTCTTGACAGTGGGGAGTGCGAACTGAACACTCCCGCGCGGCATCGCACACGGTTGGGTATTTATGTCGGCTATCAGGCTTGATCGCGTCGTCAAGAGTTGGGGCTTTGCCCGCGCGGTTGACGAGGTCAGTCTTGAGGCGGAAGAAGGCTCGCTGCTGGTGCTGCTCGGCCCATCGGGATGCGGCAAGTCCACCACCTTGCGGCTGATCGCGGGCCTGGAGCAACCCGACAGCGGAACGGTCATGATCGGCGGCGCCGATGTCACGCAGCTAACGCCCGCGCAACGCAAGATCGCGATGGTGTTCCAGTCCTACGCGCTGTTTCCGCACCTCAGCGTCGCGGAAAACATTGTGTTTGGTCTGCGCGTGCGCCGCGTATCCCGCGCCGAGCGCGACGCCCGATTGAAACGTGTCGCCGACATCGTCGGCCTTTCGCAGCTGCTCGACCGCAAGCCGTCGCAATTATCCGGCGGCCAGCGTCAACGAGTCGCGCTCGGCCGCTCGATCATTGCGGAAGCGCGCGTATGTCTGATGGACGAGCCGCTGTCCAATCTCGACGCAAAGCTGCGCCATGAGATGCGCACCGAGATTCGCGCGCTGCAGCAGCGGCTGGGAATGACGATGGTTTACGTCACTCACGACCAGACCGAGGCGATGACCATGGCCGACCGCGTGGTGCTGATGCGCAACGGACGCATCGAGCAGAACGGCCCGCCTGAAGAGCTTTACAGCCGGCCTGCGACCTCCTTCACCGCGCGCTTCATCGGTACGCCGCCGATGAGCCTGATCGCGCGCGGAGAGAAGCTGATCGGCATTCGCCCGGAGCATATCCGGATCGTGTCGCAGGACGGTCATCCGGCGCGGGTAAAGAGCGTCGAACATCTCGGGGCCGACAGCATCGTGCTGTGCGAGCTCGAGGGGCAACTGGTGTCGGTGCGGCAGGATGGCTTTAGCAAGGCATCGCCGGGCGACGAACTCAGGCTTGCCTGGGCCGACGGAGACGAGCATCAATTCGATCAAGCGACGGACCGCCGGTTGGCGCTGAGGCCGAATGACATTAAACAAGTTGCGGTCGGCTAACGCCGGAATCGCGACAAGCATCACAACAGGGGAGGGCGATGTGAACGCACTTAAACGGACCATGCTGGCTGGAGCGCTCGCGGCGCTATTTCTGACGCCGCGCCCGGCTGCGGCAGTCGATCTCACAATGTATTACCCGGTCGCGGTCGGTGGTCCGGTGACCAGGATCATCGACGATATGGTGGACCGTTTCGGAAAGGAAAATCCCGATATCAAGGTGTCCGCGGTCTATGCCGGCAACTACACCGACACGATGACCAAGGCGATGACCGCCATGAAAGGCGGCCAGCCGCCGCAACTGTCGGTCTTGCTGTCCACCGACGTTTTCACGCTGATCGACGAGAACGCGATTGTGCCGGTCGATGGGCTCGCGGACAGCGCGTGGTTCAAGGAGTTTTATCCGGCGTTCATGGCGAACGGCCAGGTCGACGGCAAGACCTGGAGCATTCCGTTCCAGCGCTCGACCATCGTGCTGTACTGGAACAAGGACGCGTTCAAGGAAGCCGGGCTCGATCCCGACAAGGCGCCGGCGAGTTGGGACGAAATGGTCGCGATGAGCAAGAAGCTCGTCAAGAAGGACGCGTCGGGAAATGTCGTTCGCTGGGGCGTCGAGATCCCGACCACCGGCTACGCCTACTGGATGCTGCAGGCGCTTGCGATCGAGAACGGCCAGAAGCTGATGAACGACGCCGGTAACGAAGTCTATCTCACTGCGCCGAAGACCGTCGCCGCGCTGGACTACTGGGTCGATCTTTCCCGCAAGGAAACAGTGATGCCGACCGGCACCGTCGACTGGGCGACGCTGCGTACCGACTTCCTCGAAGGCAAGACCGCGATGATGTGGCACACCACCGGCAATCTCACGGCGGTGAAGGATGGCGCCAAGTTCAACTTCGGCGTTGCGATCCTGCCCGCTAAGGCGCAGCGCGGCTCGCCGACCGGCGGCGGCAGTTTCTATATTTTCAAGAGCGCGTCGCCCGAGCAGCAGAAGGCGGCGGTAAAATTCATCCAGTGGATGACCGCGCCGGAACGCGCCGCCGAGTGGAGCATCAAGACCGGATATGTCGCGGTATCGCCGGCGGCCTATAAAACTCCAGCGATGGAGAAATATGCCAGGGAGTTTCCGGCCGCCATTGTCGCGCGCGATCAGCTCGATCATGCCGTGCCCGAATTGTCGGTGCATGAGAACGGCCGAATCTACAAATTCGTCAACGATGCCGTGCAGTCGGCGGTAACCGGCGCGCAGAAGCCGCAGGAGGCGCTGGCGGCGGCGCAACAACAGGCCGATCGCGTGCTGAAGGCATATAAATAGTGCAGAAAAGGCGCATCGGACGGCGGCGAGCCGCCGTCCGGCATCTCACGCAATGACAGATCAAGTCGTCATACCGCCCATCACGGCACGCGCGCCGAAGTCCCATGCGTGGTGGAATGCGGTGAACGCCTGGCTGCTGCTGCTTCCCGCGGCGGTCTTCCTGGTGGCCTTCACGCACTATCCGATTCTAGCGACGATCAGGCACAGCTTTTTCATCGCGAAGCGTAGCGGCGGAGAGCTGTTCGTCGGTTTCGACAATTACCGGGCGATGTTCGAGGATGCGATCTTCTGGAAAGCGCTGATCAATAATTTCTGGTTTGCACTGGGCACCGTGCCCACCTCCATCGCGCTGGCGCTGCTGATGGCGCTTTGGGTCAACCGCAACATGCGCGGGCGGGGATTTTTGCGGCTCGCGTTTTTCACGCCGACGGTGCTGCCGATGATCGCGGTCGCCAACATCTGGCTGTTCTTCTACACGCCGGACTACGGGTTGCTCGATCAGTTGCGTGGACTGCTGGGGCTGCCGGGCTGGAACTGGCTCGGCGACCCCGCTACCGTGATGGGCTGCCTGATCGTGATGGTGATCTGGAAGGAGGCCGGCTTCTTCATGATCTTCTATCTCGCAGCGCTGCAGCAGTTGTCGCCCGATCTCGAAGAGGCGGCGGCGGTCGAGGGCGCCAGCCGCTGGTACACCTTCCGGCGCATCACCTTTCCTTTGCTGATGCCGACCACGCTGTTCGTCGCCATCAACGCGGTCATCAACTCCTTCAAGCTGGTCGATCACCTCGTCATCATGACCAAGGGCGGTCCGAGCAACGCCAGTTCGCTGCTGCTGTATTACATCTATGAAGTGGCATTCACATTCCAGGACTCCGCCTATGCCGCGACGCTGACGGTGGTGCTGCTGGTCGTGCTGAGCACGCTGGCGCTGATAAAATTCGGGTATCTCGACCGCAGGATTCATTATCAATGAACGCGAGGACGCATCCGCTCGAGGCGATCGCGGCCTGGCTGCTGGCGCTGCTCTGGCTGGCGCCGCTGGCCTACGCGTTCTGGAGCGCATTCCATCCGGCCGCCTATGCGACGTCGTTCAGCCTGTCCGCGCCGTGGACGCTGGAGAATTTCGTGCGCGCCTGGAATCAGGCGCCATTTGGACGCTACTACCTCAACACCATCATGCTGGTGCTGATGGTGCTGGCCGGGCAACTGGTGCTTTCCACGCTCGCGGCCTATGCCTTCGCCCGCTTCAAATTCAGGGGCGGCGGCATCGCTTTCGCGCTGGTTCTGCTGCAACTGATGATCATGCCCGACGTGCTGATCGTGGAGAACTACCGGGCGATCAGTGCGCTGGGATTGCTGGATACGATCCCCGCGATCGCGTTGCCATATCTCGCCAGTGCCTTCGCGATCTTTCTGCTGCGGCAGACCTTCAAGAGCATCCCGCAGGAGCTGATCGACGCGGCCCGCGTCGAGGGCGCGGGTCCCCTGCAGATTCTCTGGCGCGTCTATGTCCCGCTGGCGCGGCCGACCTATATCGCCTTCGGGCTGGTGTCGATCAGCTATCACTGGAACAATTTTCTCTGGCCGCTGATCGTGACCAATTCGGTCGGCAGCCGGCCGCTCACGGTCGGGCTTGCCGTGTTCGGCGCGCCGGAGACCGGCGTCGACTGGTCGATCATTACCGCAGCGACTGTCATGACCATGGCGCCGCTGCTGATCGCCTTTCTGCTGTTCCAGCGCCAGTTCGTGCAATCGTTCATGCGCGCGGGAATCCGCTGATGCGGCTGATCACCTGGAACATTCAATGCGGCAAAGGCTGCGACGGCGTCGTCGATCTGGAACGGATTGTCTCGGTCGCCAAATCGCTGGCCGATGCCGATATCTTCTGCTTTCAGGAAGTGTCGGATGGCTTTGCCAGCCTGGACCGAGGCACCGATCAGGGCGCTGAGCTTGCCGCGTTGCTGCCTGACCACCGGCCGGTGTTTCGCCCGGCCGTCGAGACCATCGACAGCCAGGGCAGGTCCCGCCGCTTCGGCAACATGACGTTGTCGCGCCTGCCGATCCTGCAGGTTGCCAGTCACCTGCTGCCCTGGCCGCAGGATGATTCGGTGCGCAGCATGCGGCGTCAGGCGCTCGAGGTCACGGTGCAAGCGCCGTTCGGGCCGCTGCGGGTCACCAACACGCATCTGGAATATTACTCGGTGGCGCAGCGCGACGCGCAGATCGGGCGGTTGCTGGAACTGCAGCAGGAGGCGTCCAGCTATCGGCAAGCCGCCGACGCGCGCGAGCCCTATGGAAGGCAGATGATCGCGGCATCCGGCATCCTGTGCGGCGATTTCAATTTCGATGTCTCCGATCCCCAGCACGCCATGCTGCACGCCTCATCGAGGCCCGGCCTGAACTATCGCGACGCCTGGACGCTGCGCTATCCAGGTCGCCGGCACGATCCGACTTGCGGTCTTCACGATCGCGTACAATGGAAAAACGGCGCGGATTGCCGCGACTTCATTTTTGTCTCGGAGGATCTGGCTGGCCGGATTCATCGCGTCGAGGTTGATGGGCTGACCGACGCGTCCGATCATCAGCCAGTGCTGATTGAAATTGCCGACTGAGCGTTATCGTCACTTATAGAACTCGTCCAGTTCCACCGGCAGCTTGATTTCCGTCCCGCGCCGGGCCGACAGGTCCATCGCCATGGTCAGCAGCAAATTGCGGTGTCCCTCCGCGGCGGAGGCATGCGGAGTTTTGAGGCCGGCGTGGATGCGTCCGAACCAGGCATTGGTCTCGTCGCGCATCGGACCCCACAGCTGGCCGTCATTCATGTCTCCCGGCGGATAGCTGGTAAGGAAATCGACATGGCGCTCGAATTCGGGCTTGTAGTCGCGTGACGTATAGCCGGCGCCGATCGGCTTTTCGGTCGCCATCACCAGGTCGCGGTGGGTGTCTTCGATGTCGATGACGCCTTCGGTGCCGACGATGCCGACCTGCAGGCCATACACTGCGCCCGGCCATACATGCGGCAGCGCCCAGCTGATGTTCATGCTCCAGATCGTGCCGTCGTCCATGGTGAAGATGCCGAAGGTGGAATCCTTGGTGCCCCAAATCGCCAGCGCCTTGTCGACCGAGCGGGCATAGACCGACACCGGCGTCTTGCCTTCCATCAGGTACATTGACATGTCCAGCGCATGCGTGCCCGACACCACCATCGGGGTCAGGTTCGCCCGCTGGTTGGTCTTGCGGATGGTGGCGATCGGCACCATGCGGTTCATGAAGGCGCGGGTGACCACCGAAGTGACGTCGCCGATCTCACCGCGGGCGAGTTTTCCTTTCACCGCCTGGAAGCGCCGGCGGAAACGGTTGGTGTAGCCCATCACCGCGTCGACGCCGGCCGTCTCGATCGCCTTCAGCACCTTCGCCGACTCTTTAACATCGGTCGCCAGCGGCTTTTCGATGAACAGATCGAGCTCGCGCTCGCACGCCGCCAGCAGCGGGCCGACATGGGCGTTCTCGTCAGTGGCAACGATCGCCGCGGTGACCTCCGGGCGTTTCAACAGCTCGTTGTAGTCGGTGGTGAAGAAATCCGCTTTGGCGTCCTCGGCGAGTTTCTTCCCCACCTCGGCGTTGGAGTCGCATAGCCCAAGCCAGCCGATGCCGGGATAGTCGCGCGCGAACTCCGCCCGGATACGGCCGATGGTGCCGCAGCCGACGATGGCGAGGCCGATTTGCGGGAACGGTGGTCTCATGACTTTTCCCCTTACATACAACATCGGCCGCGACGCTCAGTTACCTCGCCCCGCTTGCGGGGAGAGGTGATCTACACCGGCGTGCGGAATTTCTTGTACAGCTCCTGCACCGCTGACAGCGCCTGGTTGTCGAGCGGAAGCTTGACGGGCTCGCCACTCTCCGCGGACAGATCCGCGCCGAGATATGTTTCCATCACCCTCCGCGCGCTTTGCGGCGACACCATCGGCGGCTGGTCGCGCAACACGCACTCTAGAAAATGCATCGTTTCCGGTCCCATCTGCCCGGCATAGACGTGATCGACCCATTCGCCCGGCATGGTCGACATCGGATATTGCGTGCCGTCTTTCACCGTATTGAGCCAGTTGGACCGCTGGGTGTCGTCGAGGAACAGCGAGCCTTCGGTGCCGGTGATCTCGATGGTGGTGGCGCAGTAGTTCGGGTAGCTCGGCGGCAGGTTCCAGCCGCCGCCGATCGACACCAGCACGCCGTTGTCCATGGTCACGGTGCTCCACATGATGTCATAGGAGCCGTTGACTTCCTTCATGTAGCCGTAAGCGCCCTGCGAATAGACCCGGACGGGTTTTGCCGGCTCCAGCAGCCAGTACACGAAATCGAGATCGTGCGTCGACTCCATCGCCGCCGGCGACAGCCGGCCGCGGCTTGCGATCTTCTTGCCCAGGCTGCGCGACAGATGCCGGCTCACCATCACCGACACCGGTTTTCCGAGCGTGCCGTCGGTGAGCTTCTTTTTGGCGTAGGCGAGCCGGGTATTAAAACGCTGCGAATAGCCGATGGTGAATTTGAGATTGCCGCGCTTCGCGATCTCGATCAGCTCATCGGCCTCGAACAGCTCAAGCGCGATCGGCTTTTCCAGCAGCACATGCTTGCCGGCCTTCAGGCAGTCGCGCGCGATCGGATAGTGGTTGGATTCCGGCGTGGTCGAGATATAGACCACCTTGATGCGGTCGTTGCGGACGATGTCCTGATAGTCCAGCGTCGCGGTAGCCGCGTTGGTCAGTTGCTTGACCTCGGCGAGGCGGTCGGGCCTGATGTCGCAGATGTGAAGCTTGTCCACGATCGAGGAACGCGACAGCGTCTCCGCCCGTATCCCCCCGCACCAGCCGGTTCCTATCACCGCGACTTCGACCTGTTGCACGCTGGCTTTTCCTTATCGTTGGAGTCGTCCCCGCGAAGGCGGGGACCCATAGCCTCTGGCCCATCGTTTGAACGGCGGCAGTCACCCATGGCATCAAAGCGGTATAACATTGGCAACGGTGTTTATGGGTCCCCACCTTCGCGGGGACGATGGTAGTGGTGGTTTGGTCTCAATCCGCACGTACGCCGCTCTGTTCGATCACTTTGGTCCACTTCGCAGTCTCTGTATCCATATAGGCCTTGAACTCCTCCGGCGACTTGCTGGCCACCGCGATGGCGCCGACGTTGCGCATGCGCGCCTGGATTGCCGGCTCCGCCAGCACCTTGACGATCGCGGCGTGCAGCTTCTCGACGATCGGCCTTGGCGTGCCAGATGGCACCAGCACACCCTGCCAGGACGAGGTCACGAGATTCGTCCATCCAAGCTCGTGCATGGTCGGCAGGTTGGGCAGTTCGGCCATTCGCTCGCGGGTGGTGACCGCGAGCGCCTTGACTTTCCCACCCTTCACGAACTCCATCGCCGAGGAGATGGTGGTGAACATCAGGTCGACATGCCCGCCGAGAACGTCGGTCACCGCCGGACCGGCGCCGCCCTTGTAGGGCACATGCACCATGTCGAGCCCCGCATCCTTCTTGAAAACCTCCATTTCTAGCCGGTTCAGCGTGCTCGAGCCGGGCGTGGCGAAGGTGACCTTGCCCTGGTTCGCCTTCACATAGGTAATCAACTCGGCGACGCTGCTGGCCGGGAAGTCGAGCCGGGTGATCAGAATGCTCGGCGTATCGGCGCAGATCGAAACCGGGGCCAGATCCTGGTCCGGCTTGATGCGCATATTGGAATAGACGCCGGGGTTGATCGACAGCGTGCCGACATTGCCGAGAAAGGCGGTGTAGCCATCGGGCGCTGCGCGTGCCGCGACCTCGGTGCCGATGATTCCAGCCGCACCCGGCCTGTTATCGACCACGATCTGCTGGCCGAGGATTTCGCTGACGCCATTCTGGATGGTACGGGCCACGAAATCGGAAGCGCCGCCGGGTGCGAACGGCACAATCATCATGACCGGGCGATTGGGATAGTTGCCGGCGTCCTGGGCAGAGGCCAAAGCGACGAACAGGAGGAACGTTGTGCCGCCGAGCGCTGCGGTGATTACGTTTCGCATTCGCTGCCGTGATGCCATGCCTGGTTCCGTTCGGACTGTTGGTGCAGGGCAGGGATTATGCCCACCGGTTTTGCTGATGACCAGAGCAACGCTACCGTCATCCTGAGGTGCTCGCCGTCTTCGGCGAGCCTCGAAGGATGGGCCACAAGCGCGCCCGCTTCCATCCTTCGAGATGCCGCGCAAGCGCGCGGCTCCTCAGGATGACGATTGAGTGTGCGGCACCAAATTCGCGCCGCGCTCAATCGTGAACTCGACATCGATCAGCCCGCGCGAATGGTTCATGTCGGATTGCGACATCAGCAGCGTCAGGTCCTTGCCCTTGAGCGAGGCCAGCACCTCGGACAACCGCTCCGACAGCGCAGGCGCGATGCCCTCGAACGGCTCGTCAAGCAGCAGGCATCTGGTGCCGATCCCGAGTGCGCGGCCGAGCGCGACCAGTTTTTGCTGGCCGCCGCTGAGCAACAGCGCCTTGCGGGTGCGCATCTCGGCCAGTTCGCCGATCACCTCATAGACGAAATCGAGCCTCGCCTTGCGATCGAGGTGTTTTGCGACCCACAGCGGCAGCAGGATGTTTTCCTCGACCGTCAGTTGCGGAACCAGCGCGCGGTCTTCCGGCATGTAGCCGATGCCAAGTCCGGCGCGGGCGTGGCGCGGAAGCGCCGCCAGGTCGGCGCCGGCAAATCGAACGCTGCCTTGCGCAGGCTTGAGGTGTCCCATGATCGAACGCATCAGGGTGGTCTTGCCGGCGCCGTTGCGGCCGACCAGGCTCGCCATCGCGCCTTGCGCCACATGGATCGAGAAGCCGCGCAGCGCCGGCATCGACTGAATCTCGACGACCAGATTGTCGATCTCGAGCAATGGCGTTGCGGCATTCATCGCGCGCCTCCGGTGACGTAGCGCCGCACTTCCGGATCGTTCAACACCTCGTTTGGCTTGCCGTCGGCAAGGATGCGGCCGCTGTAGAACGCCACCACGCGGTCGGCATAGCGGCCGACGATGTCCATGTCGTGCTCGACAAAGACGATGGTCGCGGCATCCGGCGCCACGGCGTGGATGACGCGATCCATGGTGGCGAATTTCTCCTCCGCCGAAACGCCCGATGTCGGCTCGTCCAGCAGCAGCAGCTTTGGCCTGCGCACCAGCGCCATCGCGATATCGACCAGTTTGCGCACGCCGCCCGCCAACTCTGAAATCGGCCGGTCGGCCACATCGGCCAATCCAAACCGACCCAGCAATTCGATTGCCGTGTCACGGCGGCCCTGGGCCTGTGCCGGCGCGTGAAAGGAAAGCGTTTGATCGCGCGCGCCCGATATCGCGACGCTCAGGTTCTCACACGCGGTGAGTTCGATGAACAACTGCGGAATCTGGAACGATCGCGAGATGCCGAGTTTTGCCACGTCGCGCGGCGAGCGGCGTCCAAGGTCCATGCCGTCGAGCGCGATCGCGCCGGAATCGGGTTTGAGATAACCGGTGACCATGTTGACGAAGGTGGTCTTGCCGGCGCCGTTGGCCCCGATCAGGCTGACGCGTTGCCCGGCTGCGAGGTCGAGCGTCAGCGCATCGGCGGCAACCACCGCGCCAAAACGCTTCTCCAGCCCGCGTACCGACAGCACAGGGTTCACGGCGCCGCTCCATCGGTGATGGCGGTGCGCGGCGGATCATTCTTGCGATGCCTGTCCCTGATCCAGAGCGAGCCGATGCCGCGCGGCAGAAACAGGATGACGCTCAGCAGGAAAACGCCCAGCACCAGCTGCCAGGTGTTGGGCAAATACAGGTTCGAGAACGAGCGCACCAGTTCGAGCGCCATTGAAGCGACGAACACGGCGGCGACGCTTTGATAGCCGGCCAGCACCGCCACGAACACGAATTCGCCCGACGTGGTCCAGTAGGCGAATTGCGGATCGATGTGGCGCTGCGCCATCAGCGCGAACGCGCCGCTGGCGCCGGCAAACACCGCCGCGATCACGAAGTTGATGGTGACGATGCGGTTGGCTGAAAGGCCGAGATACTCCACCCGCAGATTGTTTTCGCGCACCGCGAGGCTGGCGAGGCCGAGTTCGGAGCGGAACAGGATGGTCGCCGCGATGCCGGCTAAGCCCGTCGTGACCACCGAGACCGCATAGAGCATGAAATCCGCCTCGCGGGTGTCGGTGAACACCATCCCGAACAGGCTGGGACGGCCGACATTGAATCCGTCGGAGCCGCCGAGCGCCGACGTTTTGAGCAGTGCGCCGTACAGCACCATCGACAGCGCCAGCGTCAGCATGCCGAAGAAGATGCCGGTGTAGCGCGCGATCAAGGGACCGATCACGAGACCAAGAAGTCCGCCGCAGATTGCGCCGATCAGCACCTGCAACACTGCGTCGGTGATGCCAGAACTGTTCGCGATCAGCGCGACGCCGTAGCCGCCGGCCGCGAAGAACAGCCCTTGTCCGAAAGACACATTGCCGGTGCGCGCCAGCACCACGATGCCCAGTGCGATCAGTGCATTGGAGGCGGCGACCGTCGCCAGCGACAGCGTCCAGGTTGGCAGCACGCGGCCGAACAGTGCCGCCGCGATCACGAGTCCGATCATGACAACGGGATGCAGGCCCCGGCGCATCAGATCCGCCTTGCCGTTTCGCGCTGGAACAGGCCCTCCGGGCGAAACATCAGCACAGCAGCCATGATCAGATAGATCGTGAACAGTTCGGCCTGCGGCAGCAGATGCACGCAGGCCGCGCGCGCGAGCCCGACCAGGATCGCGCCGACCGCGGCACCTTCGACGCTGCCGAGGCCGCCGATCACTACAATCGCAAAGCTCAGGATAATGACGTCCGAGCTCAGGCCCGGCTGCACGGAAATCTTCGGCGCGGTGAGCGCGCCCGCGAATGCCGCCAGCAGCACGCCGAACGCAAAGGCGAAGGCATAGACGCGCTTCACCTTGACGCCCATGCTGGCGCTCATCTCTTCATCGTGGATGACGGCCGAGACGATCTTGCCGGTGACGGTGCGGTTCAGCCCGAACCAGACCGCGACGCCGCTCAGAATCGCGATCGGGATCAACACCAGGTCGTAGCCGACATAATAAAGTTTGCCGAAGGAGACGTTGCCGAACAGGTCGTAGGGCTGCGTCGCGTAGATCGGGTTCACGCCCCAGATCAGTTTTGTCAGGTCCTCCAGCAGCAGGAACACGGCGTAGGTGACCAGCAGCAGCACCACTTCGTCGCGGCCGTAAAACATCTTCAACAGGCCACGCTCCAGCATCAGCCCGACCACGGAAGCAACGAAGGCGGCGGCGAGCAGCATGGCAACGAAGCCCAGCGCGGGCGGCAGGCCTTTCGCCGTGGCCAGCGTTACGATGGTCGCCGCGACATAGGCGCCCAGCGCATAAAAGCTGCCATGCGCGATGTTGAGGATTTTCAGCACGCCGAACACCAGCGTCAGCCCGAGCGCCACGATGAACAGCCACGACGCCTCGATCAGGCCGTCGACGATGATGGTGAGGAGGAGATTCATAGAGCCACACACTCAGCCGTCACCCTGAGGAGCCGCGCGCTTGCGCGGCGTCTCGAAGGATAGCCCCAGGCGCTTGTGACCCATCCTTCGAGGCTCGCCGCCAAGTGCGGCGAGCACCTCAGGATGACGGCGGTGTTAGTCTGGCTAAAAGCTATCACGCGTCTAGTTGCACTTCGCCCCGGCCATGCCGCCCTTGATCCAGTCCAGCGCCTTGACGCCTGGCGGAGGATTGACGCATTCGGCGGCGAAATACTGGATATCGACCAGATCGACCCGCTTGGAATCCGGATTGTATTTGGTGCGGCTGAAGGCGATCGGCTGGATCGCCTGGTGGCCGTCGGCGAGCTTCATCTGGATCAGTCCGCCCGGCGATTGCCATTCCAGCCCGGTCATGGCGGCGATCAGTTCCTCGGTCGATGGTTTCTTGCCGCCATTCGCCGCCATCGCCTTTTCGACCGCGGCCTTCAGCCCGAGGATCGACTGGCTCATGCGATAGGCGGCCTGCACCGGATAGACGTTGTTGACGGCCTCGTAGCCCTTGAAGAACCAGTCGTTGATCGGCGACTTCTGCGACATCAGGCCATATGCGCCGCGTGCGCCGATGATGACGCCGTCGGGCATCTTGTCGCCGAGCGGCGGCAGCACGTGATCGGCGGCGCTGAACACCAACTGACTGCGCTTGGCCAGACCCCGCGGTGCGGATTGCAGGATGAAAGACTGCAGGTCGCCGCCCCACAGGCTGGAATAGACCACGTCGGATCCCGCGCCGACCAATGCGGAGATTTCGGTGCCGTACTGGCCGGCGCCGAATTTCGGCAGCAGGTCGGTCTCGAGTTTTGCACCGGGATAAAGCTGTCCGGCCGCTGCGACGAAGTCGGCGCGGCTGTCCTGGCCCCAGGCGTAGTCCTGGTTGATGGCCGACAGCGTGTCCATCTTGATGTTCTTCGCCTTCATGTAACGGATCAGGCCGACGTTATCCATGGTGGCATGGGCGGCGGTGCGGAACACGTAATTGTATTTCGCTTCCTCGAAAATGCGCGGCGTGCCGCAGTCCATCAGCACCAGCATCTTCTTCAGTTCTTCGGCGATCGGCGCCACCGCAAGGCAGTCGCCGGAGCCGATATAGCCGAGCACGACGTCGACATTGTCGCGCTGATAGAGATTACGCAGTTCCTGGACCTGTTTGGTGGCGCCGCCATTCTCGTCGATGATGACAGGCTCCACCTTCATGCCGCCGAAGCCGACCTTCTCGTAGGGCGCGGGCGCAACACCCTTGTTGATCTGGTCGATGACGAATTGGCCGCCGTTGCGCGCCGGCACGCCAAAGCTGTCCGCCGCCGGTCCGGACAGGAAGGTCACGATGCCGAGCTTGAAACTGTCTTGCGCGAAAGCGGGTCCGGCCAGCGTCAGCGCCGTGGCGGCGGCAATCGACGCGCGCGCGGCATGACGCCGCAGTTCAACAAAATCAGTCATGATGTCCTCCCCTGGATTACCGGCGGTGAGCCGGAGCGTTTTTGTCCGCGCCCGTTGTCCCGGACGTCGGCAGTATTGCCGTCAGTTTAGGCCGGCTTTACGGGGCCGTCTACCGATGCCGCTCCGGAAGCGATCCGGATTCGCCCGCCAATCCATTGCCGCCAACCGGCGGCGTCATCTTGTTCGAATATCCCGCGCGGCGTGATGTACCAGAGCAGAAACAGCAGCGCGGCGCCGTGCGTATTCATGACGATCGACAACGGGACGTTGAGCAGGATCGGAAGCAGAACGGCGCTCGCAAGCAGAATGAAACGAGGCGGAAGGCCGGCGGACAGCCGGTTGCCGAGCGCGACCACAAGTCCGCAGCCGAATGTCGCAAGCGGGGCAAACAGCAGGCCTACCGAAGCCACGCCCTCGGTCGCAAACAGTGAAGCGTTCAGATTGCCCAGGTCATAAGCCCGCTCCATCAGCGTCCACAGCGGCTCCTGATACGGACAGGACATGAACCGTCTGAGGATCGAGATCTGGCAGAACCAGGTCTGGTCATGTCGAGAGAAGAAATCATTGTAGATATCGAGCGAGTTGGACGGTATCGCCACCAGTCTGAAGTTGACGATGGAGAAATACAGCGCCGTCTGGTCGGGGAACAGCAGGTGCAATACCAGCCCGATCAGCACCGGGACAAGCAATGACATGACGACCGCGGTCCTGGCGTCGAAAATCTTCGACAGCAACAGTATGAAGACGAGCCAGACCGGCGCCAACAACACCAGCTTGCTCAGCGTAACCGGATAAACCAGCAGCAAGAACAGTAGTGCGATGCACGCCCGCAGCCAGGCCTTGCGCGCAACAAAGGCCGCGAACAGGAAAGGCAACAGCGCGCTCGAGGTAATCGCGATCGCGTAACTGACGATTGCCGGAGATGCGATCGTGTCGCGGAATTCGTAGATGTTCCGGATGCCGACAAGACGAAAATTGTAGAACGCGCCTGCGCCAACGATCGCAATTGCCAGCAGCAGAAGCAGGTTGAGCATCCCGTCGAAGGACCGGGATGACATTGTATGGAGCTGGCGGAGCGGCGAGACGATAAACAGGGCGGGCAACAGGAATGCCACCGCGGAGACCGCCGCCGACAGTCCGGCCAGCACATGATTGTAATTCAGGTCGGTGAAACAGTTCAGCCACAGATAGCCCGATATCATTGTGTAAAAATAGAAACCCACGAGATATCCGAAGCTGAATCTGGCAAAAGCAAAAGCAACGGCAACCAGAGAGAAGGCGGCAACCGCCATCGCCGCATTGGGCAGCCGGCCGGGGTCATAGAACATATGGAATGTCGGTATCTTTAAAATGCCGTCCGGAAGGTAAGCCAGCGATACGCAGCACAGCACGGTGTGAAACCAGATCAGCAAGACGACCTTGATCCGATCAGCAGTGAACAGCCGACCGGCCGTCAGTTGAGTCATTGCTTCCAGCCAAACGCTGATTGAGCCCGCTGTATCATTCGCGAGGTATCCGCATCCAGATTTGACCCGGAAGCTCCCAGATTGCTTATCAAGTGATCCATCCTGGTAGTGCCGAATACGGCGCTGCTCACATCCTTATTGGTTAGAACCCATGCTAATGCTTCGTCCGGGTTGATCGGCCGATCGAACTTTCGTCCGCGCCAGATTTCAGAGCGAAAGCTTTTCGCCGCGCGGGCGATGTACCACAGATCCTGAAGACCTCGAACGGCGAAGCTGCCGGGGCGGAAAAAACCGCCCCCCAGCGACGCCGCCGCCAGGACGCCGATGTTCGCCTCGGCGAGCCGTCTGATGATTCCTTCCTGCTCCGGCCGGAATACGCTGTAGTTGATCATGACGGCGCCGAATTGCGGAAGCGTCGCAACATGCTCGATCACGGACGTATCGTGGCTGTTGACGGAGAGGTGCCGGACCTTCCCTTCTTCTATCAGCCGCTGCAGGGTTTCCAGCAAATCCGGCGTTAATTGAGGTATTTCCGGCCCGTGAAGATGCAGCAGCGGGATCGCGTCCAGCCCGAGCCGTTCCAGACTTGCCTCGACCGTTCGGCGGATTCCCTGCGGCGAGTAGTCCTCGCGTCGCTTGTTGCGGGTATCCGTGTAGGAACCGGCCTTGGTCGCGACGACGAGATCATGCCTGTTGCTCAAGGCGGCCAGCGCACGGCCCAGCCTTGGCTCGGCGTTACCGCCTGAGTAGCTCGCACCGGTGTCAAAAAAAGTGACGCCGCGATCGACGGCTGCGTGCACCAGGCGAACGGCGTCGGCCTCGCTGAAGATCGTCTTTCCCCAATAGCTCGCGCACCCAAGACCGAGCTCGGAAACGATCAGCCCAGTCTTCCCCAACCTTCGATAGTGCATTCACAGCTCTGCTCATTGTGCGCCCTGTGGGAGAGTATCGCACCATGCAATGGAGGAAAAGCGCTGAGTCGGGTTTTACCCCTTGACCGCTCCGGCGGTGAGGCCATGAATCAAATGGCGCTGCAGAAAGCTGAACAGCACCGCCACGGGGACTGTGCTGATAATGACGCCGGCCGACAGCGGTCCCCATTGAACCTCATACTGCCCTACCATGTAGAGCAGCCCGGCCGACAAGGTGCGCATGTTGGTCTCGGTCGTGAACGAGATCGCGAACAGCAACTCGCTCCAGGATACGACGAAGGCGAAAATAGCGGTCGCCGCGATGCCGGGAGCGGCGAGTGGCAACACGATGCGGCACAGCGCGCCGAAGTGATTGCAGCCGTCGATCATCGCGCTTTCCTCGAGGTCGCGCGGAATCGAGCTGAAATAGCCGACCATCATCCAGACCGTGAACGGCACCGTAAACGAGAAATTCGAGTAGATCAGCGCCTGGTAGGTATCGATAAGGCCGAGCGCGCGCCACTGCGTCAGTAGCGGCGCGATCAAGAGAACGCTCGGAAACATCTGGGTGGCAAGGAAGATCAGCAGCAGCGCATCTCTTCCTGCGAAACGAAAGCGGGCGATGGCATAACCCGCAAGCACCGACACCGCCGTGGTGGCGACCATCGTCACCGAACACACCCACAGGCTGTTGAGAAAGAACCGGCTGAAGGGCGTGACCGGCGAGGTCCACGCATCGATATAATTCTCGAAGGTGGGGTGCACCGGCAGATACTGCAGCGGCGTCGCATAGAGTTCCTGCCGGTCTTTCAGCGACGTGAGCAACATCCAGATGAACGGGCCCAGCGCAAACGCGGTCAGCAGTACAAGGCCGATCCACACCACCGGGCCGCTCAACAATCGCTCGGCAAGATCGCTCGGCGTGCGGCGGCGGGTCATTCGGTTTCCTCGACGCCTTTGGTCACGCGCAGATAGAGAGCGGTGAATGTCAGCATCACCAGCAGCAGCACGACCGAGAGCGCGCCGGCGTAGCCGAAGTCGAGGCTCGAATAGGCCTGCAGCAAGGTGTAGGTTGACGTGATCTGCGTGGCGTTGGCCGGGCCGCCGCCGGTCATGACGAAAATCAGGTCGGCATAGTTGAAGGTCCAGATGATCCGTGTGGCCGTGGCGACGACGATGATAGGCCGCAGCAGCGGCAAGGTGATGTGCCAGAACCGCGCCAGCACGCCGGCGCCATCGACGTGGGCGGCTTCATAGAGCTCATCCGGCACCGACTGCAGCCCGGCCAGCAGCATGATGGCGAAGAACGGAATTCCGCGCCAGACATTGGTGAAGACGACCGCCGCCATCGCGAAGTCCGGCGACGAAAGCCAGGCGATGCGCTCGTGCATCCAGCCGGCACGGATCAAGAGATCATTGATGACGCCGTAATTCGGTTGGTACAGCCACTGCCAGATCAGTCCCACCACCACTCCGGGGATGATCCAGGGCAGCAGCGTGAGCGTGCGCACCAGGGCCCGGCCCGTGAAGGCCTGCTGCAGCAGCAGTGCGGCGGCAAATCCGAACACGAATTGCAGGATGACCGAGCCGAACACCCAGACCACCGAATTCCACAGCGTCAGCCAGAACACCGGATCCTGAACCAGCCGGATGTAGTTGCCAAGCCCGATGAAGCGGTAGTCCTGCGGCTTGTACAACACGTCGGCATAAAGGCTCATCTTGATCGCAAGGATGATCGGCACCACCACGGTGGCGAGCAGGCATAGTGCTGCCGGGACGAGGTATGAATAGCCGATCAACAGCTTGCGCACCCGCCAGCTGATCAGCGCGCGGGGACGGGTTCTTGCGAGCGGGAGCGTGGTCATGATCGTTCCCGACGCTCTAAGACATTTCCTTCTTCAGGATGTCGGCGAAGCGGTCGAGACAGTCTTTCGGAGAAATTTTTCCAAGGATCGCCTGCTGCATCAGCGGCACGCCGTCGGAGTCGATCCTGCCGCCCCAGCCGGGGTAGGCGAGATACGGGCTGACGATTCCGATCGGGAACGATTGCACGAAGCCGGCAAGCGCCGGGTCGTCGGCGAATTCCGGCTTCGCGAGGATCGACTTGCGCGCCGGCAAAAGCCCCAGCGTCGAGCAATATTTCAGACTCGGCTCTTCCTCGAGCATGAAGCTCATGAATTGCCACGCGCCTTCCTTGTTCCTGGCGCCCTTGAACATGGTGAGCGTCTCGGAGAACCAGAACGACGCGCGCGTCTTGGCCGGGCCGATCGGCAGCGGCAGCGTGGCGAAGTTGTTGGCACCGACGTTCTTCTTCTGCTGGCCGGCCGAGCCCGAATTGTGCTGATACATACTCGTCACGCCGCGCCCAAAAGTTTCGACGATTTCGACGAAGCCGTCGGTCGCCGCACTCGGCGGCGTGACCTTGTGCTTGAGCGCAAGGTCGACATACCAGGCAACCGCGTCGATGGCTTCCTTGGAATTGATCGCCAGCCTGCCGTCCTTGAGCACTTCGGCGCCGTTGGCATAGGCGAATTCACTTGGATAGAGCAGCGCCCAGGTGCCGCTGCCGCGCATGCCGTAGCCGTACTGGTTCTTGTCCGCCTTGGTGAAGGCTTTGGCGATGGCGAGGAATTCGTCCCAGGTCCAGTCCGGGGTCGGCTGCTTGAGGCCGAGTTCTTTGAGGCGGTCGGTGCGGTAGTAGATCCCGTCTAATGTCACCGAGAGCGGCAGCGAGATGATCTTGTCGTTGATCGTCACCGTCTGCCACGCCGTCGGTGCTACGTCTGCATAGTGTTTCCAGGATTTCGCACGCGCGGTGATGTCTTCGACCGCGCCCATGCCGTTGAACTGGCCGACCCAGTTGTCCCAGACCTGGCAGAGATCGGGCGGACTGCCCCCGGTGACCGCGCTGATCAGCTTCTGGCGCGCCTGCGCCTGCGGCACATATTCGACCTGCACCGCGAAATCCTTTTGCGACTGGTTGAAGCGCTCGGCCAGCGAGTTGATCAGCGCGATGCGCGTCGGCTCCGGAACGCTCCATTGAAAACGTACCGGCTCGGCGCCCCAGGCCCTGCGCGGGCCGATGTACGGCGCATCCCACCAGGCGAGATCGGCCGCGGCGATGGCGCCCGTTCCGACAAGTGTGTGCAGCAGCTTGCGACGCGATAGCGAACGACGCTCATCCATGTTGGCCCTCCCGCTTGCTTCAAGCCTTTCCGGCTCTCGTTTGCGCCATCATGCCATAGCGTTTCCGGCGAGCGCAACGCTGCCGTCATCCTGAGGAGCGCGCTCTTGCGCCCGTCTCGAAGGATGGGTCTGGACTTGTGGCCCATCCTTCGAGACGCCGCGTGATGCGCGGCTCCTCAGGATGACGGCTAATGTGTCTAGGTCGGCGTTCCCATGATGTACGGCTTCAGCATCGCGGCCATCATGCCGTGCGTCGGCGTGGGCACGCCGAGCGCGCGGCCGAGTTCGACGACCTTGCCGCCCAGCCAGGGCAGTTCGAGCCGGTTGCCGCGATCGAGATCGATCGCCATCGACGCCTTCATGGCCGGCGGCATGTGGCTGGTGAAGCCGACGATCTGGTCGACCGCGTCGGCCGGCAGCGCGACGCCTTTGGCGCGGCCGACGTCAATCACTTCCTTATAGGCCGCCAGAAAAAAAGGCCGCAGGTCGGGATCGTCCCGCAGCTTGCCGATCGGCTGGCGCGTCGCCGCCATCATGCTGGCGTTGGAGGCGAGCAGGATGAACTTCATCCACAGATCGGTCAGGATCTGCTCGCTCAGCGTCGTGTCGAACCCGGCCCGGAGGCAAAGCTCAAGAAAATCCGATGCCCGCTTGCTGGCCCTGCCATCGAACTCGCCAAAGATCATGCGCATGAACGTGCCGACCTGCTGGATCACGCCGGGGCTCACGATCGACGCGCTGATCTGCGCCACGCCGCCCATCACGGCGTTGCTGCCAAGGATCGGGATCAGCCGCTCGGCGGCGTCGACGCCGTTCTGCAGCGGGATGACCGCGGTGTCGGGGCCGATCAGCGGCTTGATGTGGGCTCCAGCGCTTTCGACGTCCCACAGCTTCACGCAAAACAGCACGATGTCGACCTTGCCGATACTGGCGGGATCGTCGGTTGCCTGGGCCGGCACCAGATGGGTGTCGCCGCGCGGGCTTAGAACTTTCAACCCCTCGTTCTTCATGGCGGCAAGATGGGCGCCGCGCGCGATGAAGCTGACGTCGGCCCCGGCCTTTGCCAGCGCCGCACCGAACCCGCCTCCGACGCCGCCCGCGCCGACAACCGCAATACGCATGGAATTTCCTTTTTTTGATTAAAGCAGCGACCGTTGTAGGCGATTATTTTGGGATCGGCATCAGCCCGGCCTTCGAAATCACCGGCGCCGCCTCGGTTGAGCTGAGGAAGCGGATCAGCGCGGTGGCCGCCTCGGGCTCCTGGACGTTGCGGGTGAGGGCGCCCGCGAAAGAAAACCCCGGCTGGATTTCGGCCGGCAGCGCGCCGACAAAGCTGACTCCGGGGACATGGATCAGTTCGCTGACCTGCTGGAAGCCGATCTCCGCCTCTCCGCGCGCGACGACGCTCGCCACCGCCTCGCCGGATGGAGGTCCGCGAATCTTTCGGCTCTTGCCCGCGATCTGGTCGGCGATCCCGAGTTTTGCAAATAAAGTGGTCGCGAGATATGTGCCGCTGCCGCTGTCCGAATAGGCGATCGACTTTGCCGCCAGCAGCGTGCTCCGGAATGCCTCGACGCTGCCGATATCGGGCTTTTCGGCGCCGGCGCGCACCACCATGCCGATCAGCGAACGCGCGAGCTCGGTCTTGCTGCCGGCTTGCACCAGGTCTCGCTTGCCCAGTTCGTCGGCGGCAGCGCCATCCAGGATCACGACATCGGCGGCCTCGCCACGCGCGAGGCGCGCGGGAATGGCTTCCGGGGAATCACCCATCGACGGACCGCGCGTGGTGACCAGACGGTGGCCGCTTAAGCGCTCGAACGCCGGACCGAGCTCGGAATAAACATTATAAAAGCCGGCCGAGATCATCACCCGCACGTCGGCGGCCGATGCGTGCCCCAGCGTCAGCAGCGCGGCCACAGCGGTCAGGGATAGCAAACGAACGAACGAGGTTGGTTTCATGAAAACTCTTCCTGTCCGGCGTTAGAGCATGATGGCTCTAAGTCGAATCGCCATGACGTTCAAGTCACCTCTCCCCGCTTGCGGAGAGAGGGCGGATGTCATCGCAGATGACATCCGGGTGAGGGGGAGTCTCCGCGAGTCCGCGTGCGGGGAGAGTCACCCTCACCCGAAGCCTGCGCGGAGTTTATCATCGGGCGGCGCTTCGAGCCGACCCGTTAGCTCCGGCTTCGACTCTCCCCGCAAGCGGGAGAGGTAAGGAGCCGCTTCGACCTGAATTCATCACATCTGGAGCGACACGAGTTCACGTCTTGCCGGCAAGCTCGCGGTCGCGCAATTCGCGGCGCAGGATCTTGCCGACGTTGGATTTTGGCAGCGCGTCGAGAAACTGGACAGTTCGCGGCGTCTTGTAGGCGGTCATTTCCTTGCGGCAATGCGCGAGCAGTTGCTCCGCGGTCAGCGCAGCGTTCGGCGTCCTGACCACGAACAGTTTTACCGCCTCGCCGGTCTTGTCGTCGGCCACGCCGATGCAGGCGCATTCCATGACGCCCGGACAGGCGGTGGCAACCGCCTCGACTTCGTTCGGATAGACGTTGAAGCCGGAGACGAGGATCATGTCCTTCTTGCGGTCGACGATTTTCAGGAATCCCTTTTCATCGAAAACGCCGATGTCGCCGGTTCGGAAATAGCCGTCCTCGGTAAAGGCCGCGGCATTGGCCTCGGGCTTTTCCCAATAGCCGCTCATCACCTGCGGCCCCCGCGCGCAGATTTCGCCGGGCTCGCCGATCGCAACTTCGCGTCCCTCTTCGTCCAAGAGCGTGATGTCGGTCGACGGCGTCGGCAATCCCGTGGTGGCGGAGAATTCGGTCAGGTACATCGGATTGAAGGTCAGCACCGGGCTGGTCTCCGACAGGCCGTAGCCTTCGCGGATGATCTGGCCGGTGATCTGCTGCCATTTGGCCGACACGGCTGCGATCACCGCAGCGCCGCCGCCGCCGGACAGGCGAAGATTGGAAAAATCCACTTGCGTGATTTTCGGATGCGCGACCAGGCCAGCATAGAGCGTGTTGACGCCCATGAACACCGTCGGCTTCGCCTGATCGAGGGTCGCTACGAAACCGTCCATGTCGCGCGGATTGGCGACCAGCCAGTTGTCGGCGCCGACCGAGAAATAGGTGATGAAATTCACCATCAAGGCGAAGATGTGATAGAGCGGGATCGCAGTCACCACCACATCGTCGCTGGCGGGCGGGCTGCTGCTCATCGCAGCCTTGAACTGCTCGGTATTTGCAACCAGGTTGCGGTGCGACAGTGCAGCGCCCTTGGACAGTCCGGTAGTCCCGCCGGTGTATTGCAGGAACAGCAGATCGTCGCCGTTGAGATCGACCGGATCGAACGCGAGGCTAGCGCCTTCGGCCAGAACATCGGCAAAGGCGAGCGCGCCGCTCAGGCGCGGATCGACCGGCGGGCCCGGAAGTTTTGCGGTGCTGCCATCGCCGGGGCCGGCCGTGATCACCGTCTCAAGCGGCGTCGAAGCCATCACCTCCGCCACGGTTGCCGAGGACCCTGCGAACACCACCATGATCCTGACGCCGGCGTCCTTGAGCTGGTGCTCTAATTCGCGCGGCGTATACAGCGGATTGACGTTGACCTGCGCGGCGCCGGCCCGCACGATGCCGAGAAAGGCAACCGGAAATGCGAGCAGATTGGGCATCATGACGGCGATACGATCGCCCTTTTTCACCCCGAGCTTTTTCTGCAGATAGGCGGCGAAATTGCGCGATTGCCGATCGACGTCCGCATAGGTCAAGGTCTGTCCGAAAGAACGAAACGCCGGCTTGTCCGCGTGCGCCTTCATGGCGCCTTCGAGCATCTCCACGACCGAGCGGTACGCGTTCGGGTCGATTTCCGCAGGGATGCCGCCTTCAAGATACGTCTTCAACCAGTGCCGCGAAGCCATTGCGCGCCCCTTTCCCGGATTTCCGCCACCCGCCGCAGTGTAGCCGTCCAAACTCGAGACTTGGAAGCCGCCGATGCCGCGGTTGACCGAAATATCTTCTAGATCGTGGGCTTCGCAATCGGGTCAACAACGACGTGTCCCTGCCGCGCCGCAGCGCTTTCTGAAGGGCGGCGCCGCGGTCACCGACAACAAGTACTCCAGCTTCTTCACCGCAACCGGCGTCCAGTTCAATCAAGCGAGCGACACCCGTTGGGGCGGCGCGGCCGGCGCCGGAATAGAAATCGGCTTTGCACCGAACTGGTCCGTTGCGGTCGAATACGACCATCTGTTCATGGGCAACCCCAGTGTTACGTTCCCGGCATCGGCCATCGCAGTCACGCGCAGCGACAATATCCGTCAGGACGTGGACATGGGAACCGTCCGGGTGAACTACCGTTTCGGCGGTCCCGTGGTCGCGAAGTACTGATCTCATCCGGCTTGATGAGTTCGGAAGATCGCCAACGGCGATAATCATCAAAACACCCTGTTGATGCGTTCGCGTTTATTGCGTCGTTTGCTTGCGCAATCGCGTTTATTAGCTCGGCCATCGCTGGAGAGATGACTTTCGGCCGGGCGAAACGTTTTGCCCTTGTTCCGAACCGCGCGCTCGCCGATGATGGCGCCAACAAGAACTGGTCCAGGGGAGAGCGGCACGATGCGCGTTTTGTTTTGGCTTCTCGCAAGCCTGTCGCTGCTGACCGGCGTTGCGCCGTCATTCGCGCAAGGATACCCGAACCGGCCGGTACGCGTGGTGGTCGGGTTTCCGCCGGGAGGACCTACCGACATCATCGCGCGCATCGTGGCGCAAAAACTTTCCGACAGTTTCGGCCAGCAGTTCTATGTCGAGAACATCGGCGGCGCCGGCGGCAATACCGCGTCCGGTCAGGTCGCGCGCGTTACGCCCGACGGCTACACCATCATGGCGATCAGTACCGGCTTCATGGTGAACCCCAGCCTCTACGCAAAAGTGCCGTACGATCCGATCAAGGATTTCTCCGCGATTTCACTGGTCGCGGTGTCGCCGAACGTCGTGGTGGTCAATCCTTCGGTCCCGGCCAAGACGCTGCCGGAGCTGGTGCAGCTGATCCGCGACAATCCCGGCAAATACAGCTATGCCGGCCCCGGCGTGGGCTCGACCCCGCATCTCGGCGGCGAGCTTTTTCGTCTGACCTACAAGCTCGACCTGGTGCACATCCCCTTCGCCGGTGCGGGACCGGCCGTGGGGTCAACCGTCGGCGGCCACACTCCGATCGCTTTCACCGCGCTGCCGTCGTCGATGGCGGCGATACAGGCCGGTCAGGTGCGTGCGATCGGCGTTGCCGCGAGCGCGCGCGCCGAGCAAGTACCGGACGTGCCAACCTTCGCCGAACAGGGCGTCAAGGACCAGGAGGCCGATACGTTGACCGGCATCGTCGCCCCCGCGGGTACGCCGAAGGAGATCGTCGAACTGCTGTCGCGCGAGATCGCCAAAAGCGTGGCACGTCCCGACGTCAAGGAGCGGCTTGTGAATCTCGGCTTCAAGCCGGTCGCCAGTACGCCGGACGAGTTCGCCGCGCGCATCAGGCTGGAAATGGAAAAGTGGGGCAAGGTGGTGCACGACGCCAATCTGCGGATCGAGTGAGGAGCGAGCGAAATTACCCGGATGGCAGATCGAGGGCTTGGCAGCGCAATCCGCCAGCGGGGAACGCGGCCTGGGTCATCCTGCCATAACACTTCACTCCGGCTTGATCCCGGCCGCCTTCAGGACCGGCAGCAGCCTTACCTCCTCGGCATCGCGGAAGGCCTTGATTTTCGCCGGCGAGGTCGGCCACGGCGTGGCGCCGAGGTCGGCGTAGCGCGCCTTCAGCGCCGGGTCGGCGAGGGCTCTCGCGATCAGCGCATTGATTTGCGCGACCAGATCCGCCTTGATGCCCGACGGTCCGATCATGGCGGTCCATGACGTGATCTCGTAGCCGGGCAACACCTCGGCAAACGCAGGCACGTCGGGAAGCTCGGGAATGCGCGTCGCGGAGGTGACGGCGACCGGCTTGATCTGCCCGGCGCGCACGCCCGGCAGCGAGCCCGGCAGATTGTCGAACAGCAAATCGACGCGGCCGCCGAGCAGGTCAGTCAGCGCGGGGCCGGCGCCCTTGTAGGGAATGTGGGTCACCTCCACGCCGGCCATGCTGTTCATCATCTCGCCCGAGAGGTGCAGCGTGGTGCCGAATCCTGCCGACGCATAGGTGTATTTGCGCGGCTCCTTTTTGAAGGCGGCCAGCAATTCCTTCAGGTCGGCGGAGAACAGATCGCGCCGCGCGGTGAGGATATTCGGCAATTGCCACATGCCGCCGATGAAGGAGAAATCGCGCGGGTCATAGGGAAGTTTTGAATAGCTTCCGATCGCAAGCACGTTGCTGGCGATGCCGCCGAGACCGACCGTGTATCCGTCCGGTGCCGCCTTCGCGATTGTATCCGCGCCCAGCACGCCGCCGGCGCCCGCCCGGTTCTCGACCACGAACGACTGTCCGGACAGTTCGCTCATCTTCTGGCACAGAATGCGCGACAGCGTATCGGTGGCGCCCCCGGCCGGAAAGCCGTTGACATAGCGCACCGTCCGCGCCGGCCAGGCCTCTTGCGAAAGCGCGATGCGCGGCGCCAGCAGCGGTGCTGCGATCGAGGAGCCGAGCAGGGTGAGCAACGTGCGGCGGTTCACTGTTGTGTGCGGCGGCATGGCTTTGCTCCATCACGGTCATTCGACGACAGCGTAGTTCGCGGTTCGTAACTATTCGATCACCTGGTCGGCGAGGCTGAGCAGCGACGGCGGGACGTTCAAGCCAAGCGCTCTTGCCGTCTTGAGGTTGATCGAGAGATCGAACTTGGTCGGTTGCTCAACCGGCAGATCGGCAGGCTTCTCGCCCTTGAGAATTTTGCCCACGTATTCGCCCATTCGCCGGTAAACGGCTGCAAGGTCGGCGCCATAGCTGACGAGACCACCCGAATCGGTAAATCCGCCGGAAAAATAGATCGCGGGAATCCTGCGCTGCGCCGCCTGTGCGATCAGCTGCAAGCGTTGATTGCCGAGGAACGGGTCGGGACTGATGATGACTGCGTCGGCACGCGAATCGACCAATGCAGCGAACGCGGCGTCGATCTCGCCTTCGGTGCTTGCCTTGAGGACAACAAGTTGAACGTCCTTCGCCCGCGCCGCTTGCTCGGCATTGCGGATCGTTGGCTCGGCGGTCGGACTGTTCGGGTTCACCAGCAGGCCGGCGATCCGGACCCGGGGGACGATTTCGGATATCAGTTCAAGCAGTTTCGGCGTCAGCTGCGTGAACATGACGCTGATGCCCGTGGCGTTGCCGCCCGGGCGGGCGAGGCTCGCGACCAGTCCTGCCTCGACCGCGTCGTTGCCGACCTCGAAAACGATTGGAATCGTCGAGGTCGCATCCTTCGCCGCGCGCGCAAGCGGGGGACCGAAGGCGGCGATTACATCGACTTTTCGGCCGACCAGATCGGTGGCCATGGCCTGCGACCGGTCATATCGGCCCTCGGCCCAGCGGTATTCGATTGCAACGTTTTGGCCTGCGACATAGCCGGTGTCCTTCAATCCCTGGAGAAATGCGTCTTGCAGGGGTGAGCCAGGCTTCGCAAAGTGCAGATAGCCGATGACCGGCATCGGCTTCTGCTGCGCCCGCGCGGCGAGCGGCCACGCTCCGGCACCTGCGATCAGGCCGATGAATTCGCGGCGTCTCATTGCTGCTCCCCACATCTCATTCGATCACTTCGTCGGCGCGTGCGACCAGGGTCCGCGGTACTTCGAAGCCGAGCGCCCTGGCGGTCTTGAGATTGATGACGAGGTCGAATTTGGTCGGCTGCTCGACCGGAATGTCGGCCGGACTCGCGCCTCGCAGGATCTTGTCAACGAAATCGGCTGCACGTTTGAACAGATCCTCGTAGTTGGGCCCGAATGAAATGAGGCCTCCCGCCGAGGCGCCGTCGCGATACCCGTAGATCGCGGGTAGTCGGCGGCTGAGCGCAAATGCGCTGATTTGCTCGCGGTTGGCATTCAGCAACGCGTCCGAGCTTACGAATAGCGCTTGCGGGGGTTTCTTGAGTTCGCTCAGCGCCAAGGGGATATCGCGGTCGCTGCGAATTTCCAGTTCGTCGATTTCAATTCCGAGCGCAGGCGCTATTTGCTGGGCCTCGCGCAACTCCTGCAAAGAACCGTGATTGAGGACATTGACGATGATCGCGATCCGGCGAAGCGACGGGATCATCTCCCGCAATAGATCGATCCGTTTGCCCACGGCGTCGGTGTGTTGGGTCGAAAGGCCGGTGGCATTACCTCCCGGCCGTGCCAGGCTTGCCACGAGTCCGCTGCCGACCGGGTCCGCGACGATCGTGAAAACAACCGGAATTGTCGAGGTGGCCTGCTTGACCGCAATCGCGGTTTCGGTTCCCCGGGTGACGATGACGCGGACCTTCAGCCGAACCAGTTCAGCGGCCAGTTCCGCGAATCTTTCGGTGTGTCCCTCCGCCCAGCGATAATCGATCCGCAGGTTGGCACGGTCGGTCCAGCCGAGGCGGCGAAGGCGTTCCTCGAATGCGGCGATGCGTGTCGTAGCCACCGACAGATTTGTCGGACCCAAAAAGCCAATGACGGCCGCAGGTACAGGCTGCGCGCGTACAGCAAGCGGCCATGTCAAAAACGTGCCGCCAAGAACCGTGATGAACTCGCGCCGCCGCATGGACCCCATCCAGACTGCCAATGCATCGAGCAACCCGATGCTTTGCAGATCAATTCCGTTGGTATTAGTTCCGGGAACAGCATCCCGGCAAGGATAATTCCGCATTGCGCGCCGAAATGCGCGGCCATCTGCAGCGGTTATGGGTGAGCATCGAGGACGTGGGCAGGCGGCTAGCGCTTGCTCTTCATGGCGAGACGCTCGTTGAACGAGTTGAGATCAATCACCATTCGCCGATGCGTCCCGATGCCGATCTGTTCCATCTCGTCGTGTGCCGTAACCTTGAACTCGATTCGTTTTCCGTCGACCTTGACCACCTCGGCGTCGGCGCGGACCTCGTGACCGACAGGGGTAGCGGCAAGGTGCCGGACATCGATAGCGGTACCGACCGCGCTCTCGCCCGCATCCAGATATTGACGGATCGCATTGAGGGCGGCGTTTTCCATGATCAGGACCATGACGGGGGTCGCCAGCACCTGCGGCAGGATGGCGTCCTTGAACCGGTTGGCGAGATGCTCCGGCAGCACGCGCAGCGTCGCCGTTCCCATCGTTCCCAGCGGTATTTGACGCATCGGTCGTCCTCGCTCTGCCTGCTGTTCGGATTAGATCGCCGATCGCGATGTCGAACAAGGGCGCATGAGTCCAGTCTACGCGTGTTCCGGGCGCGATGCAGCGCGTAGCTCTTGCGAAGCGCTGCTTCGCAGAACCGGGACCCCGGTTTCTTAGAGCAGCAAGCAACCGGGACCCCGGCTCTGCAGCGCACCGCTACGCAAGGCCTACGCGCTGCGCTGCGTCCGGGGAACGGAGCGCCGCGACTTTCTGCTACCTTTCCGCCTCTCGCACGATCCACTAGGCTTTGCCCCGCAGTGCGGCACCACAGCCAGGAAACGCCGCCGCCGAGGGGAAACGTTTTGCACGGACAGGCGGGCCTGCGCAGTGAGACCATGCGCAACGGCGTTGACGGCATTCGCCGCCACGCCGCGTCCCACCTGTGGGTCGCGCTGCTGCTGGCAATCCTGGCGTTCCTGGTGGTCTATCCGGTGCTGATGCTGCTGCTCGGCGCGCTCACCGACACCAACCCGGTGATCGACGGCTTTGGCGTGTTCCGGCTGGGAATAGCCAATTTCACCACGGTGCTGTCCAACCCGAATGTCGGCGAGGCGCTGGTCAACACGCTGATCGCCTGCGGCGGCGGCACCGCGGTCGCCGTCATCATCGGCCTTACCTTTTCCTGGATCGTGGTGCGGACCAATACGCCGTGCAAGGGATTCATCGCCGCGGTCAGCATGCTGCCGTTGTTCGCGCCGCCGCTGGTCGCGGGGATCGCTTGGGTGATATTGGGCTCGCCCAAAACGGGACTGCTCAACACGATGTTCAAGTGGATCGGCCTCGACTGGCGCGTCGATTTCTACACCTTGAGCGGGCTGATCTTCGTGTTCGGCGTGTATTACGCGCCTTACGTTTACATGTTTACCGCATCGGCGCTGCGCAACATGGACCCGAGCCTGGAAGAAGCAGCCGAAGTGGCCGGCGCCAGCGCTTTCGCCACGCTGTTCTCGGTGACGTTTCCGCTGATCATGCCCGCGATCATCTCCGGCATGCTGCTGTCGTTCATCGTCATGCTCGGCATCTACGGCATCCCCGCGGTACTCGGCGCGCCGGCCAACATCAACGTGCTCACCACCTATATCTTCCGCCTCACCAACTGGTCGCCGCCGCTCTACAACACCGCGGCCGCGGTCGCGATCCTGCTAATGGTGGTGACCGGGGTCCTTGTCTATGCGCAGCAGAAGGTGCTGACCGGGCGCAGCTACACCACGGTGGCCGGCAAGGCGTTTCGCCCGCGCAACCTCGATCTCGGGCGCTGGCGCTGGTTCACCTTCGGCCTCGCGATGGTCTATCTGTTCGTCGTGGTGGTGCTGCCGATGCTGGCGCTGATCGTGGCGGCGTTCCGCAAATTCATGTTTATCCGCGACGTCGCCAGCCTGTTCGACATGCGGCAATATTCATGGATGCATTTCAACAGCATCTTCGACAACCCGCTGACGCTGCGCTCGATCTACAACGCGATGGAAGTCGGGATCATAACGGCCGTGGTCGGCGGCGTGCTGGCGTTTGCCATCGGCTACACCATCCACCGCACCCATGTGCCTGGCCGCCGCTCCATCGACCTGCTCTCAACCCTGCCGGTTGCGATCCCGGGCCTCGTGATCGGCGTTGCATACCTCTGGGCGTGGATCGGGCTGCCCGGCGGGCTCTACGGCACCATCTGGATTTTGGCGCTGGCCTTCATCGCCCGCTTCATGCCGGACACCGTAAAAGTCCTCTCGACCTCGTTCCTGCAGATTCATCGCGAGCTGGAGGAGGCGGCGTGGCTGTGCGGCAAGGGCATGCTGGGCAGCATCCGCACAATCATGCTTCCCTTGGCGCGGCCCGGCGTGCTCGCGGCGATGACGCTGCTGTTCGTGCTGGCGGTTCGCGAGCTCGGCTCTTCGCTGTTTCTTTACACCAGCAACACCATGGTGATGTCGGTGCTGCTGCTGGACTACTACGAGGGCGGAAATATCGGCAAGACCGCGGCGTTCAGCCTGGTGCAGACGCTTCTGCTCGGCGTGCTGATCGGGCTTGCCAACTGGCTATCGAAGGGCGCGTCGCAGACCAGCGTCGGCCGCACCGGATAAGAAAAATGGGAGGAATTTCGATGAATAGAGCACGATGGCTTTCAGTTGAATCGGCAGCGGCGTTCTTTCACTTCTCCCCGCTTGCGGGGAGAAGTCGGATCGCATCGTCAGATGCGATCCGGGTGAGGGGGACTCTCCGCGAGTCCGGGTGCACGGAGAGTCCCCCTCACCCCAACCCTCTCCCCGCAAGCGGGGAGAGGGGAAAAACGACTTGCATTCTAGGCCTTGCGCTCGCGCTGGCCGTCTCGCCCGCGCTGGCGCAGGAGTTCGGCTCGCCGGAATTGATCGCCGCCGCCAACAAGGAAGGCAAGCTGGTCTATTACACCGCCAACTTCGCCGAGGTGGAGCAGGAGGTCATCAAGGCCTTCAACAAACGTTTTCCCAACATCAAGGTCGAGATGGTGCGCGCGCCCGGCGGCCAGCTGATTACGCGGGTGAAGACCGAGGCCGCGGCCGGAAAACTAAGCGCCGACGTGGTCGATCATTCCGACCGCGCGCTGATGATCGACCTGGTCGACCTGTTCCAGGACTACGCGCCTCCCAACGGTGCCGACTATCTGCCGGACGCGCTGATATCGCCAAAACTTTGGCCGCGCGCGACCGTGGTATGGTCGGTCGCCTACAACACGGAGCTTGTAAAAAATCCGCCGAAAACCTGGATGGACCTGACAAAACCGGAATACGGCAACAAACAGATCGGCCAGGTATTCGCCGCATCCGGCGGCACCACCTGGACCCGGATCATGTTCGAGCGCCAGGTGCTGGGCGAGGATTACTGGAAGAAGCAGGCCGCGACCAATCCGGTGCTGTATCCTTCCGGCGCGCCGACCGCGGACGCGCTGGTTCGCGGCGAAGTCTCGATTGCGCCGGTGCTGCACAATGCCACCTATCCGAAGCAGAAGGACGGCGCGCCGATCAAGATTTTCTTTCCCCCCGAAGGCGCGCCGGTCAATCCCTACGCGACCGGCATCCCGAAAACCGCCGCGCATCCCAACGCGGCAAAACTGTTCCTGAACTGGAATCTGTCGCTGGAAGGCCAGACCTTCATGATCAAGGAACTCGGCAATCTCACCTCATTGAAGGTGGCGCCGGTGTATCCGGAAGGATTTGATCCGAAGGTGGTAAAAGTCTGGCTGCCGAAATTCGATGAATATGTGAAGCTGCATTCCGCATGGGTCGAAGAGTGGAACAAGACCTACGGTTACCGGCAGTGAGCGGGACCAAAGCATGTTCATTTGTGATCGAATCGATCGCCGCAGGCGCGGTGCGCTCCCTCGCCCCGCTTGCGGGGAGAGGGTCGGGGTGAGGGGGACTCTCCACGCGCTCGGACTCGCGGATAGTCCCCCTCACCCGTCTCGCATCTGGCGATGCGAGCCGGTCTCTCCCCGCAGGCGGGGAGAGGCGAAAGGCGCTACTTGATGTCCGGCACGCTCGAAGTAACCGACCTGCACAAGCAGTTCGCGATCGGCCGCCCCGCGGTCAATGGCGTCAGCTTCACTGTGCCGGCCGGCGAGATCGTGGTGCTGCTCGGGCCCTCCGGCTGCGGCAAGACCACGACCTTGCGCTGCGTCGCAGGATTAGAGCATCCGACCGGCGGCTCCATCAGCATCGCCGGCAAGGTGGTGTCGGCGCCGGCGCGCGGCATCCAGGTGGCGCCGCGGCATCGCGACCTCGGCATGGTGTTTCAGTCCTATGCGGTGTGGCCGCATATGACGGTGCGGCAGAACGTGGTCTACCCGCTCAAGCACCGCAACACCGGAAGCGAGGATGCGACGCGCCGCGTCGACGAGGTACTGGCGCTGGTGGGGCTCACCGAATACGCCGAGCGCCCGGTGGTGGCGCTGTCGGGCGGCCAGATGCAGCGCGTCGCACTTGCGCGCAGCATCGTGTACCGCCCAAAACTCCTGCTGCTCGACGAGCCGCTGTCCAACCTCGATGCCAAATTGCGGTTGCGGCTGCGCGACGATTTACGCCGCATCCTCAAAGCCGCCGGCATGACCGCGCTCTATGTCACCCACGACCAGGCCGAAGCCGTGGTGCTCGGCGACCGCATCGGCGTGATGCGCGACGGCGCACTGCTGCAGATGGGCACGGCGGATGAAATCTACAATCGCCCCGCCGACCTGTTCGTCGCCAATTTTACGGGCGCCACCAACGAGATCACCGGCACGCTCGTCGCGCGCAACGGCAAGTTCGGCAGCATCGATTTCGGGGAGGGCCGCAGCGGCGAGGCGGTGCTGCTGCAGCCCTGCGAGCCCGGCGACAGGCTCCGCATCGCGCTGCGGCCGGAAAACATCGCCATCGGCAAGACCAACGGCGCCAATACGTACACCGCACGCGTCACCGACCGCCGCTACCAAGGTACCCAGACCGTCTACGATATCGCCCTGTTCGGCCGGAGGCTCGAAGTGCTGGAGCTTGGCACTGCGGCGCGGCACGAGGTGGGCGTCGAAACGGCGGTGAGTCTGGCGCGCGAAGGCTGCTGGGCATACCGCGACGAGGGCGAGAAGGGCTGGGAGTAGGGGCCAGCCGCCACTCTCTCCCCGTCGTCTTCGCGAAAGCGGGGACCCATAGCCTCCGTCTCAGTGGTGCGGAAGGTGTCAGCCATTTGCGGAGGCAGCATGCCAAACAACTGGCATCGGCGGTTATGGGTCCCCGCCTTCGCGGGGACGACAGGTGAGCATCTGTCCGATACACTGCACCTCGAAAAGGAGTCCCCATGCGCATCATCGCGCTTCCAGGTGACGGCATCGGGCCGGAGATATCGGCGGCGACGCTCGCCGTGCTGCATGCGGCGTCGGCGCGGTTCGATCTGAAACTCGAAATCGAGCAGCACGCGGTCGGCCACGACAGCCTGAAACGGTTCGGCGCCACCGTGCGCCCGGAGCTATTAGACATCGTGCGCTCCGCCGACGGGCTGATCCTGGGGCCGACCGCGACGTTCGATTTCAAGGACGAGAGCAAAGGCGAGATCAATCCGTCGAAATATTTCCGCAAGAGCCTCGATTTGTTCGCCAACATCCGTCCCGCAAAAACCTTTGCCGGCCTGCACCATCGCTTCGGCGAGTTCGACCTCGTGGTCGTGCGCGAGAACACCGAAGGGTTTTATGCCGACCGCAATATGGAGCAGGGAAGCGGCGAGATGCTGGTGACGCCGGATGTCGCGATCTCGCTGCGGCGGATCACGCGAAAATGCTGCGAACGCATCGCCCATGCGGCGTGCGCGCTCGCCGCGCGGCGGCGCCGGCATCTCACCATCGTGCACAAGGCCAATGTACTGAAGATCGGCGACGGCATGTTCCTCGACATCTGCCGTGAGGTTGCGCGCGGCTATCCGGGACTCGCGGTCGAGGACATCATCGTCGACGCCATGATGGCGCATGTGGTGCGCGAGCCGCAGCGCTTCGACGTCATCGTCGCCACCAACATGTTCGGCGACATTCTCTCCGACCTCACGGCGGAGCTGTCGGGTAGCCTCGGCCTCGGCGGCTCGCTCAATACCGGCAGCGACTATGCGATGGCGCAGGCCGCGCACGGCTCCGCGCCCGATATCGCCGGGCGTGACGTCGCCAATCCGTTTTCGCTGATCCTCTCAGCGGCATTGCTTCTGGCCTGGCATGGCGAACGTACCGGCGATGCGCGCTATGAGCAGGCTGCAAGGGCGGTCGAGCAGGCGGTTGCCGGTGCCGCGCGAAATGGCCGTGCCACGCGCGATGTCGGCGGGCATCTTGGAACCGCGGCGGCCGGACAGGCGATTGCGGAACTCGTGAAATCCGAGGCGCCGGCCGCTGCAATCGCGACATTTCTCCCTACATAGAGGGCGCTGGTTCAATTGTTGTTCAGGAGGCCTCGATGGGCCTGAAAAGTGTAACAGCCGCGGTCATTTGCGCGGGCCTACTGGCGGGCGTCGGCCCGGCGCTGGCGGATGCGTACAAGCCGGCCGAGTTTCTTAGCCTGGATCTGAAGGCGGCCGTGCTGTCGTCGAAGCTGATCGGCCCTCCGGCGCAATTCGAGCAGGTTCCCGTCGCCGCCAAGGCCGATCCGGAAGCCAAGGCCGATGCGGAACTGCAGGTCACGCATCCACGCGCGCAAAAACGGCACGGCATCGTCCACGCCCGGGCCGCCGCCCCCCGCGCCCCTGCGGCGCGAACCAGGTTCGCGCACCGGCACAGCAATCCCCTCGACGCGCAGGCGTCCGACACGCGGATTCAGGTGTGGCCGTGCAAGTCCGGCGGCATCTGCAACTGGCAGCGCTGAACGACTTACTTCTCCCTCGCCCCGCAAGCGGGGCGAGGTGAAGTCGCGCTACTGCGCGATTGTGATATTGCCGGCTTTTGCCACCTCGCCCCAGCGCGCGATATCGGCGGCGAGAATTCTGGAAAATTCATCCGACGAATTGCCGACCGGCAGAATGCCCAGCGGCTTCAGCCGCGCGACCACATCCGGCAATCGCGCGATACGGATGATTTCGTTTTCGAGCTTGCGCACAATCTCCGGCGGCGTGCCTTTCGGCGCGAACAGCCCGCTCCACAACACCGCATCGACATCGGCGCCGGCTTCCTTCAGCGTCGGCACGTCAGGCAATTCCTCCATCCGCCTTGGCGACGCAACCGCGAGCGCGCGGGCTTGTCCTCCGAGCACCTGACTCAATGCGGGTCCAGCATCCGCGATGGTCGCCGTCACCTGGCCCGAAATCACCGCCAGCACCGAATCGTTGGCGCCCTTGTAGGGAATCACCTGCATCGGCGCGCCGGTTTTCTGCTTGAACAGTTCGGTCACCAGTTGAAACGAGGCGGACGAACTGGAGTAATTGGTCTTGTCCGGATTGGCTTTCGCGTAATTGACAAGCTCGGCGACCGACCGGATCGGCGACGAGGGATTGACGATCAGGATCAGCGGAAACGACGCCAGTTCGGAGATCGCCACGAAATCGCGCACCGAATCGTAAGGCAGCTTGGCGTATACCGCGGGATTGATCGCCATGCCGCTGGCGCCGACCAGGAGCGTGTAGCCATCCGCCGCCGATTTCGCGACATATTCGGTGGCGACGATCGCGCCGCCGCCCGGCTTGTTCTCGATGATGACGGGTTGGCCCAGACTTTCGGACAATTTTTGTCCGTACACCCGCGCGATGATGTCGTTGCCGCCGCCGGCCGTGAAGCCGACGATGATGTGGATCGGCCGCGCGGGATATTTTGCGGGGTCTTCCTGCGCGACCGCGGATGTCGTTGCGAGCGCGAGCAAAGCGAAAGCGAGCGACGTATTGCGAACAACCTTCATGGATTCAATTTTCCTCAAAGCGGCGTGATGTGAACATGCAGCACCGCGGCCTTGCCATCATTCAGCGCAGCGAAACAACGATCGATCGCGGCAGCGAGATCGTCCGGTTCGGTCACGCATTCGCCATGCGCGCCGAACGCCCGCGCCACAGCGGAAAAATCCCGCGCCTCGCCCTGACGTCCCGACCTAAGCCGCGACTGAAACTCGTCGGTCTCCGCGGCGACGCCCTTCGGGTAAACCCGCTGCACCGCGGATTTCACCGCCTGCCAGCCGCCATTGTCGAGCACGACCGTGAAGACCGGTATCTGATACTGCTGCGCCACCGCATAGACGCTGTCGGGCGAGGAGAAGTGATAGCCGCCGTCGCCGATGATCTGCATCACGCGGCGATCCGGTTGCGCCAGCTTCAACCCCAGCGCCATGCCGCCGCTGAAACCAAGGCCGCCGCCGGCCAGACCGACATAACTCTGCGGCTTGGTGCGCGTGATGTGCTCCTGCAGGATCGGCCCGTTGCGGATGGCTTCATTGATGACAATGTCGTCCTGCGCCAGTTTTCCGTTCAGCGTCGCGAATACAAAGGCCGGACCGAGCGCGCCGGAAATGCCCTTGTTGGCGCTTGCCGCGGCGCGGCGTTTTGTGGATGCTTCGCGCGCCCCGCTCCAGCTTGCAATGCGCGCGGCCACGCGCTTGCGATAGCCATCATCAGCGCGCGCCTCGACCGCGTCCAGCACTTGCTGCAACACGACCGCGCAATCGCCCTGAATGCGCATGTCGGTAGGAAATCCCCACATCGGAAAATCCGCCTTCAAAGGATCGATGTCGATCTGGATCCATTTGATCGCGCCGGACCGCTTCGCATATTGCGGAACATAGGGCACGTCGGAATCCAGCAGCAGCCCGAGGTCGGCTTCCGCGAGCAAGGGGAGGGGATCGAATCCTGCAAAGCACGGCGAGTCCTGCGGGATGTTGAGATCGATCGAGTTGAATTCCGCGACGCGCATGCCGCAGCTTCGCGCCAGCCGATCCAGCACATCAACTGCCTGCGGCTTGCGGCCGAGATAGGCGGCGAATGCAACTGGATTTTCCGCCGCCATCAATTGCGCGGCGATGGCATTCGCGCGCGCGGGCTCGATGCCGCCGGCCTGAACGCTGCCATAGCGCGCGGCCGGATAGACCGGCATCGCGCCGTCATCCCATTGCTCCGCCAGCGTCTCGCGCGGCAGCATCATATAGACGGGGCCGGGCGGATCGCTCTGCATGAAGGCGCGGGCGCGCGCCAAAGCTTCCTTCACCACCACGCCGGATGGCAGCGAGTATTCCCATTTGACATATGGCCGCACGATGCTGGCAATATCGAACGGGTCCTGCACGAAATGCACATAGCTGTCGCGCGAGCCTGTGAGTTCGCCATGCAGCGTATACGGCGCGCGCCCGGCGAACAGCATCACCGGCAGCCGGTAGCGAAACAGGTTCTGGATCGCCATGCAGGCATTCGCGGTGCCGGCGTCGACATGGACGAACACCGCCTGGCCGCGTCCGGTTGCCAGCGCATAGCCGCCGGCCATATGCACCGCGACGACCTCGTGCGGGCACAGGATCATCTCCGGATGCTTGCGGCCTTGCTGATCCCAGCGCGCCATCTCCTCGATCAGCGACACGTGGTCGGTGCCGAGATTGGCGAAGATGTACTCGATCCCGAGATCGACCAGGGCTTCGAGGAAATAGTGCGCGGTGGAATGAAGGCTCATGCCTTTTCCGCGATGAATGTGTTGCGCAAGGTGCCGATGCCGGTGAGTTCGATTTCAACCACGTCGCCGGCCTTGATGTCCGGCGAGGCGCCGTCGGTGCCCATCCAGATCACGTCGCCGGGCCACAGCGTGAAATATTTCGTCAGCTCGACGATGAACGGCTTGATGCCGAAGATCATGTCGTTGGTACGGAAGCGGCCGGTTTCCTTGCCATTCACCTTGACGATAGTCTCCATGGCGTCGAGATCGACATCGGTTTCGATCCATGGCCCCATCGGCTTGAAGGTGTCGGCATTCTTGGCGCGCCACAGCCCACGATCGGCTTTCTGCCAGCTACGCTCGCTGACATCGTTGCCGATAGTGTAGCCGAACACGCAGGACATCGCGTCGGCCTCGGAAAGGTGTTTTGCCTTTTTGCCGATCACGACGACGAGTTCGCCCTCGTAGTGAATCTTCTCGGTGGCGGTGGCTGGAATCACCACATCTTCGTCATGCGCGATCAGCGCATTTTGCGCGCGATAGCCGATCTCGGGACGATCCGGTACGTTCGGCACCTCGCCGCGCTTGTTGGCGGCCTCGGTCAGGTGTTTTAGATAATTCAATCCGACGCAATAGAAGGTGCGCGGCATCACCGGCAGTTCGATCTTCACGTCCTTAAGCGCATACGATTGCTGCGTGCGTTGCCATTCGCCGAACGGATCGCCGCTGACGGCGATCACCTTGTCGTCCTCGACGATGCCCCACGAAGTGTGTCCGGCCGCGGTGAATTTGAGCCAACGCATTTTCATTCCTCTATTCCGCCGCGGCTTGCGGCCGGGTTTTCCATGCGCCGGCAACGGGGCGCTTCAATCCTAGATTTTCGCGCAGCGTTTTGCCGATGTAATCCTTGTGAAACAGACCGCGGCGCTGCAATTCCGGCACGACATGTTTGACGAAGTCGGTATAGGAGCCCGGCACGTAAGTCGCCGCAATGACAAAACCGTCGCAGCCGCGACCAACGAACATTTCTTCCAGCCGGTCGGCGATCTCCTTCGGCCCGCCGACGATCGCATCCTGGGTCTGGCCGCGTCCCGAGAATTTGATGAAGTCGCGCGTTGACGGATTGGGATTGCCTGAGGTCCGCAGCACGCCGTCGCGAATGCCGAGCATACCCTGCATGCCCTGCAGCTCTTCCGTGGTCAGCGGCTCGTCTATTCCCTTGGCGGCAAAGTCGAAGTTGAGCCCTTCCGCCAGCAGCGACAACGCGTCGATTTCCAGCGGCAGCTTTTCGATCAACGCCATCTTGTCTTCGGCTTCGGCTTTGGTCGCGCCGGGTACCGGCGTGACGAGATTGCACAAAAACATCTGATCGGGATCGCGGCCAGCTTTGGCGGCCTCGGTTCGGATCGCGTCGTAGCCCTGCTTGGCGGCGGCCAGGTTGCGCGCCGCAGTGAAGATGACTTCGCCCCAGCGTCCCGCAAAGTGTTGTCCGCGTCCGCTGGCGCCAGCCTGGATGATGACGGGATGTCCCTGTTGCGAGCGCGGCACCGTGAACGGCCCACGCGATTTGAAGAATTTTCCCTTGTGATCGAGCCGTTTCACTTTGCTCGGATCGGCGAAGCGTCCGCTCTTCTTGTCGATCAGCAGCGCGCCGTCTTCCCAGGAATCCCAGTGGCCGAGCACCACTTCCATGAATTCGTCGGCGCGGTCGTAGCGCAGATCGTGCTCGAGATGCTGGTCCTTGCCCATGTTGTGGGCCTCGCCGTCATTGACGGAGGTGACCACGTTCCACGCGACGCGTCCGCCGGTCATCAGGTCCAGCGTGGCGAAGCGGCGGGCGACATCGAAGGGTTCGTAATAGGTAGTCGAACAGGTCGAGGCGAGGCCGAGTTTTTCCGTGGCCATGCCCATCGCGGTCAGCACCACGATGGGGTCCATCTTGACGCAGCGGATGCCGTATTCGACGGTGTGGGCGTGGTCGTTGCCGTAGCGGTCCGGCATCGCGAGGCGATCGTCGAAAAACGCCATGTGGAATTTGCCGGATTCCAGAATCCGGCCGATCTCCTGATAGTAGTCCGCCGACATCGAATCGTCGCGCGATTCCGGATGCCGCCATGAACTCGGCAGATTGGTGCAGTTCTGCGCCTGCAGGAATCCGACCAGTGCCATTTGCCGTGTCATGCGATTCTCCGTCACGCCAGATCGAGTTCGGCGGCGAGTTTGTATTCGCCGGCAAGTGAACGCAACTTGTCCCAGGTCGCATCTTCCACGTCGATACCTGAAACCCTGCGCTGCTGCTCGCGGATATATTCGACCTCGCCGGGATAGAATACGCCGGTTGAGCCTTCCGACGGCGGCGTCGCTTTCAGATAGCGCGCGAACTCGGCGACCTCCTTCTTGAAATCCTTCAAAGGCCGGAACGCCGCGACATTGAACACCGCCATGAAGCAACCGTCATTGTGCCGGCCAGTAGGCTCGACGCCAAAGCCGAGGCCGGTGAGAAGTCCGCACAACACCTCGACCATCGCAGCCAGGCCGCTGCCCTTGTAACCTTCGGTGCCGCCGAGCGGCAGGAGCGCGCCGCCTTTGCGGAATTGCTTTGGATCGGTGGTATGCCGCCCTTGGCTGTCGACGATCCAGCCGGTCGGAATGTCCTCGCCGCGCGAGACCGCGAGCTGAATCTTTCCCGCGGCCACCGCCGACGTCGCCATGTCGAGATAAAACGGCGCCTCGAGGTCCGACGGCACTGCGATCGAAATCGGATTGGTGCCGAGCCGCGCCTCGCGGCCGCCGAACGGTGCAACGTGTTTGGGCGAGCGGCCGGAATCGGCCGTAGCAAGCCCGATCATGCCTTCGCGCATCGCCATCATCGGATAGGCCGCGAGGCGGCCGACATGGCTTTGGCGGAACACCGTGCAAGCCGCGACATTGGCGGTCTTCGCCTTCTCGATGGTCAGCGCCATCGCCCTGGCGTTGACGTGAAAGCCGAAGCCCCAGTGGCCGTCGATCACGGTGGTGGTCGGCGATTCCTGCACGATGGTCCATTGTGCGCCGGGCACGATATGCCCGGCCTTGATACGATCGATATAGGTCGGGATCGCGATAATGCCGTGCGAGTCATGCCCAGCCAGGTTGGCATTGACGCAGCCGACCGCCACAGCGTTGGCTTCCTCGTCCGACGCCCCGGCCGCTTTCAGCAGCGCAACACCGATGCGCGTGAGACGGTCGGCCTGAACGGTCGGCATGGGATTTCCTCGGCTGCCCGCGCGAGAGCGGGTCTTGGTTATTGCAGTGTGCTTATGGTCTCAAAGCGACGGCGTCTTAGCAATGACCCTGCGCCAGAAATCTTTGTGCCGTGCAATATTCCGTCTATGGGAATACGCGGCAAAATCTCGGGGGTCGCTTCCGGCTTAAAGGTGTGCGAATTAAGCCTTACGTGATCAAGGGATGGTTCAATGAAAAGCCTTCAAGGCCTGAAAGTTCTCGACTTCTCGACCACCATCGCTGGTCCGCACTGCACCCGGATGCTGTCCGACATGGGCGCCGAGGTGATCAAAATCGAGAGCGCGGGGGGCGAGACCATGCGGACGCGTCCGCCGGTTCGCAGCAATTGCAGCGCGGTATTCGGCGGGCTGAATGTCGGCAAGAAAAGCGTGGTGCTCGATTTGAAGTCGGCGAAAGGTATCGACGCAATACGCAAGCTGGCCGCGAAGGTGGACATCCTGGTGGAGAATTTTCGCCCCGGCGTGATGCGGCGATTGAAGCTCGACTATGGCGCGCTGCGCGATCTCAACCCGAAGCTGATCTATTGCTCGATCTCCGGTTACGGCCAGACCGGACCGTCGGCTGAACTGCCAGCCTATGCGCCGGTAATCCACGCCGCGTCCGGCTATGACATGGCGCATCTGGCCTATCAGCCCGGGCGCGAGCGGCCCGATTATTGCGGCATCTATCACGCCGACATTCTCACCGGGGTCTATGCGTTCGGCGCGATCTCGGCGGCGCTGTATCAGCGCCAGCAAACCGGGCAGGGCCAGCACATCGATGTCTCGATGCTGGAGTCGATGCTCAGTCTTACGCTGAACGAAGTGCAGGGCGCCCAGTTCGCGATCAAGCCGCCGCAGCGGCCGATGTTCGGCCCGATGGAAACTGCGGATGGTTATGTGATGGTCGCTATCGCCAGCGAAAAGACGTTCCAGCGCCTGGTGACGGTGGCTGGTCATCCCGAATTCATCGGCGATCCGCGCTTTGCGGCTTACACCGACCGGCGCGACCATTGGGGCGACCTGATGGATGGCGTCGAGACCTGGTCGCGCAGGCTGACATCGCAGCAATGCCTCGCCGAGCTGAACAAGGCCGGCGTGCCCTGTTCGGCCTATCGCAGCGTCGCCGAAGCCATGGCCGACCCGCAAATCGCCCATCGCGGCGCGCTGGCGCAGGTCGCCGACGGCGGCGGCGCGTTCAACGTGATGAACATGCCGTTCCGGATGTCCGGCGCGGACGTCGGCCCCGGACCGCGTGTGGCTGATGTCGGCGAGCACACCGAAGAGGTGCTGAAGGAGATCGGGATGTGGGATGCGGGCATCGCGAGCGAGGCGGCGAAGTAACTATCGTGTCCCGGGCGCGATGCAGCGCGTAGCTCTTGCGAAGCGCTGCTTTGCATAACCGGGACCCCGGTTATCTCTCGCAAAGCTGGCTGCGGCAAACCGGGGTCCCGGCTCTGCGGTGCACCGCTAAGAGGCGCTGCACCGCGTCCGGGACACGTAATTCGATTACTTCGGACGCAGCGTCAGCTTCTGCACCCGCCAGTTCAGCAATTCCGCTACGTAGAGCGTATTCTCGGACGGACACGCCATCGCGTGAATCCAGCCGAACTGCTTCAGCTGCTTGCCGGACTGGCCGAGCATGCCCAGCACCTTGCCATCGAGGCTGAGCTTGTAGATGCGGCCGGGCCAGGCGTCCGAACTGTACAGCACCTGGTTGGGCGGCGGGGTGATGCAGAGCGACCATGGCGAGCCCGGCGCGAAGGTGCCACCCGCCATCATCGCCTCATCCGGAATCTTGCCGATTGCGGGCTTCGCATCCGGCGGCACCGGAACGTCGATCTTGAACTGGCGCAGGAACTTGCCGTCGCCGTCGAATACCTGGATCCTCGCGTTGCCGCGGTCGGCGACATAGACATTGCCCTTGGCGTCGGCCGCGATCGAGTGCGGGGTGTTGAACTGGCCGGGCTCCTTGCCGCGGTCGCCCCACGACTTCACCCAGTTGCCGTCCTTGTCCACTTTCGCCACGCGCGAATTGATGTAGCCGTCGCTGATGAAGGTGTTGCCTTGCGGGTCCCACGCCACGTCGGTGACCTGTCGGAAGCGGCCGTCCTCGGACGGCAGCGGCGGTTTTGGATGCTTCACTGGCCCGGTGTCTTCGTCGGAGGCTTCCTGCTTGCGCCCGAACACCATCAGCACGCGGCCTTCCTGGTCGAACTTGATCACCATGTCGGAGCCCTTGTCGGTGACCCAGATATTGTCCTGCGGATCGATCTTGACGGTGTGGCCGAACGACCAGGCATAGAGGTTCTTGCCGATTTCGCGGAGGAATTTTCCGTCCTTGTCGAACTCCAGCAGTTGCGTCGCCGCCGCGGCATAGGCAGGTCCGGTGGTGTTGCCGCGCGACAGTGCGAAGATATGACCCTTGGAATTGACCGACACGCCCGAAACTTCGCCGAGATACATGTTGGGCGGCAGCCGAAGCGCGTTCGGCGCGGACTCGAAGGGAATGAGGGGCACCGCTTGCTGCGCCGATGCCGGGCCGACCAACAGCAGCAGTCCGGCTAGCCAATACTTCATGATGTCCTCCCGGGACGTTTGTTCTTGTCGTTGCAAGCGATGCTAGTGCATCGAACGCCGCGGCGTCCAGCATTCGGCGCGCGCATCGGTTGGTCGCCCGGCGCATAGCGTGTGCTACAGTGGTTGGAAGTCCTCTCCCGCCTGGTTCGTAAAATGTCAGTTTGGCCGGATGTCAAAATCACCCTCGCGCTGTTCGCGCTTGCAGCATGGGCGTTGATGTCGGTGTCGCCGCTCAACCGCGCCTTTGCAGCCTATCCGGAAAAAATCATCCGGATCGTCGTTCCCTTCGCACCGGGCGGAGGCACCGATGTGGTCGCTCGCACGCTGGCGCAGGAAATGGCGAAAGACCTCGGTGGGACGATCATCATCGAAAACAAGCCGGGCGCAGGAACCATCATTGGCACGCAGGCCGTGGCCACCAGCGAGCCCGATGGCTACACGCTGCTGATGGGTACCTTCGCCAACGCGGTGAATCCCAGCCTGAATTCAAAATTGCCTTACGACCCGCACAAGGATTTCGCTGCCGTCGCGCTGATTGCACGTTCCTTCAACATCGTGGTGGTCAATTCGGCGTCGCCGATCAAATCGATCGCCGGCCTGATCGCCGTCGCCAGGGTCGATTCCAACAAGCTGTCCTATGGCACTTACGGCACCGGCACATCCGCGCATCTGGCCGGTGAACTGTTCAAGAGCATGGCCAAGGTCAATTTGACCACGGTGCCTTACAAGGGTGCAGCACCCGCGATCACCGATCTGCTCGGGGGCCAGATCCAGGTGATGTTCACGACGGTGGCAAGTGCGGCGTCGCTGATCGCGGGCGGCCAACTTCGCGCGCTCGGGGTGACGTCCGTAGAACGTTCGCCGGCGTTTCCGGACGTCCCCACCGTCGCCGAGGCCGGTGTGCCCGGCTATTCGGCGGAAAGCTGGTACGGCCTCTATGCGCCGGCGAAAACGCCCGCGGAGATTATCGATCGCCTCAACAAATCCGCCGCCCGCGCGGTTCAATCCGAGGCCTTCAAGAAACTCTCGGTGAACGAAGGCCTGGTCATGGTCGCGAGCCCGCCCGCGGAACTCGACCGCTACTTCCGTGGCGAAGAGGAGCGTTGGCGCAAGGTGATCGACGAGGCGAAGATCAGGATCGAGTGAGGTTCGTTCTGTTGCAACGCGGCGCGATCCGAGCAATTCGTCCGGAATAATTGAACACCGATGGGGTTGCAGGGGGAGCGTCCAGCGCGCACAAACCGTCGCGATGAACCACAAACAAAAAGACTGACTAGGGGAGCGCGATGAAGCAGCCGGCAACCGGAATCCGAACATTTATGACATCGGCATTACGCACGACAACGCTGTTGTGCGCTGCGATGGCATTGGCCACTACGGCCCAGGCCCAAACGCTCGATGTGCCCGCGCGGTCGGTGCCGGTGCCGTCAACCGTCAGCCCGCAAATGGCGAAGATCATCGGACTGCCGCTTCGCACCAACTGGAATCTGCTGCCGAAGACCGGCGAGGAATGGAAGCCGGTCGCCGACGCCGGTGCCGCGGGAACCATCAAGAACGTTCCGGGGATGATGGAGCGGCTGCATGTCAAGGTCGAGAAGACCACCATCGACGGGGTGCGGGCCTTCATCGTCACGCCCGATACGATCGCGCCGGAAAACAAGAACCGGCTGCTGATCCATGTCCATGGCGGCTGCTACGTGCTCAATCCCGGCGAGGCGGCATTGCCCGAAGCGATGTTCATGGCAGGCTTCGGGCATTACAAGGTGATCGCGGTGGATTACCGGATGCCGCCCGAGGCGTATTTCCCGGCGGCGCTCGACGATGGCCTCACGGTCTACAAGAACGCGATCAAGACCACGGATCCGAAGAACATCGCCATCTTCGGCAGTTCGGCGGGCGGCGCGCTGACCCTGGAAATGGTGCTGAAGGCGAAGCAGGACGGGCTGCCGCTGCCGGGCGCGATCGCGCCGGGCACGCCGATGTCCGATGTGACCAAGGTCGGCGATACCTTCGTCACCAATGCGATGCTGGACAATGTGCTGGTATCGCCCGACGGCTTTTGCGATGCCGGCACCAAGGTCTATGCCAATGGGCATGACCTGAAAGATCCGCTGCTGTCGCCGGTCTATGGCGACATGAAGGGCTTTCCGCCGACCATTCTCACCAGCGGCACCCGCGACCTGCTGCTGAGCAACACCGTGCGCGTGCACCGCAAGCTGCGTCAGGCCGGCGTCGATGCGATGCTGCAGGTCTATGAAGGCCAGTCGCACGCGCAATATTACCGCGACGATACTTCGCCGGAAGCCAGGGAAGCGTTCGAGGAAATCGCCGGGTTTTTCGACAAGCATCTGGGGAAATAAAGGAAAGTTCACACCGTCATTGCGAACGAGAGCGAAGCAATCGAAAAAAATGCGTCATACGCGGGCTTGACCCGCGTATCCATCCTCATCGCAAAGAGTCTTTTTGAAGAGGATGGATGGCCGGGTCGAGCCCGGCCATGACGAAAGAAACCGGGATTGCTCGCAATGACGAAAAGACAGGGAGGATGGAATGCATAACATGATAAAGCGCACGCTCGTGGTGGTTGGCTTCGCCTTGATTTTCGCCGCATCTCCGGCGCGCGCACAGGACGTGCGCCTCCGCGCCACCATCGAAAAGGTCGACGGCCCGGTTTACACCGTCAAGAACCGCGACGGCGCCGAATACAAGCTGACGGTGTCCGATCCGCCGCTCTATGTCGCGATCGCGCCGGCGACCATGGCTGACATCAAGCCCGGCATGTTTGTCGGTTCGGCCGGGACGATGCAGGAGGACGGCACGCAAAAGGCGATCGAGGTTCACATCTTCCCCGAGTCGATGCGCGGCACCGGCGAGGGACATTACGACTGGGACCTGCTGCCGAAGAGCAAGATGACCAACGCCAATGTCGAGCAGATGGTCAAGTCATCCGACGGCCAGGTGCTGTCGGTCAAATACAAGGATGGCGAGAAGAAGCTGCTGGTGACGCCGGAAACGGTTGTCGTCACCTACGTGCCCGGCAGCAAGGACGACCTTGCGCCGGGCACCAGGATTTTCGTCAGCGCGGCCAAGAAGCAGCCGGACGGAACGCTGCAAACCCCGCGCATCACCTACGGCAGAAACGGGGCGGGGCCGGCGTTCTGATTGACGTCGTCAGACCAACAACTCAACTCACAAGAAGATCAACCGGGAGAAACCAATGAGGACAATCGTTTCAATGACACTGGCGGCCTGCGCCGTCATCGCACTCAGCGCGCCGTCCCTGGCGCAGACTCCGCCGCCGGCAACGCCGCCGGCGCCGCCTGCCGCCGGCGGCACGCCGGATGCGATGCCGTTCGATATTCCCTATGGCGTATCGATCGGGCTCGAGAAAGCCAAGCAGGCGATGGGCGCGGCCGAAGCCGAGGCGAAACGGCGAAACTGGAAGATGAACATCGCCGTGGTCGATACCAACGGCGAGCTGGTGCATTTCTCGCGGATGGAGGGCGCGCAGATCGCGTCGGTGCCGATCTCGATCGGCAAGGCCCGCACCGCCGCGCGCTTCCGCCGTGAATCCCGTGCGTTCTACAACGCCTTCGAGACCGGCCACGGCTATGTCTCAACGCTCGATCCAACGCTGGTCGCGAGCCCCGGCGGATTTCCGCTGGTCGAAGGCGGCAAGCTGATCGGCGCCATCGGCTGCAGCGGTGGCACCGGCGATCAGGACGCCGCGGTCTGCAAGATGGGCGCGGACATGGTGAAGTAGCACTTCGTGCCCCGGACGCAGCGCAGCGTATAGCCCTTCGTGAAGTGGTGCGCTGCAGAGCCGGGCCCAGCTATCTTCGCTAAAGCGGGGTCCCGGCTCTGCGGAGCGGCATGAAGAATGCCGCACCGCGTCCGGGACACGTGTTTTGCTCTGAGCAGAATTCGCTGGACGACGCAACGATCCGATCTTTAAATGGTTGCGATAGTAGAAACCGGCATCACACGCCGGCCTGAAAACTGGAGTCCGCCCCATGTGGATCCTGTTGCTGCTGCCGTTCATCGGCCTGCTGTGGGTGCCGTTCTACAATTTCATGGAACCGGCGCTGTTCGGCTTTCCCTTCTTCTACTGGTATCAGTTGGCGTGGGTGCCGGTCAGTTCACTGCTGATCTGGCTGGTCTATCGATCGCGTAAGTCAGACGAAACTCCTTGAGGGCGGGGCAGCGTCATGGCTGGTCAGATCGAATGGGTTGCGCTCTCGGTTTTCCTCTTTTTCTTCATTCTCGTCACCGTGATGGGATTTTTCGCTGCGCGCTGGAAGGCGGGGCCGGTCAGCGAGCATCTCGACGAATGGGGACTGGGCGGGCGGCAATTCGGCACCTGGATCACCTGGTTCCTGGTCGGCGGCGATTTCTACACCGCTTACACCGTGATCGCGGTGCCGGCGCTGGTCTATTCGGTCGGCGCCTACGGCTTCTTCGCGCTGCCCTATACCATCATCGTCTATCCCTTCGTGTTCGCGGTGATGCCGATGCTTTGGAAGGTCGCACACGCCAACGGCCATGTCACCGCGGCCGACGTCGTCCAGGGTACGTACCATTCGCGCGGACTTGAACTGGCGGTGGCGATCACCGGCATGGTCGCGACCATGCCCTATATCGCGCTGCAGCTGATCGGCATGGGCGTGGTGATCAAGGCGATGGGCATCACCGGCGAGTTGCCGATCGTCGCCGCCTTCATCATCCTGGCGCTCTATACGTACAGCTCCGGCCTGCGCGCGCCGGCGCTGATCGCCTTCGTCAAGGACATCATGATCTATATCGTGGTGCTGGTGGCGGTGGTGATTGTGCCGCTGAAACTCGGCGGCTACGGCGCGGTATTCGCTGCTGCGGGTGACGCCTTTGCCGCGAAGGGCGGCGCCACCGGCCTGCTCCTGAAGCCGGCGCAGATGCTGCCCTATGCGACGCTGGCGCTGGGCTCTGCGCTGGCGGCGTTCATGTATCCGCACACCCTGACCGGCATCTTCGCATCGAAATCCGCCAATACCATCCGCAAGAACGCGATATTGCTGCCGGCCTATACGCTGCTGCTCGGCCTGATCGCGTTGCTGGGTTACATGGCCCATGCCGCCCATATCAAGGTGGACTCGCCCAACGACGTGGTGCCGGTACTGTTCCAGGTGCTGTTCCCGCCGTGGTTCGCCGGCTTTTGTTTCTCGGCGATCGCGATCGGGGCGCTGGTGCCGGCGGCGGTGATGAGTATCGGCGCCGCCAACCTCTTCACGCGCAATGTCTGGAAGTCCTACGTCAATCCCGATATCAGCCACGCCGGCGAAGCGGCCGTCGCCAAGATCGCCTCGCTGGTTGTCAAGGTGGGTGCGCTCGCGTTCATTCTGTTCCTGCCGACGCAATACGCGCTCGACCTGCAACTGCTCGGCGGCTTGTGGATCTTGCAAACCTTTCCGGCGCTGGTGTTCGGGCTGTTCACGCGCTGGTTCCGCGCTGAGGGCCTGTTGCTCGGCTGGGCCGCTGGAATCATCTGGGGTTCATGGACCGCGTGGAGTAACGGGCTGAAGCCGTTGGCGACCATCAACTTCGGCGGCGTAAGCTATGTGTTCTATGTCGGGCTTGGCGCGGTTATCCTCAATGTCGTCGTCGCCGCGATTGCCACGCTCGTCGTTGCGCGGGTGTCACCCGTGCGTTCGGCCGGGAGCCCGACCTAGCGCTTGATCACCTCTCCCCGCTTGCGGGGAGAGGTCGGATCGCATCGTCAAATGCGATCCGGGTGAGGGGGACTCTCCGCGAGTCCGGGTGCGTGGAGAGTCCCCCTCACCCGAAGCCTGCGCTGCGCTTCGGCTTCGACCTCTCCCCGCAAGCGGGCGAGGTAAGGGAGTCGCTTCAACCTAAATTTATCGCACCCTAGCGCGTTACGAACAGGTAGCCGCCCAAAACCAGCAGCATCGACAGCACGATGATCGTGCCGGTCACGCCGGTGACGATGGCGAGCAGTTCATGGGCCTCCAGCCATCTTCGTAACGCTTTGACCATCGCGGGCGATTAACTCAGGCTGGATTTCAATTCAATCTTATTATTTTTGCTCAAGGTGCCAAGCGCCGTCCCAGTTATCGCCGGGCGGGTTCGCCGCAAGACGGTCGAGGCGATCGATGAACGTCATTGACGGGCCGTCGCCGGGAGCGGCTTCGAGCGCGGCGGTAAAGGCGCGGCGGGCCTCGTCCCAGCGTTGCGCGCGGTAGGCGGCGAGGCCCTCGCCGAAGCGGTCCCGAAGCCCGGCCTGCCCGGGCGTCAACTCGCCCTTTCGCGCCATGATCTCGAACACCGCCTGCGGCTGGGTTTGGCCGAGCGTCACCACCCGATCGATTTCGCGCGCTTCGACGGCAGCAGCAGCACGCGACACTGTGGCCCCGGACACCAGAATACGGCCGCCATACACCTTGTTGGCTCCCTCCAGCCGCGACGCCAGGTTCACGGTGTCGCCCATCACGGTGTAGCTCATCATCAGCTCGGAGCCGATGCTGCCGACCAGCACCTCGCCGGTGGCGATGCCGATGCGGATGTCGAACGCGTTGGGCAGCGTCCGAACGCCGAGCAATTCGGGAAGCTCGGCGCGCAATTGCGGCACGAATTTCAGCATGTCGAGCGCGGCCAGGCTGGCGAGCCGAGCCTGCTCCGAATCGTCGGTGAAGGGCGGCCCCCAATAGGCCATGATGGCGTCGCCGATATATTTGTCGATGATACCTTGGTGATCGCGGATCGGCGCGGACATGGTCGAAAAGTAACGGTTCATCACCTTGACCAGCCCTTGCGGGGTCATGCCCTCGCTGGTGCTGGTAAATCCTCGCACGTCGCAGAACAAGACCGTCATGACCCGGCGCTGGCCCTCGGCGGCCAGCGCCGGGCCCTCGATCAATCCCTCGACGACGCGCGGATCGACATATTTGCCGAAGGTCTCGCGCAACCGTTCCTTGAGGCGCAGCTGCTCGACCATCTGGTTGAACGCAGTGGTCAACTGGCCGATCTCGTCCTGCGAGGTGGCGACCAGCGTTCCGTCGAGCCGGCCGGCCTCGACCGCGCGTGCGCCCTCGAGCAGCCGCCGCACCGGACGGCTTATTCCGGCGCTGACCAGAAGTGCGAACACCAGTCCCAGGGTGGCGGCAATCATGGTCAAGGCCACCGAGATCAGCATCACCTTTTCCTGCTTGGCGACGGTCTGGTTAGCGTCGTTGCGCAGCAGCACCAGCATGTCCGCGCGCACGCTGTCCAGTTTCTGGTCGAGATCGTTACGCAGTTCGTCGATGCGCAGGAGTTCTTCCGGGATCGCCTTGGTGTTGCCGGCGTCGAGCAGGGCCAGCAGGCGGTCATTCTCCGCATTGAGACGGCGGCGGGAATCGTCGTTGATGGCGTCGATGCGGGTCTCGAATCGCGCCAGCGTCGTCGCGTCGCCGAACTCGGCGCCCTTCTCGATCAGGTTGTGGATCAATGCACGCGCGGCCAGGATTTCCAGTTCGACCCGTCCACCCAGCGCATCGTAGCCGTTACGCAGCGCCTTGTACCGATTGCCGTCGTCCGTTGACGGCTGGAGTTTTTCGATCACGACCCGGCGGATCGCGAGCGCCCGCTCGAGCGAACGGATATTGGCGCGTGCGAGGTCGCCATAGGCCGGGATGTAGCTGTAGGTCAGCTGTTCGATGCGGGCGCCGACCTGCATCACCAGCACCATGGTCAGGACCGCGGTGACGGCCATCACCACGATCAACGTCACGGCGATGCCCATGATCTTTCGCCGGATCGACAGTCGGATCACCTGCAACCTCTTCAGCCCGCGGCCGGATACAATGGTGGTTCCGCAGTTAAGCATGAAGAGGCGTCCGGAGGCCACGGGCAACCCCGGATTTGTCAGCCCAGGATCGGGCGGGACGATTGGGCCCAAAAAGAAAATGGCCCCTCTCGGGGCCATTTCCGCATCTTAACTAATCAATAACGGTGATCGTGTCCGTGCTTGATGATGACGACCTTCTTGTCGTGACCGCGGTGCCAGCCGTGATCACGATGACCACGATACTCGGCGCGTGCGCCATAGCCCTCGTGGTGGCCGCCGCCACGCTTGATGACAACGGTTTCCGCGCTGGCAATCGACGGCGCCGCGATGGCAATCGCGGCAACGGCCGCTACGATAAATCCAAACTTCTTCATAGTGAGGTCCCTCTTCTCCAGTTGAGTGAGAATAGAACCTCGAACAGGCGGCAACGTTCCCGATGGAACCCGCGAAAAATTCTGAACGGACGTTCAGGCTGAACGAATACAGTCATTCCGGACGCGAGCGGAGCGAGCGAACCCGGAATCCAGAGGAGTGACGAACGTCTGGATTCCGGGTCTGCGCCCAAGAGGGCGTATGCCGGAATGACGATGTTCGAGTTAACGCGCTATTCCATGATCGCCTGATAAACCAGCGCGTTAATCTTTTGCCGGTAGTGCCAGCGGATCGGGCCGGGCGCCGCCGAAAGATACACCACCGCGAGTTCTTCCTTCGGATCGGCCCACCAGTCGGTGCCGCTGGCGCCGGGCCAGGAGAACTGTCCGACCGAACCCATCAGCCTGACCACGCCCGGCGTGGTCCGCACTGCGAGGCCAAGCCCGAAACCGTAATCGGCGCGGGTCGGATCGGCGTTGCCGATCAGATTCTTGATGTTGGGCCCGAGCTGATCGGACAGCATGTAAGCCACCGTCCGGGACCCGAGCAGCCGCGCTTCGCCGGAGCGACCGCCGTTCATCAGCATCATCGCAAAGCGCAGATAGTCCGACGCGGTGGAGGCAGCGCAACCGCCGCCGCATTCGAACTTGAGCGGTTGCGTCAGTTCGGGGCTGCGCTTTTGCTCTTTTCCGGTGTCGGGATCGACCGGCAAGGGCTGGGCATAGCGCGCGGCCTTGCCTGGCGAGATCGAAAAGGTGGTGTCGGTCATGCCGAGCGGCGTCCACAGATTGGCCTGTAGATATTGCCCGAGCGACTGCTTGCTGATCTGCTCGATGGTGAGGCCGAGCACGTCGAGTCCGAAACCGTAATCCCAGACGGTGCCGGGCTGATGCAATAGCGGCAGTGCCGCCAGTCGGTCCATGAAGGCGGCGCCGTCATAATCGCGCGATGCGTCGCCGCTGCCGCCGGGATACATCTTGTGCACCAGCGTCGTGCCGCGTCCGCCGTAAATGATGCCCGAGGTGTGGCGCATCAAATCCTGAATGGTGATCTTGCGGTTGGCGGGCACGGTCTCCTCAACGGGCTCACCGGCGTCGCGCACGGCAACCTGCATATCGGCGAATTTCGGAAAATATTTTGCGAGGGGATCGTCGATCAGCAGCTTGCCCTGCTCGACCAGCATCAGCGCGCCGACCGCCGTCATCGGCTTGGTCATGGAGGCGATGTTGAAGATGGTGTCGGTGGTCATGGGAATATTGGCCGCCTTGTCGCGCCAGCCATAGGCGTCCAGCGCCACCAGCTTGCCGTGCCGGGCAATCGCGATCACGGCGCCGGGAATCCGCCCGGCCTCGATGTCGGCCTTGAGCGTTTCGCCGATCCACGCCAGCCGCTCGCTGGAAAGGCCGACCTCTTCCGGTTTGGCGCGGGGCAGTGGATCGTCGGCCAATACGGTGCCGCAGGAAGCGGCAAGGCACAGCGCGGTCGCGAGCATTCGGATGGCAGCCATGGACATCTCCCGTTCGGGCTCTGGAGGCCCTTTGATGGAACGCTGGAGACTAGGGCAATACGCGCGACCTGGCCAAGGCGCAGTTGGGCACGTCACCGTATCGGGAGTTTTGATCGCCCCGGACAGTAAAAGTGTACTATTAAAGATACGGAAGAGAAATTTGTGTTCTGTTTATGATACATATTTCTCTTGCAACTGAAATAGAATTGTTCTATATACGGAACATAAGATCACTTCTGGGTCTATTTATAAAACATGGCCAAGCTCTCCACGCGTCCATATTCCCGTTACAGCCGCGAGGCAGCCGTACTGCTCGGCCAACTGATCAGGCTGGCCCGGGTCGGCCACAAGCTCACATTTGAGGAACTGGCCGAGCGCGCGGGCATGTCGCGGGGATTACTTCATCGCATCGAAAAAGGCGATCCCGGCTGCGCCATCGGCTCGGTATTCGAAGTCGCAGCCATCGTCGGCGTCCGCCTGTTCGATGCCGATCAGCCGACACTTGCGAAGGGCGTCGCCAGCAACGAAACAACCCTGACGCTGCTGCCGAAATCGGTGCGCAAATCGACCAGGCCCGTCAAAGATGACTTCTGAATCGCACAACGAAGCCTATGTCTGGATCTGGCTACCTGGCCAGACTACGCCGGTTGTCGCCGGCGTGCTGGCCCGCGCCGACGATCAGCTCGTTTTCAACTACGGCCGCAGCTATCTCGCACGCAAGGATGCAATCCCGATCTATGATACCGAGCTTCCGCTGAAGCCCGGCGCCCTGCCGCTGTTGCCCGGCCTGTCGATGCCGAACTGTATCCGCGACGGCGCGCCCGATGCATGGGGAAGGCGGGTCATCATCAATCGCAAGCTCGGCGCTCAGGACAAGCAGATCGACCCGATCGAACTCGACGAGTTGACGTATCTGCTGGAGTCCGGCTCGGATCGTGCCGGCGCGCTGGATTTCCAGCTGTCGCCGACCGAATTCGCGCCGCGTCTTTCGGCAGACGCGTCGCTCGACGACTTGCTGCATGCCGCGGACAAGGTCGAGCAAGGCGTTCCGCTCAACGCCGAACTCGATCAGGCGCTGTTTCACGGCAGTTCGCTCGGCGGCGCGCGGCCGAAAGCGCTCATCACCGCCGACGACCGGAAATACGTCGCGAAATTCTCGTCACGCAACGACGAATACAGCGTCGTGAAGGCGGAATATATCGCGATGCGGCTCGCCGGACTGGTCGGCATTTCCGTCGCGCCGGTCCGCCTTGTCGGTGCGGCCCGCAAGGACGTGTTGCTGATCGAGCGCTTCGATCGTGAGCGAACGGAACAGAGGTGGCAGCGCAAGGCCATGGTCTCCGCGCTCACGCTGTTCGGGCTCGATGAACTGATGGCGCGCTATGCGAGCTATGAGGATCTCGCAACCATCATCCGCCATCGTTTCCAGGCGCCGGCCGACACGTTGCGCGAGCTATTCAAGCGGCTGGTGTTCAATATCCTGTGCGGCAATACTGACGATCATGCCCGCAACCATGCCGCGTTCTGGGACGGACGCAGCCTGGACCTGACGCCAGCCTACGATATCTGTCCGCAGCGGCGTGCCGGCAACGAGGCCACGCAGGCGATGCTCATCATCGGTGATGAGCGCTTCAGCCAGCTTTCCGTCTGCCTCAAGGCTGCTCCGCTGTTTCTGCTGTCGGCGGAGGCCGCCGCAGCCCTCGTGGCGGACCAGGTCAAAACGATCCTTGGGCGATGGGAAACGGTTTGCGACGAGGCCGGGCTGAGCGAGATCGATCGTCAGCTGTTCTGGCGGCGCCAGTTTCTCAACCCGTTTGCCTTCGAGCGGGCGCCGCCCGCCATTGCAAGGCTGGTCGAGTAAGAACGACCCGCTTGCGCAATCACGGCGTTGGCTTCATCATCTGCGTACAAAAATAATTTTCAGGGGGAACACCAGCATGTCCGCATTGTCACGCCGCAATTTCCTTGCGCTCACCGGTTCGGCCGCCGCCACGACTTTATCCGGCGGCCTCGCACGTGCGGCGATGGGTCCGAACGACAAGTTCGATCTGGTCATCAAGGGTGGCGACGTGCTCGACCCCAGCCAGTCGCTGCGGGGCACGCGCGACATCGGCATCCGCTGGGGCGCGATCGAGGCCGTCGAAGCGGAAATCCCGGCGGCACGCGCGTCCAGGACCATCGACGCGTCAGGCAAGCTGGTGACGCCCGGTCTGGTCGATCTGCATTCGCATGTCTACCCCTATGGTTCGGCGATCGGCATTCCCGCCGATGAATTGGCGCAGTTCCAATGCACCACGACGATGGTTTCGGCCGGAGATGCCGGGGTCAACAATCTCGCGGCACTGCGGCGTCACATCGTGGCGCAGTCGCGGACGCGGATTTACGCGTTCGTCCATATCGCCAATAACGGCCTGTCGGCGTTCCCCATCGCCGAACTCTACAACATCGACAACGCGCAGGTCGAAGCCTGCGCCATGGCGCTCGCCGAAAACCCGGATTTCCTGCTCGGTGTCAAGGTGCGGATGTCGGAGAACGTGATCTACAAGCATGGCCTCGAACCGTTGAAGCGCGGCATTCAGGCCTGCGAAATGTGCGGCTGGCCGGCGAAGATGATGGTGCATATCGGCGGCGTGGAAACCGGCGAACTGATGTCGCAGATTCTCGACCTGCTGCGTCCGGGCGATATCCTCACCCACGCCTATTCCGGCGCGCCGAACAATGCCGGCGCCTTCACCAATATCGTGCAGGAAGGCAAGCTGTTGCCGGCGGCGCTCGCCGCCAAGCAGCGCGGCGTCATCTTCGACGTCGGCCATGGCGGCGGCAGCTTCGATTTCACCGTTGCCGAAGTCGCGATCCCCGGCGGCTGCGCCCCGGATACGATCTCGTCCGACATTCACGTGTTTTCCGGCAATTCGCCGGGGATGCCGTATCTGCCGAACGTGATGAGCAAGTTCATGCTGCTCGGCTACACGCTGGAGCAGGTGGTGGCGATGGCAACGATTGCGCCGGCGAAGATCATCAACAAGGCGCCGAAGATCGGCACGCTGCAGGTCGGCGCGCCCGGCGATGTTGCCATCATGGAAGTTGTCGAGCAGCAGGTAACATTCGTCGATACCCGCAATAACAAGCGCGACGGCAAGGTGTTGCTGAGGCCGGTGCAGACCGTGATCAACGGCGTGCCGTTCGGCCGGCCGTACCAGTCGCCGTTCGCGGTGAAGTAGCTCAGCGCTCCTCCAGCAGCCCCAGCCGGCGCCCCAGCCACTTCGTGGTTGGCGCCTGGATCAGGATGGTCATCAGGATGGCGATGAAGGTGACCGAGGCGATCATCTGCGCGCCCGGCGCCTTCATGCCGAGCAGAAGCCCTGCCAAAGCCGCCGGGATCACGCCGGTCTCGCGGGTCCAGCACATGAACAGCATCTCGTTCAAGCTCCATTGCGCGCGCCGATCCGGCAACGCGCAGGCGAACACTGTCACCGGGCGTGCGACCAGCATCAGCACGGTCACAACGATGACGCCACCGATCCAGTACTGGCCCATCAATGCAAAATCGACCTGGGCGCCAAGCAGGATGAAAATAAACAGCCGCATGATAAACGCGGTGGTCACGACGAATTCGTCGAGCTTTTGCGCCTCGCCGGGTTCCATCCTGAACCCGAACGACTCCTTGTTTCCGAGCACGATGCCGAACACGAACACCGCCATGAAGCCCGAAGCCTGCATGCCGTCGGCTGCGAAATAAGCGCCGATCACGGCGACCAGCGTTACAACGGGTGCGTATTCCTTCAGAAACGCCCATCGTTCATGCGCAATCAACAACGCGGCCAGATAACCGAGCGCGGCCCCGGCAGCGATGCCGATCAACGATTGCTTGATCAGATCGAGCAGTGAGGAGGAGAGCGAAAATTCGCCGGTCCCCATCGCCACCGCCAATATGCCGAAGGTGACGATCGCGCCCATGGCGTCGTTAAACGCAGATTCGCTCATGACGGTTTGCGCGACGCGGTCGTGGATATGAACCTGCCGGAAAATCGGCACCAGCGTCGCCGGATCGGTCGAGGCCAGCGTCGCGCCCAGCAGCAATGCCACGGCGAGGGGAATGCCGAACACAACATATGCGGCGATGGCGGTGACGGCGGCGGTGATCAGCACACCGACCGTGGCGATCACGACGATGGTGATCCAGACCTGCTTCAGAACATGGAATCGCAGCGAGGCGCCGCCGTCGAACAGGATGTAGCTGGCGCCGAACAGCAGGATGATCTGGTTCAGCGCCGAATCCGCTCTTATGTCGATCAGCCCCAGCGCCGCCGGGCCGATCAGCATGCCGGCGATGAGAAACAGCGCAACGTCGGGAATCCTTATTTTCTGCGCGACGAGGGCGGTTAGGGTGCCGATGGCCAGAATGAGACCGCAGGACAGCAAGGTGTGTTTGGCGATCTCGATCGAGGCCGAAGCTTCCAAGTTCGTTCCCCTTTCGCCGTCATGGCCGGGCTTGTCCCGGCCATCCACGGCTTCTTACTTTGATATCCTAAAGACGTGGATGCCCGCGACAAGCGCGGGCATGACGAGCTTGGGTGACGCATACGCGTTGATCACGCCCTTGCCTTCTCCACATTCGCAATCCGCGCCGGCACGCCGAACTCCTTTCGGCACACCTCGGCCAGTACTGCGACGCCCTCGCGGATTTCAGTATGCGAGGGACTCGCAAAGCAAAGCCGCATCCGGCTCCTGCCCCAGGCCTTGTCGGTGGACCATTCCGGCCCCGGATTGATCGCGACGCCGGCGGCAAGGGCTGCCTGATACAATTTCAGCGTATCGACATTGTCGGGGAGTTTTACCCACAGGAAGATGCCGCCTTTGGGATCCTCGAATTCCGCCGCGGTGCCGAACTGCTCGTCGAGCGCTTCCATCAGCGTGTCGAGTTTTGCGCGCAGTCCCCTGGTCAGCTTCGGCACATGCGTGACAAAATGCGGCGCGCAATATTCCGCCAGCACCATCTGTTCCAGAGCGCCGGAACCGGCGTCGGTTTTCAGCGCCAGCATGCGCGACATCGCATCCCATGACGCGACGATGAAGCCGACCCGCAGCGCCGGCGCGATCGATTTGGAAAACGAGCCGATGTGGATTACGCCACCATTCATGCTCATCGCGTGAATCGCGGGCGGGCGCTCGCCATCCCAGATCAGGTCGGCGTAGCAATCGTCCTCGAAGATCGGAACGCCATACTGCTGCGACAGCTTTAGTAGCTCGAGGCGGCGCGATTCGGGCATGATGGTGCCGGTGGGATTCTGCACGGTCGGGATGGTGTAGATGTATTTCGGCCGGACGTTCTTGTGCTTGAGCTCCTCCAGCGCCGCGGCCAGCGCGTCCATCCGCATGCCATCGCCATCGAGCGGAATGCCGACCATGTTGACGCCCAATCGTGTCAGCCGGTTCAGCGCGCCCTGATAGCTGTCCTGCTCGATGATCACGGTATCGCCGCGCGTCAACAGCGTGTGATTGACCAGATCGAGCGCCTGCAGCGAGCCGGACACGATCAGTATGTCGTCGGCGGCGCAACTGATGCCGGCGTCGCGCTTGAGTTTCGTGACGAGAAATTCGCGCAGGGGACGATAGCCCTGCGGACCGCTGGCGAGGCCGTAAGTGGCCAGCGTCTTGCCCTCGCGCTTCAGCACCGCATTGATGGCGTCGAGCAACCCGTCCACCGGTACCTGATCAGGATCGTTGTTGCCCCCAATGAAGGAGTATTTTGCCAAGCCAGTCCACCGCGCCGCGGCCGCAGGCAGTCCGGCAGGCAGCAGCGGCGTAAAGTCGAACGATCCGGTGGCCATGAGCGCGATCTCCCTTTTCTTGTTCTCGTTAGCGCGAATTCAAGCTGAAGCATTTGGTCTTGTCATGGCCGGGCTTGTCCCGGCCATCACGTCTTGCTTGCGTCATTCAATAAAGACGTGGATGTCCGGCACAAGGCCGGGCACGACGATTTCTTGCTCATCCGTTCTAGTTCCCGCCCACAACCTTCACCGGCCGTCCCTGGCTGATAAACGCGTATTGCCCCGTGCCGAGGCCGCCGAGCATCAGCGCCTCGATCACCGGTTCCGCGATCGGCCCGTCCGCGGCCCAATCGACGATGAAGTTGGCGCCGGTGCCGCCGCGGACATCGGTGGTGGGAATGAACACTTCGATGGACGCAAACGGTTTCAGCGCCACCGGCTCTTTCAGATAGCTTTGTACGAGCTTGCCGTTGGTGTCGAAATACGCCACCCGCCGCAGCACCAAAGGCCGCGTTTCGGACGCGTTGTGGATGTTGAGGGTAACGGAAAAATCCACCCGCAGCCGGCCTTCGCTCAGCGACACGCTGGAATAGGCCGGAACGTAGAACGAGCCGGTGACGCCGAGTTTTTCGGTCGGCAGGGCGGTCAGCGAGGTCGCAAAACGCTGCTCGAAGCCGGTGCCGGTCTGCGCCGACGCCGTCGGCGCCGCCAACGCCGCGCCGGCCGCGATCAGGAGAATCGCGTTTCTAACCGGGCTGCGGCAGATCGCGCCTTTGACATGCCGAATTAGCTCTTTGATGGTCCACTGCGCGCCTTTAGGCTGCGGCACAACAGACGCTGGCCGGTTCTGGATCATGCACGAGCTTATTCGCGACATCACGCTTTGCATCCTGTTTGCATGGGGGCTTGGGCTTCTGGCCCATTTCTCCCGGCAGCCGCTGATCCTGGCCTACCTTATCGCCGGGTTTTTCATTGGTCCATTCGGGATGGGGTGGGTCAAGTCGCAGGAGTCGATCCAGATCATCTCAGAACTCGGCCTGATCTTCATGCTGTTCATGATCGGGCTGGAAATCGACCTCAAGAAGATCATCCGCGCCGGCCGCGTCATCCTGTTCGCCGCCGGCGGCCAGTTGATCGGCGGCTGTGTGCTCGGCGTGCTGTTCTTCATGGGCATAGCCCGTATGCTAGGAGGCGGGGGCTTCGACGGACTGTATCTGTCCGTCGCCTGCGCGCTCTCCAGCACGGTCATCATTGTCAAGGTGCTGTACGAAAAGCGCGAACTCGACACGCTGCCGGGCCGCATCACGCTTGGCGTGCTGGTGCTGCAGGACATTTTCGCAATCCTGTTTCTCGCGGTGCAGCCGAGCCTTGCCGATCTGCAGGTGAGCGTCATCCTGCTGTCGATCGGGCGTGTCGTGGCGTTGGTGGCCACCGCGCTGGCGCTCAGCCGCTATGTGCTGCCGCCTTTGTTCCACCAGATCGCGCGCCGCCCGGAACTGGTGCTGCTGGGCGCGCTGGCGTGGTGTTTCCTGATCGGCGAGATTGCCGAGTTGTTGCATCTGTCGCGCGAGATGGGCTCGCTGGTCGCAGGCGTATCGCTGTCGACCTTTCCTTACGCGCTGGATGTCACCGCGAAAGTCACGACACTGCGCGATTTCTTCATCACGCTGTTCTTCGTGGCACTCGGCATGACCATTCCGATTCCTAATCTGTCGGTAATTGGGCTGGCGCTCATCATCGCCGCGTTCACCGTGGTCAGCCGTGTCGTCACCACGTTCGTGCCGCTGTATTTTCTCAAGCAGGGCCTGCGCGCCAGCCTGCTGCCCGCGATCAACCTGGCGCAGATCAGCGAATTCTCGCTGGTGGTGATCCAGACCGGCATCACGGCGGGACATATCAAGACCCAGACCGCGAGTGCCGCGTCGTTCGCCTTTGTGGTACTTGCCGTGCTGAGCACCTTCGCCATCGGGCGCAGCGATCAGATCACGCGGGCGTCGATCGCTTTTCTAAAGCGAATCGGGCTTCGCGATCTCGATCACAGCCATGCGGATGAAGGCGACGAGGAGGGCGGCCACGGCGAGGGCCGGCGCATTCTCATTCTCGGATTCTTCCGCGCCGCCAGCGCGCTGCTCAGCGAGATCGAGCGCCAGAATCCCGGGCTACTGGATCAGATCGGCGTGGTCGATTTCAACCCGGTGGTGTTCCAGACCCTCAAGAGCCGCGGCGTGCATGTGACCTATGGCGACATCAGCAACGTCGATACGCTGGTGCATGCCGGCGTCGGCAAGGCCGAGATCATCATCCTGAGCGTGCCGGATTCGCTGCTCAAGGGCGCCAACAATGAAAAGCTGGTCCGCCACGTCCGCTCGCTGAATTCAACGGCGATGATCGTCTCGACCGCCGACCTGTTGGCCGATGTCGAGGACCAGTACGCCGCCGGCGCCGACTATGTGGTGGTGACCCGGCTCAGCGACGCCCACGAACTGTTCACCGTAATCGAGGCCGCCGACCAGGGATTGCTGGCGGACAAGCGCGCCGAAATCGATGCGCGGCTGAATGAGCGGCGGGAAGTGCTGCCGTAGGTTCACCTCTCCCCGCTCTTTGCGGGGAGAGGTCGGATCGCATCCGCAGATGCGATCCGGGTGAGGGGCGAGGCACGGTGGTTGCTAGATCACAGACCTCTCGGGTCGGCACTTTTCGACCCGAGATACCACCCATTTGATGAATGCAGTGCCCCGCCCCTCACCCCAACCCTCTCCCCGCAAAAAGGCGGGGAGAGGGAGCGCGACGAGCCTTGCTTTGAGGTCATTGCTCCTTATCGTCACGGTGCTGGCGCAGACAGCCAAGTCCGGCTAAATGCTCCCTGCAACAAGTGAGACATTATGGCCCATCCGATCTCCGAAGTTCTGCAGGCGTTTGCCAACGGTGAAATCGTCGTCGTCACCGACGATGACGACCGCGAAGGCGAGGGCGACCTGATCGTGGCGGCGTCGCTCTGCACCGCCGAGAAGATGGCCTTCATCATCCGTCACACGTCCGGCATTGTCTGCGCGCCGATCACCACCGACGATGCGCGCCGGCTGCGGCTCGACCCCATGGTGGCGAACAACGATTCCAACCACACCACGGCCTTTACCGTCTCGATCGACTACAAACCGGACGGCGGCACCGGAATTTCAGCGGACGAACGCGCCTCGTGCTGCCGCGCACTGGCAAACCCAAATGCCGGCGCCAACGATTTCGCCCGGCCCGGCCATGTGTTTCCGCTGATCGCGCGCGACGGCGGGGTGCTGCTGCGCTCTGGCCATACCGAAGCCGCGGTGGATCTCTGCAAGCTGAGCAATCTGCCGCCGGTCGGCGTGATCAGCGAATTGATGAACGACGACGGCACCGTAATGAAGGGCGCGCAGGTGGCGCGGTTCGCGGAAATTCACAAGCTCAAGCATGTCACCATCGCCGACATGATCGCCTACCGCCAGGCGCGGGAGAAACTGATCGAGCGGGTCTCGACGTTTACGACCGAGAGCCCGATCGGGCCGCTGCAGGGCTATGCCTATCGTTCGCCGTTCGATCCGATCCATCATGCGGCGTTCGTTTATAACGGCATCGGCGACGGCAAAAATGTGCTGACCCGGTTCCACAAGCCCAATATCGTCAGGGATATTTTCACCGGCTCGAAACGCCTGCAGGCAGTGCTGGAACATTTCAGGAAGGAAGGCAGCGGCGTGCTGGTTTACTTGCGCGATGGCGCCGCCGGCGTTCCGGTGGCGCCACTGGCGGAGCCGAAATCCGCCGAGGCCGACCGCAACCGGCAATGGCGCGAGGTCGGCGTCGGCGCGCAGATCCTGCGCGATCTCGGCGTCACCTCGATCCGCCATCTCACCTCATCGATGCATGACTACAAGGGATTGTCCGGTTTCGGCATCGAGATCGTCTCCAACGAACACCTTGAAGGCTAAACTGCAAAGAACTAACCTGTCGTCAACGCGTTGATGCAGATAGTTGTGATCCGAAAGGAATTGTCATGAGCGTGCGCCCCCAGACCAAGGACAAGCCCGCCCCGGTGAATTTCCAGTGGGACGATCCGTTCATGCTGGACGAGCAGCTCACCGAAGACGAGCGCATGATCCGCGACACCGCGCGCGCCTATGCGCAGGACAAGCTGTTGCCGCGCATCACCAAGGCATACCTGGAAGAGACCACCGACCGCGAAATCTTCAACGAGATGGGCGAACTCGGCCTGATCGGGATCACGCTGCCGGAAGAATACGGCTGCGCCAATGCCAGCTACGTCGCTTATGGGCTGGTGGCGCGCGAGATCGAGCGCGTCGATTCCGGTTACCGCTCGATGAATTCGGTGCAGTCGTCACTGGTGATGCACCCGATCTACGCCTATGGCGACGAGAACCAGCGGAAGAAATACCTGCCCAAGCTTGCGACCGGCGAATGGGTCGGCTGCTTCGGCCTGACCGAGCCCGATGCCGGCTCCGACCCCGGCGGCATGAAGACCCGCGCCGAGAAAGTGTCGGATGGTTATCGTTTGACCGGTTCAAAGATGTGGATTTCCAATGCGCCGATCGCCGACGTATTCGTGGTGTGGGCGAAGTCGGCCGAGCATAACAACCAGATCCGCGGTTTTATTCTTGAGAAGGGAATGAAGGGCCTGTCGGCGCCGAAGATCGGCGGCAAGCTCTCGCTGCGCGCCTCGATCACCGGCGAGATCGTGATGGAAGGCGTGGTGGTGCCGGAGAGCGCGCTGCTGCCCAACGTCGCCGGCCTGAAGGGGCCATTCGGCTGCCTCAACCGCGCCCGCTACGGCATTTCCTGGGGCGCGATGGGGGCGGCGGAAGACTGCATGCACCGCGCGCGGCAATACACGCTGGACCGCAAGCAGTTCAACCGGCCGCTGGCGGCGACGCAACTGGTGCAGAAGAAGCTCGCCGACATGCAGACCGACATCGCGCTGGGCTTGCAGGCCTCGTTGCGGGTGGGGCGGCTGATGGACGAAGGCAAGATGGCGCCGGAGATGATCTCCATCGTCAAGCGCAACAATTGCGGCAAGGCGCTCGACATTGCCCGGGTCGCGCGCGACATGCACGGCGGCAACGGCATCCAGATCGAGTATCACGTGATGCGCCACACCGCGAACCTCGAGACCGTGAACACCTATGAAGGCACGCATGATGTCCACGCGCTGATCCTGGGACGCGCGATCACGGGCATTCAGGCGTTTTCGTAAAGGCGTTTGGAACGACGCAACCTGGAATTCGTCATGCCCGGCCTTGTGCCGGGCATCCACGTCTTTAGGGCGGCGAAACAAGCAAGACGTGGATGGCCGGGACAAGCCCGGCCATGAAGGTGTTAACAACAGGCGTCCCGCATGTCCGACAACGACGACATCCCGTTCAACCGCGATTTTTCCCTGAAGCCCGGCGTCGTCGATGAAGTCCGTCCCGGCGTGCGGCGCGTCCTCTGCAACAACCCGTCGCCCTTCACCTTCACCGGCACCGTGAGTTACATCGTCGGCCGCGGCAACGTGGCGATCATCGACCCCGGCCCCGATAACGAAGCTCATGCATCCGCGCTGCTCGACGCCGTCAAAGGCGAAACCGTCTCGCATATATTCGTCACCCACACCCACCGCGACCATTCGCCGAACACCGCGCGCATCAAGGCCGCCACCGGCGCCACCGTCTACGCCGAAGGCCCGCACCGCGCCTCGCGGCCCTATTACGAGAGCGAGAAAATCTCGACGGAGTCCGGCGCCGACCGCGATTTTCGCCCCGACGTGCAAGTGAAAGACGGCGAGACCATTTCAGGCGAGGGCTGGGCGCTGCAGGCGGTGGCGACGCCGGGCCACACCGCCAATCACATGGCGTTCGCGTGGGCTCAGCGTAAATTCATGTTCATCGGCGATCACGTGATGGGCTGGTCGACCTCGATCGTCGCTCCCCCCGACGGATCGATGATCGATTACATGGCCTCGCTCGAAAAGCTCACCCAGCGAGACGAGGATTTGTATTTCTCCGGCCACGGCCCGGAAATTCCGGACGCTGTGCGCTACGTGCGTTTCCTGATCCGTCACCGAAAGGCGCGCGAAGCCTCGATCCTGCATCGCCTCGCCAAAGGCGAGGCTGACATCCCGACGCTGGTGCGCGCGATCTATATCGGCATCGATCCGCGGCTGACCGGAGCCGCCGGCTATTCGGTGCTGGCGCATCTGGAAAACCTGGTCGGACGCGGAATCGTTGCGACCGATGGCGATCCGGTAATCGGCGGAAGTTATCGGTTGGTGTAGTTGCTCGTGTCCCGTCCGGGACCCGGTTAGGCGAGCTGGGCCCCGGCTCTGCAGCGCACCGCTTCGCGAAGAGCTACGCGCTGCACTGCGTCCGGGGCACGGTGGTAGCGCTTACTTCTTCGCCACGCCCTTCGCAGGCGCCTTCACCGGCGCGACCGGCTTTTTCGGCGCCGGCGCTTTTTCGGCGGCGCTGTTGATGTCGTCGATCAGCTTGGTGACGCGCGAGGCGTTGCTGCCGAGATCGCTCTCGAAATAGCGCGACGACGAGCGGATATCGACGCGCGAGCCCTCGCCGTCCGGCAAGACGCGAATCGAGACGTCCTCGCGGAATCCCATGATGGGCGTCCGCGCCACCGCCTCGATGCGGCCGATGCGGCGCGGCAGCTGCGGCGCGCGCTCGTCGATGATCAGCCATTTGCGCTTGGTCACCAGCGCCAGCGTTATCTCATAGGCGCGCTGCACGGGAACATCGAGATCGACCGGCTCGATATCGGGATAGGCGGCGCGCTGCAGTTCGGCGGAATAAAGACCGGCATAAACAGCGGGGTTGGCGCCGTCGCCTGCGCGCAACCGCGCCAGCGCGTCGAACCGCGGCGGGTCGATCGGATCGGTGGTGATGTCGTGGATCGGCGGCAGCTTGCGGTATTGCAGGCCGAGATAGGCGGGATAGGCGAGGATCGCCACGTCGATCAGTATCGCCAGCAGGATCAGGCTCATGCCGCGCGATCCGTTCTGCCAGATCGCGACAAAGGCCCCCAGGCCGACCAGGATCGAAAGTCCCGCGCAGGCCAGCGCTCCGAAGAACGTCGCCAGCGCCGGGCGCATTTCGAGGAAGCCGAAGCGGACGATGATAATGGACACCACCGCCGCTACAGCCGCGAATACCGCAAGGCGCCGCGCCCATAATGCGAGGCTGGACACGGGCTCCGTCTGATAGGGAGCGGAAAACCTGCGGGCCATCGATGGTGTTCTGCCGGGTTGAAGTGCTGCGGGCGAAATAGGCTGGGCGATCAATTGGGCTGTTTGAGACCACGGCTCTGCGGCAAATTCAAGGGGCGGATCGAGCGCTGCTCAATCAGCAGAGTGCCGTCATGGCCGGGCCTGTCCCGGTCATCCACGTCTTATTTCGCTTTGACGTTTATGAAGACGTGGATGCCCGGCATAGGGCCGGGCATGACGGGGACAGGCCCCTCACGCCGCCGCGGTCGGGAAACTATACGTCTTGAACTGATCCCTTAGCGCCGTCTTCAGGATCTTTCCCGTCGCGGTGTGCGGAATGCCGTCGACGAACACCACATCGTCCGGCATCCACCACTTTGCGATCTTGCCGTCCATGTACTTCAAGATATCCTCGCGGCTCGCGCTCTGGCCCTGTTTGAGCTGGATGATCAAGAGCGGCCGCTCGTCCCATTTCGGATGATGGATGCCGATCACCGCGGCTTCCGCCACCTTGGGATGGCCGACCGCGAGGTTTTCCAGGTCGATCGAGGAGATCCATTCGCCGCCGGACTTGATCACGTCCTTGGAACGGTCGGTGATGCGCATGTAACCGTACTTGTCCATGGTCGCGACGTCGCCGGTGTCGAAATAGCCTTCGTCGTCGAGGATGTTCTCCTTGACCCGGAAATAGGCGCCGGACACCGCGGGTCCCCGCACCTTGAGCCGGCCGAAAGTCTTGCCGTCCCAGGGCAAGTCCTTGCCGGCATCGTCGGTGATTTTCATCTCGACCATGAACGGCGGATAACCTTGCGTTTGCAGCACGTCGAGTTTTTCGTCGCCGGTCAGATGGGCGAATTGCCCCTGCAACCCGCCGACAGTGCCGAGCGGACTCATCTCGGTCATGCCCCAGGCATGGCGGACATCGACGCCCATGTCGACGAAGGCCTTGATCATCGAGCGCGGCATCGCCGAGCCGCCGCAAACCACGACCCTGAGATGCGGCAGCGTCAGCTTTTCCTTCTCCATATGCTGCAGCAGCATCAGCCACACCGTCGGCACGCCGGCGGTGAAGGTGACCTTTTCGGTGCTGAGAAGTTCATAGACCGAGGCGCCGTCGAGCTTGGCGCCGGGCATGACCAGTTTGGTGCCCATCGAGGGCGCGGAGAAGGCGATGCCCCAACTGTTGGCGTGGAACAGCGGCACCACCGGCAGCATCACGTCCTTTGACGTGGCGCCAAGCGCGTCGCCATTGTTGGCCATCATCGAGTGCAGCACGTTGGAGCGGTGCGAATACAGCACGCCCTTGGGGTCGCCGGTGGTGCCCGAGGTGTAGCACATTGCAGCAGCGGTATTCTCGTCAAAACTCTTCCATTTGAAATCGCCGTCGGCTTCCGCGATCCAGTCCTCATAGGCGATCGCATTCTTGAGCGAAGTCTGCGGCATGTGCGCCTTGTCGGTGAAGACGATGTAGCGCTCGACGCTCGGCAGTCTGTCGGCGATTTTCTCCAGGATCGGCACGAAGGTGAGGTCGGTCATCACGATGCGGTCTTCGGCATGGTTGACGATCCATGCGATCTGGTCCGGGAACAGCCGCGGATTGACGGTATGGCAGATGGCGCCGATGCCCATGATGCCGTACCAGGCTTCGAGATGGCGCCAGGTGTTCCATGCGATGGTGGCGACGCGGTCGCCGAGCTTGATGCCCTCGCGGTCGAGCCGCTGCGCGACTTTCAGGGAACGCTTCCGAATTTCGGCGTAATTGGTGCGATGTATGGGCCCTTCGACCGATCGCGTGACCACCTCGCGCTCGCCATGGATCATCGCCGCATGGTCGATAATCCGGTGACACAGCATAGGCCAGTCTTGCATCAATCCGCGCATACGAACGTCCCTCCAGTGTGTTATCTCTTTGTCATGAAGTTTAGCGCGGCAAAAGCAAGCCGAAAATGGCCTTGTCGCGGTTTGGACTGCGGCGAATGGGGTGTGGTTACCGCCGCGGTCGTGCTGATGCTTGCCGTGCAAGCCGAACCCGCGGCGGCACGGAAGTCCGGCGCATGGTCGCAGGAGCCCTGGACTGACCTGTTTCAGGACGCCCGGCCCAAGCGCCGCCGGGCTGGTGTTGCCGCGCGCGTGCCGTTGCCGATGCCGCGACCCGCGGAAGCGCCTGACATCAGCAAGGAAGCCAAACCGGCCGAGGCCGCCAAGCCCACCGAGGCCGAAAAGCCGGCGGCCGAACAACCCGTGCCACCGCCGCCCTCGGCCTGCCGGCTGGCGCTGACCGAGGAGATCGCAATTGCGCCCAGTATTGCCTCCATCAGCGGCCCCGGCGGCTGCGGCGGCGACGACCTGGTCCGGCTCGAGGCCGTGGTGCTGCCGGACAACAGGCGCGTTGCAGTGAAACCCGCGGCGATTCTCCGTTGCACGATGGCCACGGCGCTCGCGGACTGGATCCGCGCCGATATGGCGCCGTTCGCGCAACGCCTCGGCACGGCGCTCACCGATCTCGACAATTTCGATTCGTTCGAGTGCCGTGGCCGCAACCGGGTGGTCGGCGCCAAACTGTCCGAGCACGGCCACGCCAACGCGCTCGACGTCCGCGCCTTGAAGTTCGCCAACGGCCAGTCGCTGTCGCTGACCGACCGCACGGTGGCGCGCGAGCAGCGCGAGGCCGTGCTGCATTCGGTGTGCGCGCGGTTCACCACGGTGCTGGGACCGGGATCGGACTGGTATCACGAGGACCACATCCATCTCGACCTGGCCGAGCGGCGCGGCGGCTACCGCATCTGCCAGTGGAACGTGTACGATCCGATGCCGGCGGTCGCACCCTTGCTGCCGGCCGAGCGCCCGGAAGATGCGCCGCCGCGCGAGGTTGCCGCGAAGCCGGACACCGCGAAGTCCGGCGCTGCGAAGCGGGATGCGGCGGAGCCCGAAGCGGAAGCGGAGCCCGTTCCGCAGCCAAAACCACGGCCAACAAAAAAGCGCCGGTAAAAACCGGCGCTTTTTGATTTGGTGTGAAAGCGATCGTTACTGCAACGTGTTGCCGCCGCCTTGCAGCGCCATCCGCGAATTATACGGCGAGTCGCCATGCTTCGGCTCGAGCACCACCACGATGGCGCCCATCTTGACCCGGTTATAAAGGTCGATCACGTCCTCATTGGTCATCCGGATGCAGCCGGAGGAGATCGACGCGCCGATATATTCCGGCTGGTTGGTGCCGTGAATCCGGAACAGCGTGTCCTTGCCGCCCGAGTAAAGATAGATCGCGCGCGAGCCCATCGGATTGTCCGGACCGGGCGCCACGAAGGTCGGAACGCCGAGGCGGGAGATTTCGCTCTTGGTCGGATGCCACGGCGGCCACTCGGTCATGCTGCCGACCTTGGCGATCCCCGACCAGGCCATGGCTTCTTCGCCGACGGTGATGCCGTAACGGATCGCCTTGCCGCCATCCTGCACGAAGTAGAGATAGTGATTGTCGGAATCGACCACGATCGAGCCCGGCGCTTCCTTGCGGTGATAATCGACAATGGCGCGGCGGAAGGCTTCGGGCACCGGGGTCTTGGTATAGGATACCTTGGCCAGCAGTTCCTTGTCGCGTGGCTTGAAGTTGGTCTCTTTGGTGGCTTCATAGGTCGTCGCCTGCATGCAGCCCGACAGCATCAGGCCGGCAGCAGCCAGAAGTCCGAGTTTTATTTTCAGAGACGACATTTTCTTGTTCCGATCAAAGGCCTCGCGTTCCAGCGCCGAACTTGCGCCCCAAACGCGACGATTCCATTAAGCCGATTATCGCTGAAATCGGTCATAATTCCAGCACTTACACGCCCGTCCCGCGCTGCGGCAGTCTTCCTGTGGCATTTCTGCCGCAACTTTTCCGGTTTCAGCCGCGTTTTTGGGCAAACCAAACCTTGCCGTCGAATCCTCGCCATGTCACCGCCACCCCGCCGCCGCAAATATGGTTAGCCCCGGGTTAACGGGAGCGCGAAGGGCTTGCCAGAATCGCGGGAATTGGAGCACTGCAAAGGTGTCATGTTGCCAAGGCAGCCTCGCGTCATCGGTCCGGAGTTTCCCGCATGCTTTCGATCTTCTCTCCATCCGCCTTTGCGCTGAAGAAAGTCGAGCCGGTCGATCTCGCCGCCTTGCCGGAGAGCGCGGTGTGGATAGATCTGGTCAAGCCGACGGCGGAGGAGGACCGCGCGGTGGAACGGCTGGCGGGGATCGCGGTGCCGACCCGGGAGGACATGCAGGAGATCGAGATTTCGAGCCGGCTCTATGTCGAGAACGCCGCGCGCTACATGACCGCGACGCTGATGTGTGCCGCCGATACCGACAACCCGCGCACCACGGCGGTGACCTTCATCCTCTCCAGCCACCGCCTGGTGACGGTGCGCTACGACGAGCCAAAACCGTTCTCGCTGGTCGAGAACAAGCTGGCGCGCTCCTGCGCGCCCGGCATCACCGGCGAGATGGTGCTGATGGAATTGCTCGACGCGGTGATCGACCGCAACGCCGACATTCTGGAGCGCGCCGGCGGCGACATGGACACCATCAGCCACCACATTTTCGAGCCCGAGGGCGCGGCGCGCACCGGCCACGCCAAGCGCTATTCCGACATTCTGATCGCGATCGGCCGCAAGGGGGATTTGACCTCGAAAGTCCGCGAGAGCCTGGTCTCGATCGGGCGGGTGGTCACCTTCGTCGCGGCCGCGGTCGACGGCGTCAAATGGTCAAAGGACATGCGCGAGCAGCTCAAGACCATGCAGCGCGACGTGGCCTCGCTGACCGACCACGCCTCCTACCTCTCCAACAAGATCACCTTCGTGCTCGACGCCATGCTCGGCGTGGTCAACCTGGAACAGAACAACATCATCAAGCTGTTCTCGGTGATGGCGGTCGTGCTGATGCCGCCGACCCTGATCGCCTCGGTCTACGGCATGAACTTCAAGTTCATGCCGGAACTGGAATGGACCCACGGCTACCCGATGGCGCTGATCATGATGGTAGCGGCGGCGGTCCTGCCGTATGTGTTTTTCAAATGGAAGAAGTGGTTGTAGCAATTCTTGCCGTCGCGCGAAACCGGCGCCGCATCCTCACTGTCGTCCTCGCGAAAGCGGGACCCATAGCCTCCGTCCTATCCGTTTAAGCGGTGGCGATAGCCCATGGCGTTGATCTCACCACATTGACATCAGTGGTTATGGGTCCCCGCTTTCGCGAGGACGACGAAAGAGATTTTGGCGCCGCCGTTCATCAACATTAAATTTTTTGAATCTTGAGGGATAGTTATCCCCGTCCCCAAAACCTCACTTATCCTGATCGCGTGCTGTCCGATGAGGTGCGCTTTCTAGAAGCGCCTGACATTGGACAGGGCTGGCCGGACCGGGGCGCCCCGGAGCGGTTGATAGGCTGGTGGCCAAGGTGGAGCGCCGGGAGGCGCAGCGCCCTACGTCACTGGGCGCGCGCGGTGCCTTGCCGCGCGAGGTGGGTACGTTAATCCCGCCTCTTGGGGTGCTACGTCATTGCACCCTGGCGCCTCCCGCCGCTCCACCATGCCGGTGCACTAGCACCGGCAGCCAGCACGGTTCGCTGGCGGACTGGCAAAACTCGGACGCATTGCGCCGCGAGAATGCGAAGGTGTGGCTGTTTGAATTGATGAATCGGAAATCGTGTCGCGCGTGAGCGCAAAACACTCTCAGTTGTCATCGCCCGGCTTGACCGGGCGACCCAGTATTCCAGAGCGCTGATGATAAATCACAGGGCCGCTGGAATACTGGGTCCCCGCCTTCGCGGGGACGACTGCAGTAGCCCGCCACAATTTCTCCCGTAAAATTTGAGCGGTGCGCTGAACGTTTGAGCGAAACTTGTCTGCCATAAAGCTTGCTCCACGCCGCGAGGACAGCAATGGTTGAAAAAGTCATAACGCGAGGCCGCAACGTCGTTGATTTTGCGAGCTATCAACAGGGGCGCAAGACCGGCGCCACGAAAGCGTTCGCGCGAAGCTGCCGGCATTGCGGGGCGGCGCTGGGCGATGGCGAGTTCGAAGAGGAGTGCTCCAGCGCGGGGTTTAATTTCGAAGCGCCGCGCCTGCGCGAAAGCCCGCGCAAGTTTTACGCAGAGTAGGATTCGTCGCTCGTCATTGCGAGCGTAGCGAAGCAATCAGAAGGCAGCAGAGCGAAGCTGTATTGCTTCGTCGCAAGTGCTCCCCGCAATGACGGCGTTGGTTATGGATTCCGGGCTCGCGCTTCGCGCGCTCCGGAATGACGCGAGCTACACATGCTGCCCGCCGTTGATGTGAATCTCCGCGCCGTTCACATAAGAACTGGTCTCCGTGCACAGCACATAGATGATCTTCGCCACCTCGTCCGGGGTGCCGAGCCGGTGCAGCGGGATCTGCTGATCGACGATTTTTTCGGTGCCCGGCGACAGGATCGAGGTGTCGATCTCGCCCGGGGCGATCGAATTGACGCGGACGCCGAAGCGGCCGAAATCCGACGCCATCTCGCGGGTCAATGACGCCAGCGCCGCTTTCGAAGTCGCATAGGCCGCACCCGCGAACGGATGTACCCGTGAGCCCGCGATCGAGGTGACATTGACCACCGATCCCTTCGCGGCCTTCAGTTCCTCGAGCAGCCCGCGCGCCATCATGATCGGCGCAAAGAAGTTCACCCGGAACACATGGCTCCAGGTATCGACGTCGGTGTCGATCGAGCCCATGCGCTTGCCGCCTTCGGCCTTCGGCGAAATCGCGGCATTGTTGACCAGCGCGTGCAACTCGCCGCCTTCCAGCCGGTCGCGGATCTCGGCGATGGCGCGCGCGGTGTCGTCATGGTCGGCGAGGTCGACCTGAATGTGGTCCTCGGGGCCGGCGCCCCACGGGCATTGTTCGGGAAACGGATGCCGCGAGCAGGTCAGCACACGCCAGCCGGCCGAGGAAAAGCGGATCACGGTAGCGTGGCCGATGCCGCGGCTGGCGCCGGTGAGCAACAGCGTGCGCCGCGGCGCGTTGGGATCGGCGGCTTTCGCCCGGTCGGGATTCACGGATACAGCCTCGTCCTGGTCCAGGCGCTGCCAGGCGCGTCGCGGCGGAATTCGATGCGGTCGTGCAGCCGAAACGGACGATCATGCCAGAATTCGAACTGCGCGGGATCGATGCGCCAGCCGCTCCAGCCCGAGGGCCGCGGCACCTCGCCGACGATGTGCTTGGCCGCGACCAAAGCGATTGCCTGCTCGAAGGCAAAACGGGTTTCCAGCGGCTGCGACTGCTTGCTGGCCCAGGCCCCGATCTGGGCCTGCTTCGGCCGGGTGGCGAAATAGGCGTCGGCTTCGGCTTCGGTTACCCTGGTCACATTGCCGCGGATGCGGACCTGCCGGCGCAGCGACTTCCAGTGAAACAGTAACGCCGCCTTAGGATTTGTGGCGAGTTCGCGGCCCTTGGCGCTGGCGACATGGCTGTAAAACACGAATCCGTCGGCGTCATAGCCCTTCATCAGCACCATCCGCACATCGGGCAGGCCGTCCGCATCGACGGTGGCCAGCGACATCGCGTTGGGATCGCTGGGCTCGGACTTGCAGGCATCCGCAAACCATTCGGCGAACAGCGCAAAAGGCTCCTCGGCCTCGGTGAAATCACCGGACGTTAACTGAGTTGGGTGTTTGATGTCCGTGGTGTCGGTCATTTGCCGGAGTTCTCAAGTTGCGTGCCGCGGTCGAGAGCGCGTTGTGGTCAGCATGGCGTCCAAGCCTATATAGGGCATGGGCGCGCGTTGGCCTATCGGCGATCGGCCCTGCCGGAACCGTGCTCACACTGATTCTAATCGGCTCCGGCTCCGGCGGCTGCAGCCTGTCGCGTACCGACAGCGCCTTCGCCCGGATGGAAGACAAGGAAACCACGGCTTCCATCGGCCCGCAGGCGGAAAAGCCGCCGACCGACAGCGATCTCGCCTTTGCCCGCAATGCCGCCTCCGACGTGCTGACCAAGGGTGGCAAGGATTTCAGCCAGCATTGGGAAAATCCCGAAACCGGCGCCCGCGGCTCGGTGACGCCGATCGCGGCGGCCTATACGGCGGATGGCCGCACCTGCCGGGATTTCCTGGCGAGCTACGTCAACGGCCGGTCGGAAAGCTGGCTGCAGGGCGGGGCGTGCAAATCCGGCCAAGGCCAATGGGAAATTCACACCCTGAAGCCGTGGAAAAAGGGCTAAACTCGGGGCACGGCAGAGCCCCGTTGCAAAAATGCCACTGACACCCCAGATGAAGCCCAAGGGCTGATGGCCCAAATTCGAGTTGTAAAAATTCCCTTGAAGGAGACGTGACGGATGCGCGACCCCTATGAGGTCTTGGGGGTGCAGAAGGGTGCCAGCGCTGCGGCGATCAAGAGCGCCTATCGCAAGCTGGCCAAGAAGCATCACCCCGACGCCAACAAGAACGATCCGAAATCCGCAGCGCGCTTTTCCGAGATAAACTCGGCCAACGAGATCGTCGGCGACGAGGACAGGCGCAAGCAGTTCGATCGTGGCGAGATCGACGCCGAGGGCAAGCCGCGGTTCCAGGGCTTTCCCGGCGGCGATCCCCGCGCGCGCGGGCGCGGTGCGTCGCCCGGCGGCGGCTTTGAATCCTTCAGCTTCCGAAGCGGCGGCCCCGGCGGGCAGGAGTTTTCCGGCGGCGCCGGTTTCGAGGATATTCTGAAAAGCATGTTCGGCGGCGCTTCGGGCGGTGCCCGCGGAGGCGCGCAGACCTTCGACGAGAACCCGTTCGGCGCCGATCTCGATCTCAGCGTCGCCATGACGGTGTCGCTGGAGGAATCGGTCAGGGGCGGCGAGAAGCGGGTCCGGCTGCCGACGGGCAAGGAACTCAACGTCAAGATTCCGGCTGGCGTCACCGCGGGCCAGCAAATCAGATTGAAAGGCCAGGGCGAGACTGCGCCCGGCCACCGCCCCGGCGATCTGTTGATCACCATCAGCATCGCACCGCATGCCTTCTTCAAGGTCGACGGCAGCGATCTGCGCGTCGATCTGCCGGTCACGCTGTATGAGGCGGTGCTGGGGGCCAAGGTTCGGGTGCCGACATTGAACGGCGCGGTCGAACTGTCGATTCCGAAAAACACCTCGAGCGGCCGCACCTTTCGTTTGAAGGGCAAAGGCCTGCCGAAAGCCGGCGGCGGGTCAGGCGATCTGTATTTCATCACCCGCATCATGCTGCCCGACGGCAACGACGCTGAACTCGAAGCCTTGATGCAGAAATGGCGCGACGACCACCCGTATAATCCGCGCAGCGATCTGGGGTAAGATCGTGTCCCGGACGCGGTGCGGGCATTCTTCATGCCGCTCCGCAGAGCCGGAACCGTAATGAACACCGACCTCTGTGCGGCCCCGGCTCTGCAGCGCACCGCTTCGCAAGAGGTACGCGCTGCGCTGCGTCCGGGGCACGCAATTTTTACCCGCCCTTCTTCTCGGTCTGGTCGTACACCAGCCGCGCCACCTGGTTCAGCCGGTCCTTGTCGGTCGGGCCGCTCAGCACGTAGCCGACGCCGTCTTCGGACCAGTACATCGCGCCGCTGTTCTCGGCGGCGGTGTAGCGCATCTGCGCCGTCTCGGGCTTCGAGCGCGAGGTGTAGAGCGTGAAGCGTTCGCCGGTCGGGCTTTCATACATCAGGAACGACGCCGGTCCGGTAGGGCCGGGCAGCAGCCTGCCGCCGACGAGCTTCAATCCGGTCGCGTCCAGTTGCGGTGCGCGCACCACCCAGCCGCAGCGTTTCGTCAGCCATTGCTGCAGATGCGCGACTTCACTGCCCGGCACTTCGACGGGATGGCGGACCTCGACCACATAGAGCCTGTGCGCATCGAGCGCATCGAGCGTCAAATTCTGAAACGCCGACGGCGAAGCCGCTGCGCCATGCGCCATCCAGCCGACGCCGCCGCCGGCGACGAACGCCAGCAGGGATGCCGCGATCGCGCCAGCCATCCATTTGCGCGGCTGCCGCACCAGCCGCTCGATCTCAAGCCGTTTCGGCACCGCCTCGTCGGCTACGCCGTCGTAGCGCGCATGCAGCGCTTCCGCCATGGTCCGCCACGATTGCACCCGTTCGGCATCGTCCGCGTGCGTCGAGAGCCATGCTTCGACATCGCCGCGGCGCTCCGCCGGCAACTCGTTGTCGATATAGGCGTGCAATTCGTCTTCGGTGACGGGAATATTCTGGTTGGTCATTGTCTAGTCTCTGTCCAATCTTGATCGATCACTATGCATAACGCTTGCCACTACTTCACCCGGCGAAGCGCCGGGCGTTCGCCTTCGAGGCACGCTTTGACATGGGCACGGGCGCGGGCGAGGCGGGACATCACGGTGCCGATCGGCACGCCCTGGATGTCGGCGACCTCGCGATAGCTCAGTCCCTCCAGCATCACCAGCAGCAGCACCGAGCGCTGGTCCTCCACCAGTGTCGCCAGCGCGCGGGCGATGTCGCGGCCTTCCGCTTCGGTGCCGCTGGCATCCGGGTTGTTTTCCAAGAGCTGGGTGAACTGCGGACGCCGCGCCAGCGAGCGACGGCGGTTGCGATTGAGGTTGGTCAGGATGGTGTAAAGCCAGCTCCGGATGTCGCCGCCGAGAAACAGCCGCTCCGAACGCAACGCCCGCACCAGCGTATCCTGTACCAGATCGTCGGCGATATCGGCGTCGCGCGCCAGCGCCCGCGCGTAGCGGCGCAGCGCCGGGATCATGGCTTCAACATCATCGCGAAACGCGGTCATTCGCACCCGGTCCTGAAGCTTGTCCTTGCGAACGCCGGATGCCATCGGCATCAACGTCGCCTGTCCAACATAACACCGAAATAACGGGACTATTCCGTTAATGCCTGCGCCGGACCGCCGGTCGGAATCGCACATTTGTTGTATACCAACGATAAGCGCTGGTGTACCTCCGGCAAGGACTAATTCTATCGGACGGGAAACGGAATGGCTGGTCATTCGGGCTTGATGCAGGGCAAGCGCGGGGTGATTCTCGGCGTCGCCAATAACCGCTCGATCGCGTGGGGTATCGCCAAGGCCTGCCATGCGGCGGGCGCGGAAATCGCGCTGACCTGGCAGGGCGATGCGCTGAAAAAGCGCGTCGAGCCGCTGGCCAAAGAGCTCGACGGGCTTCTGCTCGGCCATTGCGACGTCACCGATCCCGTCACCATCGATGCGGTCTTCGATGTGCTGAAGGAAAAGTGGGGCAGTATCGATTTCGTCGTGCATGCCATCGCATTCTCCGACAAGGACCAGCTCGACGGCCGCTACATCGAAACCACCGCGGATAATTTCTCGAAGACGATGCTGATCAGTTGTTATTCGCTGACCGCGATCGCGCAACGCGCCGAAACACTGATGACCCACGGCGGTTCGATTCTCACGCTGACCTATTACGGCGCCGAAAAATGGATGCCGCATTACAACGTGATGGGGGTGGCGAAAGCTGCGCTCGAAGCCAGCGTGCGCTATCTCGCGGCCGACATGGGCGCAAACAACATCCGCGTCAATGCGATCTCCGCGGGGCCGATCAAGACGCTGGCGGCATCGGGGATCGGCGACTTCCGCTACATTCTGAAATGGAACGAATATAATTCGCCGATGCGCCGAACCGTGACGATCGAGGAAGTCGGCGACAGCGCGCTGTATCTGTTGTCGGACCTGTCGCGCGGCGTCACCGGCGAGGTGCATCACGTCGATTCCGGCTATCACGTCGTCGGCATGAAGCGGCCCGACGCGCCGGATATCTCGCTCAGCAATTCGCTGAACAAGGAATAACGGTTGTCGTCATGCGCCCTTGACCCGCGCATCCATCCCCTTGAAAAAACTTTTGAAAGATGGATTGCCGGGTCAAGCCCGGCAATGACGTGGAGCAAACATGCCGACCATCTACTACATCCGCCACGGCGAGACCGACTGGAACGTCGCCGGCCGCCTGCAGGGCGGGATCGACACTGCGCTCAACGATCTCGGACGGTCGCAGGCTGCACATGCGGGCAGGACTCTGGCCGACCTGTTTGCGCGCCATGGCCGCAGCGCGTCCGATCTCGCCTTCGTGGCTAGCCCGCTGCAGCGTGCCCGGCACACCATGGACCTGGTACGATCCGAGCTGAAGCTGCCGCCGGGAGGCTATGCGCTCGACGATCGCCTGCGCGAGATCGGCTATGGCCATTGGGAAGGTTCAACGCTGGCGCAAGCGCGAATCTCGCATCCCGAACTTTACGAAAGCCGCGAACGCGACAAATGGGGCGCGCTGCCGCCGGGCGGCGAGACTTATGCCGCGGTCCAGGTGCGGATGCGCGACTGGTATGATTCGTTGAAGGCGGACACCGTCGCAGTGGCCCATGGCGGCACCGCGCGGGCGCTGATGGTGGCGCTCGGCATCGCGACACCCGCCAGCGCATCCGATCTGTATATCGAGCAGGGCGTGGTTTACCTGTTCAGCGATGGCAGCGTAACGAAATACAGTTAAGGCCGCGCGAACTCTCCGCCCGTCATGGCCGGGCTTGTCCCGGCCATCCACGTCTTTGCTTTTGTTAAGGAAGAACGCGGATGCCCGGCACGAGGCCGGGCATGACGAATGTTGCGATTTTCGCTACTTCTCGCTACCACGTGTAGCGATTTTCGCTACGTTTTGGTGCGCACCAATGTCCTTCAACACCTTCGGCCACATGTTCCGGGTCACGACCTTCGGCGAGAGCCATGGGGTTGCGATCGGCTGCGTGGTCGATGGCTGTCCGCCGCAACTGCCGCTGACGGTGGAGGACATCCAGCGCGATCTCGACCGTCGCCGTCCCGGGCAGTCGCGCTTCACCACCCAGCGCCAGGAAGCCGACGCGGTGAAAATTCTGTCCGGCACGATGGCGCATCCGGACACCGGCGTGCAGGTGACGACAGGCACGCCGATCGCGCTGCTGATCGAAAATACCGATCAGCGCTCGAAGGACTATTCCGACATCAAGGACAAGTTTCGCCCCGGTCACGCCGACTTCACCTATGAAGCCAAATACGGCCTGCGCGACTATCGTGGCGGCGGCCGTTCGTCGGCGCGTGAGACCGCAACGCGGGTGGCGGCGGGCGCGATTGCGCGCAAGATCGTGCCGGCCATGAGCGTGCGCGGTGCGCTGGTGCAGATGGGTCCGCACAAGATCGATCGCGACAGATGGGACTGGGACGAGATTGCGCGCAATCCGTTCTTCTGTCCCGACAAGGACAAGGCAGCGTTCTTCGAGGGTTATCTCGATGATATCCGCAAGCGCGGCTCATCGATCGGCGCTGTCATCGAGGTGATCGCGGAGGGCGTTCCGGCCGGACTGGGCGCGCCGATCTACGGCAAGCTCGATGGCGAGCTTGCCGCGGCGCTGATGAGCATCAATGCGGTGAAGGGCGTGGAGATCGGCGCCGGCTTTGGCGCCGCGGAACTGTCCGGCGAGCAAAACGCCGACGAGATGCGGATGACCAATCACGGACCGAGTTTTACGAGCAATCACGCCGGCGGCATTCTGGGCGGCATCTCGACCGGGCAGCCGGTGGTGGCGCGCTTCGCGGTGAAGCCGACGTCGTCGATCCTGTCGCCGCGCCGCACCGTGGATCGCAGCGGCGCCGATACCGACATCATGACCAAAGGGCGTCACGATCCCTGCGTCGGCATTCGCGCCGTGCCGGTCGGCGAAGCGATGATGGCCTGCGTGCTGGCGGACCATTTCCTCCGGCATCGCGGGCAGGTGGGCTGACGTGCTGGCCGCGGAACTCAAAACGATCACCGACTGGCTGATCGATGGCGCGCGGTCGGCGCCGACGCCGGTTCACCTGCTGCAGCAGACCTGCGAGCGCCTGGTTGCGGCTGATGTGCCGTTATGGCGTGTCGGCGCTTTTGTGCGCACGTTGCACCCGGACGTACTAGGTCGCAATTTCATCTGGCGGCCTGGCGCCGAGGTGGTGGTCGGCACTGCCGACTACGATCTTCTGGACTCGCCGGAATTCACCAACAGCCCGCTGGCGATCGTGTTTCGCGATGGCGTCGAGGTCGGATACCGGATGGACAATCCGGCAAGCCGGCGGTTTCCTTTCTTCGACGACATGCGTGCCGAAGGCGTCACCGGCTATATCGCGCTGCCGCTCCGGTTTACCGACGGAACGGTTCACGCCTCAAGCTGGAGCACCAAGCAGCCGGGCGGCTTCACCGATGCCCAGCTCACGGCGCTGCGAACGATCGTGGTGCCGTTCTCGCGGCTCGGCGAAATCTTTGCGCTTCGGCGTACCGCGACGACGTTGCTGGAGACCTATGTCGGGCATCGGCCCGGCGAACGCATTCTGGCGGGACAGATCAGGCGCGGCCACACCGAGACCATGAACGCGGCGATCTGGCTGTCGGACCTGCGCGGTTTCACGCGGCTGTCCGATCGGCTGCCGTCGGAGATCGTGGTCGATATTCTCAACCGCTATTTCGATTGCCAGGTCGAAGCGATCACGCGGCGCGGCGGCGAAGTGTTGAAGTTCATGGGTGACGGCTTGCTGGCCGTATTTCCGGTGGCGGCGGATAACGGCGACGCCATCGATATCTGCAGTGAGGTCATGGAGGCGGTGCATGAATGCCGCGCCAGCGTGGCTTGCCTGACCTATTCCGAAGGCGGACACACCGTCGAACAATTTCGCTTCGGCCTGGCGCTCCATATCGGCACGGTGCTTTACGGCAACATTGGCGGCGGCAACCGTCTCGACTTCACCTGCATCGGGCCCGCGGTCAACCTCGCCGCCCGGCTGGAAAAAATCGCCAGCAACCTGCACCGCACGGTGGTTGCGTCCGCGAGTTTCGCGGAGATATGCACGAAAGAAAGCTGGATCGATCTCGGCGAATTTCCGATCGCCGGATTTTCCAGGGCGGAACGGGTCTATGGGCTGGCGGATGAAACAGTGACAGCGTCATCCTGAGGAGCCGCGCGATGCGCGGCGTCTCGAAGGGCGGATTTGCGCTCGTTGCCATCCTTCGACGCTCGCCGAAGACGGCGAGCACCTCAGGATGACGTTTCCCTGCAGCGCAGAAAAACTACTCCTCCGGCTCTGTCGTAAACAGCAGCGGATAGCCCTTGGCGCGGCCGGCGTCGGTGGCGCGCGTGGCCTTGGTCTCCGCGACGTCCCTGGTGAAAACCGCGACGACGCAGACGCCGCGCATGTGCGCGGTGATCATGACCTTGTGGGCATGATCATCGCTCATGCGGAATTCCGCCTTCAAAACCGCGACGACAAACTCGCGCGGCGTGAAGTCGTCGTTGACCAGGATCACCTTATGCAGCTTCGGCCGCTCGGTCCTGGTTTTGACTTTGGTGCGGGGTTTGACAACGGTATCGATCATTGCGGCGCCGCCTCCTGACATTCCGCAGCTTGCCGACCAGAATACAGTCTCCGGGCCGCCAGCGAAACCGGCGCTCCACGACGGATTTCCCGAAATTAAGGCGTCCGTCCGCTGACCGGAATGTGAAGGACAACCCATGTTCGTGCTTTTCGTAAGGCCCGTTGCGTGCCACCATCCGCCTCGGATGACCGGAGGGCCGCTATGCGCTGGTGTGTCTCGATCGGGGCTGTGCTCGTCGCGGGAGCGTTAGCCGGGGGTGACGTCGCGGGCTTTGCCGCGCCGAACGGCGGAGTTCGATTGGCCGACAAGGAGAGCGTGCCGTCGGTCGATGTCGAACTGGTGCTCGCCGTCGATGTCTCGTATTCGATGGACATGGACGAGCTCGCGATCCAGCGCGAGGGCTACGCGCAGGCCATCGTTTCCAAGGAATTTTTGCAGGCGCTGAAGACCGGCCCGAATGGCAAGATTTCCGTGACCTATTTCGAATGGGCGGCGTCGAGCGACCAGAAAATCATTATTCCATGGCGGGTGATTGACGGCCCGGAAACGGCGGATGCCGTGGCCAATGAAATCATGAAAACGCCGATCCGGCGGGCGTCACGCACCTCGATATCCGGCGCGATCAATTTCGCGATGCCGCTGTTCGACGAGAATCCGCATCGCGGCTTGCGCCGCGTCATCGATATTTCCGGCGACGGCCCAAACAACAACGGCTTTCCGGTCACCGGCGCGCGCGACGCCGCGATCGAGAAGGGCGTGACCATCAACGGTCTGCCGATCATGGTCAAGGAGCCGTCCTATTCAACCATGGATATCGACAATCTGGATTTCTATTACGAAGACTGCGTGATCGGCGGCCCCGGCGCCTTCGTGGTGACGATCAAGGACCGCGAGAAATTCAAGGAAGCGATCCGCACCAAGCTGGTGCTCGAAGTCGCCAACCTGCAGCCGGAGCGGCGCGTCATCCCGGTCGCCGAAAAAGAGCCGCGGGTGAGTTGCATGATCGGCGAGAAGATCTGGCAGGACCGGTGGGGAAGGTGACACGCGTGCCCCGGACGCTGCGCAGCGCGCCGCCCCTTAGCGGCGTGGTGCGCTGCAGAGCCGGGGCCCGGCTATCTTCTCTTAAGCGGGGTCCCGGCTCTGCGAAGCGGCATGAAGAATGCCGCATCGCGTCCGGGACACGATACACTTACTTCCTTGCCTCCAAGATCAGATTGAACGCTGTCTCGGTCGCGCGCCGGAATCGCGTCAGTCCGCCAAGCTTTGCCACCTCGCGCAGCCGCGCTTCGCCGGCCTGTGCGCCGAGCGCGAGTCCGACCTCCTGCGCCATCGAGGCCGGCGTGCAGACCATGGTCGATGCCGCATAGAACAGCCGTCCCACCGGCGTGAAATTGTTTTCAAGCCGGTCGTTGGCGAACGGCTCGACCAGCATGCAGGTGCCGTCGTCGACCATGGTCTCGCGCACGTGCTGGAGCGCGCCGACCGGATCGCCCATGTCGTGCAGGCAGTCGAAGAAGCAAACCAGATCGTAGCCGTTGGCAGGGACCGTCTTCGCCGTTGCGACGGCGAACGACATCCGTTCCCCCAGGCCCTCGCGTTCCGCCGCACCGCGCGCGGCGTCGATCGACCCTGGATGAGCATCGAAACCGAAGAACCGCGAATTAGGAAACGCCTTGGCCATCAGAATCGTGGAGATGCCGTGGCCGCAGCCGATATCCGCGACCTCAGCGCCGCGTTCGAGCTTGCCGACCACGCCGTCGAGCGCAGGCAGCCATTCCTGCACCAGCTGGTGCTTGTAGGTGGTGCGGAAGAAACGCGCGGTGCCGCAGAACAGGCACTCCGCGCGCTCATTCCAGCCGACGCCCTTGCCGGTCTTGAAGGCTTGCGAGATTTTCGGTTCGTCCAGCATCAGTGCCGACATCATGTCGCCGACCGCGCCCATGAAATAGGGACTGTCCTCGTCGGCGAACACCATGGCTTGCTCGGGCAGCATTGAGAACTTGCCGGACGAAGGCTCGTATTCGACGTAGCCGCTGGCTGCCTGCGCCGACAGCCATTCGCGCACGCAGCGTTCGGTGGTGCCGCTCGCGGCGGCAAGTTGCTGCGAGGTCATCGGGCCTTGGGCGGCAAGCACCTTGTAGAGCCCGAGGCGGTCGCCGACCTTGATCAGCGCGGCGTTGGCGGCCGCACCAAAATCTCCCAGCATCTTGCCCATGAACGCACCCAGACGATCCGCGTCGATGTCCATGAAAGCCTCCTCTATGATGGGGTTCTCAGGATTGAGTCATCGCGGAGGGGGCAAGGTTCACCGTCCGCGGACGAACCGCGCGATCAACTCCACGTGCGGCGTATGGCGGAACTGATCGACCGGCGTCACGCTCTCGATACGGTAGCCGCCGTCGATCAGGATGCGCGCATCGCGCGCAAATGTTGCCGCGTTGCACGATACCGCGACGACGACTTGTATCTTGCTGGCCGCGAGTTGCTGCACCTGCGCTTGAGCGCCCTGCCGCGGCGGATCGAACACCGCGGCATCGAAATCGCGTAACTCCTGCGGCATTAGCGGGCGCCGGAACAGATCGCGCGCCTCCGCCCTGACCGGTTTCAGTCCCGGGGTCGCCATCGCAGCTTTCTGTAAAGCGGTTACAGCGCCTGCGTCGCTGTCGAATGCCGAGATGCGCACGCGCGCCGCCAGCCGCAGCGCGAACGGCCCGACGCCGCAAAACAGGTCGGCGATGTGTTTTGCGCCTTTGCAATGTTTGCCCACCAGCGCCGCCAGCACTTCCTCGCCGGCCGCTGTAGCCTGCAGGAACGAGCCCGGTGGCAGCGTCACCTGCGCGGCGCCAACGCGCACCACCGGCGGCGTGCGCATCAAGACCAACTCGCCATGCCGCGTCAGCCGCGCCAGACGATGCTGTTCGGCCACGCGCGATAAGGTCCCTATCATGGCTGTCGGCAATGGTCCGGAGCCACGCACGTCGATATCGAGGCCGCCGTTGGTCGCGGTGACCTGGATGTCCAACGGTTTTGTCGTCGGTTTTAGAACATCGGCGAGCCCGCGCGCGGCATCGAGCGCGCCGTTCAATCCCGGATCGAGGATCGGGCAGGCGTCAATCGTCACGATGGCGTGGCTGTTCGCTTCGGCGAAACCGACGCGCAATTCGCCGTCGGCGCCGCGGCGCGCATGCGCGGCGATGCGGCGGCGTCCCGTGCCATGGGCATCTACGAGATCCTCGACCGGGCATTCAATATGGGCATGGGCTAGGGTATCGACCACGATCTGGCGTTTCCACGCCCGATAGACTTCCGGTTTCCAGTGCTGGATGGCACACCCGCCGCAGGCGCCGAAATACGGACAGAACGGCGCGATCCGCTCCGCGCTCGCGGTATCGACACGCAACAGCTTGCGCCGGTCCGGATGGTCTGCGACGCGCTCTGCTTCGACGGCCTCGCCGCCGAGCGCGTACGGCACGAACACGGTCTGGCCGCCGGCGAAGGCAACGCCGTCGCCGCGATGGCCGACATGATCGATAACCAGTTGCTCAGCCACGGCGCGCGCCGATGAAGAATTCGATGTTGCCATCGCCGCCGGCGATCGACGACGGAAATACCTGGATGTCGGTGCATCCGAGCGAGGCCGCGAACGCCGTGATGTCGTCGCAGACTTCCTGATGCACCATCGCGTTGCGGATGATGCCACGCTTCAAATATTTTCGCGGCGCTTCGAATTGCGGCTTGATCAGCGCCAGCAGATGCGTCGGCGCTGCCGCCAGCGACAGTGCCACCGGCAGTACCGCCTTCAGCGATATGAAACTGACATCGATCACGACAACATCCGGCCGCATCGGCAACCGCCTGCCTTCGAAACTGCGAATGTCGATGTCTTCCATCGAGACGATTTTGGGGTGACCGTGCAGCGACGGATGCAACTGGCCGTGCCCGACATCGATGGCAAATACCAGGCTGGCGCCGCCCGCAAGCAGTACCTCGGTGAAGCCGCCGGTGGAAGCGCCGACATCGAGGCAGACATGATTCTCGATCCCGATCGGATACTGCTCCAGCGCCCCCGACAGCTTGACGCCGCCGCGCGACACGAAGGGGTGTGCCGGCTGCGCTTGCAACACGGCATCGGCCGGAATTCCTTCGGATGGTTTCACCACCTGCTTGTCATTGGCGGTGACGAGGCCTGCCTCGATCGCGGCTTGCGCCCGCGCCCGGCTTTCGAACAGGCCGCGCTCGACCAGCAACAGGTCCGCGCGCTTGCGGGGAGATGGCGCGTTGGGCCGCTTCGCCAAGATCAACCCGGCTTCGGCGCGGCACGCGCCGGCTTCGGCGCGGCACGCAGCCGCTTTGCGGCCAGACGAACGCATGCTTCGAATGAAGCAAGATCGTGCCAGATGTCCTTGGGCGCCTGTTTCGGGACGATAAGCGGGCATCCGTGGATGTTCAGCGCGTGAATGATCATGAGATTATCCGGAAGGTCGAAGTTTTCGACCGTGAGATCTTCGCGGTCGACCAGGCGCTTGCCGCGTTTTCCAATGCTGCTGAATTTTGCGACGCGTTTGACATAGAGCGAAGGATCATTCGAGTAACCGATGCACAGTTTTTCCGAACCCGCCATGTAACCCAGTTCGTAGACGGTGCCCGCATCCGCACTCGGTCCCCGGAACGGCGTCAGATTGGCGATGATGGCTCCAGCCTCGTCCATCATCGCTTTATTGCCGAGGAAAATCTTTCGGGACGCGCCCCTCGATTCCACATTGACCTTGTTATCGAGCGGAAACTGTCCGGTCAGGCCGTGGCGAGCGCAGATTTCCGCCTTGAGCCGGCCGATATCGATGGCGTCCCGCAGGAAAACGTCGGGCCCTGCCAGATACACCTTCATCGGTCACCGTGCAGCGCTTGCTGCCTCAGGCCAGCTTTACCGTCTCGGCCTTGAAATCCTTGCCCAGGGTTTCGAACACCTTGGTGACGATGCCCTTGGCGTCGAGGCCGGCACGGGCATACATCGCGTTCGGCGAGTCGTGGTCGAGGAACACGTCGGGCAGCACCAGCGAGCGCACCCGCAGGCCGTTGTCGAGCATGCCATGTTCGGCCAGCGTCTGCATCACATGCGAACCGAAGCCGCCTATCGAGCCTTCCTCGATGGTGAGCAAGATTTCATGCTCGCGCGCCAGCTTCAGGACCATATCGAGGTCGAGCGGCTTCATGAAGCGGGCGTCGGCGATGGTGGTGGAGAGGCCATGCGCCGCCAGTTCGTCGGCGGCCTTCTCGCATTCCGCAAGACGGGTACCGAACGACAGTAGCGCAACCTTGGTACCTTCCCTGACGATGCGGCCCTTGCCGATTTCGAGCGCAATGCCGACTTCGGGCATCTCGACGCCGCGGCCTTCGCCGCGCGGATAGCGTAGCGCGCTCGGCCGGTCGTTGATCGCGACCTGTGTCGCCACCATGTGAACGAGTTCGGCTTCGTCCGACGCCGCCATGATGACGAAACCGGGCAGGCAGCCGAGATAGGCGTTGTCAAATGATCCGGCGTGAGTGGCGCCATCGGCCCCGACCAGACCGGCCCGGTCGATGGCGAAACGCACCGGCAGGCCCTGGATCGCCACGTCGTGCACGATCTGGTCATAGCCGCGCTGCAGGAACGTCGAATAAATGGCGCAGAACGGCTTGTAGCCTTCGGTGGCAAGACCGGCTGCGAAGGTCACCGCGTGCTGTTCGGCGATGCCGACGTCGAAGGTACGCTCCGGAAACGACTTGGCGAAAATATCGATGCCGGTGCCGGACGGCATCGCCGCGGTGATGCCGACGATCTTGTCGTCCTTCTCGGCTTCCTTGACGAGGCTTTGGCCGAACACGTTCTGGTAGGATGGTGCGTTGGGTTTGGATTTCGACTGCGCACCGGTGGCGACGTCGAACTTGACCACGGCATGGTATTTATCGGCGGCAGCTTCGGCCGGGCCGTAGCCTTTGCCCTTTTGGGTCACGACATGGACCAGGATCGGGCCGGTCTCCATGTCGCGGACGTTCTTCAGTACCGGCAGCAAATGGTCGAGATTGTGTCCGTCGATCGGGCCGACATAATAGAAGCCGAGCTCCTCGAACAGCGTGCCGCCGCCGACCATGAAGCCGCGGGAATATTCCTCGACGCGGCCGGCGCGGTCCGCAATCAGCTTGGGCAGATGCTTGCCGAGCTGTTTGGCGGCTTCGCGCAGCGAGCGGTAGGTCTTGCCGGAATACAGCCGTGACAGATAGGCCGACATCGCGCCGACCGGCGGCGCAATCGACATGTCGTTGTCGTTGAGAATGACGATCAGGCGGGAGTTCATCGCGCCGGCGTTGTTCATGGCCTCGTAGGCCATGCCGGCGGACATCGCGCCGTCGCCGATCACGGCGATGACGTTGTTCTTGCCGCCGGACAGGTCGCGCGCCACCGCCATGCCCAGC